>ERZ857827.1815-NODE-1815-length-19254-cov-8.066253_pt1 | contig 19254 bp, 18 predicted proteins | sample MGYA00519761_ERZ857827 | MGnify/ENA primary metagenome ERZ857827 (study PRJEB31778, sample SAMEA3449370) | human gut metagenome | biome: human gut; feature: human-associated habitat; material: faeces | place: United Kingdom | collected 2010/2012 ... | reverse complement strand
ATGACCGACAAAACAGCCCGTCTATTTCACGACAGAACAGGCCGTCTGCGACACCCTGCAATCGCAGATTTTGCGACCGCAAGGGGGAGAAAACCATATTATATTATACATTTGCCATTTGCTTGGCTCCGGTTTTCAAATATGTTTCAAAGGCTGTGATTTCTCGTTTCTTCAGGTCGTTCGTGACCGTCACATAAATATCGAGCGTGGTCGTTACATCGGCGTGACCAAGCACAGACTGCACGACCTTTACATTCAGACCGCTCTCGCACATTCTTGTAGCGAATGTATGCCGTAGCACATGGCACGAGAACTTAGGCAGAAGAACCGGATCGGAGTCTACGCCCTTTTTCTCAAGGACCTCGCTGTTACAATCGCGCATGATCCGTTGCAGAGCCTTATTCAATGTGCCTTGATGCTGCACCTCGCCGTTCCGATTAACAAACACGAAGTCTGAATACCCCTCAATGTGGCTGACACTTTTCATTCCGCACTCCTCTTGGAACTCCTTTTCCATGAGGAATGCCTGCTTCACACCTTCGGTCATGGGAATTTCCCGAATACCGGCTTTTGTCTTAGGTGTATTGATGGAGAAGTAGCAGCCCTTCTCATCTCTGTGGTTGTAGTACACCAGCGTATGGTTCACGCTGATGATTCCGTTTTCCATATCCACATCGCACCAGCGCAGACCAGTGATTTCCCCCACACGCATTCCGGTATTCGCCATAATATAAAAGACAGGATACCAGTGCTGGTATTTTGAAGTTCTGGCCAGATAGCCAAGAAATAGTTTTTCCTGCTCAAGGGTCAAAGCCTTTCTTTTCTCGATTTCCGAACCGTGTGCCATTTTGATTTCCCGAAGCATATTGGCCGCAGGGTTGCTGCGAATCATATCGTCATCGACGGCTATCTGAAATACTTGGTGGACAATATTATGGATGACATCTACTGTAGACGGCTTCAGGACCTTATCGTCGATGAGCTGGTTATAGAATCGGCGCACATCCGATTTTTTCACCTGTACCAGCTTCTTCTTTCCGAAAGTTGGCTTCACAAACAGCTCATACATATAAATGTAGTTTTTCATGGTGCTGTCCTTGATTCCTCTTTTCAGTTGGCACCAAAGCTCATATACATCGTTCACCGTGACATTTTTGATATTGGCTTTGATGCCGTCATGCTGATCAACAAGGATCTGCTCCTCCTGCTCCCGGAGATCTTCCAATGTTGCAGCGTATATGGTATTACGTTTTCCGAGCTTGTCTGTCCAGCGGTACATATAGCTGCCGGTTTTTCTCTGTACCTCTCCGGTGCGTAGCCTGACATGGTGGCTATCAAAGCGAACGGTTGTCTGCCGCTTTTCCTTCTTTTGAAACTGCATAGTCTTCACTCCTTTGCTTTCGCTTTTCTCTTGGCACCATTAAGGATACATAGAGACATCTCGTTATCCAATGTTGCGAATCAGGCCATATCAAGCAAATCGCATACTTGACTCATACAGAATAGGCCGACTCAAGGTATTCATCGAACTTTTTCCGCTTGATCATTCTTCGGTTTCCGACCCAGATAACATAGTTGCATTCGGGCTTATCGGTCATATCCCGCAGCTTCCTCACGCCGATACCGCTATATGCGGCAGCTTCTTCCAGACTAATGGTAATGCGCTCCCAAACAGGAACGAGATTTTCTTTTTCTGTTCGCGTCATTTATTCCGCCTCCTCGTGTTTCCGGAGATAGGTCACATATTCACTTCTGTTTCGGAACTTGTACCATCTCCAGTTGTATTCCTCCGATTTGAAAAACGCCTTACGGATCGCATCATAGAAATGCTGGATAGCTTTCATGTTGATACCGGGGGTCAGCACCAAGTCGCCGACTTTGATTGCAGCAAGGTCTTTGTGTTCTTTTCTCCACGGAGTATAGAGGAAGGGCTGTGACATCATACCGTTATAGATAGCCTCATCGATAGCTGTATTTGGATTCAGCCACTTGTATAGGCAGATGATCACTTCCTCGACTCGGACAGCGTTCAGACCCTGCATATTCATCAGATCGAAAACACGCATATCAAGGATCTGCTTTAGGGAACGGAAGCCCAAGTCACAAAAGTAATCAGCGACGACCCGATCATCTTTTTCGAGCCACTTTGTCGAGCTGGGGTTGATGTTTATTTTGTTGTTCATGTGAATCACTCCTACCGGGTTTTATGAGATTGCCCTCTCACTTTCTCTTTGCCGAATTTTTTTGCGATTTTCCCGCTGCTTTTACTAATTTTCTAAAATATTTTGGCTCAGCTTCACGAACTGGCCAACAAAATGGCGTAAACGCCCTGCGTCAGCACTGCACAAAGGAAAAATTCAAGTCCACATTGCGTATATGCGTATATTCTCTTGACCAGGCGGGAATGTTATGATAAAATATGATTGACCGTAGATTTTCCTTAAAATCAGGAGGTGCATTATGGCATACATTACACGGGAGCTTGAGCGCAAGTTCTTAAAGCTCAATGATTTTTTCAAGGTTATCCTTGTTACGGGCGCAAGGCAGGTCGGCAAAACGACGATGTTAAAGCACCTTGCAGGGAGCGACAGGACCTATGTCACGATGGACAATACAATGGTGAGAGAGCTCGCACAGTCTGACCCCGTGCTGTTCTTTCAGACCTATAAGCCGCCGATCCTTATTGATGAGGTGCAGAAAGCGCCGGAGCTGTTCGAGCAAATCAAAATCATTTGTGATGAGAGTGACGAAAAAGGCCTCATTTGGCTGACCGGTTCGCAGCAGTACAATATGATGAAACGAGTGCGTGAGACACTCGCCGGAAGAATCGGCATTTTAGAGCTGTACAGCTTGTCCGCAAGAGAAAAAGCAGGACTTGTATTCGACACGGATTTGGACTTTTCTCTTGCTACCTTACAGGCAAGGCAGTGTAAATTGCCCAAAAATGATGTGATTCAAGTTTTCAATCATATTTGGGAAGGCGGTATGCCCCAGGTGCAGGGCGTAGACGACGAACTCCGGCTGGAATATTTCAATTCCTATGTTGACACCTACTTGATGCGTGATGCTACCGAAGCCGGCGGCATCACCGATACCGTTCGTTTCCGCAAATTTCTTGTGGGCTGTGCTTCTCTTGTTTCGGAGCAGGTCAATTATTCCACATTGGCTGAATCTGCCGACATTGCACCGAGTACCGCGAAAGAGTGGCTGAAAATTCTCGTTGGGTTGAACATCATCTATCTGTTAGCCCCCTATTCCAACAATGAGCTCAAACGCCTCAGCAAAACACCGAAGCTGTATTTCTGCGACACAGGACTATGTGCGTATCTTTCCATGTGGCTAACGCCGGATACGCTGCGAAACGGCGCTGCAAGCGGCCATTACTACGAGAACTATGTTGTGATGGAGCTGGTCAAGAACTACGCCTACGCAAAGTCCAAGGTAAACCTCACTTACTTCCGGGATTCCAATGCAAAGGAAATTGATGTGTTCGTTGAGGAAAACAATGTCATTCATCCGTTGGAAATCAAAAAGAGTGCAGCGCCCGACCGACGGGAGATCAAAAAGTACAGCGTAATTGACAAGGCTTCTTTGATCCGTGGCAACGGCGGCATCATCTGTATGTGCCAGGAGCCGATCCCGATTGATGCGGATAACTGTTTTATTCCGAGCAACCTAATCTAATCTGTATCCAAGCACCTGCTTCGGCAGGTGCTTTTTACGCATTGCCCAGAATGCTTTTCAGCTTCCTCAGCGCATGATCCCTTCTGCGGTAAATGTGAATCACTCCTACCGGGTTTTATGAGATTGCCCTCTCACTTTCTCTTTGCCGAATTTTTTTGCGAGATTCCCACAGTTTTTTGCTCGTTTCCAAATTATTTTTCGGAACAGGGAGAATTAGGAGAGAGAAGTCATATTCTTTGGAATGAATTCTCATGCGCTATTGACAAAACTATCATCATGATGATATAATGTGGTTGTATCATTACAATGATAACGGAGGCTTCATATTATGAGCGTCATTCAACTGCTTCATGGAACCGACCACATCATCGAGGTTCCGGATATTCATATTGGTAATCCGCACAACGACTATGGCATGGGTTTCTACTGTACCCGCGTCGATGAAATGGCTCGTGAGTGGGCCTGCAAAAAGAACGCAGACGGTTTTGTCAACAGCTACGACTTTGACACGGAAGGGCTGAAGTTGCTGAATCTGTTGGACGGAACGCATACGGTCCTGAACTGGATGGCTCTTCTGCTTCAGTTCCGCACCTTCAAGCTGGACTCCGAAGTTGCCGTTGATGCAAGGGACTATCTTATTGGCCACTATTCAATTGATTTAACCGGCTACGATGTTGTGATCGGCTATCGGGCAGACGATTCCTATTTCCAGTATGCAGAGTCCTTTGTGTCCAACACCTTACCGCTCCGGAGTTTGAACAGGGCTCTGAAGCTGGGCAAGCTCGGTGAGCAGACGGTTGTTATTTCTCAAAAAGGCTTTGATCGGCTGCACTTCGTAAATGCTTATCCGGTCAGCAAGAGCGTCTATTACCCCAAGTTCTTGGATAGAGATACCAAAGCGAGGGATACTTACCGTAAAGAGATCAAGAAAAGCAAGTCTTACCGGGACGACATCTTCGTGCTGGATATCTTGAGGGAGGAGATGGCTGGCGATGACCCACGCATACAGCGAATCTTATTTGAATAATGCCAAGGATCGTCTTTCCTCTTTCTTCGACTATGCGATCAACGACTGCAAATTAAAACCGGATTGGATCACAGCACTCTTCATCAATACCGGCTACGCCGAACAATTTGAACGAGGCAACCCCGCCTATGTCGCAGGGATGTCCGGTGTTGAGCTGGCCCGTGCGGTCATCACAAAGGCATACGGTCCAAAGGAGCTGCCAGCACCAACCAACGCAGAGGACTGCTCCCCTGAATATTGGGCCGGTTGGGCAGTTGCAGAGTACCAATGGTTTACCGGCCGTCGTTTCAAGGACATCTTTGAGCGCATTCCACTTTCCAAGATCATTGGGATGTATTCCGTTTACCACGAGATGGACATTACAAGTTTTATCGATACCATGGAGGAACTCTACAAAGCAGCGGAAGGCGATTCCAACCTGAAGCGCATCCGTGAAAACCGGGGCTTATCTCAAGCAGAGCTTGCAGAGCAATCCGGCGTGAATCTGCGCAACATTCAGATGTACGAACAGCGGGTCAATAGCATTGACAAGGCGCAGGCAAACATCCTCTACAAGTTGTCCCGTGTTCTCGGCTGCAATGTGGAAGACCTATTGGAAAACCCCATGATGTGATTTCATTCCTGCACCTGCTTCGGCAGGTGCATTTTCTATGTCAAACCAGTCGTATCGTTCCTATTTAACCTACGCATTTCCTAAAATTTTCTTAAGCGCCTTCAGTGCATCATCCCTTTTTCTATAGATACTCGTCTTGGGCATTGCGTATTTTTCCACAAGCTGCTTAACCGGTATTGGGGATTCTGTGAAGAAAAAATCCTGGATGATGGCTCGTTCTTCCGGGGTCAACATTTTCAGTGCAGTTCTGACCCGCTCGATGTCCATGCGCTGCATGACCGACGCCTCTACATTGCACTCTGTATCTTCGAGAACATCTTCTCCGTAAATTTCAGACTCTTGAAAGGTCATGGTGCTGTAAGACATGACTTGGAACGGTGTTTCGGCGTCTCGGCTTCGGATGTACTGCTTGCGATGGCAATCCTTTTTCAACTCTTTGCTGACTTTTTCATTGCACTCCATGAAAATGATAGAGTCGTCTTCACTGCAAGCCTCAAACTTTCCAAAGACGATTTCCCGATTCTTGCCTTCATCCGTTTCTCTCCATGCCGCATACTGGCGATAATCCATGATCAGCCAATTGTCCTGTGCTTCAATCGTGGGGTCCTTCTTTACCGAAAATGTTCTTTTCATTACTGTGATCTCCTTTGAATTTTTGAATTTGGGTAAAAGTCAAAAATTCGGAGATCACGGGTATTCAGCGATATAACAGAGCCACTTATTTAGCATCGAAAAAGGCTTCCTTTCAGAGATTTCTCTGCCGGAAGCCCTTGGTCGGTTGTTCTTGCCGAAAAAAAGAAGCCACCGGCAAGACAGGGTAAGCCTATGGCTTACTGTCTTGTCGGTGGCCTCTCATATCTGCATAGCAAGTTTGGTTTAACCAACCGAAGTGTTCAAAACAAGTGACCTGGAGATGGAATTACGCAGTCTGTTTCACCTCAACCATTCCGTCGTTTTGCCGTATTAAGTTAATAGTACCGGGCTTGCCCTTCCGGGGCATAGAGGTCAATCTTGTCGTGTCGGCGTCCTTTCTGGACTCGAACCGCTACGGCTCCGCACCTTTTACACTCATACTTGATTTTCCCTTCATCATTTCTATAACCGTAAAGTAATTCTCCGCAGTTGGAGCAATACATCGGTATAGGTGTCCAATTATCATTTGTCACGCACATCACCCCATTAAGTTCCTTGACGCTTTCGGGGTTACAGTTGCAGCCCAAAAGTGTTGACCATGTCACATCGCGTTAGATGTTCACCAATAGTTTTGTGGAACATGTCGTTCTGCACCAAACCCAGTTGCTCGTACATCTTTGAAATATTTTTTACTGCCTTTGTGTTGTTTCTCCCCATTGCTGCTCCTTTTCCGTATGAACGGGCATAATACGCCCGATGAACAGCTTCATATCATAGGGGGAAATGGTGCTGTTGATGTCTGAGGGCAGGTTGTCCCAAAAGGTTTCGTCCTTACTGGTATAAGTATCGCCGGTATCCTGATGCACTCCCGGCTCAATGCAGTAACAGATGTTGCCGTCATACGAGTGCATTGCTCGAATGGTAGTGTACTTGGACTCACCGGAATGCCAGCCGTTCATATGCTGGAGATTGGGATGCCCCCAAGTGCCGCTGTAATCAATATTAGCATCGCCGCTTCTCGGAAAAGAAACAAGGTAGACCTCTGCTCTTTCTCCTGCGGCATAGGCAGTGGTTGTGCCAATCCCCACAAGGGCTGACAGGCACATCACGAGGGAAAGCAGTCCCGCCATCCCTCGCTTGAAAAGGTTCTTTTTCATTGTGTTTGTTACCTCCTTGAAAACGAAAAACGCACCGTACAATGACGATGCGTTTCGGGTGAAATGTGTTTTGTTGTTATGCGTAGCCGATATAGATTTCATAAGAGCCGTTTCCGGTCTGCTCATACCAAATCCACACATCGGTGATGTCGCCGTCCTTGGCATATCGGTCGAGATAGCCACGAATATCCCGTTCGGTGTATTTGCATTTTACACCTGCGGCGATGGGGTTATCCCAGCAATACACGGCTCCGCTGTCAAGTGCAAGTCCGATGCTCTCAGCGTAGCTCTTGGCAAAGCTGATCCAGTAGTCAATGTCAAAGACCGGCTCAGTAGGTTCTTCTTTCGGCGGTTCCGGTGGCGTAGATTCCTCAGTTGCCGGAGGTGTGGGCTGTTCTTTTTCAGTCGGGGCAGCGGTTTCCGGTCGGCGTTCGGACTCGTCTGTTTTCTTTTCAGGTTCGCTTGGCTGTGGCAGCACTGCCGTGCTGTGGTCAGCCTGATCGGGAACCTCTGTTGTTTGGGTGTCACTTTCCGATACGCTTGCCGGGAACTCTGCGGCACGGCTATCCGTTTGCGATTCTGTGCTTTGGGGACGATCAACCTCCGTTTTCTTTTCTGCCTGAGCCGTTTCTGATTCGCTGGGGACGATGTTACTGTCCGAAGAAGAAATGGGGTCAGGCGTCTGTGCAATATGCGAGGCGTTGTTGCATCCCGTAGTCAGACACAGAAACACGGCGAGTAGAATAACTGCGATTTTGGATTTCATACGCTTCACTCCCTTCGATTACATTCTACCCGATGAGAACTGCTCCGACAAAGGTGCGTTTTGAAGCGCAACTTTTCATCATACCGCCAAAACGCAGTTTTCCGAAATGTGCGAACTCCGTTTGCTCTTAGATAGATTTAGCTTAGAGAGATAGAGATAAATCAGGAGATAGTTTATTTCGGATAGTCTGGTAGTTCTCAGGGGTTGGAGTGTGAGGAAGGGGACAGTAGGAAACATACTCCGTGTACCTATCGGCTGTCACGCTCTGCCCGCTGACGAAGAAAACGACTGTAATGCTCCAGTGCCTTGACCACATAATCCTCCGTTTGGCTTACGGGGATATTTTTCGGGATCAGACTTCGCACCTTGTCCCCACGCAGGACGATCTTCTCACGCTGATTTGGTTTTTCCTCGCCCATAATGGCGGACACCACCTCTGGCGTGAGTTTTCCATCTGTGAAGAACTTCCGCATACGAATGGTCTGATCGTGGGACGGGGTACATTGGTTCAGGTCGATTTCATCGACCACCGCCCGTTGACTGTCCTCGTCCAAATAGGAAAGCTCCACCGCAGGGCGCATTTTAATTTTGCCCTCGTCCACAAGGTCGAGCAGTTCAGGTACAAGATTTGTCAGGCGGATATAGCGGCGAACTTGGTCTTGGCTTTCACCAACTTGCTCACCCAAAAGTTCACGGGATGTCTTGCCCTCATAATTCTGTGCCACTGGCACAGAATTTTCTTTGCTCGGTCTGCCAGCTTGTCGCTTCATAGCCTCAAGCCTCATTTTATAGGCAAACGCCTTCTCTGAGGGAAGTATCTGCGACCGCTGGTAATTGCTCTCCACCATCAGGACGGTGGCGGCGTCACGGTCAAGGTCTACGACCTCGCAACGGAGTGCTTCAAACCCGGCAAGCTCGCAAGCCCGTTTTCGCCTGTGACCGGAAATCAACTCATATCTGCCGTCCTCTTTCTGACGCACGGTAGCCGGAGTAATGACCCCTCGCTCCTTGACGCTCTCCACAAGCTGTATCATATCCTCGTCGTCCCGCACCTTAAATGGGTGGTCGGGAAAATCATCGATCAACTCAAGGGGAATATCTCGGATTTTACTGAGCTTGGCATCGTCCCGAAGCTCCTGTGTAGAAAACAGGTCATCGAGCGTCGGCAGAGTGAAGTCGCTCTTTCTTCCTGCCATCGGCAGACACCTCCTTTGCGAACTCAGCATAAGCCTTTGCAACAGGACTGCTCGGCTCATACTTGTAGATGCTTACGCCCTTGGAAGCAACCTCTGCGGCTTTCACTGCCATAGGAATGGAGGAACGGTATATCTTAATAACGCTCCCAAAGTTCTTTCGCAGTGCGTCGGCAGTGCTTTTTGCGAGGTTGGTGCGGTTATCTACGATGTTCAATAGGATACCGTCGATTCGCAGGCTCGGATTGATGTACTGCCTGACCTTTCCAATGGTCTGCATCAGTTGGGTCATTCCCTTTGCCGGAAGATATTGCGCCTGCACGGGAATGATTACGCTATCTGCCGCCGCCAACGCATTCAGAGTTACCATACCGAGCGAAGGCATACAATCAATCAGTACATAGTCATAATTGTCTTTGACCTTACTCAGATAGCTTCTCAGAATGGTTTCACGGCTCATTGCGGTGACAAGCATCATTTCCATAGCAGACAGCTCGATGTTGGCAGGGAGCAGATCGACATTTTCCTCGTGATGCAGAATACCGCTTTGTGGGTCTGAATGATCCTCACGGATAACCCCGGAAAGCTTGTCGGTAATGGTCATCGTAAGACTGTCATTATCTCGCCACCCAAGGCAAGTTGTGAGGTCGCCCTGCGGGTCGGCATCTACAAGGAGTACCTTCTTGCCGAGTCGTGCAAGCCCGACACCCAAATTGACCGTTGTGGTCGTTTTGCCTGTGCCGCCTTTCTGATTGCAGATAGCAATCGTTTTGCAGTTTGGCATTTTGCTTTTCCTCCTTCTTATTAGATTTGGATCGCTTGATCCACCAAAACACAGGAAGCGTGTCCTGTGCTTTGGTGGTCGCATTTAACTCGATCTCATCCCCCAAATGCGTAAAAGGAAATCAACAGGCGTTCGGCTGCTGACCGAACTCATAGGAATCTCACCTCTGCCGGGTACTCCGCCAGCCCCATAGGGAAGTATCATTGTCCCTGAATCGTTTCATCGCCTTATCCGTAGCAAGCGGATATTTCAGAATGGTTCGGAATCGCTACCAACCTTGCTTTCCGTGATAACCCTTGTGGGCAGGAAGTTCGTGGCGCACCTTCATCCGGCTGGGGCTTTCGCCCCCGATCAGGAATGTACCTGTTGAATGTCTATTCGTTTTTCAAGGTTCGTGAGGTTTTTGCCCTCACTAACCAACTGGGAAATTTTTTTCGATTTGTACGAAGTTTTTTTGAGATTTTTCAAAAAAATTTTTTCGACCACCTTTCAGGGATAAAAAAAGCCCCTATCACATCACAAAGATGTAATAGGGGCAGAAATAGAAAAAGCCCGCTGACCGAGATCAGCGGGCTTAAATCATATGAAATTATCGTATGCTATCGGAACTTGTCTGCAATCGCAAAATTCCAAACGCATTTTTGGCGTAAGCTCGGAGTAAATTGGCGTAAGTTGTGGCGTAAGCACCGACAATTTTAGGTCAATCAATAGAGCTTTGCGCCGGCGGGGATGTGGGGATCAACCATCAGCAAATGGAGCTTTTCCTCGCCGTTTTCGTGATGCACAGCGGAGATCAGCATACCGCAAGAGTCAATGCCCATCATCGCTCTCGGAGGCAGATTGGTGATTGCAATGCAGGTCTTACCAACCAGTTCTTCCGGCTCATAATATTCGTGAATACCACTCAAAATGACCCTATCTACGCCGGTTCCGTCGTCCAAAACGAACTTTAAGAGCTTTTTGGACTTCTTCACAGCTTCGCATTCCTTGACCTTTACGGCACGGAAATCACTCTTGGAGAAGGTGTCAAAATCGACCTGATCCTCAAACAAAGGCTCAATCTGAACATTGGAAAAATCAATTTTTTCTTCCACAACGGGAGCCGTCTGAGTAGCCTCCGCAGGAGCCGAAACTTCCTTGGAAACCTTCTTGTCAGAGTCCAACGGCTTCATTGTCGGGAACAGGAGCACGTCGCGGATGGACGCGGAATCCGTCAGCAGCATCACCAGACGATCTACGCCGAAGCCCAGACCGCCCGTCGGCGGCATGCCGTATTCCAGCGCGCAGAGGTAATCCTCGTCCACGTCCGCGTGCAGACCCTGCGCGCGCTTGGCCGCGGCCTGGGATTCAAAGCGGCCGCGCTGGTCGATCGGGTCGTTCAGCTCGGAGAAGGCGTTGCCCAGCTCGGAGCAGTTGGCGAAGAACTCGAAGCGCTCGGTCATGTCCGGCTCATCCTTCTTGCGCTTGGCCAGCGGAGAAATCGCCACCGGATAATCGGTGATGAAGGTCGGCTGAATCAGGTTCGGCTCGACGAACTCATCAAAGCAGGCCTCCAGACATTCGCCCTTGACCGCATACGACTCGACGTGCACACCGCGCGCCTCGCACTCCCTGCGCGCCTGCTCGTCGCTTTCCCACGCATAGTAATCCATGCCGGAATACTTCTTGACGGCCTCGGCCATGGTCAGGCGCGTCCACGGGCCTTCCATGTTGATTTCCTTGCCCTGATACTGAATCTTGAGCGTGCCGCAGACCTTCTTTGTGACGTAGATGTACATCTCCTCCACCAGATCCATGATCTCCTTGTAATCGGCATAAGCCTGATACAGCTCGATGGAGGTAAATTCCGGGTTGTGGCGCGTGTCCATGCCCTCGTTGCGGAAGATGCGGCCGACCTCGTAAACCTTGTCAAATCCGCCGACAATCAGGCGCTTGAGGTACAGCTCCGTCTCGATGCGCAGATACATCGGGATATCCAGCGCGTTGTGATGGGTGACGAAGGAGCGGGAATTGGCGCCGATTTCGATGGTCTGGAGCACCGGGGTATCGACCTCGAGGAAGCCCTTCGCATCCAAGAACTCGCGCAGCGCCTTGAGAATCTGGCTGCGCTTGATGAAGGTATCCTTCACCTCCGGATTGACGATGGTATCCACATAGCGCTGGCGATAGCGCATATCCTGATCGCGCAGGCCGTTCCACTTCTCCGGCAGCACGCGCAGGGATTTGCTCAGCAGCGTCAGGGACGTGGCATGCACGGAAACCTCGCCGGTCTTGGTGCGGAACACAACGCCCTCCACGCCCAGAATGTCGCCGATATCCATCGTTTTGAAATCGGCATAGACGTCCTCGCCGACGTCCTCGCGGCGCACATACGCCTGAATCTGGCCCTCGCCGTCCATCATGTGAACGAAGGACGCCTTGCCCATGATTCGGCGGCTCATCATGCGGCCCGCGATGCGGACGGTCTTGCCCTCCAGCGCGTCGAAGTTGCTGAGCACCTCGGCGGAGGTGTGGGTGCGGTCAAAGCGGGTAATGGTATAGGGATCGCGTCCCTCTTCGCAGTATTTCGCCAGCTTAGCGCGGCGAATCTGCTCCTGCTCGCTGTACTGCGGCTTTTCAAATTCTTCTGCCACGATGGATTCCTCTTTCTGTTCGTTTCACGTCTTACAGGGCAATCTCGATAACCTTGATGCGCAGCGCGCCGCCCGGCGTCTGGGCAACCACCGTCTCGCCGACGTGCGCGCCGACGAGCGCCGCGCCGACCGGGGACTCGTTGGAGAGCTTGCCGTTGGTCGGATCGGATTCGGACGTGCCGACGATGGTGTAGGTCTCCTCCTCGTCGGGGTCGTCCTCGTAAACGATGGTCACACGGCTGCCGAAGCCAACCGTGTCGGTGCTGATCTTGCTCTCGTCCACGACGACGGCGTTCTCGATCATGGCCTTCAATTCGGCAATGCGCTGTTCGAGCACAGCCTGATCGTTCTTCGCCGCGTCGTATTCGGCGTTCTCGCTCAGGTCGCCGTAGGAAATCGCAACCTTGAGCTGCTCGGCGACCTTCATTTTTTCGGTAGTCTCTTTGTATTCAAGCTCTTCCTTCATGCGCTGAAGGCCTTCGCGGGTAACAACCACATGCTTGGTGTCAGACATCGTTCATCTCTCCTTTTCCTTGCGCGCGCTGCCGCGCGGCAAAACGAGCGCCCGGAATGTTTGCTTCCGGGCATACTGCGATATTCTATGATTATACTCTCCGCGCTCCGGTTTGTCAATCGACCCGCGCGCGGAAAATGCAGGCCGTTACAAGAAAAAACGGCCAACTCATTGACGAGCGGCCGGCGTCGTGCTATAATCAAGGTACAGCAGCAGGCTTTTGCCTTATTTAGCCCTGCTTACCAGAGCGACCATGATGCCCGTCATGGTCGTCTTTTTTCTTTTTTATCATTGAGCAAAAAGCAAATTCTGCACAAACTGCGGGCGCGCATCGCGCGCCTGTTATCGGAATTTGTGCAAAATTTCGGATTTGCTCATTTACTGTTGAATAGCAAAATCAAGAAATTCAGCCATTCTTTCATTTGCGGAAAGGGCTATTCTCCCCCCTTCGGGGGGAAAATAGCTTTTTGTCTACAGTCTGCGCAGCCAATCAGGCGGCTTTTATTTTAAGCAAAACGCCTCCGGGCACGGCAGTTTAACCACCAACTTGGTCAGCGTCTCGGCCTTTCCGGGCACAATCTGCCCGCCGACGCGGTGCGCCTCGCCCGGAAAAATCGCCACAAACCGCCTTTTTTCCAGCCGCACGACGTCCGCCCGACCATTGCCGACGAGCTTCATTCCGTCGCCGCCGTTCGGCAGCGGCGCGACGGGCTGCAAGGCGCTCATCGGCGCGAGGTCGATGGTTTCCGCGCCATCCAGCCCAATCATCAGGTCGATGGTGTGAAAATGCACCTCGTACTGCCGCTTTTCCTCCGACTTCGTCTCGTATTGCTTGTGCCGCACCTCGAAGGGCAGCCCGTCCATGTCGCCCGACAAATACCGCGTCTGCAATTTTTCGGCATACGGAATGATTCCCGCATACAACCCAATTCGCTCCATCGAATCCGCAATCATGGCGTTTCCTCCTACTTAAAATCGCTTTTCGCAAAGGATTTCCCCGCTTTCCCGGTCGAGCAGCGCGACGGACACGCCTTCCGGCACATCCCCGCCGACCTCTTCCTCCGCCTTGCCCGCCGCGCGGTCGATGCGCACGCGGTAGCTCCGCCCGCTTTCCGCCGCCTCGTCGAGCTTTTCCAGCGGAAACAGGCTGTTCGACCACTTGGCGAACATGTCCTCCTCAAAGATGTGCTCCCGCGCGATGTTCTGCATCAGCGTCGTCAGCTTCTCGCTGTCAAACAGCGCGCAGCCCGCGCTCACCGTGATCTCGCAGGCGAAATCATCGTCATGCAGCAGCATCAGCGCGCTTTCAAGCCCGCCTTGATTTTGGAAATCCGCGAGCTTCTTGGCGCGATAGGCCGCCGTGTCGTCTGCCCATGCCGCGTAGGCCGCTTCCCCGCGCCGGTCGGCGATTTCATAGTGCTCGGCAATGTACCGCCCCAGATAATCCGAAACCTTGCGCGCGCCGGAGGGATTCAGGTGCTCGTTCGCGTCGAAGCAGTCCGTCGCGTAATCCGTCACCTGATCCAGACTCACGAAGTCGATGAAATCCACACCGTAGGCCTCGGCAATGCCGCAGACCGCGTTCGCGTCCATCTGCTTTTCCTCGTCGGCCGGATAGGGCAGATGCACCAGCAGCACCTCGATCCCCCGCGCCTGACAATCCTCGATGATCCGCCGCAAATAGATGAAGCCGGTCTGCCCGCTCTCCTCCGTCGCCTGCATCTCGTCAATCAGATCGTAATCCTGCGCGTCCGCCACGGCGATGACGCTCTTCGCGCCCTTTTCCCGGTTGTAGACGGGATGGAAATCCGCGTCCGTCAGCTTGCTCCAGCGCGTGTGATATTTGCCCAGCGTGAACAGATATTCCCATTTCATGTCCGCGTAGGCCGTGCCGCTGTCATCCACCGCGTCCGGGTCATCCATCAAATCGTTCATCGTCCGTATTTTCGTCTTCGTGATGGGGTAGCAGTCAAACGCCGTGTGCACATCGCTGCTGTTGCCGGAAACCTTGTAGCTCTTGCTCACGCCCTGCACATCCAGCACAACCAGCTTCGGCGCGGCGTAATCCAGCGCGTTTTGCAGCGCCCAATAGGTGATCGGCAGCGTGTTGCCGTAGCTGGCGATGTTGTAGCCCGCAATGCCATATTTTTCCCAGATTTCCATCGGAAAAACGCCCGTGTTCATAATGCTGTCACCGAGGAAAAGCACGTCGTATTCCCCCGCACGGCTCAAAAACGGCTGCATCTTCTCCCGGCTCTCCTTGCGCTCGACCAGCCTGCTCACGCCCGCAACGGCGACCGCCAGCAGCGCGCAGAACGCGAATATCTTGAGGAAACGCCCGATTTTCTTTTTCATGTTCTCTCCCAAGAGTTTTTCTCTTTCCATACACATTGCGATTGGCAGTCCGATACCATCATTCGGCTTTGTCCATAGCCGACCTCCCTCTTCGAGGGAGGTGCTGAGCGAAGCGAAGCGGAAGGAGTTCTCCCCTCAGACGAAGCGGAAGGAGTTCCCGCCTCAAAAGTTGAAATAGATAAAGCTCGCCTCGCTGAAGCCGCTTCCCCATACGCCGAGCAGCAGCACCGCAATCGTTCCGCCCAGCATCACCGCCCAGCGAATCGGCAGCGCGCGCGCGGCCAGCCAGCCGCGAACGTCCTTCCCGTTTTCGCCCAGCAGCGAAACCGCCGCCAGCAGCAAAACGCCCACCGCCAAAATCCGCGCGTCCAGCGGCGAAATGCCAAGGTTGTCCAGCCGAACCTGCGCCCATTCCGGCCGCGCGAAAACGCCGCCCATCATCCGCACCGCGTCGCCCGCCGTCGCGCAGCGATCAAAAAACCAGCCGATGTTGACGATCACAAACGTCCGCAGTACGCGGAACGCATGGAAGCCCCGCGAAGCCGTCAGCCGCGCGCAGCGCTCGTTCATCCGCTTATACCGCGGCTCCAGCAGCGCCGTCACCGCCAAAATCACGCCGTTGTATAAGCCCCAGAGGATGTAATTGCTCGTCGCCCCGTGCCACACGCCGACCAGCGCAAACACGAGGATATTGCCCAGCGCCGCCGGGAGCGCGCGCGCAAACGCCGCGCCGAATCGCCCCTTCGCCGCTTTGGACAGGCGCGAAACCGGCCTGCTCAGCGCGAAGGGATAGAAGACATAATCCCGCATCCACGCGCCAAGGCTGATGTGCCACCTGCGCCAGAAATCGCCCAGCGAAACCGCAAAATACGGCCGCCGGAAATTCTCCGCCAGGCGAATACCGAACAGCTCCGCAATGCCCGCGACCAGATCAATGCCGCCGGAAAAATCGCAGTATTGCTGCACGGAATAAGCCAGCACGCCGACGACGGCCATCGCGCCGCCCCATGTGCCGCCCGGCGCGTCAAACACGGCGCTGACCATCGGCAGGGCGCGGTCGGCAATGACCATCTTTTTGGCAAGCCCCCAGAGCATCAGCAGAAACGCGCGCGGCACATCAACCTGCCCGCCGCCCTCCAGCTGCTTTTCCAACTGATCGTATCGCCCGATCGGGCCCTGAATCACCTGCGGGAAAAACGAAACGAACAGCGCGAACCGCGCGAGATTCTTCTGCGGCGCATATTTGCCGTTGTATACGTCCAGCAGATAGCCCATGGATTGGAACGTGTAAAAGCTGATGCCCAGCGGCAGCAGCAGCCCCAGCGGCGACGCGCCGAACCAGCCACGCACGTCGTCCGTATATTTGAGCACGGCCAGCAGGCCGAAGTTCAGCAGCAGCGCCGCCAGCATGACCGCGCGCTGCCTGCGCCTCGCCGCCGCGCGGATTGCCTTTTTCCGCTCCTTTTCCGCCGCCTTGAGCCGCGCCTTCCCGCTTTCGCCGATTCGGGCAATCGCCAGCGCGGCCAGCCACGTCGTGCCCGTCGTCGCCAAAATGAACGGCAGCCCCGCAAGGCTTCTGGATGCGTAAAAGCCGTAGCTGGCCAGCAGCAAAACAACCCAGCGGATTTTGGCCGGGCAGAGATGATAGACCGCCGCGCAGGCAAAGCCGTAGGCGGCCAGCATGAATAAAGACATATTTTTTTACTCCGTCAACAGCTTTTGAAGCGCTTTCGCCGCTTCCTCCGGCGGCATGCGGTTGTCAAAGGATAGATGCGCCGCCGCCGCGTACAGCCGCTCCCGCCGCCCGTACAGTGTGCGCATGCGCTCCGCCTTGTCGCCCGCGAGGTTGGGCCGCGTATCCTGCCGAACGTCGGCGATCATATCCTCCAGCGGACGGCAGAGCCAGACGACAAAGCCCTTTTCGCGCATCATGTGGATGTTCTCCGCTCGTGTGACAATGCCGCCTCCGGTCGCAATCACGCCAGCCTCCCGCGCCAGCGCGCGCTCAAGCGCCGCCGTTTCGCGCGCGCGAAAGCCCGCCTCGCCCTCTTGCGCAAAGATTTCGGGGATGGTTTTTCCCGCCGCGCGCGCGATTTCCTCGTCCAGGTCGATCAGCGGCAGGCGCATCCGTTCGGCCAGAAGCCGCGCCACGGTGCTCTTGCCGCACCCCATCATGCCGATGAGCAGAACCGGCTTACGCATGCGCATCCTCCCGCGCCGCCTGATACGCGCCGAGCAGGCGGCAGTTCTCGCAGTCGCCCTGAAGCGAGCCCATCAGCACGCCGAGGTTGCTCTCGCGCAGGTTGCCCGTCAGATCGACGTAGAAGCAATATTCCCAGTTGGAGTTATGCAGCGGGCGGGATTCGATGTGCGTCATATTCATCCCCATCGCGACAAAGCTGGAGAGCGCGCGCATCAGCGTGCCGCGCTCATGGCGCAGGGTGAAGGTGACGGTCGCCTTATCCGGGATCCCGATGGGCGTGGGCGACGCGCTGACGATGACAAACCGCGTGTGGTTGCCGTCAAACGTGTGGATGTCCGGCGCGATCACGTCAAGGCCGTAGTGCTTGGCCGCCAGCCGCGACGCGATGGCCGCGTATCGCTTGTCGCCCATTTCGGCGACGTGGCGCGCGGCAATCGCCGTGTTGAAATACGGCGTGGTCACCCAATCCGGGTGCTCGCCAAGGAATTTGGGGCACTGGGCGAAGCCCTGCTCGTGGCTGAACACCTGCGTGATATCCGAAACCTTCGCCCCCGGCACGCCGAGCAGGCAGTGCTCCACCCGCACGAGCTGCTCGCCGACGATGTGGCAGGCGTATTTGCCCAGCAGGTCGTATACGTCGTTGATCGAGCCGGAGGAGGAATTTTCCACCGGCACAACGCCGTATCGCGCCTTGCCGTCCGCCACGGCGGCAAAGACCTCGTCAAACGTCTTAAAGCTCACGCGCTCGCAGTCCTCGCCGAAGAAGCCGACCACCGCGCACTCGCTGTATGCCCCCGGCACGCCGCTGTAGGCGATGAGCCGCGTCTGCGTCTGCGCTTCCAGATAGCGCCGCTGTTCCTCGCGGGACAGGCGCATGATCTCGGTGAACAGCGCCATCACGCTCTGCGCCAGCGCCGGGTCGCTCACCTGCTGCGCGCGGGATTTGAGCACCGTCTCCTCCCGCGCCGCGTTCAGGATGTCCATATAATGCGCCTGCTTGTAAAGCGCCACGTCGCGGCAGACGCCCATGCGCCGCTCAAACAGGCGCACCAGCTCCGCGTCGATTTCGTCGATTTCCCGTCGGCAGCTTTCCAGTTCTCTCATGTGCAAACTCCTTCCGTCTGCCTTCGGCAGCCACCTCCCTCAAAGAGGGAGGATTTATTTCTTATTTTCAAACCAACGGCTTTTCTCCCCAAGGGAGGCGTTGAACAAAGGCTCTATTCCGTCAAGGCCCGCTGCGCCGCGTCATCCATTTCAAGCTCGCAGAGCGCAATCGCCAGTATGCTCTCCATCACCACGACCGCGCGCGGCACGATGCAGGGGTCGTGCCGCCCCGCGATTTCCAAAACCGCGTTTTCGCGCTTGGCCACGTCAACCGTCCGCTGTGCCCGCGCGATGGACGGCGTGGGTTTGATCGCCGCGCGGAAAATCACCGGCATCCCGTTGGTGATGCCGCCGGTCACGCCGCCGTTGTGGTTGCTTTCGCAGGTCACGCCGTCCCCGTCCATGCGCATCGCGTCGTTCGCCTCGCTGCCGCGCATCTCCGCCAGCGCCATGCCGTCGCCGAACGCAATCGCCTTCACCGCCGGCACGGAAAACGCCAGTTGGCTCACCACGCTTTCCACCGAGCCGAAGAACGGCGAACCGACGCCCGCGCGCACGCCGACCGCCGCACACTCGATCACCCCGCCG
>ERZ857827.1803-NODE-1803-length-19409-cov-4.568668_pt1 | contig 19409 bp, 16 predicted proteins | sample MGYA00519761_ERZ857827 | MGnify/ENA primary metagenome ERZ857827 (study PRJEB31778, sample SAMEA3449370) | human gut metagenome | biome: human gut; feature: human-associated habitat; material: faeces | place: United Kingdom | collected 2010/2012 ... | reverse complement strand
GAATTGTAATTGATGGTGAAGGTTCAAAGGTTATTTGCAAAGACTAATTTGAAAATTCCAGTTTGTCGTAATCGTTCCCAGCAGGGTTTGGGGCAGGCACGCCCCAACAAGAGCACTTCGGAAACTCACAAGAGTTGAAGAAGTGAATTCCCGGATGGACAAGAAATTTTCAAGAATTGAAAATTTGTGGCCACGGGACGGTTCTTGCCTTCCCTAGTTACGTGTTTTCTCAATGTTTCTATTACTAAAGTGGAAATTTATTTCCCAAAAATAAAAGGTGAACATAATATGGAATTCAAATTAAACGAGTATCATAGAAATATCTCAGATGAAGAATTTGTTCGAGATATAAAGAAAACCGCAATTAAACTAAAAAAAGAAACTCTAACCGGAGTTGAGTACAGCCAGAATGGGAAATACCATGCATCAACTATAATACGTCGATTCGGTTCGTGGAAAAAAGCACTAGAATTGGCTGAGTTAAACACGAAGGGTAGAAGCTATCGTTTTACAATGTCGATGGATGATGTAATTGAAGATGTAAAGCGAGTAGCCGCTCTATATAAAAAGCCTACAATAACTGCTCGCGAGTATACAAAATATGGAAAGTACTCTAGCTCAGCAGTAGTTCGACATATTGGAAGTTGGAATGAAATTTTATTGCAAGCTGAAATGCCTATAAATGAAAATCGAAACTTCACAGATGAAGAACTTTTTGAAGAAATTGAAAGAATTTGGATAATGCTTGGGCGGCAGCCAACAACAACTGATATTAAAAAAGGTATTTCAAGATATTCTCTTCAAAGTTATGCACGAAGATTTGGCGGGTGGCGTGGAGCTTTACAGGCATTTGTAAAGTATATTAATGATGATACTAGTGATAGAACCATCAAGGGGCAATCAGAAACTGTTGCTGAACATATTGCAACTGCGTTGCCTAAAACATCAAAACATCGTACGCCCCGAGAAATAAATTTGAGATTACGATTCAAGGTACTCCAGCGCGATAACTTCAAATGTTGTGTTTGTGGTGCATCGCCAGCCAAGGATTCCTCTGTTATTCTACATGTAGACCACATCCGTCCATGGTCGAAAGGCGGTGAAACCACAATTGATAACTTACAAACGCTTTGTTCAAAATGCAATTTAGGAAAAAGCGACTTATACGATGAGATAAAATAGCTGGGTCGTGCTCAATTTCAACTTTACGGATGATGCCAAGACTGTCACCCGTGGAGAGGTTTTAGGTTCGAGTGCTGTGGACAATGCTCCACCATTTTCGGTCTGAAAGCGATAGCTTTCAGACTTTTTTATTGGCTGTTTTGCGCAAATTCGTGTCCCAAAAGGGGAAACAAAGGGGAATCCATCCCCTATTTTGCTTCCCTGCGTTAAAGCGGCATGCGTCCCCCCGCTGACATCATTCGCCCAAACTCAAAAAATCCGAACGTCATCCCGATTGAGGATGGGTTCGGATTTTTTCGTTCTATAAGTGCAGAATCTCTTTCCGCTTGACCATATATTGAATCATCAAAAACACGCAGCAAGCCAGCCATGTCGCCGGCTCCACCCAGCACGCGCCCGCATAGCCAAAGCGCGGCACAACGGCAAACGCCGCCGCAATCTTCATCACCAGCTCAATGCACGAGGAAACCACCGGCACAACGTGCATCCCCAGCGCCTGCATTGCCTGCCGCATCGTGACCAGATAGGCCAGCGGCAGAAACAGCGCCGCACTCGCCCGCAGGGACATCGTGCCATAGCGCAGCAATTCAGCGTTGCTTGTGCCGATGAGCAGCCGCAGCAGCTCCGGCCCAAGCGTGACCATGACGACCATGGCCGCCGCCTCCCAGATCAGCGCCATCAGAACGGTTCGATTCAGCCCCTGCTTCACCCGGTCATACGCCTGCGCGCCGCAGTTCTGGCTGATAAAGACCGCACCCGCCGTGCCGAGGTTGCTCATCGGCGCGCCGGTCAGACTGAGAATTCGTCTGGCGCTGGTGTGCGCCGCCATCACGGTTTCGCCCAGTGTATTGATGGCGCGCTGCATCGTCAGCGAGCCGAGCGCGTAGACCGAATTCATCAGCCCCATCGACAGGCCGGACGCCGCCATTTGCGTCCATAAGCCGGCCGGCGCGCGAAAATCCGCCTTGCGGGGCAGGAACGGCTTAAACGCGCGCGCGATATACGCCATGCTCAGCAGCGCCGAAATGCACTGCGCGATCAGCGTCGCCAGCGCCGTGCCCACCACGCCGATGTGCAGCACGACGACAAACAGCGTATCCAGCGCGATATTGAGCACGCAGGAAATCGTCAAAAAGACGAGCGGCATGCGTCCGTTGCCCAGCGAGCGCATAAAGCTGGCGCACATGTTATACAAAATGGTCACCCCGACGCCGCCGCAGACAACGGCTGCATAGCGCATCGCCTCATCGAAGACACTCTCCGGTGTATTGAGCAGGCGCATCAGCGGTTCGATGCCGATCATCACGCCGAGGGTCAGCAGCGCCCCCAGCCCCACGCCGAACATCAGCATCACGGCCGTCGCCCGGCGCAGCTTATCCATCTTCTGCGCACCGTAAAGCTGACCGATGATGATGCCGCATCCGTTGCACATTCCGTTGGCAAAATTGATCATCAGATCGTTGAGCGACGTGGACGCGCCAATCGCCGCAATCGCCGCGTCGCCGATAAAGTGACCCGTAATCATCGTGTCGGTCAGCGTATAAATCTGCTGCATCATCTGCCCAATGAGCAGCGGCAGCGTAAACCGCAAAATGAGCTTCACCGGGCTGCCCCGCGTCATGTCTACGGCGGCCTGACGTTCTCGCCCCGTCATCGCATTCCCTCGATTCTCCGATCAGCCGCGCACTTCCCGCAAAACGCGCAGCGCCACATCCGGGTAGTTGGAAATGATGCCGTCGCAGTCCATCTCTGCCATCCGGCGCAGATCCGCTTCCTCGTTGACCGTCCACACGTTGACCGAAAGCCCCAGCCTGTGCGCCGCTTCCACCTCGCCCGTCACAAACGTCGGCTCGCTGAAATGCGGGTGCAGCGCCTGAACGCCAAGCTGTCTGGCGTAATCCCACGGCTGATAGAGCATCGCGTCGTAGAGCAATCCGCAGACCGCATTCGGGTCGAGCCTGTGCACTTTGAGCAGGCTGTAATGGTTGAAGGAGGAATAGATCGTTTTCTCCCTCATGCCTGCCTTTTCGACCGCCTCGAGCGTCTTTTCCTCAAGCGCCGGAAACGCCGCGCGGCTGTTTTTCAGTTCAATGTTGACAGACAGCCCGCGCTCGCGCAGCAGCGCCAGCACATCCTCGAGCAGCGGCGCCACGTCTCTCTCCGTCGCATCCACCGCGTGAATCACCGGCATCCGGCAAAGCTCGGCGTAGGTATAATCCGCCACCGAACCCGTAAAGCCCGTCAGGCGGCTCAATTCGTCGTCGTGAAAGACGACCAGACGGCCGTCCTTTGAAATCTGCACGTCCAGCTCCACGCCGTCGGCGCCCATATCCGCCGCCAGCGTAAACGCGCGAAGCGTGTTTTCCGGCGCATAGCCGGACGCGCCCCGATGCGCATAAATCTTCTGCATATCGTTACCCCTTTCAGTCGCCCACAAATGCAGCCAGTTTTCCCGGCCGGTTAAAGCAGAAGCCCTGCCACCCCACATACATCGCGCCCTCGATATTGGCGGGCGTGTCGTCGATAAACAGCGTGCGGCTCGGCTCAACACGATAGGTGTTCGTCAGAAATTCATAGATATCCGCGTTCGGCTTGAGCAGCCCTTCGCGCGCAGAAACGACCTTTCCCTCGAACAGGCCAAAGAAATCGAACCGGCTTTCAACCGTCGCAAAGGATTCCTTCTGATAGTTGGAGAGCACAAACACGCGCTTGCCGTGTGCCAGACAGCTTTTGACCGCCTGAACGCCCTCTTCGATCGGGCGCGTAAAATCCAGCCAGTTTTCCATGAAGCGGCGAATCATCGGTTCGAGCGACCGATCGCGCCCGGTCATATGTCCGATTGCCTGCTGAACGGTGAGCGTCCCCCGATCCATCATGTTCCAATACGGCGTTTTAATGATCTTTTCCATCAGCTTTTCATGCAGCTCGGTCTTCCCCGGAAAAAAAGCCTCCAGCTCCTCCTCCGGCGAATAGGAGAGCAGCACGTTGCCCACGTCAAAAACCACCGCGTCCAGCTCGTCCCACGGCATTGTTTCATATCGGTCGTCAAGCGTCCACATCGTCATCGCTTTTCCCCCTGTTCATCGGCTGGTCAGGATCGTCCGCGCCGCGCCGCAATCCGTCTGCGCCGCGAATTCGTATGTCGTCAGGTTTGCACGCAGGCTCGCGCGGCTCCCGTCCTTTTCCCAGATGATTTCCAGTTGGTCGTTCTGCGGCTGGCGCACGGTCATGTCCGCGTCGAAATCGAACGCCGGGCAGGTGTTGCGCATCCGAAGCAGCGCAAGCTGATCGCGCACCACATCCTTTTTCAGCGCGTCCGCCACCGCGTCCCGCGTCAGGTTCGTGCGGTTGATCTCCTTATGCGCTGCTTCGCCGCCGCGGCGAACGGCTTCCAGATCGTTTTCGCCCGCAAACAAATCCAAATACCAGACCTGCGGCTTGCCCGGCATGAACAGTTGAATCGCGCGCGCGAGCAGCATTTTCCGCTCGTCCGCGCCCAGCGCGCTGAAATACGTGCAGTTGACCTGATAATAGACGTTCTTCGCGCCGTGCAGATTCTTAATCATGCCGCCGCGGCTGACAATCAGCGCGATCAGCTTCTCAATCGCTTCGTCGCTGAGCAGTCCCTTCAAATCCAGCATCGGGATTCCGTCATGGCAGCCGAGCATATTCACCGTGCGGATGTTTTTTTTCCTGAGTTCCTCCGCCCAGCGCATCAGCCGCGTGCCGTCATGGTTCTCAATCGCATCAATCACCAGCCCCGGCAGGAAAAAGTCGTAGGTCATATAGCCCTTTCGAGCGACCTTTTCATAGGTTCCCGCCGCATAAGGGTCATGGATCTCCGGTAAAAGGGTCAAACCATGCGAATCGGCCATTTGGCGAATGCGTTCCAGCGTGTCCCACGTGTCCGGCTCGTTCATAAAATTGCGCAGCCCCGGCGTTTTGGGCGCATAGGCAAACGCATCCAGCCGCACAATCGCCGCGCCGTATTCGGCCAGCTTGCCCAGCACGCTGTCATAATACGCCCAGACCCGCTCGCTTTTCAGGTTCAAATCCATCTGACCAAGATATTTCCGCCGCGTTTCCAGCAGTTGAACGCATGCCTCGCGGTAGCGCTCAAAGCCCGTGAAATCCAGCTCCTGCGGCTTCTGCCCGTCCTCCAGCCCCGCGTCAAGCCGCGCGGCCAAAACCGTCGCCTCGCCATACTGCATATCCGAAGCGCGCATCAAATCCTGCGCATCGACCGGGTCATATCGAACCTGCTGATAGAACGTGTTCCAATACGGCACATCGCGCCCATCCGGCAGGCGAACCATCAGAATCGGCAGCCCCGGCTTGCGGAAGAACATGCCTCGAATGTATTTTTCTTCCGGCTGGATGTATCCGGCGTCAGTCATTTCGCCGCACCCCGCCCAGAATTGATTCCAATCAATGAAAAAATCGCGATACGGCGATGCGTCGCCGTTTTTTAAAATATCCTGAAACTGCGGCGAAAGCACGGAAAGGTGGTTCAATATAAAATCCAGCTTGAGATCAATTCCGTTCTCTTTCAGCCGCTTCACGTCTTCCGGCGCGGCGAGCATGCGATTCAGATCATAGCTGATGACCGAAAAACCGCGATCCAAATCCGTGTTGAACACGCTCGGCAAAATGTAAAACGACCGGAATGCATCCGCAAACGCTTCGCTTTCCAATAGCTGCGCAATATCGGATAACGTGCCGCCGAGGCTGTCCGGATATGCGTTGAGCATTGCTCCGCCATTCATGGCCTTTTCCCTCCGCTCATTCCGTCTCACGTCGATACGCCGAATAGGTGATTTTCTTGCCCTCGCGGGAGAGAATCACCTGCGCCTTCCACGCCTGGCTGTCCAGCTTACGCTGCTCGATGTTCAGCACCATCGTGGTAAAAGCACTGTCCGTCTGCGCGTCGCGGTTGCGCAGGCGGCGATGCTCCAGCGTCTGCATCGGCGTGCTGTTCAGGTAAATCGGGATATCCACGCCCTTCAAAAAGTCGCTGTTCGCGTGCGTCCATTCGATCACCATCACGCGTGTCGTGGTGAAATCCACCGTTTCATACCAAATCGCGGTTTCCTCGCGTCCCATCCGCTTGAGCGGAATGTGTCTTTCGCCGCGCTTGAAGCGCGCGATGATGTCGTTGACCTCGTCAAAGTCAATTTCCTCCGGCGTGCCCAGATAGCCGTTCAGCGCCTGCGCACCGGCCTGCTGATACGTCTGCATCCACGGCAGCTTCCGCGCCGTTTCCGGCTCCGCGTCCGCATCCGCCTGCCAGAGTTCGCGCAGAACGACGGCTTTTTCGTCGCTGTATTCGCCGCTGGCCAGCATCCCGCGCAGGCCGCCCATGCGGAACAGACGCAGCCGCTCCGCGTCGTTGGCCGCCGGGATTCGGCGGGGATAGTTGTCGCCGCTCATGATGTATGCGCCGATCCCCGCCCGGTTGAGCGCGTAGCCCAGAACGGAGGCCATGACCGTCTTTCCCGATCCGCTGCCGCCGCATACGCCGATGACCACGCGGCCGCCCGCGCTCTCCTCCAGCCGACGCTCCAGCGTCCCCTGAATGGCTGAAAGCACGGTCTTTGCCCGCTCGATATTATCCTGACCGATGGTGACGCCGTCCCCCGGCATATCGCCGTGCGGAATCTGCTCCGGCACATCGAGCGCATCGATGTCAAGCATCCTCAGCATCTGCATCGCAATTCCCCCTTATCGCACTCTTCTGTCGCTCTTTTCCGCTCATCTCGGCAGCGGTTCCCGGCTCGTCGGCGCATCGCCGAAGAAGAACATCGCATCCTGCAAGTCGGTTTCGAGCATCGTGCCCTTTTTGACATAGTCCATGGCGCGCGCCAGCATCGCGCTGCGGTCGTATTCCACCGCGCCGAATCGAATGTCGCCGTCTTCAATGAGCATATAATGGGCGCGCTTATCCCGGTCGTCCGGCCTGCGATAGGACGCCGAACCGGGATTGAGCCACAGGCGGTCGTTATCCAGCCGATGCACGAGCCTGCGGTGCGTATGCCCGAAGATCATGCGTCGCTCCGGTCTGCTCTCGCCCGCGTACCACACGCGCCAGAACGCATCGAACGTCTGCACGCTCTCCGGCATGTCGTAGCTGTTATCCAGCATTTGATGCTGCATCAGGTAGGCGGCGCCATCCGCTTCAAAGCTCATGTGCTGCGGCAGCGCGGCCAGAAACGCGATATCTTCATCCGTCACCCGTTCGCAGTTGTCGTGCACCCATTTGTAGCGATTTGTTCCCCGAAACGCATCCACCTCGCCCGAAAACAGGATGTTGAGCAGATGCCTGTCGTGGTTGCCCATGACGCAGTGCGCGCCGTGTTCCCGAACCCAGCCGATCGCCTCGTGCGGATCCGTGCCGTAATCCACGTAGTCGCCCGCGCAATAGATGGCGTCCACCGCGCCCGCGTCCTTTTCAATCGCCCGGAGCGCCGCGATATTTGCATGAATATCGGAGAGAATCAATGAACGCATCGGCTTTTGTCGTCCTTTCTTATTCGTCCTTCGGCCCCGGATAGGCGCTGCCGCCCGCCGCGACATACCCGCCGGAATGTCCCTGCTCGTCCCCGGCAATCCAGAAAGCGAACAGATCCGCCGCGATCAGTTCAAACCGAATCCTGAAAACCCGTCCCCGAAGCGCGGAAAGGTCGCCGCCGCGGAAGACGAGCTGGCGCTTTGTGCTGTCGGCAATCATCGGCACGCAATCCGCAAAGGAATAGCCGGGAATCGGCCGCCCTTCCTCGTCTTCAATCTGCGCGCGGACAAAGCCCTCCGCCGCGTTCGCGTTGATGAACAGCAGCCGCCCTTCCTCAAAGCGCATCTTGCGGGTCAGCATGAACTGCCTCGTTCCGTTGGCATGGAGCGACGCGAAACCGTCCCGGCGAAGCCGCGCAAAGCCGGTCGCCGCGCCGCCGTACAGATTTCCGTTTTCCGCCGAAGACGCGCCGCTGAATCCCGCAATCGGGAAAGCCAGCTCCTCCGGCGAGACAAGGCACAGCCCGCCGCAGGCATGCAGGTAGCCGCGCGCCCACGAGCCCGGCCGATCCGTGCAGCGGATGAACGGGCTTCGGTTATCGCGGCTGAAATGGAAACCGTCACGGCTGAAGCCCGCATGGAGATCAATGTGTTTGGGCACGCCGCTGTTTTCGCAGACGGCGTTATGCGCCTGATCGAATCCCTTGATGATGGCAAACAGGCCGAGCATGACGCTCTCATAGCCTACGCAGTTCAGGTGATAGAGCTGCGGCGGCAGATTTTTGTTGTAAATCGTGCCCGGCTCGCTCTCGCGCAGGTCGCGCACGTCGCAGCGCTGCCAGAAGGCAATCTGGTCCTTCGCCCACGACGCGCCCTCCATGAAGCGGTCGCACTCGTAGTAGCTGCGGCCGCGGCTGTACCATGGGGTCGAAGGCAGACCCGTGCGAATGGAAAATACCCATTTTTTTCGGAAGGGATTGTAGAAAAACGACGTATTGTCGCCGCAAAGCCCCGTCGTCACCGGATCGCCAAAGTGCATGCCGTCCGCGCTGACGGCCACCTGCGCCACGTCGCCCTCCGGCGTTCTGAAATAGTGGAACATCTTATAGCGTTCCTCCGGATGCTCGGTCTCCTGATCGAGCCACACGCAGGAACCGTCCCGCTGCCAGCCGGGCTTGGGCACAAAAACGCGGTTGGTGCCCACCTGATTATCCAGCATCTTCCGCGTGAAATGCCGCCCGTCGGCGGAAACCGCCAGCGCCGTTCCGTCAAACCAGCCGGCGTGGTAATACAGCCGATACACGCCGTCCGCGGGATCATACCAGCAGCCGTCGGTAAACGGCGCGGCGACGGGTGCAACGCCCTTGTTCCACTCCATCGGCGTTTCGGGCGCAAGCACGGGCGTTTCATCCAGCACAGCCTGATGAAAGCGCTTTTCCAGCCAGTTTTCCTCGATCAGAAAGTCATCGACGAACAGCTGCCGCCCCACGTCGATCAGCGCCACATCCGGCCGGTTTTCCAGATACGGAACGGGCAGCTCGCTCAAAGACATGTCATCCATGTTCCTCGGCGGCCAGACATCCGGCAGCCTGATCCCATTGTACAGTTCTTCCATCGGCTCATTCCTTTCTCATGCGCGGCGATACACGCACTCGTCCTTTTCAAGCCCCTTGAACGTGCCGAAGGTGAACCATTTATCCACGCGCACCTCGTCGCCGTCAAACGTGAACATATAGCGGTTTTCCGCCTCGGATTCCACCCACAGGACGGACATTTGAAGCCGCCCCTGCTCGTCCCACCACGCGCTGCTGCTCGTCTTTGTGATGATTTCGCGGTCATAGCGGTAGACCAGCTCGCCCGCCGTGCGCGCGCCCTGCAGATCCGCCGTCAGCGCGCGCTGCTCGCCATCCTCCGTCCATGTGATTTCGAGCTTGCCGTCGCGCGCGCGCAGGCGCATTTTGTCCGCGCCGGGATATGCGATGCGCTGCTTGCGTCTGGAATAGAGCACACCGAAGGACAGCTTTCCCTCCTTCGGGACGAGCGTTATATCCAGATCGTGCGCGGAGAAATCCGCGCCGTTCGGATACGGATGCGGCACGGCCAAACGGCTCAGGCGCTCCTTCAGCATGGCGGCTGCCCTGCCCACGGGCAGCGTTTCCACATCGGCATGAATCTGCGGCACGAGGATGTCAAACAGCGCGTTGAGCGTCGCCTGCGGCCCGTGGATCGGGTGATTCTCCCCTTCTTTGAGCAGATGCAGATCCGCATGCCCCATCAGTTCGCCGAGGAAACCCGCCTCGTTGATGGAGACGATCAAATCCAGCGACGGCACGACGACGGAGAACTGGCCGAACGCGCCATCCGCGCGGTACGAGCCTTCCGGCCTGCACATCCAGATTTGGTAGCCGTAGCCCACGCAGTTATCGTAAATATACGGCGTGTGCGCGTGCGCAGGCCACGTGTCCATCCGCTCGGTGGTCGCGTCGTGCACAAAGGTTTCGCTCAGCAGACGCACACCGTTCCAGACGCCGCCGTTCAGATACAGCTTCATCAGGCGCAGATTGTCTTCCGTCGTGGTGAACATGCCCATGCCACCCAGACAAGTGCCGTCCGCGCCGCGGCGGCACATGACGTTTTGCGCGTCAATGCCGATCAAATCGAACAGGTTCTTAGCCAGATAATCCAGCATGCTCCCGCCCGTCAGCCGCTCGATGATCGCGGACAGCACCGCCGTCGTGTGGGAATTATAGCGCCAGAACGTGCCGGGTTCGTGGGTAATCGGTCGGGCGAAATACCGCTCCAGCCAATCTGCCGGATAGGTCGTTTCCTCTTCCTCCGAGCCGTCGCCCATCACCAGCAAATCGCGGATGGTCAGCCTCGAAAGCCTGTCGCTCATCTGCGCGGGCATCTTATCCGGCAGGATATCGCATACCCTGTCGCTCAGCTTGAGCAGCCCCTGATACTCCGCCAGACCGATGGCCGTCGCGGTGTAGGTTTTGCTCAGGGAATGGTCGCAGTGGTGCAGGCCGGGCGCAAACGGCGCCCACCACCCCTCCGCGCAGACCTTGCCGTGGCGCATAATCATCAGGCCGTGCATCTGGGTAAAGCCGCCGTTTTCCAGCTCATCCAGAAATGCGTCAATCGCTTCGCTGGGAATACCCACCTCTTCCGGCAGGCAGCGCTCAAATCGCTGAATCATGGTCTTTTTTCCTCCTCGCCCTTTGGGCCGCGCGTGCTTTCTCTCGCGCTCAACGTCACAGGAAACACCATATCAACCGGCACTTTTTCGCCGTGAATCTGTTTAATCAAACACTCTATCGCCATTTCGCACATCTCCGGAATCGGCTGGCGGATGCTGGTCAGCGGCGGGCACAGGCAGGCCGCCAGATAATTGTCGTTAAAGCCGATCACGCGGAGATCTTCCGGCACGCGCCGCCCGCTTGCCGCCGCACAGCGCACAACGGATGCCGCAATCTGGTCGCTGGTGCAGAACACGCCGTCCGCATCCGGGAACGTATCGAGCACCTGTCCGGCCAATTTGGAATAATCGCCGTGCAGGCTGTCGTTCTCCTTGGTTTCAAAAATGCGTTCTTCCAGCCCATGCTCACGCATGACGCTGCAAAAGCCCACGAATCGGTCATACGCCGGGAGCAGCTTGTCGTGCACGGCCGCGATCATCACCGGGCGCTTGCTTCCGCTGGCGAGCAGTTCCTCCGCCGCCATGCGGCCACCCATGTGGTTGTCGCAAAGCACCGTCGGCAATCGGCCGACCTTGATGCGCTCGAAGGAAACGACCGGAAGGTTGTCGTCCAGCAGCGCGTCGAGCTCGCGGGAACGCAGACTGATGATGATGCCGTCCACCTGATTGGCCTTGAGCATCCCGACATACTCCAGCGCCCGATCGTTCTGGCCGTCGGACGCATAGATCATCACCTTGTATCCGTGCCGCATGGCGGCAAGAATCAGCTGGTTGACGACCTCGCCAAAGTACGGATCATCGACAGAAGGCACCAGCAGACCGATGATTTTCGTTCTGCGTCGGGTCAACGACCGCGCGACTTCGTTGGGCTGATAGTTCAGCTCCTCCATCGTCGCGTAGATTTTGTCGTGCATCTCCTGGCTGATGTAGCCGCGTTTGTTGAGCACGCGGGAAACCGTCGTCACCGAAACGCCGGCGCGCTGTGCCACTTCTTTGATGGTCGCCATTGGCTCGTTCTCCTTTGCTGGTCAGGGGCGGCAGACGACCTTCATGCCGTCGTAGGCCACCTCGATTCCATGGGGCGCGGCGAACCGCGCCCATTCCGAATGGGTCATGTCGTTCATGTGGGAAAGATGGTTGAGGATATAGCGCGTATCCGCCTTCACCAGCCCCGCCTTGTTCAGCCGCTCCCGCAGGCGCAGCACCTCGGCGAAGCCCATGTGCCCGTCGCCCTTGAGCGTTCCGCGCGCGCAATCCATGCTGACCACGGAGAATGTCAGGCCGGTGGTTTTCAGATATTCGTCGTTCTCCTCGCTCAATTCGCCGGTGTCGTTCGCATACAGCATCGTCGTTTCGCCATCCGAGATGGCGTAAATCAGGCAGTCCTCCACCTGAATCGGCCGATGGTTGGCGCGCAGCGGATAGAAGGTATACCCGGCGGCCTTGAACGGCTCAAACGGCTTCACCTCGTGAAAGCGGAAGCGCTCTTCCCTCGCCCGTTCCGCACCGGCGCAGGCCGAAAGGAAGCGCTTTTTCACCCACAGATTGCCGTATAGATCCAGCACGTTTTCTTCCTCCGGCACACCTGGACGAAGCGCGCAGGACGGCGTGCCGCGGTTTTGAAGCGCGTATATATCCTGATGATCCGGATGCGAATGGGTGAAGACGATGCATTTGAGGCGATCCAGCCGCATGCCGAATCTCAGCTTCTGCGCGTGGATATCCGGCGAGAGATCGATCAGCACATCGTCGCCCAGCAGCGTGCAGGCGCGCATGCGCAGGCTCTTTCCGCCTTCCCGCATCGAGCGCAGGCAGACGGGGCAGGCGCAAAACGTGGCGGGCATGCCCTCCGCCGCGCCGGTTCCCAGATATTGATACTCCACGGCCAATCGAATCTCCTTTCTTTTTTGCGTTATCCCTTGATGCCGGACATCGCGACGGACTGCACGAACTGCTTTTGGAACGCGAGGAAGATGATCAGAATCGGCAGGGTAATCATCGCGCTGAACGCGAAAATCTGTCCCCAGAAGGTATACACCGAGTCGTTCAGGCCGCGCAGCGCCTGCGGCAGCGTGCGCCACGTGTTATCGCGGGTCACGAGCGTCGGCCAGAGCAGATCGCCCCACGCGCGGATGAAGGACATGATGGCGACCGTCGCGTAAATCGGTTTGGAGAGCGGGGTCATAATCTTGAAGAACACGCCGGTGTAGCTTTCTCCGTCGATGATGGCCGCCTCCAGCAGATCCTTCGGCATGCCGCGGAAATGCTGATAAAACAGGAAGACATACATCGGCGTCGCCAGATTCGGAATGGCCAGCGCCCAGATGGTGTTGATGATGCCCAGGTTAAAGGCCACCATGAAGCGGTTGATGATGACGGCCTCGGTCGGAATGATGGTCAGCGCGATCATCAGCGAAACGAGCAGCTTCTGCCCCCGAAATTCCAGCATACCCAGCGCATAGCCCATCATGCCATTGATGAACATGCCGACGAACACCTGAATGATGGCGTTGACGGCCGAGTTGCGGAAGTAATGCAGAAAGTCGAGCTTTTCAAACACGGCGACATAGTTTTCGAGCGTCAGGTTGCCGTAGGGAATGAACGCCTTGAGCGTCGCCATATCCGAAACGAGCTGCGTCTCGCTCTTGACAGAGGAAACGAACAGGAACAGCAGCGGCGCCAGAAAAACGACCGCCAGCGCGATATAAAGCACGTAGAACAGGGCGGACGTGACCGTCTTTTTCGTCTTATTTTCCACTTTCATCCTCAGTCGCCCTCCGTAAGCTTATTCTGAATCAAAGAGATCACCAGCACGATCAGGAAGAACACGACAGCCATCGCGGAGGTGTAGCCCACGCGGTTGTTGGTGAAGCCCTCCTGATACATCAGGTAGACCAGCGTTGTGGTCGAGCCCGCCGGGCCGCCCTGCGTGAGCATATACACCTGCGTGAACATCTTGAGCGAGTAAATCGTGTTGGAAATAAAGACGTACACCAGCGTATTCTTGAGCTGCGGAATGGTGATATAGATGAACTGCTGCCAGGTGTTCGCGCCGTCGATCGTGCCCGCCTCATACAGCTCCTCCGGAATGAACTGGAGGCCGCCGAGCATGATAATCATCTGCATGCCGACGCACTGCCAGATGGACATGATCGCGATGGACGGCATCGCCAGCGTCGTATCCTGAAGCCACTTCTGCGCCGGAACGCCGAACACGCGCAGGATCGAGTTGAACAGACCGTCCGCCGTGCTGGAGAAGAAGAAGCCCCAGATGACGGTCACAACCGTCATGGTTACGACCTGCGGCGAGAAATAGATCATGCGGAAGAAGGTCACGCCCTTCGCCTTGCGGTTGACCAGCAGCGCCAGCAGCGTCGCCAGAATCAGCACGACCGGCACGAGGATGATCGTGTATTCAAACGTATTCCAGAACGCCTGAAGCGCGGTCTTGTTGGTGAAGGTCTTGATATAATTCGCCCAACCGACAAACTTGGTCGGCTTGTTCGGGTTGAGCACCAGTCTGCGATCCGTAAAGGAATAGAAAACAGACATGAAAAACGGCAGGATCATGAACAAAAACATGATGATGATCGCCGGCGCGGACAAACCCCACGCGGCTTTCGCCTGCGCGCGGGACATCTGGCTTCTCCGCTTCGCCCCGCTTCTCTTGACAGTGATTTCACTCATACACAATGCTCCGTTCTATCGCCATGCCGGTTGTCCGTCAGCATGACGGCTCTCCCTGTTTTGGCTTTTTGTTTTTCGGGTTCAAAGGGCAAAAGAAGCGCCCGGTCAGCGTTCGGCCGGCCGGGCGCGATGTGATTTTACTCGATGTTCCAGTCGTTCTCGACGATGATCTCATCGACGTACTCGGCCGCATCATGCAGCAGCTCAGCCGGATCGCCGCCAGCAAGAATGTTGGTCACGACACTCGCCATCTGGGTTTGAAGCGTCGAATGCGCCGGGGTGATCGGACGCAGGTAGCTGATGCCCCCTTCAAGCTGCTCGCGGTACAGGTACAGGCGGCCGCCCTCCTGCCACTGCTCCATGCCGTCCATGACGCTCTTGCGCGCCGGAACGCCGCCGTTCACATTGCAAACCATCTGGATGTATTCCGGGCTCATCATCGCCTGAAGAACCGTCCACGCCTGATCCGCCACGCCGCGGTCGACCGCCGCGGTGGTCATCACGTCCACCGTAGAACCGGAGCAGGTGAACACGCCGTTGCCGAAATCCGGAAGCGGAACGATGATCGCGTCGTCGCCGAACGCCTCGACATGCTGGCTGTATTTCCAGTGGCCGAGCATGGAGAAGGCGGCCTCGTCGCGGCCATAGAACGCATCCTCGTAATCGCAGGCCGCGTTGACATAGCCCTCATCGAGCATCTTCTTCATCCATTCATACGCCGCGACGGTGTTTTCGCCATCCATCGTGCCGGTCGCAAGCATGGTATCGCGGTTCAGGTAATCGCCGCCGAAGGAAGCGATGACCGCCATCCAAGTGAAGTAGAGGGAGCTGGCCTTGTTCTGACGGATGTAGAGCGGATACTCGTAGCCGATTTCCTTGCACTTGGCGAGGATATCCTCAAACTCTTCGACCGTCCACGCATCCTTGTAGGAGGTCGGGATGCGCGCGCCGATCTTTTCGAGAATGCTCTTGCGCGTCCACATGGCCATGCCGGAGTCAAACTGCGCCACGCCGTAGAGGCCGCCGTCGTAGGTCACCTCGGACCAGACGGACGGAAGAACGTCGTTCTTCATATCCTCGTCGATGTAGTTGTCCAGGCAGGCGATCATGCCCAGATCCTGGAAGTACGGGATCTGCAGGCCGTCGATCACGATGAGATCGGGGGTATCGCCGACGATCGGAGCCGTCTGCAGCTTGTTGAGCAGCTCATCCTGTGCGAAGAACTGATAATCCACCTGAATGTCGTCATGCTTCGAATTGAAATCATCGAACATGCTGGTGTAAATCACCGTCTCAGCGCCATCGCTGATCCACGCGGTCACGGTCGTAGCGTCCGCGCAGGCAATCGCCGCCAGCGCGAAGACCATGACGGCCGCCAGAAGCAGAGAAATGGACTTTTTCACTTGGGTTTCCTCCTTTAATAATCCTTGTGTATGGGGCTGAGCCTTCCCTTCCGGCTCTCCCCTGTTGCTACGCTTAGTATATCAGCCTTTTAATTATATGTCAACCGGTTAGCATAAAAAAGTGACCATAATTTTTTTCTTATTTACAGCATATCTCCTTGTTTATGACAGAAATCGTTTTTGTTTTTCTCATTTTCAGCCAGCTTTTCCGCATCTTTTCGCGTCGAAACCACGCCGGATATGCTATGCGGTTCACATTCAAGGTGCGTCGGGCAGAACAAAAAGAGCGCGCAAAAAAACTGCCCGATCAAAGCGTTCCTCGCAGACAGCATAAAAAAGCCCCATACGCTGCGGAATGGTCAAAGCACCCTGTGCGTATGAGGCTTTTGCTATGCTTCTTTTCTCGGTCGTTCCGTCAGCCGATGGGCGTCCGCCCCTCTTTTCAGACGTAAAACAGCAGATCCGCGTAGGACGGCATCGGCCAGTATTCCTTGCCGACCCTGCCCTCCAGCTCGTCGGCAACCTGCCGGGCGGCTTCCATCGCGGGGATGACGGCCTCGTGCTCATACATCGCGCGCGCGTTGAGCGCCTCCGGCTCGGCGGCGACAACGGCCTTGAGCCGCTCCGTCCGCTCGATCAGCTCAGCCGTCTTCTCGGTCAGCAGCCTGACCTGCGCGGCCTCCGCGGGCGCGTCCACGCCGATGCCCGCCTTGGCGGCCACGCCCTCCGCCAACTGCTTGGAATACGCCGCGCAGGCCGGAACGATCAGCATGTCGATCAGGGTCAGCGCCTCGATGTGGATGATCTTAGCGTATTCCTCCATGTTGATATCCTGCCGGGACTGTATCTCCGTCCGCGTATATACGCCGTGGCGAGCGAACAGCGCCACGTTCTTCTCGTCCGTATAATGGATGAGTGCCTCCGGCGTGGAGCGCAGGTTGAGCAGCCCGCGGCGCGCGGCCTCGAGCGGCCATTCCTCGCTGTAGCCGTTGCCGTTGAAGAGGATGCGCCGATGCGCGGCCAGCTCGCGGCGGATGAGCGTGGAGAGCGCGGCCTCGAAATTGTCGGCCTTTTCCAGCTCGTCCGCGAACTGCATCAGCTCGTCCGCAACGGCGGTGTTGAGCATGACGTTCGTGCAGGCGATGTTGAAGGACGAGCCGGGCATGCGGAATTCAAACTTGTTGCCCGTGAACGCGAAGGGCGACGTGCGGTTGCGGTCGGAGTTATCCTGCGGGATATGCGGCAGGCTCGTCACGCCGATATCCATGCTCTTGTGCCCCGCCGCCTTGTAATCCGTGCCCTCCACCAGCGACTGGATGACGGCGGCCAGCTCGTCGCCGACATACATGGAGACAATGGCGGGCGGCGCTTCGTTCGCGCCCAGGCGGTGATCGTTGCCCGCGCTGGCGACGCTAATGCGCAGCAAATCCTGATACTCGTCCACGGCCTTGATGACCGCCGTCAGGAACAGCAGGAACTGCGCGTTCTCCATCGGCGTAGAGCCCGGATCGAGCAGATTTTCGCCCCTGTCGGTGGAAATCGACCAGTTGTTGTGCTTGCCCGATCCGTTCACGCCCTCGAACGGCTTTTCATGCAGCAGGCAGACCAGCCCGTGGCGGTCGGCGACCTTCTTCATCATCTCCATCGTGAGCTGGTTGTGGTCGGTGGCGATGTTCGCGGTCGCAAAGACCGGCGCCATCTCGTGCTGGCAGGGCGCGACCTCGTTGTGCTCCGTCTTGGCGTTTACGCCCAGCTTCCAGAGCTCCTCGTCCAAATCGGCCATGAACGCCTTGACGCGCGGGCGGATAGAGCCAAAGTAGTGATCCTCCAGCTCCTGCCCCTTCGGGCTCCGCGCGCCCAGAAGCGTGCGCCCGGTCAGAATCAGGTCGGGGCGCTTCTTATAATCTTCCTTGTCGATCAGGAAATACTCCTGCTCGGGGCCGACGGTCGTCGTCACGCGGCTGACCTTCTTGCCAAAGAGCGCCAGCACGCGGCAGGCCTCCTTGCTGATGGCCTCCATCGAGCGCAGCAGCGGCGTTTTCTTATCCAGAATCTCGCCCGTGTACGAGCAGAACGCCGTCGGGATGCAGAGCGTATCATCCTTGATGAACGCATAGCTCGTCGGGTCCCACGCGGTATAGCCGCGCGCCTCAAACGTCGCGCGCAGCCCGCCGGAGGGGAAGGACGACGCATCCGGCTCGCCCTTCATCAGCTCCTTGCCGGAAAACTCCATGATGACCGTGCCATCCGCGCAGGGCGAAATGAAGGAATCATGCTTTTCGGCGGTGATGCCCGTCATCGGCTGGAACCAATGGGTGAAGTGGGTCGCGCCCTTCTCGATGGCCCAGTCCTTCATGGCGTTGGCCACCACGCCCGCGACCTGCGGGTCCAGCGCCGTGCCCTGCCGCACGGTCTGCTTGAGCGATTTATACACGTCCTTGGGCAGTCGCTCCTTCATAACGGCCTCGTTAAAGACCATGCTTCCAAACAGCTCGGGCACTTTCTTCATTGTAATCTCTCCCATCTGCGCCGATGCGCGGCGTTGCTTTGGCGGACGGCCTTTTTGCCTGTCCGCGCCCTTGAACGTGCGTCAGTATAGCGCTTTTTTCCCCGTTCGTCAATCATTTTGACTCGAATTTCATCATTTCCTGCAATTCTTTTGAATCTGACGTTAGTTTCTGAGGATAATTAAATGAATTTGTTTCCGAACTTCATTTTGGAATTTTCCTTGACAAGATACCCCCATGGGGTATATAATGCTCCCGCAAGCGAGGTGAACACGCATGAGTGAAGAGACGACGCCCTGCTGCTGTCATTGCCGAACAAAGCATCGGGATGACAAAGAGGAGCGCGATCTGCTCAACCGGCTCAGCCGCATCGAGGGGCAGATTCGCGGGATTCGCGGCATGGTTGAAAAGGACGCTTATTGTCCCGATATTTTGACGCAGGTTGCGGCGGCGAGCGCGGCGCTGAACAGCTTTTCCAAGGTGCTGCTGGCCAGCCACATCAAAACCTGCGTCACGCAGGATATCCGCGCCGGGAAGGACGAGACCATCGACGAGCTGCTGACGACGCTTCAAAAGCTGATGCGGTAGGTACGGGGGTATGTTGGGACGTTGGGGCTCTGCCCCAAACCCCGCCAGAAACCTGAGGTTTCTGGACTTCCCTCTTCCGCTTCGCGGCATGCCGCGAAGCCATGTGGAAGGTGCAGGGAACTCAGTTCCCTGCTGGGGTTTGGGGCAACGCCCCAACGTCGCCTATGAAAGGAGTCATCTATGGAACAATATACCGTAACGGGCATGAGCTGCGCGGCTTGCAGCGCCCGTGTGGAAAAGGCCGTTTCCGCCGTGCCGGGCGTGACGAGCTGCTCGGTCAGCCTGCTCACCAACTCCATGGGTGTGGAAGGCACGGCTTCGGCGGAGGCCGTCGTT
>ERZ857827.1800-NODE-1800-length-19423-cov-14.004647_pt1 | contig 19423 bp, 15 predicted proteins | sample MGYA00519761_ERZ857827 | MGnify/ENA primary metagenome ERZ857827 (study PRJEB31778, sample SAMEA3449370) | human gut metagenome | biome: human gut; feature: human-associated habitat; material: faeces | place: United Kingdom | collected 2010/2012 ... | reverse complement strand
CCTTGACCCTGCCAAAGGGTCTTCGACCCTCTGGACTCCCTTTCGCGCGATTGAACTGGTACTACTCTCAGGCAATGCCCGCGTGTTGGGCTTTGGAAAAGTGCCATTGTAAAAAGGGCTGCCGTGCAGATTGTGCATGGCAGCCCTTTGCTATTTGGGTATCAACCGATGGAGTACAAGGCAACTACCTTTGCAACCATCGTGATATACTTAATCTGAATCGCATTCCGTGCGTCTTCGTCCATCGCAAGATAGTCCGCAACGCTGATTTTCTGCGCCGTTTCGCCCTCGGCAGGAATCGTCGTCAGCATACTGCGCTGCTGATCCAGTTCGCACTGCACGCGCGCGCCCGCATTGCGTGCGCCAATGCCGATTTTCTTCTCCGTAAAGGGATTATATTCATAGTAGGAGATGACAATGGGGCTGCCCGCAATCAGGTTGCGGTACGTCGCCGTTTCCGCCATCACCGCGCAGGACGTGTAAACATCTGTGCCGTTCTCATCCACCGTGTACTTCAAGCCGAAAATAGCAACCGTCGGCTCGTTGTTCTCGTCAATGGTCACAACCGTATTCGTGCCCAAGCCATTGCTTTGCAGCTTGATGGCGTACTTGCCGCCGTCATTCGGGAACGGTACGCTGACATACTGCGCATTTTCGAGCTTCGCGGCTTCCTCCAGCGTCGAAACGCCATTTTCATCCGCAATCCAATAGTAGACCTTGACCTTCACTGCCGAGCGCGCCGCCAGATCCAGCGGGGTACGGATGCACGGGCCGTCCGTTTCATCCACATACTTCGCCTTGCCGGACGCGTGCGTAATAACGTCCACAGCCGCATCCGTCGTCTGGAAATCGTAAATTGACGCATTCGGGTCTTCGTAGGTGAAGTCGATGCCCGCCGCCTTGCACTGGTCGGCAAACGTTTCTTCCGTCACCGCTTCTGCCACGGGAGATGCCACGGTGTCCACTTCACCCTTTTCCGCGCGAGATAGCGCCGCATTCACTGCCGCAATCACTGCTTCGCTGGATACGGTCGCCTGACTGACCGTATCAACGTCGGTATTGCCCGCCACAAGGATAGCCTCAATCATCTTGTCGATGGCAACATCACCCAAGCCTGCCGTTTCGCTCTGTGACACGACTTTGATATCCGCAATCGCATCCGCCGTCATTTCAACACGCAGGGTAATTGCGCCGTTGTTGCCGTCCGCAGAAACCGTGTAAGTTCCGGGCGTATACGCGCCGTCTGCCATTGCTGCCCCACCCGCGCAGAACAGGGACAGCGCCATCAGCGTTGAAAGTGCTCTTCTTTTCATAACCAATCCTTCTTTCCGCATACAGTTTGCATGCTTATGATAATATTATTATATCATTCGTTAATCGCTTGTCAAGAATGCTACGAAAATATATTTTTTCAGCAAAACGACCGAACCCGCTTCACCGTGCCGTTCGGTCGTTTTTGATGCCCATTTTCCGCAGCAGGAACGCTGCAATCTTCCGTCCCCAGTGCTGCCGTTCCAGATGCGCCACGGGCAGTTCTTTCACGCGGTAATCCTGCTGTGCCAGCCACACGTCCAGCAGCCGCTCCGCCAGAAAACCATGCACCCGCTTGTCCCGTGCGCTGTAGCCCGTCGTGTCAATTTCTGCCGCGTCCAGCAGGGGGAAGAGCCACGATGCATAGCTTTGCAGAGCGTCCTGGCGCATCAGCATCAGGTTGAACCGATGCCCGGATCGGCGCGCCATCACGCGGTCAAACACATGCTCCTGCCCCGGATGCAGCCGCGCAAGCGCCGCCCGCACCTTCCACAAATCCTCCTCATGGTGCGCATGGGCATACTGCGTGAAGTTCGTTTCCAGCCAGTAGTGCCGCTTTTTCGGCAAAAAAATATCCGCCGTATCAAGCAGGGGCAGCAGCTGCGCACGCGTCAGAATGCGCTTTTGCGGACAGCCTGTCCTGCGGAGGGAGAAGTACCGACGATAATGGCACAAGCCGTACCAGTCCGCATCAACATTGTGCGCCATCCAGTACAGCACCGTCAGTTCGCAGTAGCTGCCGTTCTTCGCGCTGATATTTTCGCCCGTGTCGTCGCGCATCAGCCCCAGCGGCGGATGAATCGCCGCGCCCGCCTGAATTGGCGTATACAGCGCATCTGTCGGCAGCGCGTACTTTTCGTGCAGCGCCACGGCAAAAAAGATGCGCGGCTGTTGCATGCTTCTCCCCCCTTCCTACGCTGCATTGTACCATGCTCCCTGCCTTCCGTCAACAGCGAATGCGGACGGAAGTTGTAAATTTTCCATTCTTCTGCCGGTTTTCGTTGACAATCGCCTTCTTTTTATGCTATTCTTCAGGTTGGAGTATCATAGAAAGGAATGGCATTGATTATGAAGAAATGGCTGATAGCGCTGCTGACGCTGCTCGCGCTGAGCCTGAGCGTTGCCTTCGCCGCGGAAGCGAATGATATCACAGAGGACTGCAAGTTCAAGGTGTGCAGTTCCGGGCGGAAATACACGCTGATGACGGACAAGAAGTATACCTCTTACTGGGAGAGCAACAAAATCAAAACCCCATGGATCGCAATTACCGCGCCGGAGGGCAAGCCAATTGCCGGGCTTTATGTCTGCTTCGGCAACATGCCTGAATCGTGGGAAATCCAGACCAGCGACGACGGCAAGGACTGGTTCACCGCCGTGCCGGGCGACACGCGCTTCCTCCACGCGTATGTTGCGCTGCCGCAGCCCGCGCAGCATGTCCGCTTGGCGGTGACAAGCGAGAAGAAAACCGCCCTGCGCATCAACGACCTGTTTGTGCTTTCTGAGGGCGATTTGCCTGACTGGGTGCAGGTATGGCAGCCGACGGAGGAGAAGGCGGATATCCTCTTCCTCTCCACGCACCCGGATGATGAGCTGATTTTCTTCGGCGGCGCAATTCCCACCTACGCTGTCGAGCAGCAGCGCAAGGTGGTTGTGGCGTACTTCAGCCGCTCCAACACCACCCGCTCCTCCGAGCTGCTCAATGGTCTGTGGCACATGGGCGTGCGGACGTATCCGGTCATTGGCAATTTCAAGGACAGCTATGCCAAAAATCTCAAAGCAGCCTATAAATCTGCGGGCGGCAAAGGCAAAGTCAACGAATGGATTGTGGGGCTGTATCGGCAGTACAAACCGGAAGTCGTTGTAACGCAGGACACCAATGGCGAGTATGGCCACAAGCAGCACATGATGATTGCTGACGCCGCCCAGAACTGCATTGCATTGGCAGCAAACGAGGATGAGTTCACCGCGTCCACCATTGCATACGGCACTTGGCAGGTCAAAAAGCTGTACCTGCACCTGTACCCCGAAAATCAGATTACGTTTGACTGGACGGTTCCGCTCAAGAGCATGAATGGCGCGACCGGCATCGAGCTGGCGGAAGAAGCCTATACCCTGCACAAGACGCAGGCATCCTCCGGCATGAGCGTCACCGAAACGGGCACGAAGTACGACAACCGCGTGTTTGGTTTGGCGTTCACGACCGTAGGCGAGGACGTCCGCAAAGACGACTTCCTCGAAAACATCTACGACGCGCCCGGTTCTTACGATGCGGCGGCAAACAACGTAGAGGCCACGCCCGCGCCCACCGAAGTGCCCGCATACATGGCGCACATGCCCGCCCTCAACGCCAAGGGTTTCCTCGATGAAGGCGAATACCTCTACTCTTCCGAGGACGAGGGACTGTGGATTTACATCAGCCAGACCAGCAAAGTCATCATCCAACGCAAATACGACGCAACCCAGCCGCTGACGTGGTTTGAGGCGGATCTGTACGGCGATTTGGACGCGGGCGAAATGCTCCGCACGGTGCAAAACGACCCGGAGAAGATGGGCAAGGTGCGCGTGGACGCGACAGAAACCGCAAAGAAGCACAACGTCGTTTTTGCGATGAACACGGACTACTACACTTACCGCGTCGCCGTGAACAACAACCGCCACACGGGCATTGTCATCCGCGACGGGCGCATTCTCTATGACGACCCGTACACCGAAAAGCAGGTAACGAACTCCATGTTCCCGAATCTGGACATGCTGGCGTTCATGCCTGACGGCAGCCTTAAAGTCTACCACAGCTGGGAAAAGACGGCGCAGGAGTTCATCGACGAGGGCGTACAGACGGTGTACTCCTTCGGCCCGTATCTGCTGCTGGACGGCAAAGTGTCCGAGCGCGCCTACGCCAACAACGAGAACAAGAATCCGCGCTGCGCCATCGGCATGGTCGAACCCGGTCACTACGTCGCCATCATGTGCGAAGGGCGCCTGAAGCGCTCCGCAGGCGTTACCATCAGCTATTTGGCGAAGATGATGCGCGCTAAGGGCTGTCAGGTCGCCTTCAACATGGACGGCGGGCAGACGGCAGTGATGGTCTTCATGGGCAAGCAGCTCAACCAGATTGGCGCTTACGACGGCGGCAAAACCAACTCCCGCCCGACAAGCGAAGTGCTGGGCTTCGGCACATCCGAGCAGGTCGGGACGTACGAAGTGCAATAAACATACGATATCGGGGCAGAAGAACGCGCTTCTGCCCTGTTTTTTCCCGAAAAAATCGCGAAATTACGGCTCTCACCCTTGACGTGACAAGCACCAAAATGCTATAATAAAGCGTTTTCAAGCTACTATTTCGCGGGAAATGCCGGTTTGCGGCGCTTCCCTGACTTTTTCAGGAGGGATTTTCGGATGTCTGGGCATTCCAAGTGGCATAATATTCAGGCGAAGAAGGGCAAGGCGGATGCTGCCCGCGGCGCTGTTTTCACCAAGATTGGCCGTGAAATCGCGATTGCTGTGCGCGATGGCGGCGCAAACCCCGAATCCAACGGCAAGCTGCGCGACATCATTGCCAAGGCGAAAGCCAACAATATGCCGAATGACAATATTCAGCGCTCCATCAAAAAGGCGAGCGGTGAACTGTCCAACGTGACCTACGAGCAGATCACCTATGAAGGCTATGCGCCCGGCGGCGTTGCGGTCATCGTTGATACCATCACCGACAACCGCAACCGTACCGCTTCCGACGTGCGCCACTGCTTTGCCAAGAACGGCGGCAACCTCGGCACGACCGGCTCCGTCAGCTTCATGTTCGACGAGAAGGGCGTTCTGGTGGTGGAGCGCACCCCCGGTTCGGACGAAGAAGAAATGATGATGATGGCGCTGGACGCTGGTGCGGAAGACATGAAGGTGGATGACGACGCCTACGAAATCTACACCGCGCCGAACGACTTCTCCACCGTCCGCGAAGCGCTGGAGAAGCAGGGCGTCACCTTCCTGACCGCTGAAGTGGACAAGATTCCGCAGAACACGGTTGCGCTGCCTGACGAAGAAACGATCCAGAAGATTCAGAAGCTGCTGGAGATGCTGGAGGACAACGACGACGTGCAGAACGTGTATCACAATGCCGAACTGCCGGAAGAAGAGGACGACGAGGACTAATCCTCCGTCGATTTTCACTGCCCCCTGCCGAGGAGTTTTCCTTCTCGGCAGGGGGATTTTTTGTCTGATTTCTGATACTATTTCCAGATTCACCTGCGCCATCTGCTTGCGCCTTTTGCAATGCCCTATTATTCCGCCCAAAACAAAAAATGCCGCAGATTTCACTGCGGCGTTCGTGGCTCAAATAGGATTCGAACCTATGACACTTCGGGTATGAACCGAATGCTCTGGCCAGCTGAGCTATTGAGCCAAATGGTTGCGGGGGTAGGACTTGAACCTACGACCTCCGGGTTATGAGCCCGACGAGCTACCAAGCTGCTCTACCCCGCGTCATTCCATCGCTTTTATCGGCGACATTGATTATTATACCCTATTCCAACGGTTTTGTCAAGAGGGTGCGGAAAGTTTTTTTGCAGCAGAAGCAGAGGACGAAAACGCGGCTGCTGACCTTCTTTGAGCCGCTCCCCGTCAAGAGGACAATGAAAAAAACAAGATTTTTTCTGCCAAGAGCCATAGTATTCCTCACGTTTCAAAATGCCCCAGAATCCTTCCATTGGGCCGTTGTCAATACAGTGGGCTACACGCGACATGCTCTGTGTCATGCTCGACTCTTCCAGCATGTGGTGAAAAGCATGACTTGTGTCAACCATTTTTCATTCGGCTTTTGCGCATGAAAATCTCGGTTCAGCTTATTTTCTGCCACATGCTGCGGACAAGATGCATTGCGCGTGCAGCCGTGACTGCTGTACTTAATTGTTGACTTGATTCCCTTCACACGGCAGATTCGCAGCACACGCTTGTCGCTCACATCAATGCCGAAGTCGTGTTCCAAATCATCCCGGATGCGACGGTAGCCTTTGTCAGACCATTTCCCGTGAATCTGCTCCATCTTTTCCGCAATCATTTGGTTCTCTTCTTCTCTCTTGCTGAGCTTTCCCGAAAGCCATGCATAATACGCTGAACGCGAGACATGGAAGTAAGCGCAGCCGAATGATACGGGCGTTCCGTATTTTTCGTTGCACTCCTTAATGCTGGTATATTGCCTAACCTGTCTTACTTGCCCAAGGCATCCCTCCTCTCTACTTCCTTCAGTTTTTTAGCCGATGGTTCTCCATTTCTGCTATGTACAGCTGGTGCTCCAACTGCGCAATTCGGATTTGCATCTGCTCCAGTTCGCTCCGCGGTTCTTGCTCATGCTTGCGCTTGCCGCGGCGATCCTCCAGCCCGGATTCGCCTGTCTCCCTGTATTTCAGCGTCCATGTGCGAGCCTGCTGGTAGCTTATTCCATACTTCTTCGCAACTTCTCCATAGTTGTTCCCTGATTCAAGGCATTCCTTGGCTACTTGGATTCGTTCCTCCTGCGTAACCTTGTGCGTGCTTTTCATGCGGCTTCCTCCTGACATTCTCTTGAAGTCTCCACTGCTATTATACACCTTTAGCCACGCTCGGAGCTGCCTTTTATCGCGAATTTTGAACATCTCGCAGATTTCCCGCAAGCTGTAATCCCCTGTCAGGTAACTTTCCACTGCTTCCCGCTTGAGCTGAACTGAATACACACGGTTTTGCTCTGCCTTTTCAAGCCCTGCTTCTCCTTCGCTTTCCATCCTTGATATCCAGCTTCGTATGCTGGTTCTACCAACTCCTAATCTTCTACTTGCCTCGCTCTGCGTCAGCTTGCCGCTTTTTACCGTTTCCACGGCTTCCTTCTTGATTCTTGCTTCTATCCTCTTTCTTCCCATATAAATATGCCCCCCTATTCTGCTTGCAGTTTTTCACTGTTCGCTTTATAGGGAGCATATCAGCAGCTGGGGGGCGGCGGGCTTATTTCAATTTCCGCTCCTCCGCGAGGGGCGACGGGGGAAGTCATGCACAACATCATCGTTTTTGAGATTTCAATTCACGCCCCTCCGCGAGGGGCGACAGGATGCCGACCAGTGGAAAGAATGGGCTGAGGAATTTCAATTCACGCCCCTCCGCGAGGGGCGACGGCTCTGCTTTCCGGCAGAAACAGCAACCAGAACGGCATTTCAATTCACGCCCCTCCGCGAGGGGCGACACGTTGCAATCAGTTGCGGAAGCGAAAAAATCGTGCTATTTCAATTCACGCCCCTCCGCGAGGGGCGACGCGATGCGCGGGGACAGCGGCACGTCCGACGATATTTCAATTCACGCCCCTCCGCGAGGGGCGACGAAGACGGCAAGCTGTACGCCGTAACGCGCCGCACATTTCAATTCACGCCCCTCCGCGAGGGGCGACGATGCTTAGCGACTGGATGCAGATTTGGGGAATCATTTCAATTCACGCCCCTCCGCGAGGGGCGACCAGGCACGCCTGAATACGATTGAAGGTGCGCTAAATTTCAATTCACGCCCCTCCGCGAGGGGCGACCTGTTTCATTCTGCAACCCCTTCCTACGATCCTCTTATTTCAATTCACGCCCCTCCGCGAGGGGCGACGGAGATATTGCACGGCAACAAACCGGAAATCAATTTCAATTCACGCCCCTCCGCGAGGGGCGACCAGTTTCCCCAGTACGGGTGTAGACTTTCAACTATTTCAATTCACGCCCCTCCGCGAGGGGCGACGGCATCACCGTCGGCACGGTAAACGATGGAAAGATTTCAATTCACGCCCCTCCGCGAGGGGCGACTATATGGGCGGCTATGACGTTCAGGGCAAGGTTCATTTCAATTCACGCCCCTCCGCGAGGGGCGACTGGAGTAGGGCAGATTGAGTTCAGCAAGCGTATCATTTCAATTCACGCCCCTCCGCGAGGGGCGACCCGACGTTCACGCAGGAAGCGGAAAAGCTGCGGATTTCAATTCACGCCCCTCCGCGAGGGGCGACTGGGGGCGCGGCGCAAGCGCCGCAACAGGTAAATTTCAATTCACGCCCCTCCGCGAGGGGCGACTGCATCGTCCTTGTACCAGCGGCGCATGATCATGCATTTCAATTCACGCCCCTCCGCGAGGGGCGACAAGATTGAAACCAACATCGTTCATACCCGCAGTATTTCAATTCACGCCCCTCCGCGAGGGGCGACCCCGGAAGGGTGAGCGCGGCATAGTCGTATGCCCCATTTCAATTCACGCCCCTCCGCGAGGGGCGACGGCATCTACATCGGAAATGGCGAGGTGATCCACTCATTTCAATTCACGCCCCTCCGCGAGGGGCGACGCGAATGCAGTAAAATTGGCATGCCCCGGATAATTTCAATTCACGCCCCTCCGCGAGGGGCGACGGTTTCCAGAAAAGCCACCTACGATTGATGCAGTATTTCAATTCACGCCCCTCCGCGAGGGGCGACGCGACGCCTTCAGAAACTTCATCCGTTCCGGGAATATTTCAATTCACGCCCCTCCGCGAGGGGCGACCCCAGTACGGGTGTAGACTTTTAGCCGTTCCGGCTTATTTCAATTCACGCCCCTCCGCGAGGGGCGACCGCGCGGAACAAATGGATCAATTGCAGCGTACCTTGAATTTCAATTCACGCCCCTCCGCGAGGGGCGACAAGATTGCGCAAAATGCCGATGTAATCCATCTTTTATTTCAATTCACGCCCCTCCGCGAGGGGCGACTGCTTGGCAGGGGCTTGCCACGTCGCCCGCGCTTATTTCAATTCACGCCCCTCCGCGAGGGGCGACCTGAAAGCCCTGAATGTGCCTGATGAAGCGATTATTTCAATTCACGCCCCTCCGCGAGGGGCGACCGCCGAAAACGGCGCAAAGTACGTCAAAATGGGATTTCAATTCACGCCCCTCCGCGAGGGGCGACTGCCGCCGGCACTGGCAAGGGCAACACGAAGCTATTTCAATTCACGCCCCTCCGCGAGGGGCGACCCCGTCCGCGCCGATGCCGCCATCAATGGCGTACTATTTCAATTCACGCCCCTCCGCGAGGGGCGACATCGCCGCCGAAGCCGCGACGGTTCGCCCGTACTATTTCAATTCACGCCCCTCCGCGAGGGGCGACCATTCCCGTCGACACGCACAGCATCGAGAAGGATTTCAATTCACGCCCCTCCGCGAGGGGCGACTCGTCCGTGCTTGCGACGCTATCCAGCCTGATAAATTTCAATTCACGCCCCTCCGCGAGGGGCGACACACGGAGAAGAAGCACACCATCAAGATTCGCACCATTTCAATTCACGCCCCTCCGCGAGGGGCGACGGGTTCGATTGATGAATCAATCGGGCTTGCGTCCATTTCAATTCACGCCCCTCCGCGAGGGGCGACCAGCAGGCGCGAAAGGTACGCATCGTTATAGCGGATTTCAATTCACGCCCCTCCGCGAGGGGCGACGACAACTGAAAATAGTTGCGGCGACCTATATAATATTTCAATTCACGCCCCTCCGCGAGGGGCGACTTCTGATATGCTGGAAGAATATTCAAGCGCATACCAATTTCAATTCACGCCCCTCCGCGAGGGGCGACCGGCGCCCCCAGAGGAACGCGCTCTTGATTTCAGATTTCAATTCACGCCCCTCCGCGAGGGGCGACAATTCTGCGTGAATTTCCTTTTCAAACTGGTTTATTTCAATTCACGCCCCTCCGCGAGGGGCGACAGGACTTGAGCACGCGCGTGCCGTCGTCGTACTCATTTCAATTCACGCCCCTCCGCGAGGGGCGACATTACGTTCTTGGAATTATTAACAGCAATACAAAATTTCAATTCACGCCCCTCCGCGAGGGGCGACATCGCCGCCGAAGCCGCGACGGTGCGCCCGTACTATTTCAATTCACGCCCCTCCGCGAGGGGCGACTGCAACCATCACGGACGCGGCGACGGGACAGTTATTTCAATTCACGCCCCTCCGCGAGGGGCGACTGTCCTCTGCGTTTTCGCGAATCATACTGACGCGATTTCAATTCACGCCCCTCCGCGAGGGGCGACAACATGGCAGTAAACGGAATCAATAGCATTATCATTTCAATTCACGCCCCTCCGCGAGGGGCGACGCCGGAGACGTTTGAAGTGCCGTATGCCGCGCGCCAATTTCAATTCACGCCCCTCCGCGAGGGGCGACAAGATGGTCACTGGCTATGAGCATAAGGTGTATATTTCAATTCACGCCCCTCCGCGAGGGGCGACATAGGGCGGTCAGAAGTTCCATGCGGGTTGTCGATTTCAATTCACGCCCCTCCGCGAGGGGCGACGGAGGCGTTCGACGCCTACAAGCAGCAGGTTGAATTTCAATTCACGCCCCTCCGCGAGGGGCGACGTGCCGACGTATCCTGCCCCGTTGCATCCTTTAGATTTCAATTCACGCCCCTCCGCGAGGGGCGACCGTATTTTTTCAGGCAAAATTCGACAAATGCTTATTTCAATTCACGCCCCTCCGCGAGGGGCGACGGCAAAAGATATGCAATTTCTGCAAATCTTTTGTTCAACCCTTACAAATCAGCATGGCTTAACAATAGTGCCACGCAATTTGTCGAGATTATTTTGGTGATATTTCATAGAATCATCGCTTGAATTTTGACATCACGCTGCGCGAGACGGTCGGTCATTCATGTATGATTCACATGCGCTGAAAAGAGTGTTTTCAGCTTCCGCTATAACATCAGCAGTTCTCCAGCTTCAATGCGCGCAGTGCAACCAAGCACATCAATGCGCTCCTTGTAACTGTTGCCAAGGCGATAGAAGCGAACGGAGTCATGTTCTGCATCAATTGTCGCTGCCAATTGCGCCTTGAGCGCCGTCAGCTGTGCTGCATCAAGCAGGACTTCAAATACAGAGTTCTGAACACGCCGTCCATAGCGTTCGCAGAGTTTCGCTACACGCCTAAGCCGCGCTGCTCCCGCTTCGGTTGCTGTATTTACATCATAAGTAACAACAACCAACATTTTTTCACCTCCAGACAAACGGCGGATAGCAATCAAGATCCCCGCGCAAGACACGCGCCAGCATCATGGCCTGTACATAAGCAATCAGCCCAACTTGGATTTTTTCTCCGAGATACGGATGCGTGATTTCTTCCTGCTTTCGGTCACGCCATGCGGTAAGTACCGTTTTGCGCCCTCGCTCGTTCAGCATAACAGCCAGCGAATCGTACTCAAAGTCCTTATCCGTCAGCTGACGTTTGTTGAACAGCGACAGCGCCAGCCGGTCGCACAGCGGCGCTCGGAACTCTTCCAGCAAGTCCAGCGCCAGCGACGGCCGTCCCGGTCGAAGCGTGTGCAGCCATCCAGCCGCTGGATCTAAGCCTACCGTTTCAAGTGCCGCTTGAATGTCCCGCGTTTGCAGCGTGTACATAAACGACAGGACTGCATTCACTTCATTGCGCGGCGGTCGTCTGCTGCGCTCCACAAACTGGAAGGGGCATTGTGGGGAAATCATGTCGTCAAAATGCGCAAAGTAGCATTTTGCGGCAGCTCCTTCGATGCCGCGCATTTGGTCAACACTTGCGCATGTCTCCAGCTGTGCTGCATACTGGCTAATAGACTGGCAGGCTGCTCGAAGACTCTCTGCTGTTGCCGCATCCTGCGTCCGTGCCGTGCGCATCAATACATTTTTCTCGTTGAGTAGCTTTCCCACCAGGAGGTTCTGCACGAATTTCATGCGGAAGTCATCATCATCCAGCGCTTGATACTGCTTTTTTCTCAGCAGCACATTGCCGCTGACCGGCCCGCAAATGCGGCTGTAAAAGCGTCCATTCGACGATAGGAACGTCAGCGTAATCCCGTGCTCAGCGCAGAAACCAATCAGCGGTGTGGAGACTGTCATTTCCCCAAAGCACACGATTCCGTCCAGCATTACCGCTGGCACGCTTGCTTTCTCTTCGCCGCCAATTTTCACGCAGATATTCTCGTTGCGGCAGAAAAGGTAGCTGTCTGGCGTTGTCACATAGAGGGTTTCCAGTAATTTCTTCATTCCGTCTCCACCCTCTCTGCTTCAAGAAGAAGCGCCTTGCAATATTCCTTCGCGGATGTTTTTACCTTCGGCATACAGTATTCCTGCATCGAGCAACGTTTGCATTTCGGGCCGTAAGTTGCCGACGGAATCAGCATTTCGCGGCGGACTTTCCAGAGTTTCTGCACAGTCTGCCGTACCTGTTCACGCAGCGCTTCATCAAGTTCCACATCCACTCTGCGATGCGCGGTAATGTAGAACAGCGCGCCTGCCGGGATCGTCGTGTGATACATTTCCTCTAAGCACATCGCCTCCGCGCAAAGCTGAATCTTGTATTCTGATTCATCGCGTATCTTCCCATGCTTGTACTCCACCGGCAGCAGCCGCACCGGGAAATCCACTGCGGGAATCGTGCAGCCGTTTTCATCCCGCACCGCTTCAATGCAGTCGCATTTTCCGCTGATTTGCATTTCGTCCGAAAAGACACTGTTCTCGTAGAGCTTCACGAAATCGCCGCGCCGCTCCACGCGCTGTGTATGAACCCGTTCATGCTCGGCGCGACCTTTCGCCGTCTCGACATTTTCTACCCATACACGTTCATTCAGCAGCAGCGCGGCGCGCCGCAGACAGTAATCTGCCTGCGACAGCCACGATAACGGAAGATACTCCTGCTCGTCATCCACGGGTAAACCAGCTTTCTCCCTGCGGCAGTTCATCCCAGACAATCTCCCCGTAGGGATTGCTCAAGAACCCCATCCGTACCCCCGCAGGCACCTTATCCAGCGCCACCTTTGCTTCATAGTCACGATAATTGCGGGGGAAATCCACCTTCTTCTGCACCGTCACCAGTTCAAAGAGTTTATGCGCCGGTGCACAGCCCAATTTGGCTTGACGTGCGCGCTGTTCAGGATTCGTATCCGTGCCTTCGTGCTTGAAGATGATGAGCGGAGAAACGACCTCCATTTCGCCCTTGCTCGCCGAACGGTCATGCTCATACATGTTGAGAATCGCCTCAAACAGCGCCTTCATATCAGCTTCATCGAATCCCGTTTCCGCTGCAAGATTCGCGCTGATGAAGCCACGCACCTCATACAGACCAAAGGGGATAATCTGCTTGCGTCCCATCGTGCGCAGCTTATCTTCAGACGCTTCCTGTTCCGCTTTCTCATATTCCTCGTAGGATTTGTCATTTCCACCCAATGCCGCCGCCATGCGCGTGATGGATATGTCCAGCGGCAGTACCGAATCCAAACTCTTGCCGAAAGCAAGTTGAACAGGACCGCGGACTTGCCCCGCATTGGGGCCAGTAGACATCACAGCCCCAAAGGTGCGCACATCGTAGAAGAGTTCACACGCTTTTTTGCGTGCCGCATAAACCGGATTTTTTTCTTTCGCACCTTCAATCCCCGCTTCGCGCTTTGCCAGCGCAATCTGCTTATTCAGATTCACCGCCTTCTGCACGAAAATCCCCATGCCCGGCACGCCCGGATAAGCAATCTCAATATAGTTGCGAATGCGGCGTTTCGTGGCCACGTCGGTGATAAATCCCTGCATGGTCTGCGGGTCAATCCGGGGCATGTTGCCCATATCCGGGTCGCCGTTCGGGTTGGCATTGGTGCAAGCAACATAGTACATAAATTCGTAACGGTTCTGCAGTGCCATTTTCTTATTCCTCCTCGTCCGTTTCTGCCGCAGCTTTCTGTTCTTTCTTCAATTTCCACAGTTCATTGCGTTTCCGGTTCAATTCCGCCGTCATCTGGCGATACCCCAGCGCAAAGTAAGCCTGCTGCTCCAAGTTCAGCATGGTGGGGATTTCCCCAATGTCACAAGTCACCTTATCCAGCATTTCCAGATACATTTTCAGATAGTCGCCCTTGATTTTGTCCTGGTGCGGTACGGAGAGAATTGACAGCTGCCCCAGCACCAGCGCTGGCATCTGACAAGCAGATGCATAGTAGCGCTGTACAATACCTGCCTGAACATCTCTCATTGCAAACTGCTGCATACTCGCATACACGGCGACCCACGCGCCGCAGCGGTATGCAACATTCGTATTTTCCGCCTGATACATAGCTTCTATCACGCCTTCCTTTCGATTGTTTTTCCGAATCAGCCATACTTTCAGCCATTGGCAGCACATTGCATCGGGCACGGGCACATGTTTATCTTCTTCGCTGGCACTGGCCATTTGATTGCGAATGTATCGCAGCGCACGAACCGCCACGGAATCCGGCAGCATACTGTCCGTCAAGATTGCGTGCAGCACCGCTGGCGTAATTCCTGAAAGTTCCTTGTCCATCCGCTTGAAAACGTTCTTTTCGCTCTTTTGCCGCGGCATCAGACGAATCATCATTGCTTTCAGCGAATTAATTTTTGTGAATCCCGTTCCACCGAGATCGACCATTTGCAAGTCATTGCGCCATTGCTGGATGCTCTCCTCCAGTTCGCCGTAATTCCCGTGGTCGTAGCTGCGAACCATGACACGCCCTGTAACGCCGGACAGCAGGAGGATGTAATACTGCGTGCTGGCTGGAATCGCGATTGTCGCTGCTCCGCTTTCAATGCTCTCGATGCGTTTGGCTGCAATATCGCGTTTAGCATCAGGATTTGACGGTGCTTCTACCGTTTCATCAAATTCTTCATCGTCGTCGTATCCATCATCATCTTCCGTCTGCTGTTCTGTTTCCTGATTCTTAGGATCGCCATCCAGTGCTTGCTGCATCGGGTCGCATTCCGCAGGAACATAGCAGTCAAACCAATGGACAAAGCGCATTCCCGCCAACGTTGGCGAAAGCGTTTCGCTTGACATGAGATGGTCAAGCGCCGCTTTCACCGCGTCAATTGCTTCCGCAGAAACAGGCGCATTCGCCGATTGCTTTAGCCCGTACGAGCAAAATGCTGGCTTGTCAAAGCAAAACAGCGCATCACCGCGTCCATGTCCGCCAACTTGCAAAAGTCCCTTAATTGGCGGCAGGGTAGCAACCGGCATCGTTTTTTCTCCAGTAATCAGGCACAAGCTTTCTGCCGCGCCATGCTGCGCGAACTGCTGACGAAACTCCCGCCACCATTCCTGCACCTCCGGAATTTCAACAATAGGTGTTCCTGCAATTTCAAATGAAACGCGGTCTGATGGCTTCAGCTTCAGCCGCAGCAGTTCCTGCCGGACCTGTTCACAGCAGGTTTCGTCCTCCAGCAAATGTACACAGGCGGACAATTCCGGGGCTTTCTGCGCTGCATGCTGAAGAGAAGCAAGGAAATACCGATGCTTGAGCGTGTTGTCTTTCGGCTTTTTGCCTTCCTCTCTCTGCTCAACTTTGCTTTCCGACGTATCTTTCCAGAAAACAACCTCGTATTTTTCTACCAGCACATTGCACTTGTCTTTGCCATTCGCCAAGCTGCCAATGTCAGGGCAAAAGTATTCATCCTCGCCGTCCTGCCTCACGCCAAGGAACGTGCCATTTGCGCCAAGGCAAACCCATGCCTTTACCGTCTTTTTCACCATGCCCGGAGGCGGCAGCAGCTGGTAACGCATGGCATAATCGTACAGCGGTCTCAGCATATCGCATCCCCCTTCAGGACTTCCGGGCTATCATAGGGCGGCACTTCAATGACGCCCTGCTTCATCACCGCATGATACAGGGACAGCCTTGTCCGCGTTTTCTTGCGAACCTCCGCGTCATGCAGGTCAAAAATGTCGTACACCATCAAGCCCAAATCCATGTCTTGCTGAATCGGCTTTTCGTTCGGATCGCTCTCAGCGAAGTACGCGACGCATTCCCTTAAGCCGAGCGCAGGCTGGCAAAAGCACTTGCCACCTTTAATTCGCCGTTCAGCCTGTGCATACAGCTGCTCCACCGTACCATGATAATCCGGCCGCGGCACAATCTGCGCGGTAATGCGGTAGCGGACATCATACAGGAAAACCGTTTGCCGCTGTGTCCGCTCATCCTCTGCGCTGATTGGTTCCATATTATTGCCCAATATGGACTTCACTTCATTGCGCCTGACGCTGATATAGCGGATAGGTTTCAGCACCTCAATTTTTGTAATCATCCAAAAAAATTCTTTAGGTTTCGCGTACACGCTTGACAGTATGCCTCGTGCTGCTGATGGTGTTGGGACTGCCTGCGAAAGCCTTTCTACTTTCGTTGTCGGCGAAGTGAAGCACGCCAAGTCACCCCAAACGGTCACTGAAATCTCCATGATTCTTCATCACCTCCATGTTCTTCTCTCTGCCAAATCAGCAGAGAGGATAGCATTATCCTTACATTTTTTCAATTCTCAGCTTACCGCCCGTTCGCGTACTAAACAAAGCGTCAAGCAGTGCTGTCAATGTAAGTATAATGTATTGCGTCTGAATCGTCAATGGCAAATCTGGTATATAAGAATTTTTTCACCACATACAGTCATCATTTTTCAACTGCATCCCCGTATCCATATGATAATCATCCTTCCTGCGAAGCACCCAATAGCCGGATGGCTGCCTGCCCTCATTCCGCTTTCCCGCAAAATACAGCTGCTCCGCGTAACGGCTGAAGTCATCATTCGCATATGCCGTCACGCACAGCTCTGCAGCTTCATGCATCCACTTCGCCGTCACGCCGTTTTCCAAGGCTTCTTCCTTCAGCTTCTCAAACAGCTTGTTTTCAGGTTCATATGGCACAAGCACCTGCACGCCATCATTCTTGATGATGCGATAGTTTTTCTCAGCTCCTGCATAATCCTGGTTTTGGATGGCCTCGCTCAGCTCCTTCTTCCCTTTCAGCTTCCAAAAGAGCTTCTGATAGTAGCGCTGAATGTCGCTCGGATTCATCAAGTCAATCGGTTTCTCAATATGCAATGCACTAACCAGCATTGCCGCCTTTTCATACCATGTATCAGGATATAGCCTTTCTTCATCCGGAAGGAACACAAGCACTTGCCCGCCTTCGGGATGGCGGCCGTTTCGATTGCATCTTCCCGCCGCCTGAATGATTGATTCCAGCGGGGCTAACGCGCGGAAAACGCTGTCAAAGTCCAAATCCACCCCCGCTTCGATGCACTGCGTCGCAACCACACGGCAAGGCAAGCCGTCGCGCAGCCGCTTTTTGACTTGCTCAATCACGACGCGCCGATGTGCCGGACACAATTCCGTCGTGATGTAGAATACTGATTCCGTCTCACATACCAATTTCAGCGCATCGAACAGCTTCTTCGCGTGCTTTTTCATGTTCACTATGGTGCAGATGCTCCGCTGCGCCGCCATCTTTTGCGCAATTTCTTCCCACGAGATTCTCTCATTCGGCAAAACTCGCCATGTCACCTGAACGCGGCGAAGTTGCTGATACATATCGGCATGGTTCGGACAAATCTCCGTAGCATGCCAAGTAAGATTAGGAATTGATTGATAATCCGGCTGTGTCGCCGTAGAAAAGAGCATCGTCACATTCTTCTTCGGCAGATTGCAAAGCGCCTGAATGGTTTTGAGCGTCGCAGGAAACAATTCTGCAGACAAGCTCTGCGCTTCATCGAAAATGATTACAGAATTCGCTAACCGATGCAGTTTCCGAAGATTCGGGGCTTTTGCCGCAAACAGCCCCTCGAAAAATCGCACGGATGTGGTCACAATGACTGGCATATCCCAGCGCTGCGCAAACTTTCGCTGCTCTTCTGTCAGCTGCCGTTGGCTATGATCTTCCAGCAAAACGTCATCCCCAAGGATTTTCCGATATTCAATTGCATTCTGTTCCGTCAGCGTAATAAACGGCAGCACAATGATGATTCGCTGCTGACCGTTCTTGCGGCATTGGCGCAGCGCAAAATGCAGCAAGGCCAGCGTTTTTCCTGTGCCAGTAGGCGCTGTCAGGGTGTAAATCCCCGGCGCATGATCCCCCGCCCTGCCGCACGTTTCAAACAACTCATTCCGCAGTGCATTGAGTTTTTTATCAGCCGTTGAGTTTCTTGCCAGTTCCGCCCGATGCGCATTTAAGCGCTCCAGCCAGTTTTCCGCATCACATTTCGGCGGCTCCGGGATGATTTCTCCATCCTCTTCCGCTGATGCGGTGTAATCTGCATCCACCAAGCAAGAAAGCAGCATTCGAGACCAAAGCATCCGTTCTTCTTCCCCAAGCGTCATATTCTTGATTCCAATTCGTTTCCAGTCCGGAAGTTCCTCACGAAATATATCTCTTAGCGCCTTGTAATTCTCTTCTCCTGTCAACGCGACCTCCTTTCCCTCGTTACCTTCCAACCACTTTTGCGTTGTCATGCATTCAAGTAGCGAATACTTCAGCTGATTGTAGCAGAGCAGCGTCCCATGATGCGCATTGATGGCTTCCAAAATGGTTGCATAATTTGTACTTGCAATTTTTTCACTTATGCACTCTTTCGTTTCTTTCCCTGCGTATTTACTCGTTTTGATAAGCAGCCACCACAAAAACGCAGCGCTCACCCTTGCATGGTCTACTCTGGATGCGTTTCCTTCCAAAACATCTTGGAATTTATCTGTGAGCTTGCCAGCATCATGAACCGTTCCGGCCATTTCCGCTTCTTTTTCCATGCCCAGTTGTCTTCCATACTCTTTGCTCAATTCTCCCACCGCGCAAAGATGTTCCCTCACCTCCACCTGCTTGCGTCCGGGACGCTTCGACTTCGCGTACCACTTCTTCATAGTATCTCTCCATCTTCATATTAAATTTGAACGGTTGAACTTCATATTTAGTGTACATAAGTTCCTCTATTTTGTCAATACTCTCAATGGTAAAATTTTAAGGCAACACCGCACAAATGAGGTATCGGTCACTGGCACCATATCCCCCCCCGATATATTCACCAATTTCCCTACAAATCAATCCGAGTAATAGCAAAAGGCTCTGCCGTTCTTCCTTCACGGAAGTCAGCAGAGCCTTTTTCATCCTATAAAGCTATATTCCAGCACCCGCAAGCCATTCGCGCCATCCGACACATCAGAATAGCACGAACACCGCGGCTGCTATCATCTTGCTACCAAACAGGCAATCCTGTTTTGAAAAAGTACGTGTTTTCAAGACTTTTCAGCCTTTCGGGGATTATTCCCACTCGTTGTTGGGCATCATATTTAACGGATTTTGCTTCATAAATTTGATACCTCATT
>ERZ857827.1795-NODE-1795-length-19502-cov-9.316964_pt1 | contig 19502 bp, 22 predicted proteins | sample MGYA00519761_ERZ857827 | MGnify/ENA primary metagenome ERZ857827 (study PRJEB31778, sample SAMEA3449370) | human gut metagenome | biome: human gut; feature: human-associated habitat; material: faeces | place: United Kingdom | collected 2010/2012 ... | reverse complement strand
GCTTGAAAGAGCCGCCGCAGGAAGAAACCGTTGAGATTATCCGCATGAGCGAGGTGGACACGCAGACCGTCGAATGGTTATGGGAGCCGTATATCCCCTTTGGGAAAGTAACCATTGTGCAGGGCAACCCCGGCGAGGGCAAGACCACCTTTGCCCTACGCCTTGCCGCCGCTTGTACCAACCGCAAGCCGTTCCCCCACATGGCAGTGCATGAGCCGTTCAATGTGATTTACCAGACTGCCGAGGACGGTTTGGGCGACACCATCAAGCCCCGCCTTATGGAAGCCGAAGCAGACCTTGACCGCATTCTTGTCATTGACGAGAGCAAGCAGGGGCTTTCCCTGTCCGATGAGCGCATAGAGAGAGCTATCCGACAGACCGGGGCGCGGCTGATTATCCTTGACCCCATACAGGCGTATGTGGGCGAGAAAACCGACATGAACAAGGCCAACGAGATACGCCCCATGTTCCGCCGCCTTGCCGAGATTGCCGAGCGTACCGGGTGCGCCGTTATCCTAATCGGACACCTCAACAAAGCCGCCGGAGGACAGAGCGCCTACCGGGGTTTAGGCTCCATCGACTTCCGCGCCGCAGCAAGGAGCGTCCTGCTGATCGGGCGCGTGAAACGGGAACCGAATGTGCGCGTTATCGTCCATGACAAATCTTCTCTTGCGCCGGAGGGTAAGCCCATAGCCTTTTGCCTTGACCCGGAAACGGGCTTTTCGTGGATAGGCGAGTATGACATTACCGCCGACGAGCTGCTGTCCGGCGCGGGCGGCAACACCGCCACCAAGACCGAACAGGCGGAACGGCTGATACTTGACCTGCTTGCAGACGGGAAAGAGCTTGCCAGCGAGGACATTGTAAAAGCCGCAGCCGAAGCCGGAATATCCGAGAGGACGGTACAGAACGCCAAGCGCAACATGGGCGGCATTTTAGGCGCAAGGCGTGTCGGCGGTCAATGGTACAACTTCATCAAGAAGAAGCAGCCGCCCGAACCCGCAAGCTGAAAACGCAAAGTGCAGACCCTTTGCGCTTTGCACTTTCGCGCTTTCGCCTTGATTGTGCGTCAATAACTCCAAATAACACTTGACAAAACGCTTCATGGGGAACCCATGAGGATATTGCACCCTACATTGACCCGGTGTTCCAGAACAATGTGATTCTGACCAAAACCGAGAGCCTGACCATGAACAGTCGCCCCAAGGACCCCAAGACGGCGCGAAACAAAAATGTACTGGTAATTGGCGGCTCCGGTTCCGGAAAAACCCGGTTCTGGCTGAAACCGAACCTGATGCAGATGCACTCGTCCTATGTGGTAACAGACCCCAAGGGCACCATCCTGGTGGAGTGCGGTAAAATGCTCCAGCGCGGCACACCCAAACTGGGCAAGGACGGCAAGCCCATGAAGGATAAGCACGGCAAGGTCATCTATGAGCCGTACCGGATTAAGGTCCTCAATACCATAAACTTCAAGAAGTCCATGCACTACAATCCCTTTGCCTACATCCACTCCGAAAAGGACATCTTGAAGCTGGTCACGACGCTGATTGCCAACACCAAGGGCGAGGGCAAGGCCGGGGACGATTTCTGGGTCAAAGCCGAGACACTTTTGTACTGCGCCCTCATCGGGTATATCCACTATGAGGCACCGGTGGAGGAACAAAACTTCTCCACCCTCATCGAGTTCATCAACGCCATGGAGGTACGGGAGGATGACGAGGAGTTCAAAAACCCCGTGGATCTGATGTTTGACGCATTGGAAGCGGAAAAGCCAAACCACTTTGCCGTCCGGCAGTATAAAAAATACAAGCTGGCAGCGGGTGTTGTATGCTTTAGAAGACTTCTTAATCAGTCGGTTAGGAAGTCGCCTAAAACACACAACCTATAACCATAGAAAGGAGAAAGCGATGATAAAAAGCGAGAAAATCACAGCTCTTTACGAGCGTTTGAGCCGTGACGATGATCTGGACGGTGAAAGCAATTCCATCTCCAATCAGAAGAAGCTGCTTGAAGAATATGCTGCCCAGCAGGGATTCCCCAATCCAGTCCATTTTACGGACGATGGCATCAGCGGCACCTGCTTTGACCGTCCCGGTTTCCTTGCCATGATGAAGGAAGTGGAAGCCGGAAATGTGGAATATCTTTGCATCAAGGACATGAGCCGTATGGGTCGTGACTATCTGAAAGTCGGTCAGATCATGGAAATCCTGCGCCAGCGTGGCGTCCGTCTTATTGCTATCAATGACGGTGTGGACAGTGCCAGAGGGGACGATGATTTTACCCCTTTCCGCAATATCATGAACGAGTATTACGCCAGAGACACCAGTCGCAAAATCCGTTCCACCTTTCAATCCAAAGGCAAAACAGGCAGGCATCTCACAGGAACGGTCATTTACGGCTATCTCTGGAATGAAGCCAGAGATCAGTGGATTGTTGATGAGGAAGCCGCCGCTGTGGTCAGACGCATCTTCCAAATGACGATTGACGGCTTCGGGCCGTATCAGATTGCGAAGAAGCTGTCAGAAGAAAGAATCCTTATTCCGTCTGCCCACCTTGCCCGGCATGGTGAGGGTGTGAACAAGAACAAGAAGTTCAAGGACGAGTACGGCTGGGGTTCTTCCACCATCTGCAACATTCTGGAAAAGCGTGAGTATCTGGGACACACCATCAATTTCAAGACCAGAAAGCATTTCAAGGACAAGAAAAGTCATTATGTCCCGGAGGACGAGTGGACGATTTTCGAGAATACCCACGAAGCCATCATCGACCAGCAAACCTTTGACCTTGTGCAGAAAATCCGAGGGAATGTCAGACGCTACCCGAACGGTTGGGGCGAAACGGCTCCCCTTACAGGTCTGCTCTACTGCGCTGACTGCGGCGGCAAGATGTATGTTCACCGCACCAACAACGGCAAGCGTATTTCTCAATATACCTGCTCACAGTACAGCAAAGTCCCGGTTGGAATGCTTTGTAAGTCACAGCACCGTATCAATGAAGATGTGGTTTTACAGCTTGTTTCCGAGCTGCTGAAAGCGATTGCCGAGTATGCCAGGCATGACCGTGCAGAGTTTGTCCGTGTGGTGCAGGAAGCGCAGAATAATCAGCAGACGGCAGAGATCAGACAGAAGAAAAGCCGCCTGTCTGCCGCCAGAAAGCGAATGTCAGAGCTGGAAGTCCTGCTCTGTAAGATTTATGAGGACAATATCCTCGGTAAGCTGTCAGATGCCAGATATGCTACTCTGGACGCACAGTATGCCAGAGAGCAGGCAGAATTGTCAGAGGAAACCACTTCTCTGGAAAAGGCTTTGACTGATTATGAGAAGAACCGGAAATCCGCTGAACAGTTTATCGCACTCATTGAGAAATACGAGAGCTTTGACAATCTGACCATTGCCATGCTGAATGAGTTTATCGACAAAATCCTTGTACATGAGCGTGACCGCAAGGGCAGCCGTGATACCACACAGGAAATTGAAATCTACTTCAATTTTGTGGGGAAATTCGTTCCACCAACATTCGGAGAAGCGGAGCTGACGGAAGAAGAACAGGAAGAACTCCGCAAGCGTGAGGAGCGCAAGGACAGACTGCATCAGAACTATCTGAAACGCAAAGCCAGCGGAAAGGCGCAAGCCTACAACAAAAAGGTCATGCCCAAGCATCAGGCAGAGATTGCGGAGCGAAAAGCCGCTATCCGTGCAGAGGATATGGCGAGGGGCGTGTTCGTTCCGGTCTGCAATCTGCCGAAGCTGGAGCCAAAGAAAGGAGAAATTACCGTATGAAAGAGCTGAAACCGAGAATCCATGATGAACAGAACGGTCTGGACTATGTACTCGTCGGAGATTATTACATTCCGGCAATTACGTTTGGTGAACCGGACGACCGCCCGATTGGACGCTGGGGGCATCTATACAAAGCATATCTGAAAAACTACCGCCCCGCCGAGTATTCCGGGCTTGTCCTGTCCGGCAGACTGCACTCCGTCCTTGCCGATCTGAATGAACAGGCAACAGAACGGTGCAATCGTATCATCGAGCAAATGAAGAAAGCCGAGGGCGTTACTGAAGCCATGAAAGCCAGCGACCAGATGTTGTGGGTGCGTTCCATGAACTCCATCCGCAACAGAGCCGAGGAAATCATCAAATATGAAATGATCTATTGCGACCATGCGGAAGGAGGTGACTGAACATGGTGCTGGAAGCGATATTCAACGGTGAGATTTATCCGGCAGAACAGATTATTCCCCAGAGCGATGAATACAAAGCCGAGTGTAAAGCTGTCTCCAAACTGATGGACGAGCTGAAAAGCACCCTTGACGGCGACCAGTATACCAGAATTGAGGAGCTGCACCGCCATATGTCCACCACTCAATGTATGGAATCCAGAGAGCAGTTCAGATATGGACTGTCTATGGGGCTTCTGATGATGAAGGAAGCCTACGAACACCCATGTTTGCAGAGAGAGGATTAGGTGAGCAGATGGTTCTTCTCCGGTTGATACTGAAAATGCTGGTACTGCCGCTGATTGCGGCAGTTACCCTGATACAATGGGCAGGCATCTTCCTCACGCAGTTTTCCTCGGTGATCTTCAATCTGCTTGCAGGGCTGATGTTCCTTTTATCGGTTGTCGGCTGGCTGATGGGGATATGCACCGGAGCAGAGACAATGCGGATGCTGGCAGTCGGTTTTGTGGTCTTTATTATCCCACATATAGCTGAATGGCTGATTGTCAGAATAGCCGTTATCAACTGCAATCTGCGTGATTTTCTCAAGTCCTGACCCGACAAATTCATACTGTACATAAAGCGACAGGTATTTCCATTGCGAAGTGTCTGCCGCTTTTTATTTTATCCAAACCAAGGAGGAAAAAACCTATGACCATGAACTTGAATGAAAAGAAAGCCCTGTACGCCTTTGGCTGTCCGAATCGCAAAGCGACCGTTGAGCGCCTGAAGCTGCTGGCTGCACTTGCCCCGGAGCCGACAGCAAAGAAGCTGTTCCGTTCCCTTGCCGTCAAGCTGTCCGATGAAGATGCGGACAGATGGTATCGCTGCTTCTTCTACAATATGCGTCTGGAGATTGAGAACGACCTCGACTACCGTTACGGTAGGCACGACCTCGCCTACCATTTCGGTAGGAAGTATGTCCCCAATGACTGGAGGGACGAATGATGAAGCTGACGAAGTACGAAAAGGAAACCATTATCCTGTTCAACGAAGCCGAGGACACGGCGAGCATTTACACCTACAATGCCGGACTGAAAAAGCGACTGGCGGCGTTCAGCAGGAAGTACCCTGACCTTTGCCATTTGGAAAAGAGCAGTGATCTGGGCGGTGTGACCTATCTGATGGACAAGTCCCGATTGTCTATCCGGTTCCTGCCTCCTTACAGCGAGGAACGCAGACGAAAAGCCAGCGAGTATGCCAGACAGAACGGTTTCAACAGCCAGCCGGAATAATGCAGCGTTTAGGGTTGATATGCGGTCAGAATGTCGGGTCTGCACCCGATGTTTTGACTGCAATTACATACGGGAGTATAAAGTATCGTCCCATCTCAAATATGCAAAAATGAGTGTTTCAGAGACTATAAAACAAATCGAATTTACAAGTGGTGCATTGATTCTTTATCTTATTTATGGTACAATTTTACACAGATACACAAGAAAATGTGTTTGAGAGGTAAAACGATATGGCTGAAAGAAATATGGTGAATCTTACCATCACAATGTCAAAGGAAGAACGCAAGGCTTTGAAGCAGATAGCACTCGATAACGATATGACCGTCTCTGCGTTGATTCGGTTATGGCTTCAAGAGCATCAAGGAAATAAGGAGAAAGAATAGCGGACAAATTTATTCGCAAGATTTACACGGACTGTAATAGAGGATAACAGCCTCGAAGAAAAAGGAAGAGAGGGGTTTCTTATGGAAACGAAAGAAAAAAGGAAGTTGTCTCAACACGCCAAAGGATTAGCCACGTTATTTGTGGCAGTGATGCTGCTTTTATGTTCCATGCCGATGACTGCCTTTGCGGAATCTGGGAAAACTGAGATTACCGGAAAGATATATGAGTTTGATAAGGATAGCCACTATGAATTCCATGAGGGTGGCGAATCTAAAGAAACAGGCAACAGTAATACCTACGGGACATTTTACATCAGTGGCGGTGTAACCGCAGTCAGCGAAGAATCTGGTGTGCCGTCCTATGAGGTTAGTGACGGAAATTTAGAGTTCTACTATAACCATGGGGAGACCATGCTTAATGCCAGCGAGGATGAATGGCATCTTGTGAACGATAAGAGTAAAAAAGTGGCCGATATGAAATTATCCTCTGACATTATGAAGGGGGCAATCATCGTCCAAACCTCGAAAGACAGAAAAAACTGGGTGGATGTTGAAACCATCTGCAATGCGTTTAGCGATACTCCTATTCGCACAAGTTCTATCTACACCACAACTGATGTGCAGCTGATTAACGGTTGCTATTATAGAGTAGTGGTTGTATATGAGCTTTCCATCAGAACCGAGGACAGCAATTTTCTATTTATCAACACTGACAAGTATGATTATAAGAAGCGTGCCGAAGTTTATGAGTTTTATGCCTATACAAACAGCGGCGAAACCAATGTGGTTGATCCCAATCAGACATATAGCCTGGGAACAAAAGTAAGAGTGAAAAACTTTGACGGTTACTTTGGTGAAGAACTGATTGATAAAAATGATGTTCACTATGGCTGGGATCTTGGCAACTTCTTTGTTAGCGGATACACAGATGAAGTCACAGATGCTGATGGAAATATGGTATTTCTCAAAAATGTCGGAGATAAGGTAACTCTTTGGTTCAAACTGAATCAGAATATCAATGGATTGAATGGCAAGGAAAACTTATCTATCACAGCAGATACGGAGGGCTATGACCAATACTTTGAGACCCCGAAAATGGACTTTGGTCGAGGTGTTCTGATTATTCGCTACACTGACCATAACAATGTGAAAGCCGAGCCTACCATCTACACCAATTATCTCGAAGCTAATGCTGCTGTTGGTGCAGATACCAAGGTACAGTTATTTGAGGAGGGCGATTATGAGGTCGCTCTTGATTACGAAATCACAAGTGACGAACTGATTGATAAAGTTGGTCACTACAGGATTTTCTTCAAATTCTCTGTCCGTAATGGCAACTGTATGGTCTATCCCTTTGATGTAAAGACAGGCAGCGAACTGACAAACAGCTCTATGACTGAGAATGGTTTCCGTCTTGATCTGGCAAAGTCCAGATATTTGAAAATCAATCTCAAGAGAGAAACACTAAAAGACAGTGCTGACGGACTTGTTGAAGATACTCGCTTCAATGGCCCGGCGAAGGATGGTGCGGAATATACTGATGAAGGCATCTACACCATAACTGTCAGTAATGAATACACAGGGCAGTTTACCACAAAGAAAATTTATGTCGGAACAAATAATATTCTCCGTGCCTACATGACCACCGGCTTGTCTATCCCGGAGATTAACAATCTTGTTGACAATGGGGCGACAATTTCTGATGATGGCACGATTCAGCTTGCAACCGTTAAGCCTGCTGAAGAATCGACTGAACCGGAAGAAGAAAAATCAACGGTACCGGCATCTTCTGATGAGGCTACAGGTGCTGAAAGCGAAGCCAGTGCGGAGCCAGAGGCAAATGAACAAACGACAGAACCTTTCCCGATTGTAGCAGCTCTCTGTATCCTTGTTTGCGCAATAGTTGTAGTTGGTGTGATCGTGAAAGTGAAGAAGAGAAAAAGACCAATAGAAGCATCTGTTGACCATCACGATGATGAAGGAGGTGTGGCACAATGAAGCGACTGATAGCTTTATTACTTAGCATTGTGATGCTACTCACTGGCTGTGGGCAATCACAATCTCAGCCAACCGAAACCAGTGACAGCGACCTTGTAATGGAAACGGAAGAATCCACGGCAGAGCCTGTTGTTTGGGAAGATGTTGAACCGCAGTATGATTCATTGGATGATGAACAGCTCCTTGCCCATATCGAGGATTTGGTTTACAGAGATACTGTTGCTTCACTTAACAGTGATGAATACTTTGTTGAGAATGTATCTGCCGTCTATATTTCAAAGGAATACCTTGATGAAGTGGCGTTCAACTCTCAGTCAAATATCTACTTCGGCTACACATTAGCAGAGCTTGACGAAATATTCCAAGGCACGAAGTACATTTTCACGTTGAGTGAGGATGGAACGACTACCGTACAGGAGCTTCAAGCAATTGAAGATGTTTCAACCGAAACAATGCTGAAGAATGTCGCAATCGGAACGGGCGTTATCCTTGTTTGTGTGACAGTCTCTGTTGTATCCGCAGGGGTGGGTGCTCCTGCTGTCAGCATGATATTTGCTGCTTCAGCAACGACAGCAAAAACCTTTGCTATCTCCTCCGCAGCATTTGGCGGCATCTCAGCAGGTGTTGTGAGGGGCATACAAACTGGCGATTTCAATGAAGCTATGGAAGCTGCTGCTATGGGGGCAACCGAAGGCTTCAAGTGGGGAGCAATCAGCGGTGCAATCATTGGTGGTGGCAGCGAAACATTCTTGTTGAAGTCGGCAACAAAGAGTGGCTTGACCATGAATGAAGCTGCACTTATACAGGCAGATTCCAATCTTCCGATTGATGTTATCTCACAGTTGCACAGTATGGATGAATACTTGATCTACAAAGATGCCGGATTAAAAACAATGATGGTAAATGGCAGAACTGCTCTTGTCCAGAATATTGATTTGAATTATGTAAGCACACTTCCGGATGGAACAGAGGTAACAAATCTTGTAAGGATGCAAAAAGGATATGCAGCGCTTGATCCTGTTACAGGTAAAGCGTATGAATTGCATCATGTTGGGCAAAATAATGATGGTGCGCTTGCTGTGTTGACGCAGGATCAACATAGAGGCAAGGGAGTTTTTTCCAAGCTACATAGCATCTGGAACGATTCAGGCGTAGACCACGGAGCAGATTGGAATAAAACTGTTTCTGACTTTTGGAAGTATCTTGGAAACTATTATGCCAAAGGAGGTGTTTAATTGATGTCATTCGCAGAAGCAATTAAAATGGAACCTGATTACATTGGAGCTAACGGACGAACTGATGCAGAGATTGCAGAAGCTGAGAAAGAACTGGGCATTAAATTTGCAAAGGACTATCGTGAGTATTTGAAAAAAATAGGGCTTGCTTGTTTTGATGGCCACGAACTTACCGGATTAACGAATACTGATCGACTGAATGTTGTATCTGTTACAAAGGAACTTCGGAAGCAATCGGAAGAAATCAGTGCATTATGGTATGTTGTTGAAGATGTTGGACTTGACGGAATTATCATTTGGCAAAATTCTGACGGTGCACTCTATGCAACGGCTCCCTATACAAATGCGAAGAAAGTAGCGGATTCTCTATCTGAATATTACTCGAAATAAACGAAATATGGACAAGCCAAAGGCGATCAACCGTAAAAAGTTGGTCGCTTTTGTTTTATCCATTATTGCGAAAGGAGTATCACCCATGCCAAACGAAAAACTGGAAAAGCTGAAACACGACCAGTATGTTGCGGAGAAGAAGCTGACCGCAGCCAAGCACAGGGAAAAGCGATTGGAAAGCGAACTGAAACGCCTGACCCGAAGCGAGCGAACCCACCGCCTTTGCACTCGTGCCGGAATGTTGGAAACCTTTTTGAGAGAGCCGACCATTCTGACCGATGATGATGTGATGGAACTGCTGACCTTCCTCTTTCATGGAGAAGCCGCACAGAAGAAGCTGGATCTGCTGATTGAAAACCGAAAGAAAATGCTGGAAACGGACGGGAGCTGAAACCCCTTGTGGAAACAAGGGCGCAACTATACACCGCCTAAGGACGGTGCGTTGCGTTCTGCCGAAAGCCCCTGCCGGGAGCTGATGATTTCCGCAGTCCTGCTTCAATCATCCAGAGGAAGCTACACTTCCCCTGCGCTGGCTAAAGCCAGCTACCCCTTTGTGGACTTGCCGCCGAAGAACGATTGAACAATCATTCTCCGGCATCAAGTGAATAAATCCCCCTTACGGGGCTGTGACCGTTGCTGAAAAGTATCGGTCTTTTTTCTTTTTAATGGGAAAGGAGCTGATGAATATGCCCAATCCGCACTTTGATATTTCCATTACCCAACGAAGCAAAGGCAAGTCGGCGGTTGCCGGAGCTGCGTATCAAAGCGCCGAAAACCTGTTTTCTGAGTATGACCAGAAAGCCAAGAACTACACCTATAAGAAAGGCGTTGTCTACACAGAGATCATGCTTCCGGCAAATGCCCCACCCGAATATGCAGACCGTGAAACGCTCTGGAACGCCGCCGAGGAAGTGGAGAAGCAATGGAATTCTCAACTTGCCAGACGATTTGTTCTGACACTTCCGAGGGAGATACCCAATGAACTTTATCCGCAGATGGTTAGGGACTACTGCCAGGAACACTTTGTCTCCAAAGGTATGTGCTGTGACTTTGCCATCCATGATCCAGACCCACCGGGACACAATCCCCATTGCCATGTGATGCTGACCATGAGGGCAATGGACGAACACGGCAAATGGCTTCCCAAGAGCAGAAAGGTTTATGACCTTGACGAAAATGGAGAACGCATCCGGCTCCCGTCCGGCGGCTGGAAATCTCACAAGGAAGATACCGTTGACTGGAACGAGCAGTATCACGGCGAGGAATGGAGGCACGGCTGGGAGGTCGTACAGAACCGTTACCTTGAAATGGTCGGCAGTCCTGAGCGTGTCGATCTCCGCTCCTATGAGCGTCAGGGGCTGGACATCATTCCGACTGTACACATGGGGCCTGCCGTCACGCAGATGGAGCGCCGTGGCATCGAAACCAACATCGGCAATCTCAACCGAGATATTAAAGCCGCCAACCGTCTGATGAACGCTATCCGAAAAACTATCGGCAGTCTGCGTGACTGGATTGCCGATATTCTGGAAGCGAGAAAGGAAGTTCTTGCGGAAATGAAAGCGGAACAGGAAGCGGCATCTCCGAACCTTGCCCTTCTGCTCCGTGATTATATGGACTTGCGTAAGGCTGAGCGCAAAGATTGGTCGAGATACGGACAGCAGAAAGGCACAAGCGATGATCTGAAAGCGGTTTCCCATGCCATGATTTATCTGAAAGCCCATGACCTTTTCACGCTGGAAGATCTGGACACCGCCTTGCAGGATGTGAATGCCAGTGCAAAGGCAATCAGCGCCGATATGAAGAAAGCATCTGCCCGAATGAAAGTCATTACCGGCATACAGAACGCCGTGGCAGATTGCCAGACCCACAAGGCAGTCCATGACAAATATCTGAAAATTGGCTGGAAAGCAAGACAGGCAATCTTTGCTGAAACCCACAAGGACGAGTTGGACAGCTTCAATAAGGCGTACCGCTATCTCAAAAAGCAGGGCGTTGATTTGAATGTCGATCTGAAAGCTCTGCAAGCGGAATATGACAGGCTACAAGCAACTCACACCGAACTTGCCGGACAGCTTGCTGCCGTCAAGGAAGAATTACAGCCGATGAAAGATATTCGCTACTGGGTCGGCAAAGTCCTCACGCCTGAGCAGTCCGAGGTCGAAAAGAAGCCCGAACCGAAGTACTCCATCAAGGAGCGGCTGCGCTATATCGAGGAACAGAAGCACAGCGAGCCGGAGCCAAAAGCTCCGCAGCATAAAAAAAAGAATATGGAACTCTAAGGCACTTGCCGTTTTCCTTGCGAAAATGTCAGGTGCTTTTTTTGTTTCCCGAAAGGAGAATGCAATGAATGTATTTGAAGCGGTCAAGCAGACCGTTACCACCCGGCAGGCGGCAGAGATGTACGGAATCCGGGTCAGCCGGAACGGCATGGCGATCTGCCCCTTCCACAATGACAGAAATCCGAGCATGAAGCTGGACAAACGTTTCCATTGTTTCGCTTGCCAGGCAGACGGCGATGCAGTCGATTTTGTTTCCCGGCTGTTCCATCTGCCCAGCAGAGAAGCCGCCATAAAGCTGGCAGATGACTTTGGTATTTCCTATGACAGCAGACAGAAGCCATCTATCAGACCCCATATCCGGGAACCTACTCCCGAACAGAAATATCGACAGGAAGAAAATCATTGCTACCGGGTGCTGACAGACTATTTCCATCTTCTCCGAGGATGGAAAGTGCAGTACGCCCCGACAACGCCGGAGGACGAATGGCATCCGCTGTTCGTGGAAGCCCTGCAAAGAGAAAGCTATATCGAGTATCTGCTTGATACTCTCCTGTATGGCACTTCAGAAGAAAAGAAAGCTCTTGTAGCCGAACAGAGAAAAAAGGTGATGAAACTTGAACAGCGAATCGCAGAACACACAGCCGACCATAACCGTGGAAGAAGTCAGAGCCGGTCTGGATCAGAGCCAGAAAGGTAAGGTTTACAATACCGCTACCAATTACAGACGGGTTCTACAAGATGACCCACTGCTGAAAGGGGCAATCCGAAAAAATCTGCTGACGGAGAGAATTGATATTGTGAAGCCACTCGGCTGGTATCGTGAAAGCTCCACTTTGACCGATGTGGACATCAAATATCTGCTTCTGTACTTTGAACAGAATTATGGTCTGACGGTTGAAAAGAAAATCGAGGACGCCGTGAAAGTGATTGCCAACGAAAACCGTTACCACCCGGTCTGCGACTTTCTGAACAGTCTTGTATGGGACGGCAAAGAACGCATCCGTTTCTGCCTGCATCACTTCCTCGGCTCAGATACCGATGATTACACCTATGAAGCGCTGCGCCTGTTCCTGCTGGGAGCCATTTCAAGAGTGTTCAGTCCCGGATGCAAGTTTGAAATCATGCTCTGTCTGGTGGGCGGTCAGGGGTCCGGAAAGTCCTCTTTCTTCCGTTTGCTGGCGGTCAATGATGACTGGTTTTCCGATGATCTGAAGAAGCTGGACGATGACAATGTGTACCGCAAGATGCAGGGACACTGGATTATCGAAATGTCGGAGATGATCGCCACCGCAAACGCAAAGAGCATTGAGGAAATCAAGTCCTTCCTCAGCCGTCCGAAGGAGACCTACAAGATACCCTATGAAACGCATCCGGCAGACAGAAAACGCCAGTGCGTATTTGGCGGCACTTCCAACACGCTGGACTTCCTACCCCTTGACCGTACCGGAAACCGCCGTTTCGTGCCGGTCATGGTTTACCCGGAACGGGCTGATGTTCACATTCTTGATGATGAAGCGGCTTCCAGAGCCTATATCAATCAGATGTGGGCAGAAGCAATGGAGATTTACCGTAGCGGTGACTTCAAGCTGAAATTCAGCCCGGCAATGGACGAGTATCTGAAAGCCCATCAGAGGGAGTTCATGCCGGAGGACACAAAGGCAGGTCAGATACAGGACTATCTGGACAGCTACAAGGGAAACATGGTTTGCTCAAAACAGCTCTACCGGGAAGCCCTTGGACATTCGTATGATGAACCGAAGCAATGGGAGCTGCGTGAGATCAACGACATCATGAATAACGCCGTGACCGGCTGGAGGGCTTTTGTCAATCCACGCTACTTCCCGGAGCCGTACAGGAGACAGAAAGGCTGGGAGCGCATCGAACAGTCTGACAACGGGACGGACGGTTTCCATGAACTGAGCGAAGCGGAAATCCGGCAGCTTGAAATCCCGGAGGAGTTTCTGAGATAAAATCATGTGCCGGTTGTCGCTCTGTTGTCACTCTGGTTGTCGGGTTGGTTGTCGGAGAAAAATCGGAAAAGCCCTGATATTACGGCACTTTTTTCTCTCTGACAACCATGACAACCAATATTATAAAGAAAAAGTAAACAGTAAAAACAGAGATAAGCCCGATTAAGAATAAAGGTTTTCTGATGTCCGTTGTCAGGACTTCGTTGTCAGCCTTTCCCTTGTCGGGCTTTTTCATTTCTCAGGAGGTATTGAATGAACGTTACTGAAACAAAGACCACCAACACACAGCCCACCTTCCGCAAAACCATCGGGCAGACCACCTACCTTGTCCATGTTCATTTCAGCGAGACAAGCAAAGAAACGCTGGAGGACAAAATCAAGCGTCTGCTCCGTGAAGAAGTCCGCAAAATGTAACTTCTTTTTGAATTTGATGAAAAAGTCCTTGACAATTCGTCTCTGGCAAAACGGCAAAATCCATCCTGATCTCCTGCGGTGCGCGCCTTGCCGTATTCGACATTGCGGAGCTGCGGGAGGTCACTTCCTACGACGAGTTGGAACTGGATACCCTGGGAGATCGCCGGACTGCATTATTCCTCATTATGAGCGATACGGATGATAGCTTTAACTTCTTGATCTCCATGTGCTACACCCAGCTTTTCAATTTGCTCTGCGAAAAGGCTGACGATGTGTATGGCGGTCGGCTGCCGGTCCATGTGCGCTGCCTTATTGACGAGTGTGCCAACATCGGTCAGATACCCCGGCTGGAAAAGCTGGTTGCTACCATTCGAAGCCGTGAGATTTCTGCCTGTCTGGTCTTGCAGGCACAATCCCAGCTCAAAGCCATCTACAAGGACAATGCCGATACCATCATCGGCAACATGGATACCTCTATCTTCCTTGGCGGCAAGGAACCGACTACGCTCAAGGAGTTGGCCGCCGTGCTGGGCAAGGAGACCATTGACACCTACAATACCGGCGAGAGCCGTGGGCGGGAAACTTCCCACTCGCTCAACTATCAAAAATTGGGGAAAGAGCTGATGAGTCAGGACGAGCTGGCCGTCATGGACGGTGGCAAGTGCATCCTCCAGCTGCGCGGTGTGCGGCCTTTCCTTTCGGATAAGTACGACATCACCAAGCACCCCAATTTCAAATACACAGCCGACGCGGACCCCAAGAACGCCTTTGACATCGAGGCGTTCCTGTCCACCCGGCTGAAACTCAAGCCCAATGAGGTCTACGATGTGTACGAAGTAGATGCAGAGGGCGCTTAAATCTGTTCCGCTGTGAAAGGAGTGATCTTATCTACCCGCCTCAACCGCCCTTTTGGGGCCATCGGCGTACAAAGCGGACAATCACCAAAAAATAATGAAAAAAGGAGGACAGCCGGAATCAGCTCCCGGAAACCGGGCGGCAGATTGTTCCGGCTTTTGTATGCCTATGAATGACTAAATCAAACTTTTCAAATGATTCCGGCTAACTATAATTTATGGCATTTTTCAATCAGGCTATCACCGTTCTTCAGACCCTCGTTATCGCTCTGGGCGCTGGTCTCGGCATCTGGGGTGTCATCAACCTGCTGGAAGGTTACGGCAACGACAACCCCGGTGCGAAGTCCCAGGGCATGAAGCAGCTCATGGCTGGCGCTGGCGTCGCCGTGGTCGGCATGGTCCTCGTACCCCTGCTCTCCAGCCTGTTCACCGTCTGATCGCTCCCGTCGTTAAGCTGTCATAAGAAATCCTTGCCGCCCCTGCCCCCACGCGGGGGCGGCTGAAAGGAGGTTGACACCGTATGGATTTCTTACTGGATGCCCTTACCAACTGGCTCAAGGAAATGCTGGTGGGCGGCATCATGGGAAACTTATCGGGGATGTTCGACAGTGTAAACCAGCAGGTTGCAGACATTGCGACACAGGTGGGTCAGACCCCGCAGGGCTGGAACGGGAGCATTTTCAGCATGATCCAGAATCTCTCCAACTCCATCATGGTGCCGATTGCTGGCGTGATCCTGGCTATCGTGATGACGCTGGAGCTGATTCAGATGATTACCGACCGGAACAACCTGCATGATGTGGATACCTGGATGATCTTCAAATGGGTGTTCAAATCTGCCGCCGCCATTTTGATTGTCACAAACACATGGAATATCGTCATGGGTGTATTCGACATGGCGCAAAGTGTGGTAGCGCAGGCGGCAGGTATCATCGGTTCTGACGCTTCCATCGACATCTCCTCTGTTATGGGCGATATGGAGACCCGGCTGATGGAAATGGATTTAGGTCCGTTGATTGGCTTATGGGTGCAGTCGCTCTTTATTGGCATTACCATGTGGGCGCTTTACATTTGTATCTTTATCGTGATCTATGGCCGTATGATTGAGATTTATCTTGTGACTTCGGTGGCCCCTATTCCTATGGCTACCATGATGAGCAAGGAATCGGGCGGCATGGGCCAGAATTATCTACGCTCCCTCCTTGCTCTGGGCTTCCAGGCATTTCTCATCATCGTCTGTGTGGCGATTTATGCCGTGCTGGTCCAGAACATCGCAACAGAAGATGACATCATCATGGCTATCTGGAGCTGTGTGGGCTATACGGTCCTGTTGTGCTTTACGCTCTTTAAGACCGGAAGCCTTGCAAAAGCCGTGTTCAATGCACACTAAGGAGGGTTCGTATGGGAAAATATCAAATCATTTATGCCGATCCTCCGTGGAGTTATCGCGTTTGGAGAAAAAAAGAACACGGCAGGACCGCAGAGAGCCATTATTCCACTATGACCATAGAGGAAATCAGGACACTTCCAGTTGCACAATTGGCAGACAAAAACTGCATTTTATTTTTGTGGGTAACTTTCCCTGTTATTCGAGAAGCCTTTACAGTGATTGACGCATGGGGATTTACGTATAAAACAGTAGCGTTTTGCTGGGTCAAGCAGAACCGACAATCCTCCTCTCTGTTTTGGGGAATGGGGCATTGGACCAGAGCAAATGCCGAACTGTGTTTGTTAGCAACCAAAGGCTCCCCAAAGCGCCAGTCTGCGGGTGTGCATCAGATTGTGATGACACCAATAGAAGGCCACAGCAAGAAACCGGATATTGTCCGGGATAAATCGCTGGCAGGAGATGTCCCACGTATTGAGCTGTTTGCTAGACAAACCACACCTGGCTGGGATGTATGGGGCAATGAAGTAGACAGCTCGATTTCATTTCCATAAAGAAGGAGGTAATCCCTTTGGCTTATGTACCCGTACCCAAAGATCTGACGAAAGTCAAAACCAAGGTTGCTTTCAACCTGACCAAGAGGCAGCTTATCTGCTTCACCGGCGGGGCGCTTATCGGCGTGCCGCTTTTCTTTTTGCTCCGGGGGCCTGCGGGAAACAGCGTGGCAGCTATGTGTATGATGCTTGTCATGCTGCCCTTCTTCATGCTCGCCATGTACGAGAAACACGGCCAGCCCTTGGAAAAAATCGTGGGCAACATCATCAAGGTGGCCGTCATCCGACCCAAGGAGCGCCCATATAAGACCAACAATTTCTATGCCGCTCTGGAGCGGCAGGAAAAACTCGACAAGGAGGTGTATGACATTGTTCACGGCAATCAAAAGCTGGCTGCACCGGCTGTTCGGAAAAACCGAGGAAAAAGCTGTGCAGCCGGTCAGGACAAAGAAAAAGCTGTCCCGTGCCGACAGAAAGCAGATTGAGGCTGCCATTGCCCGTGCCAATCGCACAGACAAAAAGGAAAAATCAGCTCAGGACAGCATCCCCTATGAACGAATGTGGCCAGATGGTATCTGCCGCGTGGCAGACGGCCATTACACAAAGACCATCCAATTCCAGGACATCAACTATCAGCTCTCGCAGAATGAGGACAAAACAGCGATTTTTGAGGGCTGGTGTGATTTCCTCAACTACTTCGACAGCTCGATCAAATTTGAGCTATCTTTTTTGAATCTTGCAGCATCCAAAGAGACTTTTGCCCGTGCCATTTCCATTCCTCTCCAGGGGGATGACTTTGACAGTATTCGGGTTGAGTACATGACCATGCTGCAAAACCAGCTGGCAAAGGGCAACAACGGCCTTATCAAAACCAAGTATCTCACCTTCGGCATTGACGCGGACAGCATCAAATCGGCCAAACCCCGTTTGGAGCGTATTGAGACCGACATTCTCAATAACTTCAAGCGTCTGGGCGTGGCTGCCGAAACTCTCGATGGTAAGGCAAGACTTGCCCAGCTCCACGGCATCTTCCACATGGATGAGCAGTTGCCGTTCCGCTTTGAGTGGGATTGGCTCCCGTCCAGTGGTCTGTCCACCAAGGACTTCATCGCACCATCTGGGTTTGAGTTCCGCACTGGCAAGCAGTTCAGAATGGGAAAAAAGTACGGGGCGGTCAGCTTCGTACAAATCCTCGCGCCAGAACTGAATGACCGAATGCTGGCGGAGTTTTTGGACATGGAATCCAATCTGGTTGTCAGCCTGCATATCCAGTCGGTAGATCAGATCAAGGCCATCAAGACGGTCAAGCGCAAGATCACTGACCTGGACAAATCCAAAATCGAGGAACAGAAAAAAGCGGTCCGTGCCGGATACGATATGGACATCATTCCCTCTGACCTTGCCACCTACGGTGCAGAGGCCAAAAAGCTCTTGCAGGATTTGCAGAGCCGGAACGAGCGAATGTTCCTCGTGACCTTCCTGGTGCTGAACACGGCTGACACCCCGCGTCAGCTGGACAACAATGTATTCCAAGCCAGTTCCATCGCGCAGAAGTACAACTGCCAGCTGACAAGGCTTGACTTCCAGCAGGAAGAAGGGCTGATGAGCTGCCTGCCCCTGGGTCTCAATCAGATCGAAATTCAGCGGGGGCTGACCACCAGTTCCACGGCCATCTTCGTGCCGTTCACCACCCAGGAGCTTTTCCAGAACGGCAAAGAGGCGCTGTACTATGGCATCAATGCCTTGTCCAGCAACCTCATCATGGTGGATCGCAAGCTGCTGAAAAACCCCAACGGCCTGATTCTCGGTACGCCGGGTTCCGGCAAGTCCTTCAGCGCCAAGCGTGAGATCGCCAACTGTTTTCTGCTCACAACCGATGATGTCATCATTTGTGACCCGGAGGCAGAGTACGCACCCCTGGTGGAACGCCTGCACGGGCAGGTCATTAAGATTTCGCCCACCTCTACCAACTACATCAACCCCATGGACCTGAACCTGGATTACTCGGACGATGAAAGCCCGCTGTCCCTCAAGTCCGACTTCATTCTCAGCTTGTGTGAGCTGATTGTGGGCGGCAAGGAGGGCTTGCAGCCGGTGCAGAAAACCATCATCGACCGTTGTGTGCGGCTGGTGTATCAGGACTATCTGAACGACCCGCGCCCGGAGAATATGCCCGTTCTGGAGGATTTGTATAACCTTTTGAGGGCGCAGGACGAAAAGGAAGCGCAGTACATCGCCACGGCGCTTGAAATCTACGTGACCGGCTCCCTCAATGTGTTCAATCATCGCAGCAATGTGGACATCAACAACCGCATTGTCTGCTATGACATCAAAGAATTGGGCAAGCAGCTCAAAAAGATCGGTATGCTGGTGGTCCAGGACCAGGTATGGAACCGTGTCACCATCAACCGCGCTGCCCACAAGTCCACCCGTTACTACATCGACGAGATGCACCTGCTTTTGAAGGAGGAGCAGACCGCCGCCTATACGGTGGAAATCTGGAAGCGATTCAGAAAATGGGGCGGTATTCCGACAGGTATCACCCAGAATGTCAAAGACCTTTTGAGCAGCCGCGAGG
>ERZ857827.1793-NODE-1793-length-19551-cov-3.950092_pt1 | contig 19551 bp, 12 predicted proteins | sample MGYA00519761_ERZ857827 | MGnify/ENA primary metagenome ERZ857827 (study PRJEB31778, sample SAMEA3449370) | human gut metagenome | biome: human gut; feature: human-associated habitat; material: faeces | place: United Kingdom | collected 2010/2012 ... | reverse complement strand
GGCCGCAAAGCGCTGTTTGCGGGCAACGGCGGCCAACTTGGGGTTTTTCGACAGACTGAGGGGCGCCCTTGCGGGCGCCCCCCTTTGTTTATGAAGGTTTGTTGGCTTATTCGCCGACGATCAGAGCGTAGGCTTCGGTGCCCTGGTCGATGATGTCCTGCAGGCCGCGGCCCTTGAGTTCTTCGTACTTGGCGAAGAAATCGTCCACGGACAGCTGGCCGGCCACGCACTGGTCACGCAGGGCGCAAACGCCGGAGGTGATCAGCTCAGCGCGGTATTCCACATACGCTTCGGTCTCCAGGGTCGGAGGCATGGCGTAGTACTTGCCGTCGTTGACGCCGTGCTCGTTCAGGCCGTCATAGAAGGACTTGCGGGGAATGGTCAGTTCGTCCACGGTCTTGCCGGAGAACACGCACTGCATGAAGGCGTCGTTCTGCCAGTTGCCGCCGACGGGTTCGAATTCCATACCCAGGGTACGGTAATCGTTGAAGCCGGCAGCGGTGATTTCGGGGTTGATGACGGCCTTGCCGTCCACCATGGTGTAGGTGTAGCCTTCGATGCCGTAGTTGTACAGCATGACGCCTTCGTCAGAGAACATCCAGTTCCAGAACTTCAGGATGTCTTCCACCTTGCCGTCGGCTTCCGCCTTGGCGGTGATGCACCAGTTGCCAGTGATGCCCTGGCGCTTCTGGATCCACTGGTCGCCGTAGGGGCCGGTGATGGGGGCGCAGGTCAGGTACAGGCCGTCTTCCACGCCGTTGGCGATCAGGGTCTCGGAGTGCACAGCGCACTGCTCGGCCCAGGTGAACACAGTGCCCGCCAGGTTGCCGGACATGGTGTTGTACATGTCAGCCTGATAGCGGGTAGCGAATTCCTGGTCGATGATCTTGTCAGCGTAGAGCTGCTGCATTTCGGTGATGAATTCGCGATAGCGGGGATGCTCGTACACCATGGTGTAGGTGCCGTCATCCAGCACGCAGAACTGCGCGTCGCTGGAAGCCTTGATGCCGAAGGCGTTCAGCAGGGCGTGCAGGGAACGCTCGCCGTTCTGGCCCATTTCCAGCACGATCGGGATCTCGTCGGTGGTGTCGCCGTTGCCGTTCATGTCGTTGTCACGAACGCCGTACCAGTAGGCTTTCCACTGCTCCCAGGTGGTGGGAACGTCCATATTCAGCTTGTCCAGCCAGTCCTTGCGGACGGCGGTGGACTGGGAACCGGGCACGTTCACGATGGTGGGGATGGTGTAGAAGTGACCATCGGCGGCTTTCCAGTCAGCGAAACGCTCTTCGCCAACGGCGGCCACGATGTTGGGGATCAGATCCAGATAATCATCCAGAGGCACGATCGCGCCTTCGTTGGCCAGCGCGGCAACGCCGTAGGTGCCGGGGCGGATCAGGTAGGGCAGGTTGTCCACGCCGCCAGCCAGAGCGGTAGCGACCTGGGTGTTCCAGTCGGAGTCAGGACGCCAGTCCACCTGCAGATGGACGTTGGTGTACTTCTCGACGGTGGGCAGATAGTAGCAGCCGTCGAATTCGGTGGGATACTGGTTGAAGTGGATGCCCAGAGCCGTAATGGTCAGGGGCTCATCCAGATGGAACGTCTCGGAAGGAGCGATTTCGATGTCCTTCCACCAGCCGTCCGCCATTCCGCCGACCGTATCCGCCATCGCGGAGGTCAGGGACAGCAGCATGACGAGAGCCAAAGCGAGAGATACCAGTTTCTTCATGCGTAGTTCCTCCTTTTATTTTTCCTTCACAGCGCCTTGACGCTGGTAAGAACAGAGTTGCGGCAGATCAGCCCTTCACGGAGCCCAGCATAACGCCGGACACGAAGAACTTCTGCAGGAAGGGATACAGGACCAGCATGGGGACCATCGAAACCACCAGCACGCCGTTTTTCAGCTGCTGGCTCAGCGCGGCGACGCCCTTGTTGGTAGCGTCGTTGACGGAGGCCAGATTGGAGGTGGAGGTCTCGGCGTTCAGCACCAGCTCCTTCAGGAAGAGCTGCAGGGTCTTATGCTCCTGGCTGTGGATCAAAACCAACGGGTTCAGGTAGTCGTTCCAGTGGCCCACGATCAGCCACAGGGCCACGGTGGCCAGCACGGGCTTGGACAGCGGGATCACCAGCTGGAACAGGATGCGGTAGTCGGTCGCGCCGTCGATGCGGGCGGATTCGATCACCGAGAAGGGAATGGACGAGAAGTAGCTGCGGATGATCACCACATTATATGCGGTGATCATGGAGTTCAGAATCAGCGCCCACAGGCTGTCGTACAGGCCCAGGGAGCGGATGGTCAGGAACAGCGGCACGATACCGGCGTTGAACCACATGGTGAACATGATGATGATGACGTAGAGCTTCTTGCCGTAGAAGTTGCCGTAGGCCATGGGATAGGCGGCCACGCAGGTGCCGATCAGGCCCAGCACGCAGCCCACGATGGCCACATAGAAGCTGTTGAAAGCGGCCCGCCACAGGTCAGAATTGCCGAAGATGGCGGTGTAGGCCTGCGGGTTGTAGCCGATGGGGTAGAAGGTGACTTCCGCGGCCAGCACGGCCTTATCATCGGAAAGGGAAATCGAGATGACGTTGAAAACCGGGAACAGGAAGAAACACAGCAGGATCGCCATCACCACAATGTTGACCACATTGAAAACTTTCTCCCCCGTGGAGCGCTTGATAAAATCCTGATCGTGACGGTGTTTCTTTTGTTTCGGGATGGAAATGGTGGACATAGTGCGCGCTCCTTTCTGTCAGAATAGAGAGGTTTCGGAAACCTTGCGGCTGACGGTGTTGGCGATCAGCACCAGAATGACGGAGATCACGGAGTTGAACAGACCGCCGGCGGTAGCCAGACCGTACTTCTGGCTGATCATACCGGTCTTGTACACGTAGGTGGGCAGCATTTCCGATACCTGAAGGTTCAGCGTATTCTGTAGCAGATAGATCTTGTCGAACACGCAGTTGAGCAGCTGGCCGATCTGCATGATGAGCAGCAGGATGAAGGTGGGCATGATGCAGGGGATGGTCACGTGCAGGATCTGCTTCCAGCGGTTGGCGCCGTCGATGCGGGCCGCCTCGTAGAGGCAGTGGTCGATGCCGGTGATGGCGGAAATGTAGATGACCGCGTTCCAGCCGGTCCCCTGCCAGAGGCCGGAGATGATGTTGATGGCGTAGAAGTAATCCGGGTTGCCCATAAAGTTCACAGGGGTCAGGCCCATACTCTTGTAGATCTTCGCCAGCACACCCAGGGAGGGGGAGCAGATGGTGTTGATCATGGAGACCAGAACCACGGTGGAGATGAAGTGGGGCAGATAGGAAACGGTCTGGACGATCTTTTTGTAGGGCGCGTTGTTGATCTCATTCAGCAGAATGGCGAACACCAGCGGCGCGGGGAAGACAATGGCCAGAGACAGCAGGTTCAGCGAAAGGGTATTCTTGATGTACTGCCACAGGTCGGGGCTGGACAGCAGGCGCTCGAACCATTTCAGGCCCACAAACTTGGAGCCGTCAAAGCCCTTGAGCAGTTTGTAGTCGTAGAAGGCGGCCCGAAGGAAGTACATGGGCATGTACTTGAAAAGGATCATGTACGCCAGTACCGGGATGACCATCATGTAGATGTAGCGATTCTGCCAGATCCGGTTTGCCACATGCTTGCGGGAGGGGGCAAAGCTGGGAGCGGGCTTTTGAAGTTTGACGGAACTCAAGGCAAGGGCTCCTTTCCGTATAAAAAATAAAAAAGAAACGTCTTACTTTTCCCACGCTTTTGTATCAAACCGGTTTGATGCAAAAGCGGAAAAGCAGCTTGACTTTGGAAACCCGTTTGGATGAAACAAACTATTCTTGGTTTGTTAAGGCAATTATAACAATGTTTTCGGACAGATGCAAGCATCTTTTACAAAAAAACCGCAATTTGTGCCCAAAAAGGCTGTTTGTTTGCCAGGATTTCCATGTGCCCTTATTATAGCAGGCTGATAAATAGTTGTCAACGGCGAATTTTGGAAATTGAACAGAACTTATCTTTTTCCCACGGGAAACAGCCCTGTGCCAAAGCGGCATAGGGCTGTTTTTCAAAAGAATTTCAAGAAAACGTATTCTTTGTGTTCAAGCTGGCCTATGGTTATTTTTGCCGGCTCAAAAGCAGCGCGTACAGGTTGGAGGGCTCGCCCATCAGGGAAAGCGCGGCCAGCTCGGCAGCCGTCTGCGTATCTCCCGCCGCCCAGCACGCCATGGCGGACTGCCAGTCGCACCCGGCCCGGCGAAGGGTCTGCGCGTCCTCCATGTAGGAGATAAAGAAGGGCGTAGTCTTGTAATAGCCAGCATCCCGGGCAAAGGCGGCGTTTTGCTGCTTATGCAGATGGGCAGAGAGCATTTCCTGCGCCTGCGGGGCCCGGCCGGTGCGTTTCAGGGCCATAGCCTGCCAGCAGGGCAGCTCGGGCAGGTTCATATTGGAGAAGTAGTCTACCTTCAGGATCAGAATGTGGTGGTACAGCGCCCGGGCCTCGTCCTGACGGCCCAGTTCTTCCAGACAGCGGGCCTCGAAATACTGATGGGGCACCAGCAGCACTTCGTTCCACAGACCTGCGCCCAGGTTCTCCGGCAGGGTCTGGGCGGCGCGGAAGTGCTCCAGCGCTTCTGCGTACTTTCCATCCGCGAACAGGCCCCGGCCCAGCGCGTGATGGGCGAACATGTACTGCTCGGCCACGGCGTGCTCGCCGCCCTCGCAGGGGGTAAAACGCTTGCCCAGCAGAATCTTCAGGGCTTCCTCATAGCGGCCCGCCAGATTCAGCGCCCGGCACAGCTCAATGGCGGTATCCTCCCGCTCGTAGCCGTGTTTTTCCACAAAGGCCGCCGTCTCGTTGGGGTCGCAGTGGAGGCGGGTCATCAGATAGGCCTTTTCCCATACCAGCTGACCGTCTTCCGGCCGGAGGGCCAGCGCCTTGTCCAGCAGGGCCAGGGCTTCGTCCCGGCGATTCAGGTGGCTGTAGCGGGCCACGGCCAGATTGCGCAGGGGCATATAGGCGGCGGGATCCGCCTTGGCGGCGCGGCTCCACAATTCCTCCGCCTTTTCGTGGTTTTCCATGTGATATTCCAGACAGGCCAGCAGGTTCAGCGCGTTCGCATCCTCGGGATGAGCCTTGACCGCCTCGGACAGGGCGCGGTGCTCAATCTCCCGCAGGGGATAGGCCACGCCCGCTTCCAGTCCGGCGGCTTTCTCCAGCGCGGCCCGGTCGCCGGTCAGATGCCAGCGCACGTACTCGGTCTGGGCGCAGGGCGCGGACAAACCGGCCAAAATGGCCGCGGCCAGCTCGGTTTCGCCCATTTCGGAAAGCTCCTGCGCCATATCCAGCGCCGACTGGCAGGGGTCGCATTCCAGCGTGGCGTAAAGCTCAGCCGTCGCGCCGTATTTCAGCGCCCGCAGGGTCAGGTTCAGTCCATCGTAGGCTTCCGCCTGCCGCAGGGCTTCTTCGGCACGGTCGTCGCCCAGCTTTTTCAGCGCCAGATAACGGATCAGCAGGGCCGTCTCGTTGTGCGCATGCTGGTTCAGCGCTTCCTGCGCATAGGTCAGCGCGTCGCCGTACACGCCCCGGCGCAGCTGAATCAGCGCGGCGCGGGTCATGGCCCGGGAGCGTGCGTCCTGAGCCCACGCGGCCTGCAGATAGCCGTCCAGCGCTTCGTCCTCCCGGCCCAGCGCTTCCTCGATGCGGGCCATCACGTATTGCAGCTCGCCGCTTTCAGGATGGAAGTTGCGCACCGTGGCTACCTTCCAGGCGTGAAGCGCCAGCTTCCAGGCGCTTTCGGGCCGGAAGTGAGCCAGCTCGTCGTTGGCCAGCGCAATCAGGGAAGGCAGGTGATCCGGATCCCGGCGCAGGGCTTCCCGCCAGTAACCGGCGGGACGGATGGCCGGATCCCGGTACTGCTCGGTATGCACACCCAGCAGATACAGCTCCTGCGCGCTCTTGAGCTGATCCATGGTGGGATTGTCCGGGATGGTCTCCGGCATTTCCTTCAGTTCGTTTGCCACGGGCTTTTCATAGCGGAGCAGCGTCCGGCCCTGCTGATCCAGCAGACGGAACGCGGTGATCTCCTCAGACAGCGGCAGGTCGAAGTTCTGTTCCGGCCCGGCGGTGAAGCAATGCTCCGCGCCGTTGACGATCAGCCGCGCATCCTTCAGGGGCACGGAGGCCTGCAGGCGCAGACGGCCGTTTTCCACGGACAGGGCCGCTTCCCGGCAGGCGCAGAAGGGCGCGCCGCCGTCGCCCACGGGATACCACATCTGAGAGAATTCCTTACTTTCATAGGGATAAAGCCACGCAAAGTCCGGCTGATTGAGCGAATAGCTGCTGGCCATCAGCTCGGCATAGGCGCCGTCGGTGTCGGTCAGCGCGCGCTCCCAGCTGCGGGACAGCTGATTGTAGGCCCAGGTGAACATCTTCTTGCCCACGCTCACATGGCGGTCTGCCACGTGAACCACGCCGCAGCGCTTGCCCTCGTCATAGCCGCCGAAGAAATCGTATTGGGTCGCCGCGCAGAAATAGGACGTGGGCTGATGGGTGTTTTTATGATAGGAAATATCCGTGCCGTCGCCCAGACGGATGCCGTTGTACACCCCGGAGGCCACGGGATATTCCGTTACGTTCTTGCGGTAGTGGAACTGGACGTAATGCACATCCGGCGGGAACACCAGCCGGTACTGCTCGTTCACCGGCACGGCGGCGTTTTCCCACCACAGGAAGGAATGCCGGGCGGGCGTGCCGTTGTACACCTTCATCCGGGTATCGAACCGGGCCTCGCCGGGGCACAGGCGAACGCCCACCATGCCCTTCATGCGGTTCAGGGGTTCGTTTTCGCTCATCCATACCGTAACCGCGCCGTTTTCTTCTTCCTCTATCTGAACGTCCACGGGCATGTAGGTGCTGGGGCGGTGGTGGCAAGGCCAGTTAAATTCCAGCCCGCCGGAGATCCAGCTGCCCAGCAGGCCGATCAGCGCGGGCTTGACCACATGCTGCCGGTAGAAGAAATCATAGCCGGTGCGCTTATCCATGGCGGCGTAGATGCGTCCGCCCAGCTCGGGCATGAGCTCGATCTTCAGATATTCGTTTTCCAGCGTGATGATGCGGAAGGGCTTTTCGGAGCGGTGCGCCCGATCCACCCGCATGACCACCTTGTTGGGGTAGGGATTGCCGCTGGAGCGCTGATGCACCCGGTTTTCCGCGAACATGGGCATTTCCTCGGCGGCGGGAGAGTCGTAAGCCGCCATCAGGCGAATTTCATCCGTGACTTTGGTTTTCTGGAACATGTTGGTTTCCTCCTGTGCTTTTCAGATTTTCGGCAGGGAAACAGGTCAGGATTCCCGGACGGTCTCGCCGCCCTCGGGCGGGAGCAGTCCCTCCTTGACCCGGTAAATGGCTTCGTTGGCCCGGCTGACCCCTTCTCCGAAGGGGGCGTAGGGACGGTTGCAGACATCCACAAAGCCGAACTGATAGTTTTCGCCGTCATACCGGCCCCAAAGCGGCTGGTCGTTATAGGCGAAGTAATGCGCGCCTACGCTGCACGGCTGGGCGGCTGCCCGGGTCAGATACCGGGCATAGGCCTCGCCCCGGGCCTGCTGATCCTTCACGTGGAACAGGCTGGGAGCGGGCAGACCCGCGTCCAGCGCCCCGAAATGGAACTCGCCGATCAGCACCGGCATATCCAACGCCTTCTGCACCGCCAGCAGGGCTTCCGTGGGGTCGGCGGCGTAGCAGTTGAGGGAGAATACATCGAAGTGCCGTGCGGCCCGCAGCATGCCCGGATGGTTTACATGGGCAAAGCGCATGCCCAGATTCAGGTGGCGGGGCGCGGCCTTCCGGGCATATTGAGCGGGCAGGCCCGCGTAGCGGTCGATCATCTGATTGGTAAAGTCATCCAAATCCCGGCGGGCTTCCGGGGAACGTTCCGCCGCCCGGAACAGTCCCTTCTTCAGCGTCTCAAAGTCGGAAAGCTCCAGCCGCCAAGCCCGGTTCAGCGCGGAAAGATCGTCTGCATAGCGTTCCCGCAGGAACGCGATCAGCGCTTCCAGCGTCGCGGTGCCCTGCCCGTTTTCCAGCACCCGCTCCGCCAGCGAAATGCCCTCGACGAAGCCCCATGCAGGCTCGTTGTTCAGAAAATAGCCGATCAGCAGCGGGTCATCCCGATAGGCCGTCAGCTGGGCGGCAAAACGGCGGCAGCCCTCTTCGTATTCTTCGGCGTATACATCCGGGAAATCCCGGTAAATCATGCGCTTGGTGGCGGGATACCCCCGGAGCATGATGACGTAGGGCATTTTCGAGCGGCGGATGAACTCCGGATCGCTGAACATGGACAGGGTATTGATTCCCCATGCCCGCAGGCGGCGGGCGGTCATCTCGCACCAGCGGTCGTACCATTCTTCCCCGAAGGCGCGGATCAGGTTGGCCGTGGCCGGAGCGTACAGAAGCGTGTCCTTCGGGAACATGCCGGTAAACTTGCGGCGGTACAGCTCGTTTTCCTCCGCCAGCTCATAGGCCGGGGCAAAGGGGCCTTTCGGGTCGGGCAGCTCGTCCATCTGGTCTTCCACGCCGCGAATCCAGCCCGCCTCGCCGGGGGTCACGCCGAAAACGCCGCTGGAGTAGAACACGCAGCCGTCCGGGTCTGCCAGATACCAGCGTCCGTCTTCCTTCTGGACGTGGAAAAAGCCCGTGGCTTCCAGCTGCCGCTCCGTGCATCCACCGAAGCGGTTCCGTCCCGGCAGGGGCGGCTGCTCTTTTTTCCACTCCGTCTGCAAAAAGTCCTTCAGCGCCGCCGCAGAGGGAAGCTTTCTCGGCCAATCCTTCTGCTTCCACTGGCCCAGTGCATCCACGGTGGTTTCGGCGGCTTTGGGAAACTCGATTTCCTCGTCGGTCAGGAAAATATCGGTCATATCAAAGCGGCGCTCGTCCTGACGGCCGGGCAGAAATCCGACGGTCATCGAGACCACCCGGTCTTTTTCCAAGCCCTGCCCGGAAACGCAGGTTTTCAGCGTGCCCGGGTTCAGCGGCGGGAACAGCAGACTGCCGTCCAGCCATTTCAGCCGGAATACGGCGCGGGCCTTCTGACCGGGAAAAAGCATGGTGTTCATTTCCAGCGTCCGGCCATCCTCTTCGGCAAAGCGGACGAAGATCGCTTCGCAGGCGGAAACCCGGGGCGTCAGATCGATCACCAGCGCGTCCGCCTGACGAAAGGCCTGCGTCATTTCCGTATCGAAAGGCGCGAAGATCAGGGACATTTCGCCCCGCCCGCCGCAGACGGCGAAGGCTTCGTTTTCTTTTTGAAGCCGACAGCCCGTCGGCGCTGCCTTTTCCGGACAAAGCCGCTTTTTCACTTTCATCGCTCCCATTCTCCGGCGGTGAGCCGGGGTTTGATCCTGCCCTGATTATACCAGCTTGCCGCCGCTGGCGAAACGCCAAATCCGGCGGAAAAATTCCGAAAAACGCGGCATGCCGGGAAAAAGCTGCCCTCCGCAGGCTGCACAGCCTTTGGAGTGCGGGAATATAAAAAAGCCCGTTGACAAATTCCGTCAACGGGCTGCAGAGTGTCAAAAAAGTGGAGGTGCAGGAGGCACTGCCTCCTGCCGGGGTTATAGGGGCAGAGCCCCTAACCCTTGTGCCGCAGCACTTTCCCCGCAAACCAGCGTAGCGCTGTTTGCGGGCAACGGCGGCCAACTTGGGGTTTTTTCGACAGACTGAAGCCCGTTGACAAATTCCGTCAACGGGCTGAAAACTTCAAAGCGCTTCCTAATAATCAAATTTATCCGTGGACGATTCTCTCCACCGCTTCCTGCGTCTTTTCCAGCGTATTGAAGGCCGTCAGCCGCAGGTAGCCTTCGCCGCAGGGGCCGAAGCCCGCGCCGGGCGTGCCCACCACATGATAGCGGTTCAGCAGCAGGTCGAAGAAATCCCAGCTGCCCATGCCCTCCGGAGTCTTCATCCAGATATAGGGCGCGTCCACGCCGCCGAACACGGTGTAGCCCGCCTTTTCCAGCCCTTCCCGGATCACCTGCGCGTTGCGCAGATAGTAGCGGATATTCTCCATGCACTGGGCCCAGCCGTCCTTCGAATAGACTGCCTCGGCGGCCCGCTGGATGGGATAGCTGACCCCGTTGAACTTGCTGCCCATGCGGCGCTTCCACATGGCGTTCAGCTCCACCGGCTGCCCCTGCCCGCCGATGCCCTTCACCCCGTGGGGGATGACCATAAAGCCGCAGCGGGTGCCGGTGAAGCCGGCGGTCTTGGAATAGCTGCAGCACTCGATGGCCACGTCCTTCGCGCCCTCCACCTCATAGATGCTCCGGGGCGCGCCGCTGGTGATGAAGGCCTTGTAGGCCGCGTCGTACACGATAATGGCTCCGTTGGCTTTGGCATAATCCACAAAGGGCTTCAGCTGTTCCTTGGTCAGCACCGTGCCCGTGGGATTGTTGGGATAGCAGAGATAGATCACGTCCACCGGGCGGTCGGGCAGAGGCGGCACAAAGCCGTTTTCCGCCGTACAGGGCAGATAGCACAGCCGGTCCCAGCGATCCTGTGCATAGCTGCCCGCCCGGCCCGCCATAGCGTTGGAATCCACATAGACGGGATAGACCGGATCGGTCACAGCCACCACCGCGTCATCGGAGAAAAGCTCCTGCACGTTGGCCACGTCGCACTTGGCTCCGTCGGAAACAAACACCTCGTCCGCCTGAATGCCCAGCCCCTGATAATCGTTGTCCAGAATGGCCTGAATCAGAAAATCATAGCCGTAATCCGGGCCGTAGCCGCGAAAGGTCTCCGCACGGCCCATTTCCCGGGCCGCCTTTTCCATGGCCTCCACCACGGCGGGAGCCAGCGGGCGGGTCACATCGCCGATGCCCAGCCGGATCAGCTGCGCGTCGGGATGCTCCTGCCCATATTCCTTGACCCTGCGGGCGATCTCGGCAAAAAGATAGCTGCCGGGAAGCTTTTCATAATGGGGGTTCACCTTCAGCATGGTCGGTTCCTCCTTTGTCGGTTCTGTCCGCTTTGTTACTCCTGCAGCCACTGGCCGTCGTAGACGAACGTAGCGGGGCCGGTCATGTAGACGTGGCCGTCCTGCTCGCTCCATTCCAGCTCCAGCTTTCCGCCGGGCAGGGTGATCTCTGCATGGCGTTCCGTCAGCCCATTCAGTACGCAGGCCACCATCACCGCGCTGGCTCCCGTGCCGCAGGCCAGCGTCTCGCCGGTGCCCCGCTCCCAGACCCGCATCTTCACATGGGTGGGGTCGATCACCTGCACAAACTCGATATTGGCCTTCCGGGGAAAAACGGGGTCGCATTCCAGCACCGGGCCGTCCGTGGTCACAGGGGCCGCGTCGGGGTCGTCCACAAAGGTGACGGCGTGGGGGTTGCCCATGCTGACAAAGGTGCAGGGGTAGTCATGGCCGTTGGCCGTCAGCACATGGCCCATGACCGGCTCCCCTTCCACCGTCGTAGGAATGCTTCGTCCGTTCAGCTCCGGCTGGCCCATATCCACCCGCGCGCTGACCGTTTCGCCGTTTTCCACATTCAGGTGCAGCCGCTTCACGCCCGCGCCTGTTTCGATGGTCAGGTCGGTTTTGTCCGTCAGGCCGCGGTCATGGCAATATTTGGCCACGCAGCGAATGCCGTTGCCGCACATTTCCGCCATGCTGCCGTCGTTATTGAACATCTGCATCCGGAAATCCGCCTTGTCGCTGGGCAGGATCATAATCAGGCCGTCGGAGCCGCAGCCGAAATGAGGGCGGCTCATGCGGATGCTCAACGCCGCCGGGTCGGCCACCGTTTCTTCCAGCCCATTGATATAAACATAGTCGTTTCCAAGGCCTTCCATCTTGGTAAAACGCATATCATCCCTCCCTTATCGTGGCTAGTATAGCATACAGGCGGCGATTTATCCAGAATTTGCCCTGTTTTTTAGCCGGGCAGGCCTTTCCGCCGACGGTTCAGCTTTCCCACGGAAGGTTTTACACGGGATTTGCCGGTTTTCAGTGCAAAACACATGACAAACGCGTCCGGATGTTGTATGATGGATAATGGTAATGAGTATGGTTGAAATGAACCGTCCCTGACGGCCATTGAAAGGAGAAAACCAACATGAAACAAACCAAGCTGCTGGCCATCCTTCTGGCGCTGCTGTGCGCCCTGCTGCCCCTGAGCGCCATGGCCGCCACCGAATACAGCGTTCAGCTGATCCCCGGCGACGACATGGCCTCCGTGCCCGCGGTGAAGGATCTGTGCGATGCGCTGACCCTGCGCCTTCTGCAGGGCGAAAACAGCGGCATGCTGACGCTGAACCTGTCCGGCGAGGACGTGTTCAGCGCCGCCGCCCGCATGACCGGCGACGGACTGTATCTGGACAGCGCCCTTCTGGGCGACAAGCCCGTTTATGCCTCCGCAGAGGACATCGGTCAGGTGCTGACCCAGCTGGCCTCCGCCGAGGAGGGCATGACTCAGGAGACGCTGAACCAGATCAAGCCCATGATCGCCCATCTTTTCAGCCAGGCCGGTATGATGAGCGAGCTGAAGGGGATGGCGCTGGCCGATCCCTCCGTCACCCCGCCCGCCGAGCTGAAGAGCGACGAGTTGCGCGAGCAGCTCCAGAAGCTCTACGGCGACGACCCGGCCATGCTGGACTACGTGCTGGGCATTCTGGATCGGGCGGAGATCACCGAGGGCAGCTTCACCAGCGACGCTCACGATCCCGCCACCCAGAGCATAAAGATCACCCTGACCAAGGACGACGTGGCCAAGCTGCAAAGCAGCTCCACCGTTCAGAAGATTCTGACCAATTCCGACTCCATGACCGGGGAAGAAGCCGCCGCCGAGCTGAAAAAGGCTATGGACAACATGGAAAAAATGGACGTGGTCATGACCCTGTATGCCGACGACAGCCATCTGGTGGCGCTGGAAATGACCATGGATTCCGCCATGACCGTGACGGACGACGACGGCGAAACCGAAAGGGAAAGCGTCCAGATGACCGCCGCCTACAACCGCCTGACGAAGGACGGCGTTATGAATCACAGAGCCACCATGATGCTGGGCGAGGACGGCGAAACCGAAGCCGATCTGGCCTTCGTGCTGACCGAGGAGGACGGCTCCTATACGCTGGACGGCGCGATGAACGAAGTGGACGACGGCAAAGAAAAGCCCATACTGACCGTCAAGGGCGTGCTGACCGTCGCGGACGGCAAGGCCGACGGGTGGCTGGCTCTGCTGGCGGATGAAACCCAGATTACCTTCACCTACGCCGCCTCCGTGGAGGGCGACAGCACCGACCGGGTGATGGCCCTCTATGTCCGGGAAAACGCGGTGGCCCTGACCGAGCTGGCCGCCTCCGAGCGTCCCCTGTTCTCCCTGCGCCTCAAGACGACGGAGAACGCCGATGACAGCGCCCTGAAGGCCATCGAGGCCGCCACGGCGGAGACCGCCCTGCAGCCCCTGCAGATGAGCGACGAGAACTGCACCGCTTACATCACCTCCATCAGCACCAACGCCACTCAGGTGCTCTACGCCGTGCTGAGCAAGCTGCCCTCCAGCGTGATCGAGCTGATGACCGCCAGCGGCAACTAAGGCAAATTCATTTTTCGGGGGACTGCGCGGCTGCGCAGTCCCTTTCCTCTATGACTCTATGACCCCGAATTTTCCGAAGGGATGGAGAACCAATGACAGACGGATGGTATTTTGGCTCGCTGCTGGGCTGGGCACTGCTCTGGATGGCGCTGATACGCCCGCTGAAGCTGGGGCAGGCGCTTCTGTGCGCCGTATGCGGCATGCTGCTGACGGCCTATGTGGGCGTGATCGTGCTGCCCCTGCGGCAGGCAGCGGCGTGGCTCCTTATGGCAGGCGGACTGGCCGCGCTGGCCGCGGGAGTCCTGCTGCTTTTGATGAACCGGCGGCAGCTCCGTCAGCGGGTGCTTCGGCCCTCGCTGCTGGTCTGGCTGCTGCTCTGCGCCGCCTGTCTCTGGGCGCTGAACGGCGTGCGCATTGAGGATCACGATTCCTATTCCTACTGGATGCGCATCGTCCGGGAGCTGTACACGGACGGACGCTTTCCCATCCACATGGATACCAACATGAGCCACACCGACTATTTCCCGCTGCTGGCCTCGCTGCAATACTGCGTGGTGCAGATCTTCGGCTGGCAGGATGCGGGGCTGCTGATGGTGATCGCTTCCGTCATTCTGGCCTCCTGCATGGCCATTGGCGATCTGCTGGATGGCAGTTGGCTTCCTGCCCTGACCGGGGCCGTGATGGCCTATCTGTTCTCCACCTTCGGGCTGACCGTCTTTTCCACCCGAGGCGACGGCCCCATGGCGGCGCTGTTTGCGGCGGGGATCCTCTGTCTGTTCTTCCGCAGAGATGACCGGCCTGTCTCCTGGCTGCCGTCTCTGTGCGCGGCGGCGGTACTGACGGGCATGAAAATTTATTCCGGCCTGCTGTTTGCCGTGGTGATCGGCGCGTCCATGCTGCTTTCCATTCCCAGCGTCCGGAAGGCCGGACGGCCCGTCCGTTCCCTGCGCTGGCTCAGTTGGATGGCCGTGGTGCTGCCGGTGCTGATGCATTTTTCCTGGTCGATCCTGTATCATTATCACTCTCAGCTGGCCTATGAGCAGGGAGAGCTGACAAAGGCCGCTTACGGGCTGACTCCCGCCGTCAGCGGCGCGACTGCTTCCAGCCTTGCCAGTCTGCTGGGCGGCAATCCCCGCACGGGCGAGCTGATGGATTCATTGGGCAGCGGTCTCTGGGCACGGCTTCAGCCCTTGATTGCGCAGTTTGGTTCCTCGCTCTGGCACAGCGCCTATCCGTGGCTGCTGGCGGGAGCGGTGCTAATGATCGTACTGGCGCTGTTTCAGCCCAAGGCCCAGCGGTGGCGGACGATGGGCGCGCTGCTGGCCATGGCCGCTGCGGCGCTGTGCTATACGCTGGGGCTGATCGGCGGCTTTGTGGTGCAGGAGGAAATCGCCGTCGTCGCCCTGAACTATATGAACACCGCCCTGACGCCAGTACTGATGCTCTTCGTCTTCCTGCTGATTCGCCTATTGGCGGGGCAGGACGAGGCATGGCGCTTCCCGGCCCGTCTTCCGGCCCGATGGGCTGTGGCGGCCATTCTGCCCCTGATGCTGCTTATTCAGCCGCCGGAGGCCTTTGCCCGTCAGCTGCCGGTTCCAAATGACGAGGGCATTTTCCGTCCCTTTGCCTTAGAGTATTACGAAGAGGAATTGGGCGGCTTTCCCTTTGAGGAATATGCCAACCGTCATGCGCTGCTGATCGATTGCAGCTACAGCGCCGCCGAGATCAAAAGTCCCAGCGCCAAGACCCATGTCTATCAATACTATGCCCTGCCCATGCGGATGCATATCGTGCAGTACCCCGTGGAGGATTACGACCGTCTGGGTGAGCTGACCGCCGAAAACATCAAAGACATGCTGCGCCGGAACCGCTGCGACTTCCTTTTCCTTCGAATCGACGATTATCTCTATTGGGATCAGATCGACGAAGCGCTGGGGCTGGAGGAACAGTGCGACTGGCCGGAGCCTGTCGGTGTCTACGCGGTCTCCTATGAGGGGGATGAAATTTCTTTTTCCCTTCTGGGGGAATAAAACCAAAAAGAAACCGAAGGGCTGCATCTTCTTTTTCAGGAGAGCAGCCCTTCGGTTTTTATTTTACCGATTCATCAGATCATACATCATGATCGCTGCGGCAATGCCTGCGTTCAGGCTTTCCGCGCCGCCGCGCATGGGCAGCTTATAGCGGAAGCTGCACTGGGCCAGAATTTCCTCCGTCAGCCCCGCGCCTTCGTTGCCGATGAGCACGCACAGCTTGTCGGGCCGGTTTCCCCGCTGATAGAAGGGCTGGCCGCGCAGCTCCGCGCCGATGACGGCCCAGCCGTTCGTCCGCAGCCAGTGCGCCGCTTCCGCCCCATCTTCCACAAAGGTCATAGGCACCCGGAACAGGCTTCCCATGGTGGCCCGCATGGTCTTGGGCGCGAAGGGGTCGGCACAACCCGGGGTCAGGATGCAGCCGTCAAACCCCGCCGCGTCCAGCGTCCGCAGAATGGTGCCCACATTGCCCGGATCCTGCACGTTTTCCATCAGGAGCAGCTTTTGCCCCTGCCGTTCCAGCGGGCAGCTTTTCGGCAGACCGCAGACCGCCGCGATCCCCTGCGGCGTTTTCACCTGAGAGACGGCTTCCAGCACCGCAGCGCTCACTTCATAGATCGTGCTTCCCGCCTGCTGCGCCAGCGCCAGCAGCGACGCGAAGCGCTCCTGCTGGCCGTCCTCCACAAACAGGGCGGAAACCTTTTCCGGGCAGGCCCGCAGGGCTTCGCCGGTCATATGTTCGCCGTCGCAGAGAAAGGCGTTCTGTTCCCGGCGGCCTTTGGCCGTCTGCAATGCCTTGGCGGACTGGACAATCGGGTTTTTCGTACTGGTCAGCAGCATATTACATCCGCTCCGGCGCTTCGATACCAATCAGATACAGACCGGTCTTGATGGTATTCTTCACCGCTCTGGTCAGACGGACGCGCGCCTCCCGCACAGGAGCCTCCTCCACGATAATGCGGTTCTCATAGTAAAACTTGTTATAGGCCTTGCACAGCTCGGTAACGGCCCGGGTGATGATGCTGGGCTCGTAGCGGCTGGCAGCCTCCCGCACTGTTTCGGGGAAACGGCTCAGCTGCCGCAGCAGCTCCTGCGCATAATCGTCGGACAGGGCGCTGTAATCCGGCTCGGCGGGCTCCAGCCCTTCGGCCTTGCGCAGTGCGCTGCAGCAGCGGGCATGGGTGTACTGCACATAGGGGCCGGTTTCGCCGTCGAAGCTCAGCACGCGATCCCAGCTGAAATCGATATCCTTGATGCGGCCGTTCTGCAGGTCGGCGTACACGACGGCGCCCACGCCCACCTGACGGGCCACCTCGTCCTTATTTTCCAGATTGGGGCTCTTTTCCTCGATAATGGCCCGGGCCTTTTCGATGGCCATATTCAGCACATCCTCTAAGAAAAGCACATGGCCCTTCCGGGTGGAAAGGCTCTGGCCTTCATAGGAGATCATGCCGAAAGCCACATGAACCAGATCCTTATACCACGGATAGCCCATCTTTTCGATGACCTTGAACCACTGGCGGAAGTGCAGATCCTGCTGGTAGGCCACCACGTAGAGGCACTTGTCGAAGTCGTAGGTTTCCTTGCGGTACAGGGCGGCGGCGATATCCCGGGTAGCATAGATGGTGGTCCCGTCCTTTTTCAGGATCAGGCAGGGCGGCATGCCGGACTTTTCCTCGTCCAGATCTACCACGGACGCGCCGTCGGAGATGGTCAGCAGGTTCTTTTTGCGCAGCTCCTCCACCACGCGGTCGGTCTTATCCACATAGAAGCTCTCGCCGTTATAGCTGTCGAACTGCACGCCAAGCAGGTCATAGACGGGCTTGGCGTCCCGCAGGGTCAGCTCCTTGAACCAGTTGAACAGCTCCAGCGCTTCCGCGTTGCCGTCCTCGATGGCCTTGAACCAGCGGCGGCCCTCGTCCTCCAGCTCGGGATGCTGCTCCGCTTCCTCATGGAACTTCACATACAGGCGGGTCAGCTCCGGCACGCCCTTGGCCTCCACCTCTTCCCGGCTGCCCCAGGTCTTATAGGCATAGATCAGCTTGCCGAACTGGGTGCCCCAGTCGCCCAAATGGTTGATGCTGACCGTCTTATATCCCAGAAAGCGGTAGATGCGGGCCAGGCTATGGCCCAGCATGGTGGTGCTCAAATGGCCGATATGGAACCGCTTGGCGATATTGATGGAGGAATAGTCCAGGCAGATGGTCTTTCCGCTGCCCTCCTGCCCGGAGCCGTAGTTTTCTCCGGCGTCCAGCACGGATTCCAGCGTTTCCCGGGCGAAATTATCCCGGTTAAGGAAAAAATTCAGATAGCCGCCCTGCTGTTTGGCTTCGCACAGGTGTCCGGCAGAAATCGCGCCCGCCAGATTCCCGGCGATCTGGGGCGGGCCCATATGCAGGGCGCGGCTCAGCTTAAAGCAGGGGAAGGCGTAATCGCCCATTTCTTTTTCCGGGGGGATTTCCAGCATTCCGGCGACGGCGTCCGCGTCCGGCAGGCCATCCACTCCGGGATAGCAGGCCTCAATGGCCTCGATAATCACATTGGCAAGGCTTTGTTTGGTATCCATTCTTTGTTTCTCCTTCTCTTTCGGGATCAGGGGTGCAGCACCGTGCCCATGGGATCGCCCTCCAGCACGCGCAGAATATTGGTGGGGGGTTCCAGCCCGAACACGCGCACCTGCGGCACGTGATTATCCCGCAGCAGGATGAACGCGGTAGCGTCCATCACCTTCAGGCCCCGTTCGGCGGCTTCGCCGTAGGAAATATCGGAGATCAGCGTGGCGCTGGGATCCACGTGGGGATCGGCGGTATACACGCCGTCGATATTCTTGGCCATCAGCACCGCGTCGCATTCCAGCTCAATGGCGCGCAGGGCCACGCAGGTATCGGTGGTGAAGCATGGGTTGCCGATGCCGCAGCTCAGCAGCAGGATCTGTCCCTGTCGGAGCTTTTCCATCGCAGCGACGGTATGATAGGTTTCGGCGATTCGGGGCATTTCCAGCGCGCTCATGACGGTGGCCTTCGCGCCCAGGTGTTCCAGCGTATCCCGCATATACAGGCAGTTCTGCAATGTGCCCAGCATGCCCATCTGATCGGCGGCCACGGTGCCCATCCGCATGGCCGCGCCCCGGCGGCCGCGCCACACATTGCCCCCGCCGATGACCACTGCCAGCTCCACGCCTGTTTTCTGCACATCGATGAGCATCCTTGCGGCTTCCTCAAATTTTTCATGGCAGAAGCCATGTCCGTCCACCCCCAGCGCTTCGCCGCTCAATTTCAAAATGACCCGATGATAAGTCGCCATTGATGTACCCCTTTCTTGCCGTATCCTATGCCAAAGAAAAGGGGCCGCTGCAGGAAGAACGGAGGGAGCGGGGCCAAAGCCCCTCAAGTTCCTCGTTTTCGTGCAACGGCCCTTCAGGGGGCTTTGCCCCCTGAAAACCCCCACTCAAGGGTTATAACCCTTGAGAATCCCGCCGCTGACCGCGCAAGCGCGGTCAGGTCGTTAGGCAATGGGGTTCGCATTTGTCATGGCAAATGTGTAAATGCTTCGTTCTGGAGTTTTGACCCCCGAAAATCCCTACTCAAGGGTTATGACTCTTGAGAATCCCACCGCTGACCGCGCAAGCGCGGTCAGATCGTTGGGCAATGGGGTTTGCATTGTCATTGACAGATGCTTTTTTGCTTCATTCTGGGGCTTTGCCCCCGAAAATCCCCACTCAAAGGTTATAACCCTTGAGAATCCCACTGCTGACCGCGCAGGCGCGGTCAGGTCGTTGGGCGATGGGGTTTGCATTTGTCATAGACAAATCAATACTTTCATGTAAAACTCACCGATGAAATTCCGACCCAAGCTGCGAGCCGCGAGGCCTGTCGCCGAGCGGCGGTAACTTCACCGCCAAGCAGCTTTCCCACGACTAGTCCC
>ERZ857827.1785-NODE-1785-length-19606-cov-3.066186_pt1 | contig 19606 bp, 18 predicted proteins | sample MGYA00519761_ERZ857827 | MGnify/ENA primary metagenome ERZ857827 (study PRJEB31778, sample SAMEA3449370) | human gut metagenome | biome: human gut; feature: human-associated habitat; material: faeces | place: United Kingdom | collected 2010/2012 ... | reverse complement strand
GAAACATAAAGATGTAAAATTTTCAAGTTCTTGAGTAAAAAACTTTGTATCATATATAAAATCTGTTTGAATACTTGTACTTAAAGTTTCAGAAATATTAGAATTTTTGGAGTTTAAAGAGTTAGTTAAGTAGCTAAAAACAGTTTTTTGAGCATTTTCAGAGATTGAGTGAGTGGATTTTTCCTTATCTTCTTTACCAATTTGTTTTTGTATATCTTCTATTGTAAAAATATCATCTGTCCTGAACCATAATTTATTTATTAAATTTTGAACAATCATTTTAACTGTAGCCTGATTGTTTAAAGTATTTAAAATTGACGTATAGCTTTGAGTAGCAACAATATTAATACATTTAGCTTCTCTACTTTGAGAGAAAAAATTACTATCTGTTTCTGTACAATATTCATGATATTCATCAGAAATAAAAGCAACACTTCTTTTAGAAGTTTCAAAGTTGTTTGCCAATCTCATCATAACTTCAGTTTGAAAATCTAATTTTAAATATGCAGAAATTATTTTAGAAAGTATTGTGTATTCACTAATATTCATATTTAAAACAACTATTTTGCCATTATTTATTACTTCATCGAAGCCTAAGAAATTCAATTCATCTTTAGGGGGAGAGAAAGTTTTTAATACATCATATTCAGAGACAAAGCTATTCGTAATACGAGTAATTTCAGATTTTAAAATAGAAAGAGTTCTTGAATCTAAATTTAAAAATTCTTTTTCAAAAAAATTGATGGAAGAGAGTAAATCATAAGTTTCTGCATATGTAAAACAATTATTAATAAATTTTTGCCTTAAAATTTCTATCTTTTCTTTATAATAATTATTAACCGTAATTATTTTATGTAATTCATCAAAGGTAACATAATAGTCATTATATAGCCTGCATAATTTTATAGCTTCACTTAAAATTTGCTCAGCTTTATCTATCCAAAAAGATTCTGTATTATTTTTGGAGAATAATAAAAGTATAGTTTTTAGCCTATGAGCTAAGACAGAAGGTTTTAAATTTGGCTTATGTAAAGGATTATATTTAAAATTACCATTTAATTCTATAGTGATTAAATCTTCTTCACGATTATATATATGACAAAATTCTTTTACCTTATTACAATAATTACCTTTAACATCTAAAATAAGCATTCCTATTTTCTCGGTTTCACTATTTGATTTGTAAGAAATTAATTGTTCAGTAAAAGGATACATAGCACTACTTGTTTTTCCAGTACCAATTGTTCCTGTTACTAAAATATTTTGATATAATGCTTTTTCTGGTAGATATATTTTTTCATTTGTATAAACATTTTTGCCAATAAAAAGAGAAAGCTGATTATGTGAAAAGTGAGTTGTTTGGATAGAACTTTTTTTAAGTTTTTTAGGTTTATCAAATGGTTTAATAAATAATAAAAAAATAGAATTTGAAATTATAAAAGAAGAAAAAATATACGAAAATATAAAGGCAATTTTTATATATTTCCAGAGTAAAGGTTGTTCAATACAAATATCAAATGGATGCAAACCATAATTAATAATAATTGAATTAGATGTGAAAATGGGATAAAAAATTTTGAAACCAAAGCAACACAAGGTAAAAGATAAAAGTAAAATAAAAATAAAACGTTTAATAAAAGTTTCACCTCCATTATTTAATTTTAATATTTAATTTTGAGCCTTGCAAATTGTGGAAAACATTGATATCAAAGAAATTGTAAATTGAATAGAAAACAATAAAAAGATTAAAAATGAAAAGAATAAAAAAGTAATCAATTAATTTAAATATAAATTACCACCTCCTAATTTTTACCATAATACAACATTTTTAAAAATTTGTCTATACTTTTTTTTAAAAAAGTATATTGATATTTACATTTTTTTTTGTTATACTAGACAAGTACAATAAAAATAAAAGAAAGAGTGAGAAATTTGAAAACAAAAGAAATAAATGAAGTAAAAAATAAAAAGAAAAAAAGAGGTATAGGTAAAAAAATTATTCTTGTTATATTATTTATCATATTATTGGCAGGAGCAATTTTAGGATATAAAGTGTATAAAAATGGTGGAGGAGCAAAAGGACTTTTAATGACAGCAATGGGGCATGATAAAGATACAATATTGACTTTGGATAAAATATATTGCTTGATATTAGGAAAAAGCCAAAATTTAACAGATACTTTAATATTAGCTTCATATGACCCAAAGGATCAGTCAGCAGCGTTACTTTCTATTCCAAGAGATACCTTTATAGGAGATTATAAATCAAGTGCTACATCATGGGACAAGATAAATGCTGTTTATCAAACAGAAAATGGACCTCAAAAGCTTATGAAATATGTAACAGATATTACAGGCATAAATGTAAAATATTATTTAATGGTAGATACAGAAGCTTTAAAAGTATTAGTCGACGAAATAGGTGGAGTTACATTTAATGTACCGATAGATATGGATTATGATGATAGTAGCCAGGATTTATACATACACCTAAAAGCTGGAGAACAATTGCTAGATGGTGATAAAGCAGAGCAAGTTGTAAGATTTAGGCATAATAATGATGGAAGTACATATCCAAGTGAATATGGACAAGAAGATATTGGAAGGATGAAAACACAAAGGGAATTCTTAAAAACTTTAGCAAAGAAATTATTAAGTTGGAATAGTGTTACAAAGATTAATAATTTATTAGATATTGCTGAGCAATATGTTGAAACAAATTTGGATTTTAAAGCAGTAAAAGATTATATACCATATGCAGTTGAATTTAACATAAACAATTTAAAAACTGCAGTTTTACCAGGAGTACCAGAATTTGCAAATGTGGTATGGATATATAGCAGTGACAAAGAAGAAACAAAAAAAGTGGTAAATAAATTATTTTTCAATATAAATGAAGAAGAATCTGAAGTAAGTGATGAAGAAAAAGAGGAAATAAAAATAGAATTACTTAATGGAATAGGAAACGAGGAAAGATTTGATGAGGTCTCAGACACATTGAAGAGAATGGGATACAATATTAAGAGTACAGAGAGTACTTCTAAAACTTCTAAAACGACAATAATAAATAGAAATAATGCACCAGAAAATATTACAGAGGATATAAAAAATGTATTGAAAATCGGAAACATATTACAAGGGGATTCTTCGAACAATATTGATATAACTATTATAGTAGGAGAAGATATTTTAAAGAAGTTAGAAGATTAAACTTCTAACTTCTTTTTAAAACAATAATTATAATAAAGATTACAAACAATAAAATTGATATTCTTAAGAATATTGGCATAAAGTCAATTATTTCTACATCATTTCCAGCAATTAAATCAGATGAGTAAATCTTTTCATCTACAGTATAAGAAATTTCACCAATGACACTTCCCTTTTTTATAGGAGCAATTAAATTTTCTTTTAATTTTATTTCAGAAGTTAAATTTTCCGTATTAAAATTATTATTCAAAAATATATTAATATCATCTTTTACTAAAATATCAAGATTTTTTGTATCTTTAGTACCACCATGAATTGAAATTTGATTAATTAAAGAATTGGATTTTACGATGCTTTTAAAAGAATAATTATTAAACCCATATTCAAAAAGTGTTTTACAATCTAAATATTTCGGTATAGAATTTCCAATATTGTCATCTGCACCCAAAATAATAGCAATTAGTTCTAAATCATCTTTTTTAGCAGTAGCAATAATACAATCTTTAGCAGGATTTGTATAACCTGTTTTCAATCCTGTTGCATATTCATAATAGTAATCATCTGGAGAATGATGTGATAATAGCAGGTTTGTGTTATAGAAAATTCTGTCTTCACTATTATATTTATTTGTCTTAGGTAAATTGTATTTTGTAGTATTTGCAATATCTTTTATAGTTTGAAATTGCATAGCATATTTTGTAATAATAGAAAGATCATAAGCTGTAGAATAGTGATTATCATCATGTATGCCACTCGGATTTTTAAAATTGGTGTTTTTACAACCTAATTCTTTGGCTTTTTGATTCATCATATTAGCAAAATTTTCAATTGTACCACCAACATGTTCCGCCAATACATTTGCAGCATCATTTGCTGATGGAATTAATAATACATGTAATAGTTGTTCTATAGTTAAATTTTCTCCTTTTTTTAAATAAGCAGAAGAATAGCCAGCTGGAACAATATCAATAGCGCTTGAATTAACAGTAGCAATATCAGATAAATTACAATTCTCCATTACTAATATAGCTGTCATAAGTTTAGTAGTACTTGCAGGATACACTTTTTTATGTATATCTTTTTCATATAAAATTTTACCAGTGGAACTTTCCATGAGTAAACATACTGGAGAGTATGTATTAATTTCACTGGCATTACTAAAATTACATACTATCATAATATTAAAAATTATTAATAAAATACAAAATACTTTTTTTATATGTTTCATAAAATCTCCTCTAATATAAATATATATTAAGTATTTTAAAAATTCAATAGTAAAATAAAAGAAAAAGAAAGGAAAGATTTATTTGGAAAAATTAAAAAATAATAAAAAAATAATAATTATTATAGGAGTAATAATCCTAATAATAATTTCGATATATGTTTTAAAAAAAATAGATGAATATAATTATGAAGAGAATAATTACGAAGAATATTTTGCAGAAGAAGAAAATATTATAAAAGAAGAGGCAAAAAAAGTAATTGTTGTGCATATAATAGGAGAGATAAATAAACCAGGAATAGTGGAACTAGAAGAGGGTGCAAGAGTAATTGACGCAATTAAAAAGGCAGGAGGTACTACGGAAAAGGCAGATTTAGCACAAATAAATTTAGCTTATATACTAAAAGATGGACAAAAAATATATATACCAAACACAGAAGATAATGATAAAAAAATAGAGTATAATACAGCAAATATTGAAAATAATATAAAGGAAGAAAAAATAAATATAAATACAGCAGATGAGGATGAATTACAAAGGTTACCAGGAGTAGGTGCATCCACAGCAGCAAAAATAATTAAGTATAGAGAGGAAAATGGAAGTTTTCGAAAGATAGAAGATATACAAAATGCTAAAGGAATAGGTGAAGCAAAATATAACGACCTTAAAGAACAAATAGAAGTTTAATGAAGTATTAGAAAAACTATTAACAATGGAATAGTAATATATTCAAATTAAAAGATAAAAATTGTTCAAATGTATTGACAAAAGACAATAATGGAGTTATACTAAGTAAGCAAACAACAAATCGCGGGGTGGAGCAGTTGGCAGCTCGTCGGGCTCATAACCCGAAGGTCGATAGTTCGAGTCTATCCCCCGCAACCAATTCATATATCACTAGAACTGTAACGGTTTTAGTGATTTTTTATTGCCTGAAAAATGGTTGTAATAATGCTTTAAAATAGCAATGTTATGTCGAATTGGGTAAAAATTGGGTAAAATAAATACCTCAAATGCCCGAAATTCTAATAAAAATTCATTAAAATTTTATACTTTTTTTAACATAATAAAAGGCAATGGGAAATCTAAATTAATATTTAGTTGCCTTTTATTTCTATCGTGAAAATTTGTAATTTGTGAAAATTAGAAAAAAGTTCAAATTAAGACCTTGTTGGTAATAACAAGTTTTCTAGTGCATAACCAGCTTTTCTATTATGAGAAAGTAGTGGATGTACATAAAAGTCGAGTGTGGTACTTATTTGCGCATGACCTAGTCTCGCAGAAATTACTGCTATATCAATATTTTGTGCAACTAGTAAACTTGCATTTGTATGTCTTAATCCATGAAAATTAATTACAGGTAATCCTATTTGACCAACATATTTTACAAACCATTTGCTAATCGTAGAAGGATGCATAGGTTTACCATCTGCTTGTACAAATAACCTATCAGAATTCGTCCATAATTCGCCGTAAACCGATTTTTGCTCTTCATACCATAACTTATATTTCTCAAGTAAAGAAATGATAAATTCAGGTATTGCAATTTCTCTAATGGAGCTTTCTGTTTTTGGAACTTTTGTGAAAACTCCCATATCTGCTAGATACTGACTAGAGCGATTAATACTAATAATTCCATTTTTAAAATCAACATCTTGCCATTCTAGTCCCATTAACTCGCCTAAACGAACACCAGTAAATACTGTAAGGATGATTGCAACTTTGTATTTAGTATCTTCGCTAGATAATAGTTCTAAATTTTCTAGTAATATTTTAGTTTGCTCATCATCATAAGATCTTCTTTTTGGTTTTCTAGCTTTAGGTGGTTGAACACGTTCAGCAGGATTCGCTACTATTAATTGCCAATAAACTGCTTTGTGAAGCATTGCTCTTAATAATCTGTGATGCTCTAAAATGGTTTTACCAGATAAGGGCTTTTTAGTTTTTGAACCATTGTTATCTTTTTTTCTAACTAACTGAGTATCTTTTTCAAGTAAATCATAGAATTTCATAATGTCTGTTGGTTTAATTTTGTTAATATAGAAATGTCCAAAGTATGGTAAAAGTCTTGTTTCTAACATTCTACAATAACGTTTATATGTTGATGGAGCAAGTTCTTTTGAGCCATAATCTCTTTTCCATATTTCTGTAAATTCAGAAAATTTGAGAGATTTACCATCAATTACTAAACCATTTTGTACTTCAGTAACAAATTTTGCTAGTTCAACTTCTGCATCTTTTTTAGTTCCATGTACTGTCTTTCTGTGTATCATAGGTTTTCCGTTTAGGTCAAATCCTTCGGATACTGTTAGCCTGTAACTATTTTTTCCTCTTTTTTCTATACTCCCAGCCATTACTTATTTCACCTCCTTTCAAGTACGCCTATGGGTGGGAGAGGAATGTATACTATATTTCTTTTTCTCCTAAATCTTCTGAAAATCTTAGTAGATATCCATCAGGATCTTGTATTAAGAATTCTTTGTTTCCTAATAATTTATTATCTTGTCTATACCAATTCTCTTCAATATCAAAAGTTATTTTATAATTTGAATTTTTAAAACTATTATATATTTCATCTAGATTTTCTACTTCTAATTGAAAGTTGATACCATTTCCAAAAGGATAGGAAAGGGGAGCAACATTCCATTTATCATTATTAGCAATTTCTTGTAACATAAATTGAATTTCGCCCAAACTTATAAATGCAAATTTATTCTTAGGTCTATCATATTCTACTTTAAATCCAGCAATTTTATAGAAATTTAAACTATTTTCTAAATTAGTAACAGATAGTTCAGGTATGTTTTTACTGAACTCTAAATAGTTTGAACTCCTTATTATTTCACTTTGAAAATATTGCTCTTGAAATTCTGTTAAAACTTGTATTTCATTATTAGAAAAAGATTTATTTTTAGGAACAATGATTAATTTATCATCATTATCATTTAACCTGTGTATTAGTGCAATGCATTTACCTTTAAAAGCCTCTATTGGCTCGTATATTCCAAGTATGTAACAATCTAATTCTTCTCCATCGCCACTTATTGTATTTGGTACATATCCATAATTTAAGGGATAGATAAAACCATGTTTAGGATGTTTACTACCTAGGGGTCTATCAATTGTTACTTCCAAAGTTTTATCTAAAAAATCAATGTTATTCATATTTACATTTTACCTTCTTTCAAGTTATTTAATTATATCTAATTTTAATACTTTTCAAGTCCTGTTCCATTTTTTAAGAATACTTTAATTTGTGTTATTATGTGAGGAATATTATAATTTCCTCCAAATTTGTTATTATCTAATAACTCTTCGTTAAGTTCTACCCATTCTAATTTGTTTTTTTCTTCAACTAAATCCACACCGTGGGTTAAAATTCCATAATAGACTTGTAGATTATTATCATATTTGAAATAATTTAAGTCCATAAAATGGTCTAATTCAATATCGTTTTTACTTATTCCTGTTTCTTCAAATAGTTCTCTATAGGCTGATTCATCATTGGTTTCATTTTCTTCAACTTTACCACCAACAAAATTATATTTTCCCTTATATGGCTCTTTAGCTCTAATGCAGAAAAGCCCTTTACTTAAATCTTTATTAAATACAACTATTAAATTTAATTTTCTCATATTCTGCTCCTTAAATTTATTTTATTAATGATATTTATTTTTTTATCCACAAATACATACCTGTTATTTTGGCTGGATTATATTTAAAACCTGCTTTTTCATAAAAAGCTTCATTACCAGCAGTAGGGGTTAATTCTATTTGCATTTTTTCGCCATCAGACACATTATCTTCAATTAATTTTTTTAATTCTGATGTGATTTTTAGCCCAATACCTTGGCCTTGAAATTCAGGCTTTACACAGATATCTGTTAGTATACAAACAATACTATAATCACCAACAACTCTACCTATGCCAGCTATTTTGCCGTTGACAGTTGCTTTTACCATATACATTGTATTTTGTAATGCTTTTTCAATTTGCTCTCTTGTATATGTCTTCCAACCAACAGATTCAACCATTTCCAAGAATTCATCTACTGTAATAGAATAATCTAATTTTACATCCATCTGTACCCTCCTATAATATAAATCTATTATCATTTTCAATAATATCAATTGTTTCATTAACTGATAAATTTGTAGTATCTAATATGCTTTGAGCATTATAATTTTTATTTTTAAAGCTATTTAATAAAACAATACAACGTTCTTTCATTTGACAATCTTCAGGTCTTTCCTTATCTCTTAAAAGTAATGTTTTTTCATCAACTACTAAGACAATGAATTTTATAGTATAGTTTTTGAATTTATTTTTTATTACTTCAACATTTTCAGGATTTACAATATAATTAAAAATAACATCATATCCATCTTCAAGATAAGTTTCTATAGAACTTAAACAAATTTTCCAGAATGTATCTAGATGATTTCCTTCTTTCCAAGCTTGAACATATCCACCAACTACTTGATGATAAATATCGTCACCTTCTATTAAAACAGACTTGTTTTTTGATTCTGCTATTCTTCTTGAAATTGTACTTTTTCCCACTCCTGCAGGACCAGTTATTATATATAAGTTTGACATTTTAATCCTCCAAATACTTTTTTATAATTTTATAAATTTTATCGCTGTGAATAATATAACTTCCGTGTTTTTCGCCTTTTATTATTTCTAATGTACTATTCTTAATATTATTTGCAATTAACTTTGTGTGTTCTAATTTTATAACATCTTTTTCACCAGCTAATACATGAACTGGAATAGAAATTTTTTGTAAATCTTCTAAAGGAATATTAGGCTCATCAAGCATCATCTTAATAAATTTACTTCTAGTGAAAAAGTAAAATAATTTAGTTAATAACATATCAAAAGTTGTAAAAACATCAGGAGATATATTTGCACCACTAATAATTAAATTCGATAATAACTCAGGCTCTTTTATTGAAACTAGTAAGCCTATAATTCCTCCGTCACTAAAACCATAAAATGTAGGTTTTGAAATTTTTAATTCTTTTATAAAAGCAATTGTATCTTCTGCCATTAAATCATAAGAAATTTCTTTTGGATTATCGCTTTTTCCATGACATCTGCTATCCAAAGCATAAACGGTATGAGTTTCCTCCAATTTTTCAATTAAATTGTCAAAAATTTCATGTGTTTCTTGATTGCCATGCAATAAAATTATAGGCGAACCCTGTCCATAAACTTCATAATTGATATTTATATTATTTACTTTTATTAGCATAGAAGTCTCCTTTCATAGATACTTAATCTTTAAATTCATCTATTGTTTTTAGTTTAGATTTTATTTTTTCATCTGATGTGTACTTTAACCATTTTTCAAAGGTTTTTGCATCCAAAGTGCCACTTTTATATTCTTGTAAATATTTCAAAGCCAAAGGCTTCCAATTTTTATAATTTTCTTTATATTCTGGAATATCAGGATGCCTTTTTACATCCATAGCTTTTTTTGAAGCAATAGAGGCTTTCAAATTAACTAAATAATCTTTTTTCTTTTCTCTTAAAGCCACAATATCTGCTCCAATATCTTTGCATGTTTGTCCACTTTTTTCATTTTGAATTCTATCACAATAAGTTACATTTACTTTGTTTGTATAAAAGTACTTACCACAACATTTACATTTTTTAATATAATTACTATTGTTGCTTACTAGAAATAGTAAATGTAAATAAAATAATTCGAAAACAGAACTAAGTTTATATATTTTTCCATATTCAAGTTTTATAGTATTATTATTGGATAGTTCTTTTAATTGTTTTATTAGTGTTTTTGTATCTTTTCTTGTAGCTTTCACATAATCAGGGTTAATAGATAGCAAATCATATATTTGTAGCATATTTTCAGTAATGTTTATATTGACTCTATATTTAAAGATACTACTTTCTGGTTCATGTAATATTTCATAAAGAAAAAGTAAGTTGTGTGGAGATAGATCGTTTAAATTTTTATCATTATCAAGATTGAAAATAAAGTTAATAATTTTTTTATATTCTTCTTGGTATGATATTAGATTATTTTTGTCTTTTTCATAATATTTATAAGCCAAAGCTAATAATTCGTTTAGTGTAGTTATAGAAAGTGCTCTAAACATTGCTATATCAGATGACTTTACAGGTGAAACTATAGACAAAAAGCCAAAGTCAAGGAAAAATGAGAAATAGTTTGAGAAACTTGTAAAATCGTATTCTAAAAAATTAATAATTAGCTGTTCTGAAGTTTGAACATTCATCAATTTTGTGACATATAATTGAGAATTTAACAATGAGGGAGCTAATATATTAAGATTATTTTTTTTCATATCTTCATCTGAAATTTTTTTGATTTCTGATTTTATATGTTTTATTGATTGAACTGCTTCATCATTATTATTAGCCTCAATAGGCACAAATGTATTATAAAAAAAGCTGTTGTCTGAATTTGTATATTCACTTCTCATTATTGTTGTACATAAATCTGCCGAATTATAAAATTTCTTCATAAAAATACCTCACAAAACTTTGTTAATCAAAAATATAATATCACGATAATTAACAAACGTCAATAATAAAAATTTTATAGTATCATTTAAAAAGAAATATTAGTGCTAAAAAAATATTGATATTAAAATTTAATAACTGAAATATAGCTTTTTAGAGCTATTTGTTAATGATAAAATTGATTTTAAAAAAATTTTTGGAATTATCAAAATAAAAAATAAGGTCTTTACAAAGTTAATTATGCAAAATATAATACAATTATTAACAAGAGAAAGGAGGAAAAAACAGTGATAATCGAAAAAATACAACGAACAACACTAACGATGAAAGAAGCATCTGAGTATTTAGGAATATCCTACTGGTTGATAAATCAATTAGTAAGAAGAAAACAAATACCATGTTCAAAAGTTGGTGGAAAATATTTATTTAGAGTACAAGCTTTAGATGAATATTTAACAAAAATGGAACAAGAATCAATAGATTAGATTCTAAAGGAAGTGAGGAAAGGAGGACATGTCAAATTTACAATGGTTAAAATTATCTACGGATTTTTTTGATAATAACAAAATAAAATTGTTAGAAAGTGAAAAGGATGGAGATACGCTAATTAGAGTGTGGATACAACTTTTAACAATAGCAATGAAATGTAATTATCAAGGTAGATTATCAATAACAGAAGATAAACCAATGACAGTTGATGAATTTTCAAAGATTATGGGAAAGTCTAGGAAAAAAATTACAAAATGTTTGGAAAAGTTTGAAGAATTAAAAATGATTATTATAGAAGATGATTTTTATAAAATCAAAAACTGGTCTAAGTACCAAAGTGCTGATAAACTTGAAGAAATTAGACTACAAAATTGCTTAAGGCAACAAAAATATCGTGAAAAAATGAAAAGTGAAAAAGAAAAAAGTAACGTTACAGTAACGCAACGTAACACTAAAGAAGAGAAAAAGATTAGAAATAAAATAGAAAAAGAAGGAGATGAGAATAGAAGTGGATTTAAAGAATTCAAACTATAAAGTTATCACAAATGAAGGTGCAAAATGTGGATTTTGTAATAAAAATTTAAAGCCAATTGGATTGGATTATTTGTATGTAAATTATGATAAAAACATAATCGAATATGAAAGATGTAATTGTGAAAAAGCAATTCAATTTTGGAAAGAATTTGATCTAGAACAAGAGGAAAAACAAAGACAAGAAAAATATAGAAAAATTATAAATAATATTTATAAAGATAACTATATGAAAAAGAGATTACAAAAATATAATTTTGAAAATGTTAGTGATACATATGAAGATACATTTATTATAAATCAATTAATAAAATTTACAGATTCATGCATTAAATCTGAGATGAAAAATGGATTGATTATTTATGGAAATATAGGTTATGAAAAAACATATTTAGCAGCTTGTATTGCTAATAAAATGATTGAAAATAATAAAATTGTATTGATGGAAAAAGGTAGTTCTATAATTGATAAAATTAAAGAATCATTTAACAAAGATGGACTATCAGAAATGCAAATTATTGAACTATATTCCAATTTAGATATGTTAATTATTGATGATTTTGGTAATGAAAATTTAAGCAAATGGGCTTTGGAAAAGTTATATAAAATCATTAGTAATAGATATGATAATGAATTACCAATTGTTATTACAACTAGATATAATAAAGAGCAATTAATTGAACAATTATCTACTGAAAATGATACAGAAATTGCAGAAGAAATTGTTAAAGTTTTGAATGAAATGTGTTATGGAATTGCAATTACAGAAGAAAGAAAAACAAAAGAAAAAGTTAGCATAAGCGACCAAACTATTTGCTAACTCAATCTAAGTATCTAATAAAATTATAATATAAATTATATTAATTGTAAATAGAAAAAGTTTGAATTTTTTGTTCAAACTTTTTCTAAAATATAAACAAGAGTTACTAAAAAAAATGAATAAAAATTTCCCTCGGAGAGACATAAAGGGTTTTAGGGATTTTTCCCTAAACAGCCAAAAGGGTGTCAAAACACCACGCTGGCGAATATTAGGTACTAAAAAATACTACCTATATTCGTGCAAAATAAATTTTGCTAAGTATTAATGCTTCGCAAACTAGCATTAATAAATTTTCATAATAAGGAAGTGATGAAAATGTGGAGAAGTTCAGAACAAGCTTTAGATAGTATTTTTCTATCATACAATAAAATTTTAAATAGATTACACAATTTAGGATTAACGACTAAACATGGAAAAGAAATATCACATGTGGATTTAAGACAAGCTATAGAGGTTATGCTAAAAAAACATCCAACTTGTAGATGGAGAAGTGAGAAAATAAAAAGTAGGAAATATTTTATTTTAGATGAAGGATACGCATGGTTAAAACAAGTGTATTTTAATAAAGAAAAATCATTAACAGATGCTGATGTAGATTTTTTTGAAGATAGAATTAGACAATATGAAGAATTATTAAAAGTAGAACATAATGAAAATTTGTGGAATGAAGATATGAAAATAAAACAGTTATGCAATTACTTTAATAGGAAAGAAAATACTGTTAGAAAAGCTATTAAAAAAATGTGTGATAATGGATTTGAACAATATAAATTTTTAGTTGATGGCAAAATTGTTATTTCTAGTAAAGGGGTTGAGTGGATTTGCAAAAATGTCTTTAAACAAAAGTATTTAAAGCTATTAGAAAAGAAGAAAATGGAATTGACAGAAAAGTATATAGAGGCAGGCTATATATATGATCATTTTTTTCATAGGAATTAATTGTAAATATTTAGAAGTACCTGTTGAGAAAAATGTCGTTTTGTGATATAAAATATAATAGAATTATTATAGGGGAGATTAATGGGGGAATTTATATGGAAAGAATTTCAAGTTATTTTAATTTGAATAAAGGACAATTAGAATTAGACTTTGTAGATGTGTATACTAATGCAGATATACCTCTATTTGTTGATCCATATTTTATTAGTAGAAACAATGATGAATGGAGTAAAAAAGCATCAGATGAAATTAGAGACTTTTTCCAAAAAATAATTGAAAATATAAATAGCAATCCAACATTATGTAAAAATATGTTAAATAGGCTTAGTGAACCAAACGAAACCAGATTAGGATTATCAAGAGGAAAACCACAAGGCAAAGGAGTAAGTGGAAAACAAGCAAATGATTTATATGAAAAGTTATCCAAAAGTGAGGCAGTGAAAACTGGATTTATTCAAGATATTTCTGAATGTGAATTAATGGTTGAAGGAATAGGGGCGGATAAAATTTCTGATATTACTATAAATATAATTAGAAAATATCTTATTGAATATACGCAAGAACAATGTGTAAATCATGGGATATCAATGTATAGTGTGCCAAGTGGATTTATATGGAATGGTGTTTCGGAAAGATGGGAAAATAGATTAGTTAAGTTGCCGTGTATAGACGGTAAAAAAATAATATTAATTCCAAGATGGATAGTAGTACAAGAGCCTACAATGAATGCAAATGATTATTATAATAAAGAAGTTTTAGAGTATTTACAAAGAGAACATGTAAATGCAAATAGTTCATTGGTCGAAACTTTGAAATCTGGAGAAAAACGAGTAACTAAAAAAGTATTAAAAGAACAAGAAGAATATAAAATGAGAAAAAATTTCTTGTATAAAATGAGTAATGATCATCCTGAATTGTTAGATGAATATAGACAAAGAAAAAATAAAGAGATTTACACAAGAGAATGGAAAATCGAAAATTTTGAAGAAATTGAAAAAGAAATAGCACAAAAATTAAGAAAACAACTAGGTACAATAAATAATGGAAAAGAGGATGAAAATAAATTTCAGGATTTTTGTATAGGTGCATTAGAATTTATTTTTTTTCCAGATTTTATAGAACCAAAGAAAGAGGAAAGAATCCACGATGGTCGAAAGAGGATAGATATTACATATCTTAATAGAGCTAATTCGGGATTTTTCGCTAATATTAGGACAGCACCTAATATTATAGCTAATAAGATTATAGTTGAATGTAAAAATTATAGCCACGATGTACAAAATCCTGAAATAGATCAGTTGTCAGGAAGATTCTCACCAGCAAGAGGTAAATTTGGAATAATGCTAGCAAGACAATTTGATAATAGAGAACTATTCATAAAAAGATGCCAAGATACATTAAAAGATGACAGAGGATTAGTTATCCCAATAGTTGATGAAGATATTATAAAAATGTTAACTTTAATAGAAAATAGCGAAAGAGAAAAAATAGAGCAATATTTATATAGTATTTATTCAGAAATAATAAATTAAATATAGTTATAGTGGAGGTAAATATGACTCAATTTGAACAAGAACAAGCTGCAAAAAAGTTTGTAGAGTTTTGGAAAAATAAAGGTGACGAAAAAAGTGATACTCAAAGTTTTTGGATTTCGCTTTTACATGATGTTTTTGGGGTTGATGATCCCACAAAATTTATAGAATTTGAAAAAAGAGTAAAAATAGAGAATAAAAGCTTTATAGACGGATACATTCCTAGTACGAAAGTTTTAATAGAACAAAAATCAATATCTAAAGATTTGAATAAACCTGAACTACAATCTGATAAAACTGAATTAACGCCATATGGACAAGCCAAAAGATATAGTGATAATCTTGATTATAACGAAAGAGCAAGATGGATTATTACTTGTAATTTCAAAGAATTTCAAATTTATGATATGGATAAAATACATTCAGAGCCTATTATATTAAAACTAGAAGAACTTCCTAAGCAATATTATGTTTTACAATTTTTAATAGATTCAAAAGATATTGAAATTCAAAAAGAAGAAGAGGTATCATTTAAAGCTGGAGAACTTGTTGGTAAATTATATGATGAGATAGTAAAATTATATATAAATCCTGAAAATGAAGAAACATTAAAAAGTTTAAATATGCTTTGCGTAAGAATTGTATTTTGTTTATATGCTGAGGATGCCGGACTATTTGGAAAGCATAATATGTTTCATGATTACATTGAAAAGTTTTCCGGAGAGGATTTAAGAGAAGCTCTAATAAAGTTGTTTAAAATATTAGATACGCCGAAAAATGAAAGAGATCCATACTTAAAAGAAGAATTAGCTCAATTTCCTTATGTTAATGGTGGACTATTTGAAAAAGAAGATATTGAAATTCCAAGACTAAATGACACTGTCAAAAATATTCTATTAAATGAAGCTAGTCGTGACTTTGATTGGAGTGATATATCTCCAACAATATTTGGAGCAGTATTTGAAAGTACATTAAATCCTGAAACAAGAAGGTCAGGTGGAATGCATTATACTTCTATTGAAAATATTCATAAAGTAATTGATCCACTATTCTTAAATGAATTAAAATATGAATTAGATACTATAATTGCAGAGCCAATATTAAAAACTAGAAATAAAAAATTATTAGAATATCAATATAAATTGGCTAATCTAAAATTTTTAGATCCAGCTTGTGGATCAGGAAACTTTTTAACTGAAAGTTATTTATCCATAAGAAGATTAGAAAATAAAATGATTGCTTCATATACACAGGGACAAATTCAATTAGGAGCAGAAGAATTAAATCCTATAAAAGTTTCAATTAAACAATTTTATGGAATAGAAATAAATGATTTTGCTGTAACGGTAGCAAAAACAGCATTATGGATTGCAGAAGCTCAGATGTATCATGAAACACAAGAAATAATAAATATGAAGCAAGACTTTTTACCTTTAAAAACATACACACATATAACTGAGGGCAATGCATTAAGAATAGATTGGAATGAAGTTGTACCTTCAAATGAATTGAATTATATTATGGGAAATCCACCTTTCGTTGGTAAAGGTAGTATGAGAAATGATAATATAATTTCAGATATGAAGTTTTTAAATATTGATGAAACATTAGATTATGTGGCTGGGTGGTATTTTAAAGCTTCAAATTATATTCAAAATACCAAAATTAAGTGTGCATTTGTATCAACAAATTCAATAGTTCAGGGAGAACAGGTTGCACCTTTATGGAAAGAACTTATTCAAAATAAGAAAATAATAATTAATTTTGCTTATAGAACATTTATATGGGATAGTGAAGCATCAATTAAAGCACATGTTCATTGTGTAATTATAGGTTTTAGTTTAATAAATAATAATGACAAAATAATATATGACGATAATAAAATTATTAATGCAAAAAATATTAATGGATATTTATTAAATGCACCTAATATTTTCGTTGAAAAAAGATATGAGCCTATTTGTAATGTTGAACAAGTAGTTTCTGGAAATAGACCAGATGATAATGGAAATTATATATTTGATCAAAATGAAATGGAAGAATTTGTATCAAAATATCCTGAAATGAAACAATATATTAGAAAATTCGTTGGTTCAAGAGAATTTATAAATAATATACCACGTTATTGCTTATGGTTATATAATGTTGAACCTTCTGTTTATAAAAACAATAAAGATATAATGGAAAGAATTAAAAAAGTTTCAGAATTTAGAAGTAAAGCAAAAGGTGAAAGTTTAAGAAAATTAGCTGATGAACCTTTAAAATGGAAAGCTATAAGAATTGTAAAATCTACTTATATATTATTACCAAGAGTTTCATCACAAAGTAGAAAATATATACCTATTGGATTTATGGATAAAAATGTAATCGGCAATGATGCGATTCAAATACTGCCTAATGCAACAATTTATGATTTTGGAATACTTACATCAAATGTACATAATTCATGGGCACGAGTTGTTGCAGGTAGGTTAAAATCTGATATAAGATATTCAAATACTTTAGTTTATAATAATTTTCCATGGCCTAATCCAACCAAAGTACAAAAAGAAAAAATTGAGAAAACTGCTCAAAATATTTTAGATATAAGAGCAAAATATCCAGATTCTTCACTTGCAGATTTATATGATCCACTAGCTATGCCACCAGATTTATTTAAAGCACATAAATTAAATGATGCAGCAGTTATGGAAGCATATGGGTTTGACTGGAGAAAAATGTCAGAAGATGATTGCGTGGCTGAGTTAATGAAAATGTATAAAGAATTAATAGAAAAAAATAAGGAGAGAAAGTAATGCAAATTTCAGATTGGATAAATGTTATTTTATGTATATTGTCTTTTATTCTCGCTACAATATCTGTTATAACTGTTATAATTACATTGAAACAAAATCATAGAATGATAGAAAATAGTACTAGACCATATATAGTAATGTATAGTAATAGTACATATTTTCAAGATGTTAAATATTACTTAATATTAAAAAATTATGGACAAACTGGGGCTACCATAAAAAATTTTAAGTGTAATATAGATTTGTTAGAATATTGCCACTTTGATAAAAGAAGACCATTTGAACATATTATAGGTACATTTGTAGCACCACAACAATCTTTTGTAGCTTGTATTGATCCTGTAAAATTACATGAGGATAAAATTGAAATGATAGAATTCAATATTAAATATTCAGATGGAATAAAAGATTACAATGAAAATTACCAAATAAATTTCTTGGCAGATACAGATAGTTGCTTATCTAGAGCTAGTACTAAAGATAAAGAATTAAAAATAATATCATATACATTGCAAGATATGGTCGAAAAATTATTATAAAGGAAGAATATAAAATGATTTACATTACAGGTGATACTCATGCTGATTTTTCGAGATTTGAAGATGATAAATTTCCAATACAATCTGATATGACTAAAAATGATTATATAATTATTTGTGGTGATTTTGGTGGAGTATGGAACTACATAGTAGAAAACATACAAGAAAAGTATTGGTTGGATTATCTAAATGAAAAGAATTTTACAACATTATTTGTTGATGGAAATCATGAGAATTTCGAAAGATTATATAGATATACAATAGAGGAATGGCATGGAGGAAAAGTACATAAAATAAGAGATTCTGTTATTCATTTAATTCGTGGTGAAATATATGATATAGATAATAAGAAATTCTTTACCTTCGGTGGTGCAAGATCACATGACATAAGAGATGGAATATTAAATATAGATGAATATGAAAAAATATATGAATATCGAAAAAGAGGTGCATATTTTAGAATAAGAGATTATTCATGGTGGGATTTGGAACTTCCAACTGAAGAAGAAATGCAAAACGGAATAAAAAATTTAGAAAAAGTAAATTATAAAGTTGATTATATTATTTCTCATTGCTGTCCTACAAGCATACAAACATTGTTAAATCCATCTTATAAAAAGGATATTTTAACAGATTATTTACAAGAAATATCTGAAAAGTGCGAATTCAAAAAATGGTATTTTGGACATTATCATAATTATAGACAAGTTAACTCACAGTTTACATTGTTATATGAGAATATAGTACCATTAGAATTTAATAGTATTTTTGAATAAATATCAATAAAATTTGAGAAAAATTCTCAAATTTTATTGATATTTTTTAAATTTTAACATATAATATATAAAGAAAAGGAGGATTTTAAGATGTTAATAAGATTTAGTTTTAAAAATTTCAAATCTTTTAAAAATGAAAATTGTTTAGATATGGAAGCAACATCATTAAAAGAACATGAATATAATGTAGCTAAAACAGAAAATGGTGAATATTTAAAAGTATCTGCAATTTACG
>ERZ857827.1781-NODE-1781-length-19633-cov-13.906426_pt1 | contig 19633 bp, 19 predicted proteins | sample MGYA00519761_ERZ857827 | MGnify/ENA primary metagenome ERZ857827 (study PRJEB31778, sample SAMEA3449370) | human gut metagenome | biome: human gut; feature: human-associated habitat; material: faeces | place: United Kingdom | collected 2010/2012 ... | reverse complement strand
GCGGAGACGGTGGGATTCGAACCCACGGACCCTTGCGGATCAACTGATTTCGAGTGTTTTATCAATCGTGGAAATTAGCAGAAAATCAGGTGCTGAACTGGAAGTTGGCATACCCGGAAAATGTTCAAAAATCAAGTGTTTCTGGACTTCGCAAAGGCGGCAGGCAAGCAGAGGCAAAGGCTCGAAAGATGTACGCTGTTCTCTCCGAATTTGGAGAGAATTTGGCAGTTTAGAGAGAAAATTGGAGAGAAAAGAACGAGAACAGCGCGCAACGCACACCCGTCTGGTGTTGGTAAAACAGATGAGGTGATATGCAATGAGTCAGAACATCGACTATAAAGCGATCTTGAAGGCGTATCCGGAGACGATTTCGAAGGAACAGCTCTATAAATTGTGCCATATCAGCAAGCGCATGGCGAAGTTCTATCTTGACAATGGGATGATTGCTTGCACAAATACGGGGCATTCCACGCATAAGTACATTATCCGAACGAGTGATGCAGTGGCATTTCTCCGGGATAGGGAGAAGCATCCTGACAGGTATCGTGTTACAGGAGTAGGCGGAGCGGGGCATGAGCCGATTGTGCATCCGTCAATCAACTATGATCAAGCAGTTATGCGGGCGTATCAGCGGCTTTTAGTTCGGAAAATCAGCGTGTATCCAGACTTGATGACGGCGGCGGCGATTTCCCAGTTGACGGGTTACTCAAAAAAGACCGTTTTGACGTGGGCGAGTCTTGGAATGATTCGCTGGTTTAAGAACGCTCAGCAGCAATATGCACCAAAAGAATTGGTGATGAAGCACCTATTAAGCAGGGAGTTCCGCGAAATTCGCAATAAGAGCGATACGCACGAGGAATGGATTCGGGAACTTATGGAAAATATGAATACGAAAAAGAATCAAAAGTAAAAGAGATGTTTTCTGGATGCACTGCGCAGAAGGACGATAGCGCAACGTTAGCAATGGATTGGACTCCTTCAATCGTGTTTCTTCGTCTGCTTGCCCTCCGCCCAATGATTTGACAAGTGGACTGAGAAAAAAATATCGCCGGCTATTCCGTCCGATTGACTTGCTATTTCCAGAGATAGATGGTAAAATCAAAGTACACTGAGGTTCAATATCCTTTTGAGGGTTATGTGCAAGAGCAGCCTCGGTAGTAATGCTTCGGAAGGGAGTAGGTAGCATGGCTTTTTTGAACATTCCGAAGGGAAAATCCGAATTTGAAAAGATCCGTAGAGAAGCTCTATACTATGTCGATAAGACAGGGCTGATTGGTGAAATACTCAAGTCGTCCGGTACGCAAGTTACATTAATAACTCGCCCGCGCCGCTTTGGAAAGACGTTAGGAATGAGTACGCTTGAGTGCTTCTTAGACATTCAAAAAGATAGCAAAAGTTTGTTTGAGGGACTGGAAATTTCAAAGCAAAAGGGTATTTGCGATGCGTGGATGAACCAGTGGCCTGTGATGAGTTTGAGTCTTAAAGCAGTTGAGGGAAACGACTTTTCAACTGCGTATGAGCAGTTTGCTTATGAAATTGGAGAACTTTATAAGAAACATGAATATCTGATGCAAAGCTCGGCGCTGAACGAAGAAGAAAAGAAGCTGTTTTGGAACATTGCATATAAGCACGCGGGAAAGATTGAAGTGATGCGTTCACTTCAAATTCTCTCAGAGTTTCTGAACAGACACTATCATAAAAATGTAATTCTTCTGATTGATGAGTATGATGTTCCTATGGCAAAAGCAACCAGCAACGGCTACTACAAAGAAATGCTTGAAATCATGAAGGGATTTATGCAGGCATTAAAGGATAATCCGTATCTTCAACTTGCCGTGGTGACTGGATGCCTGAAAATTGCAAAGGAGAGCATTTTTACAGGCACAAACAATTTCGTCTCGAACACAATTACTTCGTCTCACCTTAACGAATACTATGGATTTGTTCAAAGCGAAGTGGATAAAATCCTTGAAGATGCAGGCATCAAGGGGAAGGAAGAAGTCATAAAGAAATGGTATGATGGCTACCGTTTCGGTGATGCCGATGTCTATTGCCCTTGGGATGTGATGTGCTATATTGATGATTTGCAGAAAAATTCCAATGCAGAACCAGATGAGTATTGGAAAGATACAAGTGATAACGCAATCATTCGCTCGTTCATTGATTATGCCGGCACAAGCATTACCAAGAAAATGGAAACGCTGATGAGCGGCGGATATATCGTACAGAGAGTGGATGAAAATCTGACGTATGACTATTTGCACTCCTCTGAGGAAAATCTATGGAGCATGATGTACCTGACGGGCTATTTGACACGGGTCAGAGATGGTGAAATCAATGAAGCTCTTACGGATAACATGGTGGCACTGAAAATTCCGAATTTGGAAATTAAACAGATTTTTGAAACAGAGGTCGCTGAATGGTTTGAGGAAAGTGCTTCTAAATGGAATAAGAATGCCCTTTTTGAAGCCGTGTGGCGTGGCGACTGCGAAAAAATCACAAGGGAAGTGAGCACACTATTAAGGCGCACCATAAGCTACCATGATTATGGAGAGGATTTTTATCACGCATTCCTGAGCGGTATTTTCGCTGGTGCAGGATATCAGGTGGATTCAAACAAGGAACATGGAGAAGGTCGAAGTGATGTCGTTGTCTGCGATACGATCAATGGCCGGGTGGCTATTTTTGAAGCGAAACGCGCGATGACATTAGGCGATTTGGAATCTGCGTGTGACAAGGCGCTGCGGCAAATTGACCAAAGAATGTACTCCAAGGATTTTGAAGATGAGTATGACAGTGACCACATTCATTGCTATGGCATTGCGTTCTATAAAAAACGCTGCTTCGTAAAGAAAAAGGATTGAGTATTTTCAGCCCGTCAGCATACTGTGAATAACACGGTGTGCTGGCGGGCTCTTTTCGTCATTTCTGGATGAGTTTCTACCTATTATAATAGGTACATTCTACGTCGGGGACTCAAAGAACGTGTCTCTGAAAATGCAGTGCTTATTCGTTGAGAAGCCAATCAATGAGGTTCTCGGATTTGATGCCGTCATAGGAAGTATCAAGTCCCGGCTCAAGAGATAACACGATTTTTTCGTAGTTATCACGAATGCTTTGCAGCGGTGCGAGTTCACGCTTGCGCACGTCCTCGCTCATCATGGACTCCGTTACCTGAATATACTTTTTTTCGTCAGCTGTCGTTGCGATGAAATCCACCTCGTCATTGCCGATTTTGCCGATTGCTACATCATAGCCACGGCGAAGAAGCTCAAAGTAAACGACATTCTCGATGGCGTGACCGCTGTCGCGATTGCGAAAACCCAGTAAATAATTGCGAAGTCCGATGTCAACGATATAGTATTTTCCGAGCGTGCGGAGGTAGGCTTTGCCCTTGATGTCAAAGCGTTTGATTTCATAGAAGAAGTAGCTCTCCAACAGCGCATTCACATAGGCTTGTACAGTATGTGCGCTGGGGATACCCTTGCGTTTATCATCGTCCAAAAGCCCTTCGTTTACCAGTATATTACCGATGGAGGCAATAGAAACGCTGGAGCCGATATTATCTGCAAGGAACAGGATAATCTTGCGAAGCAGCGCAGGGTCTGTGATTTGCTTTTGCCCTCTGCGAGTTTCTCGCTCCAGAATATCGCGGATTACGACTGTGGAATAGATGCCATCAAGAAGTGCCAGCACCTTTTCCTGCTCCAGACCAACATCAGCAATGCCGGGCATCCCGCCGAAGCGCATATAGGCAGCGAAAACCTCTCGCAACTCATAGCGTTCATTGTTTTTATCGAATACCTGTTTGCGAAGCCCGCCAAGCGCACTTTGCGTTTCACGAACATCAAAACCATGAAAATCGAGAAATTCGCGGAAAGAGAGCGGCAGCATTTTGATTTCTACGCACCGTCCGGAGAGATAGGTGGCATACTCCGAAGAAAGAAGATAGGCATTCGACCCGGTAACATAGATATCGCAATCAAAGTCCACACGGAAAGCGTTTACTGCATCTTCCCATGCTTTGATTCGCTGCAGCTCGTCAAAGAAAAGGTACATCCTCTTTCCGGCGATGATGCGCTCTTTCACATATCGGTAGACATCGTCAGCACTCATCTTATGAAAATCAAAGGACTCAAAATTCATCTCGATAATCTGCTCCGGCAGAACACCGGTATCCTTCAAATGCTGAACCATCAACTTTAACAGACTGGACTTACCGCAGCGGCGAATACCGGTAATAACCTTGACTGGTTCCGTATCCTGAAAGCCAATCAGCTTATTCAAATAGCTGTCGCGCCGTCTAAGTTCATGAGAATCTATCATGTGGTACACCTCCTGTATCATTAGTATAGCACAAATCGGCGAAAAAATAAAGTAAATGCACTGCAATGCAAAAACTTTTAACATTCGACCGACTTTGCAGCGCTAATCAATAACAGTCTGTGGATACTATGCGCAGCGCGGTATGCTGGGGTTCATTTGCGTTAGTCAGAATACAAAGATTCGCGGCGATTCTTATTTGAAAATGGTATCGGCTGATTTTTATTGGGAATATGATTGCATGAAAACACAAAAAAATTCCGATTTCGGAATACTGTATTGACTTCGAGAATATTCTGTTCTATAATAGAGATACTTCTTGCAGGAGGTGTATTCAGTGGTAGAGCGAAAAGAGTATCTTGACGAGCTGATTGGCTGGAAGGACGAACAAGTTATCAAGGTCGTGACCGGCATTCGCCGCTGCGGAAAATCCACATTGCTGGCGCAGTATCAAACTTGGCTCAAAGAGAATGGCATTGCAGATGCGCAGATTGTTTCGATAAACTTCGAGGAACTGGAGTATGAGAAACTGCTGGATTACAAGAAGCTATACGCATATCTGAAAGAACGGCTGATTCCCGAAAAAAACACCTACATCTTTCTTGATGAAATTCAAAAGGTTGCTGACTTTGAAAAGGTCGTGGATAGTCTGTATGTGAAGCCCAATGTGGATATTTACATCACCGGCTCTAATGCGTACACGCTTTCTGGCGACCTTGCCACGCTTCTGACAGGGCGCTATGTGGAGATTAAGATGCTCCCGCTTTCGCTGAAAGAATTTTTGACGATTACAGGGATGGACGAAGAGAACGGCTTTGCGGAGTACTTGAAATGCGGCGGACTGCCTTACGTCGCTCGGATGGGGCGCACCACAGCAAAAGTGGAAACCTATTTGGAGGGCATCTACAATACCGTTATCGTGAAAGACATCGAAGATAGGCAGGTGCGGCGCGAAAGCGAGCCGAGCAAGCGGAAAATCACAGACATTGCCCTGCTGAAATCAATTGCCAAATACCTTGCAAGCGTGGTGGGCAGCCCTGTTTCTATTCGCAGCATTACCGACTATCTGATTTCTTCCGGCAGAAAAGTTTCTCCGAATACGGTGGATGATTATGTGGATGCGCTGACAGAATCATTCATATTTTATCCTGCTGAGCGCTTCGACATTGTGGGAAAACAGCTTCTGAAGGTCAACAAAAAGTTCTACATTGTTGATCTCGGTTTGAGAAACCACATTCTCCCCCGCAGAAATTACGATTTTGGCTTCACGCTTGAAAATGTAGTCTATTTTGAGCTTTTGCGACGGGGCTATCAGGTGATGATTGGCAAAATCGGAAGCACGGAAGTTGATTTTGTGGCGGAGAAGCATGGCGAATACAGCTACTATCAGGTAACAGCAGATATGACGGCACAGGAAACTTTTGACCGCGAAATGCGTCCATTGACACAAATCCGCGATAATTACGAAAAAGTAGTGCTTACAGCAGAACGCCTGACAGTAGGAAACTATAATGGCATTCGCGTAAAGAACCTTACAGACTGGCTTCTTGGAAAAGATAGCTGACATCATAAATATACCCTATCGGGGATAAAATGCATGCCGAATGCAGGATTATACCCGATAGAGCTCTTTTTCTTTATGCAAATACAGCGGCACGCTCTATCAGCAGTGCAATGCAGGCTTGCCGAATATCATTGGGAATTTCAGCATGTTCGGCAATAGAAATCAGCACGTCAACCTTTTTAATCAAATTTTTAATCATCTTTTCAGCAGCAGCGGACGACAAGTGGCAGGCTGCTGCTAACGCAAAGAAATCCTTCTTGCGCAAGTTGCTCTTTTTGCCGTTCAACGCCAAAGCGGTTTCCTCTGTGTCAGTTGATACGATGTTTACAGGAAGCATGTCATACGCGGGAGACAACATAAATTCCTGTGAGCCGGGGGCAGTTTCAAGCAATGAAAAATTTTTCAAATGCATATCGGAATTTCCCACCAGAAAAGAAAAAACAATGCGAATAAAGAATTCTGCCATATCTAATCCCTTTTGTGAAGACCATCGGTCAATGACTTTGGCACATCGTTCATAGGAACTTTGGTACTTGTCATTTGTCAACCGATAGGTTAATTGACAGAAATCTTCCATAGCTAACAGTCGAATTGATTGATCTGGCAGCACCATGCGGTCAACACGCTTCGTAATATAAGCATATGTACCATCTGATTGGATGAGTCCATGCGGTACTGTGGTGATGCCTGCTGCATCGGCCATACACATAATCATTTGCTCTGCTTCTGGCAAGGCACGATACTCATTCGTCTGCGGCTTTAGAATATATCCGGATGGATAACCAACGAAAGTTAGGCGAGCTTTCTCTTCTTTGGACAGGTGCAGCGACAATTTTTTTTGCACACCCGGTACAGTGTAGCCCTTACTGATTGTTTCATTTGCAATCCATTCTAATGCTTCGTTTGAAATGGTGATTTCAGGTAATCTGGCAGTTCCAAAGAAATGTTTGATGCAGGAGTGATGCCAGCCGCAGGAGGCAGCTCCTTTATTCTTGATGGGCTTTCCACAGCAAAGGCAGATCATTTGCGCACCTCCTGAATGGTTACATTGCCAATCGTATCACGACATGCGACAAGCAGCAAACCAAAACGGTCTTTTCGATTAAGTTTCCAGTTGCGCGTGACAACATTTAGCAGCCACCCTTCTGGAATGAGACCGTCGAAGAAAGAAAATAGTGTGCTGGAGTCATAAGGCTCATCACGCAGCGGAAGAGTCAGCGAAACTGCTCTCGGATTCTCGCTGCTTAGATAATCTGCATCATAGGCAAAGCGGTAGCCATCTTCTGTCTCAGAAAGTGTGCCAGCATAGCAATCTTCGACATAAACAAATCCTGCTCTAAATGCGTCCATCAGTCTGTTTCCTTTCTGCCGGGGACGGCTTCCATACCAAACATAGCAAGTGCTATATTTACTTTGTCCATGCGGACAGTAGGTTTTCCCTGCTCTAATTCACGGACAAAGCGAAGTCCAAGACCAGAACGAACAGCAAATTCTTCTTGCGTGAGTCCTGCAGCCTTGCGGCTTTCGCGGACAAACTGGGCAATCTTGTTCACGATAAACACCTCCAAAGGCTTAAATCATCACTCTATTTTATACCCAATCGGGGCGAAAGTCAATAAGGAAGGTAAAATTATACCCGATAGGGATTACATGAATTCGTGACGGATAGAGAAGAAAGACAAGCCATGTCTAAAATCGCGGATGCGAACTCTACAAAAGTGTGATAGAATCATACCGTCGAAAGATACAGAGAGGCTCCCGCGCACGGCGCGAGGGGCTTTTTTGTACCGTTCGATAGAAAAAAACGTGCGCAAGGAGCACACAGAAAAGAAAGGAACCATATGAGTAACCAAGAAAACAATCAGGAACAGATTCAGTTTCCGGCTCAGCAGGAACTGAAGCATCTCCGCACCCGATGCGGCAAGGTGTACGCGCTGGGCAACAATCGTTTCCGGGCGGTGGTGCAGACCACGCCGGTTCATGAGTACGACGCGGCGACGCACCAGTGGGTGGAACTTTCTGCCGAAAAGCGCCAGCAGATGGCGGCGCAGGTACACAGCCCGATTTCGACGTTCGCGAACAGCGCGAATAGCGCGGAAAACGCCGCAGGTATCCTCGATACCTACGTCAAGGAAGGTTCGACGCAGAACTTCTCGCACGACGAGCGCCTGTGGATCAGCAACACGAATTACTACGGCAACCGCCTGACCTACTTGAAGGTCGTGGATTTGCCGCGTCTGGGCGCGAACCACTTCATCACGTCCGCAAAGTTGTGCGTTCGCAACGTTTACGCACCGACGGCGGATACCGCCATCATGTGTAAAGAAGTGCTGGAGGACTGGGATCCGGAGACGATCACCTATGACCACCAGCCGGATGTCAGCGGCGTGTATCAGGACTACTGCCGCGTAGTGAAAAACCAGTATTCGTGGAAGGAGTTCGATGTCACCAGCCTTGCGCGCAAGTGGTATTTGGGCGAAAATCACGGTGTTCAGCTGAGCGCGCCCGAAAGTGAAAGCAGCTTTTCGCAGCTTCATTCGAGCGAAACGGCGAATCAGCCGTACTTCGTATTGGAGTACGCAAGCCTCGCGGGTCTGGAAAGTTATCTGACTTACGACCATCAGTCTGCTGGCTTGGCAGGGACTGGCAGTGTCAGCCTCGTCAACGGCAACCTGATCTTCGCTCACGCGGACACGGCGATGAACGGCAATCGTCTGCCGGTTTCCGTGACCCACTACTACAATTCTTGTGACAGCGACAAAGACGAGTTCGGCATGGGCTATGGCTGGCGGACTTCGCTGCATCAGACGCTGCACAAGGTGCTGTACAACGGCGAAGTGGAGTTCGTGTATACGGATGGCGACGGCACGGAACACTTCTTTAAGAAGAATAAAGATGACCAAAAGAAGTATTCTGACCAGTCTGGTTTGTCTCTGACGCTGGAAGTCGGGGATGAGAACATTACGATTACCGACAAGGGCGACAACGTCATGACGTTCCCGCTGGTATCCGACACGCCAACGGAGGATGCGCCGGAAACCGCGAAGGTGCTGATTCAGAAGATTCAGGATGCGGTCGGCAACGAAGTCACGGTGACGGCGGTGGCAGATTCGCCGTTGAAAATCGCATCTGTGACGGACGGCGCGAACCGAGTTACGACGCTTCATTACACGGACGGTCGCTGCGACCGGATTCAGACACCGTGGCAGGATGCGGAGAATTGTATCCGTTTCAAGTACGAGAACGGCGCGCTGGTGAAAATCCGCCATGAAGATAACCGCGCGAGCGAATATGTATATAATGAAGAAATCGGTTATCATTTGCTGAAAACGGCGTATGGTGCGGACGGCGCTTTTGTGGAATATGCGTACACGAACACAGACAGAATGAGTTTTTTGCCATATAGGAATCTGCATATCTTCGGGGTGAAGTGGCTCTTTTGAATTTAAGGACTCATTCAGGCGTTGTTAGTGGAAGATGTCTTATATCCCGTCTCATACCCTTCTTCTTCCAGACGCTCGGCGACTGCAATACGGAGGTATTCTACACGGGAAACGTTGTTCACAAGGCAAGCCTCATCAAGGGCTTCCAAAATTCCGGAATCCTTGCGAATTTTAACTGAAAAATGAGGGTTCTTTGTATGATATTCTTTCTGCCATTCCTTGCCCTCTTCACTGTTTTCCCATTTTCGAGTGCGTCCATTCGCCATGCTTTCTTCCTCCTTGACAAATTTCTGCTAATATGTTACCATATCGGCAGGGGAGTGTCAAGGGCTTAGAATCACAAGTCCCCATTGGAAGCCAATGCAAACAGGCACAGGAGCGCAACCACTCCGGGAATGATAAATTCCATTATTTGTTCACATTGCTTTCATACTTATACCACTGGAAGTCATACGCATGACCATCTCTGGTTACTGTCAGCTTGTAAATTCCGCCGATATATACTTCAGGATCATACCCACGCCCTTGAATCATGGCGGTGCTGTCGGTGCCAAGTCTGCGGATGCCGACACGACAGAGTTCTTCTTCCTCACCATCGTCGATTTTCAGAGAGTGCAGCTTCATCGCAACCTGTACTGCGTCAATCATGACATCGGAATGATATGCCTCCTGCGTCTCCACGACCTTTTTAACCACAGCCTCCCAGATCCCGCCGACACAGATGGCGTAGTCCTCCAGACTCCGAATCTTGGTGCTGTCAAACAGTGTCCACGTCTGTTTCGTTGCTACTTTCATGTTTGCTATGCCTTTCTGCCCTGTCTTATCAGCGTGCGTGGGGCGGTTCGCCCATACGAGAGCGGTTGCGCTCCCGTTTCGACTTCCCTCCTTTTAACGGTGAATTTCCGCATAAGAAAAAGGCTATCCGCAAAAGATAGCCTTTCCATGCATGTGTTCTGTTATTCTTCTTTTGGCGGCAGGAAGCCGTCCTTGGTGAGTTTGCGGGTTAGAGCGTTGCGGACGTAAGTAGCTTTTGTTTCGCCGCTTATTGCAACTGCATCCTCGAAATTTTTCTCGAAAACTGAATCATACGGAATCTGAAAAACAATGCGGTTGTACGCCTTATCCATATATCGCTTATCAGCAATTGCTTTCTTCTGCATATCTCGTGCCATTCTCATCCCCTCCCAGATGATTCTACCATAGGGGAGGGGAGAAGTCAAGGCAAAATTTCCTGTGTTTCCATTAACTGAGATTTGGCTGGCGACAGATGACATATCATAACCTTAAACAAACAGGTTGATTTGCACACATAAGAAGGAATTCCGTCATGTATCGCGAATATATGTATACAAGCCACTATCAGAGCAATCTGCGTGACGGGGGTGGTGTACGGCGAAGAAACCGCGCCGCGATACGAGTATGACTACAACGCTCAGGGTCAAGTGGCATGAGTCCGCGACAATCTGCTGAATCGGACGAGGCAGAGCGAATACGATTTGGCGAATCGCCCGGTGCGCGTGAAGACCGCGGAAGCTGGTCAGCATGTGTACACGGGACAGGTCGCTTACGACAACGTGTACGGCAACCTGAGCGAATTCACGGAGAAAGTGGGTGAAAATCGACAGGAATATGGGACGAAATTCGGCTATGATGACGAAAATCGTCCGACGTCGCTGACGTACAGCATTGGTGCAACCGCCATCGGGCAGAGCACGACGACCATTGACAAGCTGAATCGGACGACGTTCTCGGCGGTCAAGCTGGGCAGCAAGACGTTCACGAGCGAGTACCACTTCGCGGCGGGCGGCTACGGCACCGGGAGTGTGACGAACCTCGTTTCGTCGATTACCCAGCCGGGGTGCAATTGCGGCTACGGCTATGACGACAACGGGAACATTGCGAGTGCGACGCTGAACGGCAAGTGGACGGGGTACACCTACGATGCGCTGGGGCAGCTGATTCAGGTCAACGACCACAGCGATACCCGCTCTGGCGAAAATGGCACGACGTGGAAGTACACCTACGACCTCGGCGGCAACATCCTGAAAAAGGAACGCTTTGCGTATGCCGATACGACGAATCCTCTGGAAACTGTTACCTATACCTACGGTGACGCGAACTGGCGCGACAAGCTCACGGCGGTCAATGGCAGCACAATTCGCTATGATGCGATTGGCAATCCGCTGAACGACGGAACATGGACGTACACTTGGCAGAACGGCCGGCAGCTGCAAAAGATGCAGAAGTCGGGCGTGACGGCGGAGTTCGTGTACAATGCGGACGGCTTGCGCGTGCAGAAAACGGTCAACGGCGTTGTAACGGACTATGTGCTGCACGGGAAGAATGTTGTGCATATGACTTCCGGCGCGGATGAGCTGCACTTCTTCTATGACGCGCAGAACCGCCCGGCGATAGTTGTTTACAATGATGTTCCCTATGCGTATGTCAAGAACTTGCAGGGCGATGTGATTGCAATTCTCGATGCGGCGGGGAATGTCGTTGTTAGCTATGTGTATGATGCTTGGGGTGCGCCGATTGGAAAGAGCGGGGCGCTGGCGGAGACGCTGGGAAAGGTGCAGCCGTTTAGGTATCGCGGGTATGTGTTTGATGAGGAAACGGGGCTGTACTATCTCAGGAGTCGGTACTATAACCTAAAGTGGGGACGGTTTGTTAATGCGGATAGCTACATTGGTAAAATGACAGTGCTTTCTCATAATTTGTTTTTGTATTGTCATAACTCTCCAATTTTTAGAATAGACGCCTCTGGTTGTGAAGATACAACGCCAGCCCCGACACCAAGTGCATTGCCCCAGGAAACACCTCTTCCGACACCACGACCGTCCAGACCTGAGAACTGGAGAGATATATTCACTAAATTGGAAATCCAAAATGCAATTTCCAATGCAGTACGAAAAGTAACAGAAGCAATGAATGATGTTGCGATGTATAGAGAGGCGCAACAAATGATTGCTTTAGGGCATGGTAGAGTTTGGTTAAAAGGTGGTGGCAGTTTCACATATATCTCGGAAGAAGAGTATAATATGTGGTATAGAATAAAATCAGGACGTGAAGCAATTCCGAGTTATGGATTTCATGCAGCAATAACTCTGTTGCCATTCGCGTTGAAAAGTTTGGGGATTTTCGCCAGAGCTGCAACATGCATATCGCAATTTGGATTAGTGTTGCTCGCTCTGGACGGTATGTCTGCGACTACAACATATACTCTGAATGTTATGTTAGAAGACCCTGAGTGTATTGGACTCATACATATTCAATTTGATAAATACGGTATGTATGTCCCTTGGTATCCCGATTCATTGTCGAAGTATTATGGAAGAATTAGCCGAGTAAGTACGGAGGACTGGACTTGGGAATGAGGAAGATAGATTGGAAGGGAATCTGTGAACTAATAGCTGTACTATGCACTGGTATGGGGTTGGGAATGGAAATATGTATAAATAAATTTTCGATTGACAAAATCGGAAATGATTTTTATGGTACATTTCAAATGTCAATGTTTGCGATTGCAGCTATTGCCAACTTCATACGATTTGGATACAAAAAATAAAAAATACCATGTTGCATTGCTTTGCAAACACAAAACTTTTGCCTTGAGGATTGCCTAAATTGAGGTGGAAAAGTCTTTTTGTTATTTAGCGGTAGTAAGACATCATATATAAACAACATACTTGTTTTTATTTTCTGGCTTGACTTACAGCAATATTGAACAAAAACTGGCGGTCACTCCCTGCATAACCCAGCAGGGATGACTGCCGTTCGACTAAAAAAGCAGCGCACCGTCATCAAAAGTAACCTTTCAATTTCATACCCAACCAAGGAACAGCAGAACCGTTCACCGTCCGGCGGTGGTGGTGTACAATGGCGCGGCGTATGCCTACGTCAAGAGCTTGCAGGGCGATATTGTTGCGATTCTGGATGAGAATGGCAATGCCGTCGTCAGCTACGGCTACGATGCGTGGGGCGCGCCGCTGTGGTGTACTGGTGAGCTGGCGGAAACGCTGGGCAAGGTGCAGCCGTTTAGGTATCGCGGGTATGTGTTTGATGAGGAGACGGGGCTGTACTATCTGCGGAGTCGGTACTATAATCCGTGGTGGGGTCGGTTTGTTAATGCGGATGATGTAGGCTATCTGCATGAAGGTATGTTCAGCAACAACCTTTTTGCATATTGCGCTAATAGTCCTGTGGCACATAGTGACCCTGATGGTGACCTATTCGGACTTACTATTACGATTCCTCAAATTGTTACGGCAATTTTCACAAACCCGGTTGCAGCGCTTGCAGCGGTTGTAGCGATTGTAGCGATTGCAGCTCTTGCGTATGCAGGTGTTGTTCTCGTAGACCATACTATCCGTGCTTATAGAAAATATAAAAGCGAAGAAGCTTTCTTTAATAGGGCATTTAAAAATGGTGTTGTGGTTACAGCTACTACCGAGGTAAGCGAGTTTGCGAAGGATGAAACTCATAAGAAGCCACAATACTGGCTGGCTGTTATTAAGAATGGTCAGATTGTAGTGGGACAACCGCTTACATTTACTGAGGCAGTAAACATGGCTTATACTGGATATGATATTATAGCAGCAAATCAGGATGCAGCAAAGTTAATTGCTCAAACGCATAGAATATGTATCAAGGATGAAAAACATGTGGATGATGGTAAAAGTGCAGCACACTATCTACCTCATTATCATTTTTGTAGGTCTGCCAGTTGTGGACATATTTTCTTTATAGAAGGAGGCGTAATAATATGATTTCTCTCTGCGGCGACCTCAAGGGTGAGGATTACCAAACATTTGTCACGTTTGCAATGGAGCGTAGCGACGCAGTCATGTTTGTATATCATACCTTTGGTTATCGGCTTAAAAGTCAGGTTCGAGAGATCCGACAGAAGCTGAAGCCCTTTCGCGTTGCCTACAGAGATAACAGCAAAAGCTGTAAAAAAGGAAATCCGGAAATTAAATGGCCTCAAACTATTTCATGGACGCCTACGCTGATTTTTGTGGAAACGTACCGTTTATCACCCGAAGTAAAAGAAATTGTGCGGTCTGCTGATAATATATTTGCGTGGCAGTATCCGAATCGCCCAGATGATCTTTCATTCTTCAATCAAGGCGAATGCTGGATTGCTACGACAGCACATGAGCACTTCTGTAATATTACAGACCACGAAAGAGAAATCGCAAAGCTGTTTTGTTCGCTGGGGATAAAATATAGGCGCTATCCCGGTCACAGTGAACGCTTCAAGGAGAAGTACACGATTAAAACAAATGACAATAGTATCATCACATGATAAGATTGAAAAGTATGTTTTCCACTAATACATACATTCAGTTACTATCGTATGCTAAAATCGGCGGTCATTTCCTGCATAACTCAGCAGGGATGACCGCCGTTCGGCTATCTGACGCAAAAGCTGCGTGGCGATGTTACTATGACAGAGGTCACCGCCGCGCAGTTCTTTGTCCAGTCTACTGCTGGGATGGAGGTGAAGAATCAGCTGGCAAGCTGAGAAAAATCATCAGTGCTTCATAAACAGCGTTTGTATATACAGGATAAGAATGTAAAACGGAATGGCGGAGGCTTTCTTTCGGATGCGCCGAGCGGCATCGTTCACGGTGTTGCGCTCCACGCCTAACGCAGCTGCGGCTTCTTCGGCGGTTTTGTCATTTTGGTAGTATTCCACATACACGCTGTGCTCCAACGGTGTCAGGCGATTTTGCAGTTCATCAAGAAATTCGACTGCTTCCGTCTGACTAAGCCAGCGCAGCAGGCTGTCTTGAACAGGCGTGGCGACGATATTCTCGTTCAGTTCAACCGCATGGCCGACGTTGCGATGCTCCGTGTAGGCACGGCGATAAAGAGCCTTGCATTCCTTGGAACAGGCGACGACAAACCAACCGATGAGATTCTCATGGTACTTCAACTTCTCTTTTTTCTCCCATGCCTGCAGCATAACACGTTGGACAATATCCTCCGGCCTCAGACCGTGAATTGTCTGACCGTGCAGGAGGACATTGCATAGGAGAACAAAATCTTTCATGTTATTTTCATAAATTGTTTCGACACGGTATTTCTGCATGATTCCTCACCTTTTCCCCAAGTAGGTTGTTGATTTAGGGAAAATTCGCATTGTGATGTGTCAATATCTTGTTCTCAATGCAGAACAAAAACACATCTATATGAAAATCCTACATCGTAAAGATGCTTATAAATCAGAGTCAATGCAATTAGATTACTTTCAAAAGAATTTATTTTTATATCCAACAATTACAGAAAAACAATGCGACAAAGTTCGTTATGCTGATACAAAAATAGGAGGTCACATGCCAAACATTTCATCCTCCGAGCTGATTGCGCAGTTCCAAACGCCACTGCGCGAGGGCTGGGGGTACATCTACGGCACGTCGGGCGAAGTCTGGACGCAGGCACAGCAGAACGCCGCGAGCCGTGAACAGACAAAAAAATATGGTCAGAAATGGGTCGGGCACCGCGTGGCGGACTGCTCCGGCCTTTTTGCGTGGGCGTTTCGGCAGCTCGGCGGGTACTGCTATCACGGCAGCAACACCATGTTCCGCCGTTACAGCAGCGCATCCGGCAGCCTGTCCGCCGGAAAACGAACCGATGGCGAGCCGCTCAAACCCGGCACTGCCGTCTACAAATTCAACGCCTCGGAGGGGTATCACCACGTCGGATTGTACATCGGCGAGGGCACGGTCATCGAAGCCAAAGGCACGGCGTATGGCGTGGTCACATCGAAAATCGGCAGTGGATGGACGCATTGGGGCGAGCTGAAAGGCGTGGATTACGCCGAGAAAGGAGAACAAATTGCAATGAATGAAACGAAATTGGCGGTCGTGACGACGGCATCCGGCAGTTTGAACATGCGCAAAACGGCGAGCAAGTCCGCCGAAGTGATTGCGAAAATCCCGCAGGGCGCGACCGTAACTGTTCTTATGGAAGTGGATGACTGGTGGCGCGTGCAGTACAAAAACAGCACCGGCTGGTGCGCGGCGGAGTTCCTCACGAAGCAGGAAAATGCGGATAATCAGGCGCGGAGGAGCATCCAAATCGTCGATAGCGCCGGAAACGTGTTTGAACCTGTGGGTGATTTTACGGTGAAGGTGGCGAACGCAGATGTGGGCGATTCTTGAACAGATGCGCGACCACGCAACAACCATCGTTGGACTTGTGACGGCGTTGACGCTGATGTACAGCTGGTTCCGCAAGCCGATGAAGCAGCTGATTGCAAGGGAACAGCAGCAGGAGGAAGATCTTGCAATTCTGACATGGGCGTTTTTGCAGAATGCGTATGACAATTATACGCGGCAGGGTTGGTGTACTGCCGCGGAAAAAGAGCAGGTGCTGAATATGCACAAAAGTTACGCGACGAAAGGACGCAATCACCTGTCCGCAAGCTACGAACAGGACATTCTTGCTCTGCCGGAAACGCCGCCAGGGAGGCGAAGCAAATGACGAAGCAGAAAGCATACGTCCAGTTCAGCAAACGAATTGTTCTTTTGGTCACTATTGCAGTGACGGCGATTTCGCTGCTGGCGATGGTGCTGTGCTTTTTCCGCAGCGACACGGAAGCGCTGGTCAGCACGGTTCGGACATATATCAACTACGCGACGATTGCTTTCGCAGCGTACAGCGGCAACTCGGTGTTCGAGAAGTGGCTGACGCAGGGGAAGAGCGTTGAGGCGGCTGAAAATCCGGCGGAAACGTAAGGCAATATTCCTTGCAGCAATTCTTGTAAAATATCAAAAGTGCCCATCAGCAGCCGCACTATTCGCCGCCTGCTGATGGGCATTTTTGTTTATTCTTTCTCGTACTTTTCAATCAGACACTGATGCTGCTTGCTGTCCTTATCATAATTGATACCAACCAGCAAAATCTCGCCCGTGTAATCCAATATCGAAGCTGGATAATTCTTCTCCCTGATTTGCTGCAAAGCAGTCCGGGCATTCTGATTCTATTTCAGTTCTACAATCAATGCCGGATAGTCATTCCTGTATTCAGGCTTCGGTACGAACACGAAATCGGCAAATCCTCGACCTGTTGGCAGTTCCCGGATGGGCTTGAAGTAATACTGCATTGCGCTCAAATACGCAATTGTCAGCACACTGCTCAGCGAATTTTCGTTATGATACTGGATGACAGACGTGTACTCATGATGGATTTTTTCAATCTGCGCGGCAACGGCTGCACCGTCCGTGTCCAGCGTCGCATCCAGCAAGCGCTCGGATTCCTGCTGAAAGGTTATCATTTCATTCCAACGCTTGCTTTCAACCGCCATCGTCAGCTCCTGCCGAATTTCTTCGTTCGGGACAAACGCTGTTTTTCGATTCTGATTATATCCAAGATAGCCCAAGTGAATCATGTAGGTTAGCACATCGTCCTTGCTTGCGATACTGGATGGATCATTTGTGAAAACTGCCGTATCCACCTTGACCGCTGCACCCGAAATTATCTTGATAATGGCGAATTGAAGCCCGTCATAATTCATGCTGATTAGCGGCACGATGGCATCGCTGGAAGCTGTTTCTGCCCAATAGTTCTTGAAATCTCCATACAGCATCGCGCTGACGATTGCTCTTGGATTATAAACCCGAGTATCTTTCAGCAGATAGCCGTCGTACCAGTTTTTTACTTCACTAAAGTTTTGATGATATTTTTCGGTCAGCTTCTTGACTTCAACTTCAGTAAATCCCATGTATGGTGCCAATCTGCTCGCGCTGAGCATGGTAAACTCATCAAAGTTATTCAGCCCAGATTGTGACTTTTCCTTCCTGATGGGAAGAATACCTGTCAGATAAGCCAGCAGAATGTACTTTGTCGGTTCGGTGCCTTTGAACATGCTTCGCAAAAAAGTAATATAGCTGTCCTGCACTTGGCTGTTTGCAGCCGGGTCTCGAATCAAGGCATCCCACTCGTCGATTATAATGATGAATTTCTGCCCTGTTTTCTCTCTGATTCTCGAAAGCGCATCTGATAAATGAGACACTTCAGAAGGCAAAGCGGTCGGATAGATTTCTCGTAGTTCAGCCAGCACGCTGCTCGTAATGTACGCTACAACATGAGCCGCGTCACCGCAGTTTGCCAGAAACCACTGAACGTCAATGTGAATCACGTCGTATTTGTTCAAATGCTTCTTGAAGTCGGCTGACTTGCTGATTTCCAATCCGGCGAACATTGCTTCCGAGTCGCAGCCGCGGCTGTAATAGGCTGTGAGCATATTTGCTGCATATGATTTCCCGAACCTCCGCGGGCGGCTGTTACAAATATAACCTTGCATTGTAGCAAGAACACTATTGGTGTACGCAATCAGTCCGGTCTTGTCAACATAAATGGGCGAATTTAGTGCAACCTGAAAAGAGTTGTTATTTGGATTCACAAAGCGTCCCATTGCCTCTGCTCCTTTCCGAAGGATGTTTGCTGAGGTTTTGATTTCCGCGACTGCTCAAATGAAATCATCTCTTAGCCTGCTCTTATTTTACCATTGATTTCGGGAAATAGCAAGGAAATCGGACGACGAGCGGCAGGTTGATTTTTCGTTTCTCACAGAGGAAAGGTGGTATGCGTTCCTGCGTCTCAACACACGGCACTGCCTTGTCGCAGAAAACATGAAAATCACGTTTTGAAAGTGCAAACTTTTTCCTGTTTTGTTCTCCGACTTTCTGTCGGGTGAAATGCTAAACAAACCGAAAAAACATTTGTAATGCGGAAAGTTTTTCTTGAATTTCAGCAAAAACTATTGACGGTATCGTCGGTAGCACACGAATTTATATTTATCAAATTACAATCAATGCTTTACTTCCACTTTGTTATGATTATATACGCATTTTCGTCTAACAAATTCCGACGTTGGCGAAGGGGACTACCGCCTTTGTTAGCGTATCTAACACTTGTCTAACAGCACGGTTGGAAATTGCGGTCTTTTGCCTTCTTCTACTAACAGTCGGCAACGTAGAAATGTGCTGGTAACGCAGGAAAATCGGGCATTACAGGGCAGTGCAGTTCTCTGAAAGGGAAGCGGTGAGCATCTCTCCTAAGCAGTAGGTCGTGGGTTCGATTTCCACCGGGCTCATTTCCATATAAACAATTCTTTCTGGTTGATGCTCTCGCGTGTGTGTTGGCAAACGCGCAAAGAACATCGGCTGGAAAGAATTTTTTGCTTTCTATTGGAAATCGACGTTTTGCTCCACTGCTGGCGCTGTTGGCAGCTTTCCGACATTTCGCCTTTTTTGCCAACACCGCTGTTCTGGCAAACGGGCGATTTGCCTAA
>ERZ857827.1767-NODE-1767-length-19771-cov-34.445171_pt1 | contig 19771 bp, 18 predicted proteins | sample MGYA00519761_ERZ857827 | MGnify/ENA primary metagenome ERZ857827 (study PRJEB31778, sample SAMEA3449370) | human gut metagenome | biome: human gut; feature: human-associated habitat; material: faeces | place: United Kingdom | collected 2010/2012 ... | reverse complement strand
GCGTCCCAAAACAAGCCTTTAGGGCTTGTGTGCTCTTGTCAACTGATGGTACCAACATCACTTTAATAAGGAGCAGCGACAATGAGCAGACTTGACATCATGACGCCCAGCCGTTCCCAGACCGTCATTGACGGCCTTTACAGGGACGTTGAAAGGCGTATCGCTTCCAGCCCTCCGGGCCTTTGCCCAGTCGACCTCGCCCTCAGCTTTCTCAGGCTGTGCCATGCGCAAACCTGCGGCAAGTGCGTACCCTGCCGCATAGGCTTAGGCCAGCTTGCCACCCTTCTGGAGCAGGTCCTCAACGGGGAAGCTACCATGGAGACTCTATCCATAATCGAGCGCACCGCCAGGGTAATATATAACTCTGCGGACTGCGCCATCGGCCGCGATGCCGCCCGCCTTGTATCCGACGGGCTCGCGGGCTTCCGGGATGACTATGAGGAGCACATACTGCACCACCGCTGCCTCGGCGGAATGCAGAACCCCGTGCCCTGCGTGGCTCTCTGCCCCGCCGGTGTGGATATACCCGGCTATGTGGCTCTTGTCAAAAACCACCGCTATGCGGATGCAGTCAGGCTTATCCGCAAGGACAATCCCTTCCCCTCCGCCTGCGCTTACATATGCGAGCATCCCTGCGAGGCCCGCTGCCGCCGCCGCATGATAGACGATGCGATAAACATTCGCGGCCTGAAGCGTTACGCCGTAGATCACGCCGGCGACGTGCCCAACCCCTCCAATGCCCAGCCCACCGGCAAGACCGTAGCCGTTATAGGCGGCGGCCCCGGCGGACTTTCCGCGGCATACTATCTCTCCCTCATGGGCCATAAAGTGACCGTATTTGAGCAGAGATCAAAGCTGGGCGGCATGCTGCGCTACGGCATCCCCTCCTATCGCTTCCCAAGGGAAATACTGGATAAGGAGATCGAATCCATACTCTCTACCGGCATAGAAGTAAAGACCGGCATAACCGTCGGAAGCGACGTGAGCTTCGACGAGCTTAAGAACAAATATGACGCACTGTACATAGCCATAGGCGCCCACACCGACAAAAAGACCGGCATAGAGGGCGAAAACAGCGAGGGCGTAATGAGCGCCGTCGAGATGCTCCGCGCCATAGGCGACGACAGCCTGCCCGACTTTACCGGCAAGGAGATAGTCGTGATAGGCGGCGGCAATGTGGCCATGGACGTATGCAGAAGCTCCGTCCGCCTCGGCGCAAGGAAGGTATCCTGCGTATACCGCCGCCGTCAGGCCGACATGACCGCACTTCCCGAGGAGGTGGAGGGCGCGATAGCCGAGGGCGTAGAGCTCGTTACCCTTGCCGCTCCCGTCCGCATAGAGGCAGACGAAAACGGCCGCGCTACAGCCCTCTGGGCACAGCCCCAGATAATAGGCACTATAGACGCCGCCGGCCGGCCCCGCCCGGAAAAGGCAGCCCGCGATGAGATACGCATACCCGCCGACATAATCATTGTAGCCATAGGTCAGGGCATTGAGACTCACGGCTTTGAGCAGAGCAAGATATCCATAAAACGCGGCACTTTCATCGCCGAGGCCAGCGGTCAGATAGACAACATGGACGGCGTATTCGCCGGCGGCGACTGTGTCACCGGCCCCGCGACGGTCATCCGCGCCATAGCCGCAGGCAAGGTAGCCGCGGCAAATATAGACGAGTATCTGGGGTTCCATCACGAGATCAGCGTCGATGTCGTCGTGCCCGATCCCCAGCTCTCCAGCAACCCGCCTCACGGCCGCATCAACACCACAGAGCGCCAGGCCTGTGAGCGCAAGAACGACTTTACCTGCATCGAGTGCGGCATGACCGATGAGGAGGCCAACGCCGAGTCGTCCCGCTGCCTGAGGTGCGACCACTTCGGCTACGGAATATTCAGGGGAGGGAGGAAGAGCACATGGTAAACCTCAAGATAGACAACATACCGGTATCCGTGCCGGAGGGGACCACCATACTGGAGGCCGCCCGTTCCGTAAACATCGAGATACCCACGCTTTGCTACCTCAAGGGAATGAACGAGATAGCGGCCTGCCGTATATGCTGCGTGGAGCTTGTCGGTCACGACAGGCTGATCCCCGCCTGCGACAACGTAGTAGCGGAGGGGATGGAGGTGCTCACCAACAGCCACAAGGTGCGCGAGGCGCGCCGCTCCAATCTGCGCCTGCTGCTGTCCCATCACGACGTGAGCTGCACCAACTGCACAAGAAGCGGCAACTGTACGCTCCAGTCGCTCGCCAACGACTTCAATATGCGCGGTACGCATTACCCGAAGAAGCTCCTCATAGACAAGGCCGACATCACCGCGCCGCTCATAAGGGAGAACAACAAGTGCGTAATGTGTATGCGCTGCATACAGATCTGCGAAAAGGTGCAGACCGTGAATATATGGGATCTGCTCGGCACCGGCTCGCGGGCGATGGTTGACGTATCCCGCAACCGCAGGATAAAGGATACCGAGTGTACCTACTGCGGCCAGTGCATAACCCACTGCCCCACCGCCGCCATAAGGGAGCGCGACGACACCGGCAGGGTATACGACGCAATAGACGACGAGAATATCGTTACCGTAGTTCAGGTGGCTCCCGCAGTGCGCGCCGCATGGGCAGAGCGTTACGGCCTCGATGCCGAGTTCGCCACCCCCAGGCGCATGGCTGCGGCCCTCCGCCGCATGGGCTTTGACTATGTGTTCGATACCGACTTCACCGCCGACCTCACCATAATGGAAGAAGGCAGTGAATTTATAGAGCGCTTTACCCATAAGGATCAGCACAAGTGGCCCATGTTCACCTCCTGCTGCCCGGGCTGGGTGCGCTTTTTGAAGTCCCAGTACCCCGAGCTTACGGATAACCTTTCCACCGCCAAATCCCCCCAGCAGATGTTCGGCGCCATTGCAAAGAGCTACTTTGCCGAGAAGATAGGAGTGGACCCCCACAAGATATTCGTGGTATCCGTAATGCCCTGCGTATCCAAGAAGAGCGAGTGCGCCCTGCCCACCATGAAGGACGCCTGCGGCGATCCCGACGTGGATGTGGTCATCACCACCCGCGAGTTGAATATCATGATGCGCGCCAATCACATCAACCCCGTGTTCCTGCCCGAGGAGGAATTTGACAGTCCCTTAGGTACCGGCACCGGAGCCGCCGTCATATTCGGCGCTACCGGCGGCGTTATGGACGCGGCGCTGCGCTCCGCATACTACCTCATCACCGGCAGCAATCCGGATCCCGACGCCTTCAAATCCGTCCGCGGCATGGACGGCTGGAAGGAATCCGTATTCGAAATACCCGGCGCGGGCGAGGTGCGGGTAGCCGTGGCCAGCGGCCTCGGCAATGCGCGCAAGCTTATTCAGGCTATCAAGCGCGGCGAGGTGCATTACGACTTTGTTGAGATAATGGCCTGCCCCGGCGGCTGCGCTGGCGGCGGCGGACAGCCCATCGTAGACGGCTGCGAGCTGGCGGATGAGCGCGGCAGCGTCCTTTGGAGGCTGGACGCCAACGATAAGCTCCGCTTCTCCCACGAGAACCCCGACGTGCTGGCGCTGTATAAGGAATACCTCACAGCTCCCCTGGGCGAAAAGTCCCATCACCTGCTGCATACCGACCATCACGGCTGGGATATGCCCACCATAGTAAAGAATTAGTGCATATAAAAGGCTCCGCAACGCGGAGCCTCAGAGTGTCAAAAAAGTGGCTGAATGCCACTTTTTTGAGTTTTACGGGTTTTGCCTCTCGCATTCGCTCCCGGGCGGCAAAATCCGCAAAGTACGAAAACCTCTGGGTTTTCATCCGTTCTGACGCACATGTCGTCAGAGCCGGATTAAACATAAGGGGCTGCGGCCCCTTATCAACCCTGGGGTTTTTTGACAGACTAAAAAGCGGCTTAAAAGCCGCTTTTTTTGACTAACCGTGCGCTATTGCTTCCTTTTGCAAAGGTATCCCTGATACATGAATATCCCCCCGGCGGCAATGGCGGCGGCTGTTATGAATATCACCGCCTTCATCGGCATTTTTCCGGCGTAATCCATAGCGTTGGTCAAAAAATGCCCAAAGGCATTGTGTTCCATTACCTGCATCACCGGCAGCAGCAAAAGCTCCAGCGCAAGCATTATCAATCCCGCGACCGCCGTTATAAAGCCTGTGCGTATGCGTTTTTCCGCAGCGTTCAGCCGGGCTATGGCGGCTATGCTCTCCTTTTCTCCAGCCGCCGCGGGTATGCTCTCAGCCCCCTTCAAAAGCTCGTCTGTGGATATGCCGAAAAGCTCGCTCAATGCGATTATCTTGGATATTTCCGGCGCCGCGTCGTTCAGCTCCCATTTTGATACCGACTGGCGGGAAACGTCGAGTTGCTCCGCAAGCTGCTCCTGCGAAAGGCCCGACGCCTTTCGAAGCTGCTGTATCCTTTCGCCTACTGTCATTTCTTTCATTGCTCGAGTACTCCTTTGCGGTTTTGTTGGGTATAGCATACTCTATTTGGCGGCTATCGCGCCACCAATCATGCTTGGAAAAAGCGCAACCGGAGGTTGCGGGGGCTTTCCGCCCGCCGCTTCCTTAAAAAAAGTGCCCCGGCAATTTCACCGGGGCCGTATTATTATTCGGCTTTATTCGCCCTTGCTCTCTGATACGGTGAGGTTCTCGCCGTCGTAATCCACGGTGAACACCGTGTCGGGGGCGGGGTCGCCTTCGATTATCTTGCGGGCAAGCAGCGTCTCAAGCTTGCTGGAAAGCAGCCGCTTCAGGGGCCTTGCGCCGTACTGAGGATCGTAGCCGGTCTCCGCAAGGTAGTTCTTCGCCCTGTCGGTAAGCTTCACGTCCAGCCTGCGCTCCTTGAGCCTCTTGCGTATATCCTCCAGCATGAGGTCGGTGATCTTGAAGATCTCCTCCTTGTCCAGGGGCTTATAGAACACTATGTCGTCTATCCTGTTGAGGAATTCCGGCCTGAAGCTCTGCTTGAGCAGCAGGTTCACCTGTGCGCGTGCCTCCTCGGTTATCCTGCCGTCCTTTATGCCCTCCAGTATGTAGCTGGAGCCCAGATTACTGGTCATGACGATGACGGTATTCTTGAAGTCCACCGTGCGGCCCTGGGAATCCGTTATGCGCCCGTCGTCCAGCACCTGAAGCAGTACGTTGAACACGTCGGGATGGGCCTTCTCCACCTCGTCGAACAGCACGACGCAGTAGGGGTGGCGGCGCACGGCCTCTGTAAGCTGGCCGCCCTCGTCATAGCCCACATAGCCCGGAGGTGCGCCTATCAGGCGGGACACGGAGTGCTTCTCCATGTATTCGCTCATATCTATGCGCACCATGTTGGACTCATCGTCAAACAGGGCTTCCGCCAGAGCCTTGGCAAGCTCCGTCTTGCCTACGCCGGTAGGCCCTAAGAACAGGAAGGAGCCGATAGGCTTGTTGGGGTCCTTCAGCCCTGCGCGGGTGCGAAGTATGGCGTCGCAGACGGTCTGCACCGCCTCGTCCTGGCCTATGACCCGCTTATGCAGTATGCTGTCCAGGTGCAGCAGCTTCTCCCTCTCGCCTTCCATCAGCTTGGCGACCGGTATACCGGTCCAACGGCCCACTATCTTGGCTATCTCCTCCTCGGTGATGCGGTCGCGGAGCAGGCCGTCGGCCTTGCCCTTCTCCATGTCCGCCTCCGCCTTGGCCAGCTCTTCCTTCAGCTTGGGCAGCTTGCCGTACTTCAGCTCGGCAGCCTTGTTAAGGTCGTAGCTCCGCTCGGCCTGCTGCATATCGGCGTTAAGCTGTTCTATCTCTGTACGTAGGGACTGAACCTTCTTTATGGCGTCCTTCTCGTTTTCCCACTTTGCCTTGAGCCCCGCGAACTCCTCGCGCTCGTGAGCCAGCTCCTTGCGGATATCCTCAAGGTGCTGCTGGGATATCTTGTCGCTTTCCTTGTTAAGGGCGGCTTCCTCTATCTCCAGCTGCATTATGTGCCGGCGCTTCTCGTCCAGCTCGGTGGGCATACTGTCCATCTCGGTGCGCACCATGGCGCAGGCCTCATCCACAAGGTCGATAGCCTTATCCGGAAGGAACCTGTCGCTTATGTACCTGTGGGAAAGTGTGGCGGCGGCTATCAGGGCGCTGTCCTGTATCTTTACGCCGTGGAACACCTCGTAGCGCTCCTTCAGCCCTCTCAGTATGCTTATGGTATCCTCTACCGTAGGCTCATCTACCATTACGGGCTGGAACCTTCTGGAAAGGGCGGGGTCCTTTTCGATGTACTTGCGGTACTCGTCCAGCGTGGTCGCGCCTATGCAGTGCAGCTCGCCACGGGCCAGCATAGGCTTCAGCAGGTTGCCCGCGTCCATGCTGCCCTCTGTGCGGCCGGCTCCTACTATATTGTGCAGCTCATCGATGAACAGTATTATCCTGCCCTCGCTGCGCTTTACTTCATTAAGAACGGCCTTAAGCCTTTCCTCAAATTCGCCCCTGAACTTTGCGCCCGCAATAAGCGCACCCATGTCAAGGGAGAATATCTTGCGATCCTTCAGGTTTGCCGGCACATCGCCGGATACTATCCGCTGGGCAAGTCCCTCGGCTATTGCCGTCTTGCCTACGCCCGGCTCGCCTATGAGCACAGGGTTATTCTTGGTCTTTCTTGAAAGTATGCGGATGACGTTGCGTACTTCCTCGTCACGCCCTATAACAGGGTCAAGCTTCTGCTTCCTTGCAAGCTCTACAAGATCCTGAGCGTACTTACCAAGTGCGTCGTAGGTGTCCTCCGGGCTGTCGGTCGTCACCCTTGCCCCGCCCCGGACGTCGTTGAGAACCTTCAAAAACTCGTCCCGGGTGATGCCAAAGGTCTTAAACATCTCCTTCATGGCGCCGTTAGGCGCTTCCAGCATGCCTAAAAACAGATGCTCTACCGAGATGTACTCGTCCTTCATGTGCTTGGCCTGATCCTCCGCCGCGTTGAGCGCGCGATCCAGCTCAGGGGTTATGTACACCTTTTCCGCCTCCCGGCTGCCCGTCACCTTGGGCAGCTTGCTTATTTCCCTGTCCAGGGCCGCGTCGAAGGCGTCCTTATCCTTGCCCATTCTGGTGATGAGCTCGGCTATGAGCTTCTGGTCGAGCAGCGCCTTCATAAGGTGCTGCTGATCCACCTGCTGGTTGGTGTTGCGGCTGGCGATGGACTGGGCATCCTGCACCGCCGCAATAGATTTTTGCGTTAACCTGTTAATATCCATATAAAATCCTCCTCGGACCGATGATTTCGTAAGTAGTATGTGCCATGATCCTTATTAGCACTCTTACCTTTCGAGTGCTAATTGTAATATAAGACCTTGTACATATCATCATAATAATTTGAAATAATTGTGAAGTGGAAAAAAAACCTGAGCTGTTGTATAATAACAGAAAAACTTATGGAGGACGCCCCAATGAAGATCAGAGATATATCGGAGCCTGCAAGCTTTTTTAAGGCCGTAAACACCTGCGCCGGCAGGGTGGAGCTCATGACCGCCGAGGGCGACTGCCTCAACCTCAAGTCCCGCCTGTGCCAGTACATAGCGCTCACCCAGATGTTCGAGGACAAGCGGGTGGAAGGCATAGAGCTTGTACTGAGTGAGCCCTGCGACCTCAACAAGCTTCTGCCCTACATAGACGCGGAGGAATAACGCTGCAAACGCAAAGGGCTTCCTTTAAATTGGGAAGCCTTTTTTCTTTACTTCATTTCCTCTATGTGCTCCTTCGCGTAGGCGATGAACCTTGCTGCCGCAGGGGAAATCATATCCTTCCTTGTAACCCCTATACCTATATCCACATACTGCTCAGGGTCCAGGGGCATAACCCTCACCTCGTCGCCCGGCTCCAGCGAGTCCACGATGAGCTGGTTCATTATGGCTATTCCCAGCCCCGCCTTCACCATCGCCATGGCGGCAAGGCCATCCGGGCAGCCGAAGCGTATATCCGGGGTTATGCCCATCTGCGCGATCATGCGGGAGTTGTCCGTCTCCTCCGCGGGGCGTATGGCTACGAAGGGGTAATTGCCTACAGCCGAGAGCGGAAAGGCCGCGCCGCCGGAGAGTGGGCTGCTCTTTGGCAGCACCGCCACCAGCTGATCGTCCTTTATATGCAGCCAGTCGAAGTCGCCCTCGCGGCGGCTCATTACGCAGAAATCCGCCCTGTGCTCCCCCAGAGCTGCCGCAAGCTCGCTGCTGGTTCCCTCCAGGGTGCTTATCTCCACCATCGGGTACTTCCGCGAAAAGCCGGCGATCAAGTGGGCAAGCCAGCCGTAGCAGGCCTCGTAGGTATTGCCTATGGTGAGCTTGCCTATTTCTATGCCGCGTATGGAGGCCGCCTGCTGCACGCAGCGCCGCCCCATGTACACGAAATCGCGTATGAGGGGAAGCATATTTTTGCAGTTTTCGGTAGGGGCGACGCCGCCTCTGTTCCTTATCAGAAGCGGAAAGCCCATCTCATCCTCCAGCGCCGCCATCATACGGCTTATTCCGGAGGGAGTATAGCCGAGGCTCTCCGCCGCGGCGGTAAGTGAGCCCAGCTCCAGCGCCGCTATCAGCGCCCTGCACTTCTCTGTATCCATATCGCGCCTCTATTTTGACTTTTTATCAATGCTGCCATGATATATCCTCGTTTTACTCAAATATATAACAGTAATATAATGATGTCAAACAAAGAAAACGACAAAATGTCAGGAAAGGACAGAAACAATGGAAAGCATCAGCGCAAGGGCAAGGATAGGCTGCCGGGTAAACCCTGCGGAGTTCCTTCTCGCGGGCGTTATAGTTGCGCGCAGCACCTCTCTGCTGCTGTCCAAGGCGCTGCTTACCACCATGAGCCCGCTGAACATACTCTCCGTTCGCTTCTGCCTTGCCTTCGTGATACTCTGCGCCATATTCTTTAATCGGATGAAGCGGATGAACTTCAGGACGCTGCTCATGGGCATGGCAATAGGCGGCGCATTCTCCGCGATGATGGCGGCGGAGCTTTTCGCCCTCAAGCACACCCTCGCTTCCACCACCTCTTTTCTCGAAAATACCGCAATAGTCATAGTGCCGCTGATGGAGGCGCTACTGCATAAAAGGCTGCCCTGCAAAAGGGCCCTGTTCTGCGCCGGGCTTACCTTAATAGGCGTCGGCGCCCTCACCCTGCGCTCCGGCAGGTTCAGCTTCGGCCTTGGGGAAGGGCTCTGCATACTCTCTGCCATGCTTTACGCCTTGGCGATAATACTCACTGACAGGCTTTCCAAAAAGGGCGATCCCATGCTCATAGGCATAGCGCAGGTCGGCTTCATCGGCCTGTTCACCACCATAGCCTCCTTCATATTCGAGGCTCCCAAGCTGCCCTCCTGCGCCTCTGAGTGGCTGCCGATATTGGGGCTTGCGCTGGTTTGCAGCTGCTTCGGCTTCACCCTTCAGCCCGTGGCACAGCGCAGGATACCCTCCGAGAGGGCGAGCCAGTTCTGCGCCCTCAACCCCCTTTCCACCGCCGCAATGAGTGCCGTTCTCCTGCATGAGAAAATGGGCGTCATGGGCGCGGTAGGCGCCGCGCTGATACTGGGCAGCATAATGCTGGAGAGCGTCCGCAGCGCAAAGTCAAAGAAAGCGTAAGCACCGTCGTCATTCTTCCCCCTAAAGACGAAAGGATAAGCAAAGCCCCCGCGTTCGCGGGGGCTTTCAGAGTGTCGAAAAAGTGGCTAAAGACCACTTTTTCGAGTTTTTGCGGGTTTTGCCTCTCACATTCGTTCCCGAGCGGCAAAACCCGTAAAGTGCGAAAACCTCCGGTTTTCATCCGTTTTGACGCACATGTCGTCAAAGCCGGAATTAACTTAAGGGGCTGCGGCCCCTTAACAACCCCACGGTTTTTCGACAGACTGAAAGCCCCCGCGTTCGCGGGGGCTTTGTCATGCCGTTATCTTTTTATATTGCCCCGAAGAAATGCAGTATGCTCTGCCATATCGTCATATCGCCGGTCTTGGGGGGTATTACCACCACGGGGACGGGAGCAGGGGTAACCGGGGAATGCCAGTGGCTTTCGCCGCCGGTGGTGCTGCCGCTAGAGGGGAGCACCGTGCCGGGCAGGGCTTTCCACTCTGCAGCATCCAGAGTGAATTCCATAGTGTCCATTTTGTTGCCATCCACAAACAGCACGACTTTATTGGGGACAACATCATCTTTGGGAGTCCAGGGGGTCAGTGCCCAGTTTGCGTCAGCAGTCTCGGTAGCGATGCAGCAGGTCAGGAAACCATAGCTGCCGGGATTTACTCCCTGCAAGGTGGCAGTGGTCAGCAGGGTCTCACCACTGTACAGCTGCACCTGTACGCTGGACTCAAAGTTAACATTCTTCAGATCAACAGACACAGCGTTCTTCAGGACACCGTTAGCATGAGTGATGCCGGCGCGCTCGATGCTGCCGCTATAGGGGAACGCAGTGCCGGGCAGGGCTGCCCACTCATCGGCATTCAGTGTGAAATTCTTCCTAGCCTCCTCGTGGCCATCGACAACCAGGACAGCTTTAGTGGGAATAACATCGTCCCTGGGGATCCAATGGGTCAGGCTCCAGGCCTCATCTTCACCCACGGTAGGTATACAACAGGTCACGAATTGATAATACGTGTTTGCTTTCAAGGTGTTTTCATTCACTTTCAGAGTGGCAGTGGTCAGCAGAGTTTTGTCGCTGAACAGCTTCACCTGTACGCTTTTTTCAAATGTAATGTCCTCCAGCTCAATGGATACGGCATTCTGCGTAATACAGGCCCCGTTGATGCTGCCACCGCCATTTGCCGATGCGATTCCGGGCAAGGCGCAGACCATGATCAGAGCCAACATCATTGCAAGTGATTTTTTCATTTTTTTCCCTTCTTTCAAAATTACTTTAATTTGACATTCAGTGAATGTCATTATTGCTTCAATTATAGCATACCCTTTTGATGTTGACAATCACTGAATGTCAAAAGGAGAAAAAAATGTTCATAAATAAATCTCAGGACGGCTCGAATAATCTATGCGGAAGGAATGTCGCGGCTCTGAGGAAGGGACTGAAGCTGTCGCAGCGGCAGCTTGCGGACATGCTGCAAGTATACGGACTGGATATAGATAAGAATGCAATACAGCGAATAGAGTGTGGAAAGCGATTCGTTACGGATATAGAGCTGGTCCAGCTTGCGAATGTCCTTCGCGTTGAAATATCCCGTCTCGTACAGTAAACGCAAAAAAGCCCCCTTTCGGGGGGCCTTGCTTACGCCGCTACACGGCGCAGTCCAGCACTATTATCCTGTTGCTGCCCAGGCTTTCCTTTGTGATGACCGCCTCGCTCTGGCGCATACGGTGTATGGCGCAGTTCTTTGCGTTTTCAAGGAACGGGGCAAGCTCGCCCAGCTCAAAGGCCAGCTTGTCGGCGGCGTAGTGCATGGGTATTACAACCTTTGGCGCTATGGCGTAGGCTATCTCCAGCGCCTGCTTATAATCCACTGTGTATATGCCGCCCACGGGTATGAGCAATATGTCTATATGGCCCATGGCTTTAAGGGTAGCTTCGTCCGGCAGGTGGCCTATGTCGCCCATATGGGCAAGGCGCAATCCGTCCATCTCGAATACGAATATGATGTTGCCGCCTCGCTTCGCCCCCTGCATTTCGTCATGCCAGCAGGGTATGCCGGTTATCTTTACGTCCCCGACGGTATACTCGCCGGGGGCTGATATTACCTTTACGTCTCTGCCCTTTGCCGCTGCGGTATAGTTGTGGTCGTGGTGCTGATGGCTCTCGGTCACGCAGTCCGCCTCAACAGGGCCTACGTTATAGCCGGTTGCCGGGTCGCAGGGATCCGTGAGTATACGGGTACCGCCCTCGCTTTGCAGCAGAAAACATGAGTGTGCAAATCTTTTAATCAACATATATTTATACCTCCTGAAGGGAATTAACCCAGATTAACCTGGCGGCGCACTGCCCGAAAAGGCCCAGCCGCGCCGCGAGAGCGTCCCTCTCCCCGTCTTTCATTCCGTCGAATATGCCCAGCACAGCGGCTGCACAGCGCCTGTTCAGCGCCGCCCGCTTTGCCCCGGAAAAGCCCCCGGCACTTATGCCGAGCCACAGTGCTTTCTTTATTGAAGCCGTATCCGGTATGCCGTCCCCGCCCTTTCTCGCAAGCATGAGGGACTTTATGAGCGCATAGGATACATCATCGCAGCTTTTATCCGGCACATCCGGCAGCTTGCAGCTTTCTATTATATGATGGGTCATGGCGTTATATGCCTGAATGGATATACGGAACGCCACATGGCCTTTCGCGGCGGTTACACCATCTATTAGCGGCACGCCAAAAAGGGACGGCTTGTGCCTGCCCAGTTGGTCAGTGAGCCTTTCCGCCCAGAATTGGGCGGTATAGCCGGTAACGAAGCCCAATGGGGCGGATACCTCCGCCGCGGGGTTGTCCATATCCAATTTTACGCCGGTCTTACCGGCACAGGCGTCTTGCAGGAAACGGCATAATTCGCTGCGAATAAGCTCTGTTATTTCGGTATTTGCCGTCATGGTAGCTCCCCAGCCAAAAAGTGGTTTATTTAGATTACGGCTTTTTTTACGATTTGTCAAGGCAAACAGGGCAATTTTGTATGAAATTTCTCAATCTTTTTCTTGCAAAAGGGCCGTTCTGCATAAGAACGGCCCAAAGCGTTTTTGCTGCTATATGACCAGCTGCCCGTCTTCGCTGTCGATTATCCTGAATATCTGTTCCTCTTCCCCCGTCTCCACGCCTATGTAGACTATATAGGAATCATTGCCCGAGGTACACTTGAACTCGTAGCACAGCCGCTCGGTCTCGGGCGTTATTGGTATCAGCGCAAGCTGCCGTTCCATAACCTTCAGCGAGGAAGCAAGATAGCCCTCCGCCTCGGCCATAGTGACGCTGGCCTCAGGCAGCTCCCTTTCGGTATGGCTGAAGAGATAGTTTCTGGCGTCAACGCCTGTCACCTCATTGGTCTCCCGGTCTACCCAGACCTTGATGAGGTCGTTATATAATATGACGCCGTTCTGCGTGGCCGCGCAGTTGATAAGCGCCGCCCCGCCGTAATATTGGGCGTAGGTTGCCGTCATGTTCCGATAGCCCAGCTCCTCCAGCTTTTTCAGCGCCGTGTCAGCGTATCTTTTACCCTCAGCATCGTCAGGCTTTCCCTCGGTATTTCCCTTGCATGGACTCATGTACCACAGCAGCTTGCCTCCCTGCTTAGTCACAGCCGCTTCAACCCACGTGCCGTCTTCATTGCTCATACTGAATTGATAGGCAGGAATCTTTCCTCCCGTCTCCTGCCCCTCGCCAAACGTCACGCCGGCAATTATGTTGGCCACGGTCTTCGCCTGCTCCATGGTCACCTCTCCGCCTGACAGACCCTTGGGTTCGAGTTTTTCGCTGCTTTCCGAGAAGGGGCCGTCGTATATCAGGGTGGGAAACTCCGATATGCCCTCGCTGTCCTGAGGCTTGTTGTCCGCAAAGTAGCCCTCAGCATCTATACCCTCTGTGGGTACGTCGCCCCTGGCGTACTTATCGCCGTATTCCTCCGCCAGCTTTGCGCAGCTGTCCCGGAGCTGTAGTATGGTGTTTGTATCCTCCTCCGTCATTACTCCGCCCCGCACTGCCTTCTTGGTAAGCGAATGTGCGTAATCGCCCAGCCTCACCACGAACTGGTTGAGCTCGGCCGTGTCCACATGGGACACCGGCAGGTAGGACATGTGGCTCACCGCGGAGCCGGACAGCCGCCAAACCTCGTCCAGCAGCAAAACGTATTGCGCGGGGGAATTGACGGCAGTAAGCTTGGACAGCGTGCTCTCCATATCGTAAAGGTCGTCGGTAAGCTCGCCGTATGCCCTGACATAGCTTTCCTTTGCCAGGTTTTTATAGCTCTCAGCCAGCGCCTTCTGCTGCGCCGCCCATAGTATGACTCCTATGAGCGCCACGGCCAGTATGGCGGGTATTATGTATTTCTGAAAAGCGTTCTGCGTTTTTTCGCTCATTTATCTCACCTCGTATAAAGCCGTTATACCCCATTAGAAGAAGGCGTGCTCGCCTATGGTCAGCACCACATCGTGTGACAGCATCCACTTGTTGCTGGTCTTCTTGGGGTTGTAGTAGTACAGGCAGCCGCCGGTGGGATCCCAGCCGTTCATGGCGTCCCTGGCGGCCTTTATGGATTCGTTGTCAGGGGAAAGGTTTATCTGCCCGTCCGAGACGGCGGAAAAAGCGCCCTTCTGGTATATCACGCCGGATATGCTGTTGGGAAAGGATGAGCTTTTTACCCGGTTCAGCACCACTGCCGCCACGGCAACCTTGCCCTTGTAAGGTTCACCCCTGGACTCCCCGTGTACCAGCTTGGCCAGAAGATACAGGTCCTTGTCCCCGGAATTGCTCGACCCACCGGAGCTTGACGACCCACCTCCAGAGCTGCCCGTCAGGGACAGGCCCAATGCCCTTGCCGTGGCCTCCCCTACTATGCCATCCGCCGTAAGGCCGTTTTTCTTCTGGAAATATTTTACGGCCTGCGCCGTTCCGCTGCCGAATATGCCGTCCACATTGCCGTTATAATACCCCCAGCGCTTCAGCTTGCTTTGCAGCGTCTTTACCTGCTCGCCGGAGGAGCCCTGCCTTAGCGCCGCCGCGTCCGCCATTTCCGGTACCGCGATGCACAGTATAAGCAGCAGCGCAAGCAGGGCGGCTATGCTCCTATTCAGCCCTCTCATTCTTTTTCGCCTCCCTTATAAGCTTCATTATCAGGCTATCAAATTTTGCCTCATCTTCAATTTTTCCATTTTCGTCCTCCAGTATGCACAGTGGCGGGAACATTACGCACCACCAGTTTTTCCCTTTTCCCTCTCCCAGTATCACCCTGAGTGCCTGGTACCTTCCGGCGGGATACAGCTTGCCGTCATACTCCCTGTCAGGAAAGTCATATGTGCCTATGTGGAGCTCGGCGGAATAATCCATGCCCCGCTCGTGAAGCACCTTATCTATGGCGGTGCAGATCCCCCTCCCATCGTCCATGAGTCTGGCCTTTACCTCCTCCGCGCTGCCCACATTCCCCATGCCGCGCTCGTAATCCAATATGGCGTCCCGTACCGCAAGCTTTGTTGCCTGATCCGCCGCGCTGTCGCTGTTAGCTATCACGTGCATTCGGAATATGCCTTCCTCCGGCCTGAATAGCAGCACCGCCACTAACGACAGCAGCACCATGGATATGACGTACAGCAGCTTTCTGTACAGCGTATTTTTCATATTTGTTTCCCCTTTGTGTTGATTTGCATATTTTACATATGAAAAATTATCGCCCCGCCGCTGTTGAAATATACATTTGCCCTATCTGATGGTATAATGCGGATATGGATATAAAGGCTTACGGAAAAATCAACCTTACCTTGGACGTGCTGTACAGGCGGCCGGACGGTTACCATCAGCTCCGTGGCGTAATGTGCGCCGTGGACGTATATGATGCCGTCCATATGGAGCGATCGGAAGGCGTCAGCGTTACATTTGATGATGCAGTGCCGCCCCAAAACACCGCCGTAATGGCCGCCCGGGCCTTCTTCGAAAAAACCGGCAGAGGCGCGGACATATACATACAAAAGGGCATACCCTCCAAGGCCGGCATGGGAGGCGCAAGCGCCGACGCCGCCGGAGTGCTGCGGGGCATGAACAGGCTATACGGCGAGCCCCTCAGCGAAAGCGAGCTGTATAGTATAGGTCTTTCCATAGGGGCGGACGTACCATTTTGCCTTATGGGCGGCTGCGCCGTGGCAGAGGGAATCGGCGAGGTGCTTACGCCGCTGCCCGCCCCGGAGCTGAACCTGCTTATAATAAAGGGAAACGGGGGAGTGAGCACAGGCGCGCTGTTCAAAGAGTTAAGGCTGCCCATTGAAAGGCGTCCGGACACTGACGGGGCAATAGCCGCAATAATGCGCGGAGACATTACCGGGCTGATACCCCTATGCAAAAACGCGCTGGAGCTTCCCGCCATCGGCCTTTCGCCCGAAATAGCGCAAAACAAAAAACGCCTTCAATCGCTGGGCGCCCACGCCTTCATGACAGGCAGCGGCGCGGCGGTAGTGGGCATATTCAAAACGGTGGAGCAGGCGGCGGAAGCGCAGAAAAGCTTTCGCGATCTGCCCTTCGCCCGCGTTTGTAGTACGGGCGGGTTTGTGATATAATTATCGGCAGTTGATCTGCAATTACATTTTTCCCAGGGAGGAAAATATGACACATATCGAAGGGCATAAAAAAATACATCTCATAGGCATAGGCGGTTGCTCCATGAACGGCCTTGCCCAGATACTCAGGGCCAGAGGATACCAGGTACAGGGCAGCGACAGCACCACCTCCCCGTTCACCGAGCGTTTGGGCGAGCTGGGCATACCAGTCGCCATCGGCCAGAAGGCCGAAAATATAGGCGATGCCGATCTGGTAGTGTACTCTGCCGCAATAAAGCCTGATAACCCGGAGCGGGCGGAAGCCAGACGCCGGGGCATACCCGAGCTTGAGCGCAGCGTTGCACTGGGCCAGCTCACCGAGGGCTACAAGGAGGTAGTAGGAATTGCAGGCTGTCACGGCAAAACCACTATCACCTCCATGCTGGCCATGATATCCGAAAAGGGCGGCGCTAATGCCACGGTACATATCGGCGGCTTTGTGGATTTTCTCCACGGCGGCACCCGCATAGGCTCCCACGATTTGTTCATCACCGAGGCCTGCGAATACGTGGAGAGCTTCCTTACCCTCCGCCCCACGGTAGCCCTCATAAACAACATAGACAACGACCATCTGGACTACTATAAAAACATGGACAACATAGTTGCCGCCTTCCGCAGGTTTATCGGCCTCTTGCCCGAAAACGGCGTGTTCATAGGCTGCACCGACGACAGCCGCGTAAAGCGCCTTTTCGACGATTTCCGTGGAAATAAGATATCCTACGGCATGAAGGACGCGGACTATACTCCCGCAAACCTCGTCTACGACGGCAACGGCTGCCCCTCCTTCGACCTTATGTTCAGGGGCGAAAACCTGGGCCGCATAACGCTGCACATTCCCGGCAGCCATACGGTGATAGACTCTATGGCGGCCGCGGCTGTGTCCCTTTACCTGGGCGCGGAAATGCACACCGTATGCTCAGGCCTTGCGGCCTTCCGCAACACCCAGCGCAGGTTCGAGTTTTACGGCGAGAGGGATGGCATAAAGATATACCACGACTATGCCCATCACCCTGCGGAGGCCGCCGCGGCGCTGGACGCCGCCAGCCGCATACCCCACAGGAACATATACTGCGTATTCCAGTGCAACAGCTACACAAGGGCAAAGACGCTGTTCACGGATCACGTCACCTGCTTCAACAACGCGACGGCGGTGCTGGTGCCGGATATTTACCCCGGCCGCGAAAAGGACGACGGTACCGTACACGCCCGCGACATGGTGGCGGGCATAAACGCGGGCGGCGGCAACGCCATTTATCTCGGCACCTTTGAGGAAATACGCAAATGGCTGGACGCCCACGCCGCACCGGGCGACGTGGTCATCACCCTCGGCTCCGGCGACGTATATAAGCAGACAAAGAAGCTGTTATAACTCACGGCATATAAAAAGGACGGCTCAGCCGTCCTTTGAGACTGTCGAAAAACCCAGGGGTTGATAAGGGGCCGCAGCCCCTTATGGCTTTATTCGGATTTGGCGACATGTGCGGCAAATCCGCAAAAGGCGCTTGCGTAGCAAGGCTTTCCCTGCATGAGGTGCTGGCCGCGCCATAGGCGCAAGCACCGAATGAGAAAACTCAAAAAAGTGACGTTTAGCCACTTTTTTGACACTCTGAAAGGACGGCTCAAGCCGTCCTTTTTGTACTTTCGAGAAAGCGCTGCGCTTAATCCTCCGTATGGTCTATGTCTATTGCGAACAGGCCGCCCGCGCCGCCGGAATGCAGGAACAGTATATTGTCCCTGCCATCGAAATAGCCCTGCTGGTTGAGCTTTATGAGACCGGCGAAGGTCTTGCCGGTGTATACCGGATCGATTATTATGCCCTCCTTGCTTGCCATCATGCGCATCGCTGCAACGCCCGATGACGACGGTATGGCGTAGCCCGCTCCGAAGTTTTCGAATACGTTTATGTCGCTCTCCTCAACGTGTATGCCCGCCTCCAGCAGCCTGGAGGTTTCGTTTACGAGGTCCCGCACTATGGGCCTGAAGCGCTCATCGTCCACGGCTATGCCCGTGACGCGGGTTTTGGGGGAATATATCCTTGCGCCCAGATCCATGCCCGCGTGGGTGCCGCCGGAGCCTGTGCAGCAGATAATATCGTCGAACCTTACGCCCAGCGCCGCCCCCTGCTCTATGGCTTCCCTTGCGGCGTTGACATAGCCCAGTGAGCCTACGGGCACAGAGCCGCCCACTGGCACGCAGTAGGGTTTGTGGCCTTTGGCCCGCAGTTCGCCGCATATTCTTTCCATCTCGGCATAAACATCGGCATAGTCGTCGGTATCCACAAAGCGCACGTCCGCGCCCAGAAGATCGTTAATTATCTGGTTGCCCAGCTTCTGCCATACGCCCCGCTTTTTGAGCACCAGCACGGAGCCCAAGCCCAGCCTGTCACAGCATGCGGCGGTCAGCATGGCGTGGTTGCTCTGCGCGCCGCCGGTGGTAAGCATATAGTCGCAGCCCTGCGCCATGGCGTCGGCAATTAGAAATTCCAGCTTGCGCACCTTGTTGCCGCCCAGGGCGACGCCTGTCATGTCGTCGCGCTTTATGTAGATGTTTTTGCCCATCGCCTCGCTTATGTTTGGAAGCCTGTAAAGGGGAGTGGGCAGTATACCCAATGACACACGGGGAAAATCCGAAAACTGCTTCATAGAAGTGCCCTCCGTATAATGCTTGTTTATATTGTCTATTTTACAACATAACGTCACTGTTTGCCATGTCAAAATACGCTGCCCACGGCGACGAGGCCATTGGCCAGGTCCTCCCTGTAACCGGCGTCCTCCGGAAAAAGGCTGTTTATAACTACCCTGTCGTCACCGGCCCTCCCTGTGGCGTGAATGTATTTGCCGCCGCCAAGGTACATAGCCACATGTCCCTTGAAGTAGAGAAGGTCACCCGAATTCATATTGGCCGGGTCTATCGCCTTCACCGGAAAGCCCTCCGCCATACGTGAGTTCCGGTATATGGCCACGCCGTTGAGCCAGTATGCCGTGTGGCACAGGCCGCTGCAATCCATCCCCACGGACGATCTTCCACCCCAGAGGTATGGTACCCCAAGATATGCTTTGGCAGTCTCCGTCACGGCCCGGCGCAGCTCAGCCTCCCTCAGCTTTCCCGGCAGGGCCGCTATATGGCTGCGGCGTATGTAGCCCTTTTCTCCGCCTATCAGCCGCACCTGGGCAAAGCTGTTATCCTCACCCGTCATTTCGACTTTAGCGCCCCGGGGCAGCGTCACCACCGTCCTGCCCTGATATTTGGGTATATCCAGCACTGTGCAGAAGGGAGTTACGACCCGCATTATTGCGCCGTCATACCGCCGGATAGCAAGATGCCTTTCCTCTATCCAGCCTTCATAGCCGTATTCCGTGCGTATCTTGGCAAAGCCGTTGCTTCTCTCCAGCACATCGGCTTCCTCTCCGTAGAGTATCTGGTCGTCCAGCTCTCCAACCGAAGGCTCTGAATAGAGGTTTGCTATGGGAGTGTTTACAAGCATACAAAGCTCCTTTTTTATTTATCCTACCATCAGTTGACAAGGACACACAAGGTTTTAGAAGCCAAACAGCACGGCATA
>ERZ857827.1761-NODE-1761-length-19799-cov-2.897842_pt1 | contig 19799 bp, 15 predicted proteins | sample MGYA00519761_ERZ857827 | MGnify/ENA primary metagenome ERZ857827 (study PRJEB31778, sample SAMEA3449370) | human gut metagenome | biome: human gut; feature: human-associated habitat; material: faeces | place: United Kingdom | collected 2010/2012 ... | reverse complement strand
TACCGTTGGGCGATTTCCCGCGTTGTAAATCCAATGCTCTTCAGCTCCAGAGCCTCCATCCCACGCAGAATAGTACCGGACTGCTTTTCCTTACACTGACGAAAGGCTGCCCACACCTCTTTGCCAAACACCCGGTCTTCGATGTTGCCGTCGATAGAAACGGAATCAAACAGGAACTGATTTTCTCCGTCTTCATCCGTCAAATCAGCATTATACTGCTGAAGCATGTTTTGCTTCCGGCAGTGATCAATGATCGCATTATAGACATATCGGCTGCCCAGCGGAGAAAAGGTCCCTCTTTCCGGGTGATAGGCCATGGCCGCTCTGCATAGCGCTTCGCAACCGATCTGGTAGAAATCCTCATAGGTCTGGAGCACCTGGCCATTAACCTTGACTCTGCACCGAATCACCCAATCTATGATGTCCAGGTTCTCTTCCACCAGTTTGCATTGATATTCCGTCATTTTGTTCATACTCACACCTCCTCTTAACTTGCCGCTTTCTGGTTCCGGGCCAGGATGCGGTCGCACTGTTCAATCAGCTGCTGGCAGCGGTATTCACCAAACTTGCCAATGTGTGCGTCATCAGCCGTCAGGCCAAAGGAATCCGCCATCCAGCGATAAGCTGCATTCCGGCTCATGATCCCACTCTGCCAGATGCGGTCGAAGCGACGGTGTGCCTTGATCCGCAGGTTTCTGAGATCACCATTGGCCAGCGTTCCCAGCGGAATTCTGGTTCCCGCGTGCATTCCCACATAGGACTTGCACGCAGGGTAGTTCTTGCACACATACAGCTCATCCTTCCTTCTGGGATCGTCGTAGATCTCCGAAGCAGGGCGGATGATGGCTACTGCACCGCAGTGCGGGCAGCGTAGCTGTCTCGGGGTCATATCACTCATCTTTTTCTTCTTCATGGCATTCGCCTCCCAATTTTGGTTTTCGTCCCTAGTACTTCCGAGGCGTCTGAAGTACGGTCGGGTATATTTCGAAAAATCTTGCACAAAGTTTTTACCGTTGTTTTGTGCAAACAGTCTGATTTCTGGATAAAACAAAAGCAGCCGCATCGTTTGCGACTGCTGATTGTTGTATTCAGATGGATTGTCCTTTTTATTGGACAGATAATAGCTTATAATGAAGGTACTCAAGGTACTCAAGAGGTACTCAAGAAGCTCAAAGGAGGGCCTGTCCATGGCACGCTCAGCATATCAAAAGCTCAAGCCGCTCTATATCATGAACTATCTGCTCCAGAACTCAGATGAAGACCATTTGGTTTCTATGAGCCAGTTGATTGAGCATCTCGCCGCACATGGGATTCCCAGCGAACGGAAAAGTGTTTACGATGACATCGAGGCGCTGCGCGTTTTTGGCTTGGACATCGTGCAGGGTGGGTCCGGCAAGAATGCCGGCTACTATATTGCCAACCGCAGTTTTGAGCTGCCGGAGCTGAAGCTGTTGGTCGATAGCGTTCAATCCTCCAAATTCATCACCCACAAGAAGACCGCAACGCTGATTAAGAAGATTGAAACGCTGGCCAGCATCCACGAAGCGCAGCTCCTCAACCGTCAGGTCTATGTAAAAAACCGGATCAAGACGATGAACGAGTCCATCTACTACAACATTGATGCCATTCAAAGTGGGATTTCGCAGAACAAGAAGATCCAATTCAAGTACTTCGAGTACACTGTTCAGAAGACGCGGCATTACCGGAAGGATGGTGCGTTCTATGTCGTCAGTCCCTTCGCAATGACCTGGGATGATGAGAACTATTATCTGGTTGCCTTTGATTCCCAAGCTGGGATCATCAAGCACTACCGCGTGGACAAGATGACGGAAATCTCATCTACCGAAGAGGACCGGGACGGCTTGGACGCCTATCAGGCGCTCGACATGGCCGTATATGCCAGGAAGGTATTTGGGATGTTCTCCGGCGAGGAGGAATCCGTCCAGCTTCGCTTTGAGAATCATCTGGTAGGCGCTGTTCTGGATCGACTTGGCCAGGATGTCTTCATCATTGCCGATGGCGACGATCACTTTACTGTCCGAGCAGATGTCGTGGTGAGCCCCCAGTTTTTCGCCTGGGTCACCGGCTTTGGTGCCGCCGCACAAATTATTGGTCCGGATGATGTTGTTGAGAAGATGCGTCAGCATATCAACTCAGTGGCCGCATTGTATAGTCCTGCCGGCCAAGTCTAGCTGCCAGCCAATGCAGGGAAAGGAGAACAAAATGGAACCTTTATATACCGCTGAAATCCGAAACCAACTTGAGCGCGTCATGCGTGTATTCCAGGACTACATCGTAGAGTCCAGGCATTTTGATATTCTCTATTCTGAGAAAATTGGATACATCTATATGGACATTGATCCCAAGCGCAGGAAAATAGCGGAAAGCATCTGCTTTCTCATCGAAGATGGAGAGCAATTGGCCAGACAGCTTGCCTATGAAAAGTCAATTGACACCATGGAAGAAGTGGGGCATTGCCTTGATCCAAGTGAAGCTACTGCATTGGAGCAGGCGGAAATCAGGAAGCGCCTGCTGCCGTATTTCCTTCAGCTGCCTGAGTACCGTCACCTGATTGAAGTTCAGCCCGAGAACAAATAGCATCTCCCATTGATCCCAGGCGGTCCTGAAGCGGGCCGCCTGCTCGTTTTGTCCATTACTCATGCCGCCCCAATATACCAATCATTGCGTGCAAGCTCAGAGAAATACTCGAATGTCTTCGGCGACACCACCCGGAGCTGTTCCATCTTCTCGGAATTTCCCTGATTCTCGATCCAATACCGAAAATAGTCGGCGAAATACTCATTGCAGTTCGTTGCGGAATAGTCGCGCATCACTTTCACTGTGTTTGCCGCCTCCTCTGCGTAGAGCAGGTTGAATTCCTGGGGAAAGCCCAAAGCTCCATGAAGGAAGTGCCCGAATTCATGGATTGTGGCACTGGGTTTCGCCACATAGATGGTCTTCTCACGATATGATGCAGCCCCAATGCAGGTCATATCCAGCCGTTTGCTGAGGTCTTCCAGATAGGAGCAATCCAGCCGATAACTCCAGTCCCATGCCGCAAAGCGGTCAAGAATGCTCTGGGGCACTTTTTTGATTTCCTTCACATAGGCGTCGAGCTGAGTATCCTCAATATGCTGAATGTTCAACCGGTCGAGGATCTCCGGCTTTGCCACTTCATACTCCTGCGTCAACAGCCAGTAGATTACATGGACTGCTTCTGCCCGTGTCACCAGCTCACTGTCATCCGCGTCTTCTGAGCATAAGCCAAGCTCACTGCCAATGCGGATGCAGTTCTGGCTCTGGTTCAGAGCAATGCCATTGTCATAGAGATCATAGTCATAGATGGGGATGTCAAAAGCGTGAAAGGCGCTTTCGTATAGGTTCCCACGGGTCATCCGTGTGTCGGGGGCAAGGAAGGCATTTAGATCAAGCCATCCCGCATCATGACCCGCCCGGACACTTTCAGCACCGAAAGCCAGATCTTTCTGCGGCAGCTCCGTACCCAATGCGCGGCATACCATGACTGCCCACTGGCGGACGGTGATTTCCCATTCCGGAGAGAAGCAATTCTCTCCTGTACCAACTGTGATCCCATGCTCCACCGCATAAGAGATACCGTCATACCAGGGGCTGGCATCATCCACATCCCGAAACACAGATGCCGCCAAAGCAGGTACTGCCATCACAACCATCAGCACTAAGGAGATAGTCATCGTAAGTAGTCTCTTTTTCATCTTCATCCTCCTTCTTCAGTCTTGAAAAATGAATAAGGCCAGCCCTGTATCGGGTTGGCCTGTCTGATGTTCGTCAGCTCTCTGTAGTTTGATGGAACAGTTCGGGCAGCGCTCTTGCCCGGTACTGGCGGTACTTTGTTCCCATGATTCTGGAAGAAGGATCGTTCCGCAGGAATTCCTCTGGTTTTGCTTCCATGATGTAGTCAATCCACGCAACTGCATTCTTATAGCTGCGCCGCCGCACGCGGGCTTCATGCAGCTTCTTGTACAGCTCATAACCCTGTTCACAGGGTAGGTCATTGAATTCAATGGCGTGCAGGAGATCTTCAATCTCCATCTCCGCCTGCACCTGCTCCTCCTCCAGCCGGTTCCTCTCATTTCGTATCCGCTTGATGAAAACACAGAATGCTGCGATTTCGGTCAGGTAATAATTGGCATCAAGTAGCTCTTCCGCATCATTTTCTTCCGCATTTTTTATCATGTTGTTCTCCTCTTGCTCCGCTTTCCCCGTGACAACAAGGGGTTTCGGAGCCGTTATCTCCACCGGCTCGATGCGATAGCCGAGGTTTTTCATCTTTTTCGGCAGCGAGCGAAGGAACTCCTCAGCATTAAATCGCTCTGGAAAGACCTTTGCCTTTCTCCTGTCGGACACGGGGGAAGCACAGCCTCGCTTATCGCTGCGAATGAAGAATATATCGTTGGTAATGATCCATGGCATGTTAATTCACCTGCAATTATTTGAATTTCATCGCGCTTTCTCTCTTTGTGAGCTCATTTTTCCGCCCCTCTCTTGACCTGCATCCTGCTCGCAGGTATAATATAATATAAATTATCATAAAATAGATTATCAAAAGGAGGGCAACAAAATGCAATTCATTGGTAGAGCTACTGAACTGCACACTCTGGAAACCGAGTATCAACGCGATGGTGGTTTTGTAGTTATTTATGGGCGTCGTCGAGTTGGAAAGACAACGCTGATCAAAGAATTCATCAAGGCGAAACGTGCATTCTACTTCCTGGCAACGGAAGAGGTGGAAAGTCAGAGCATGAAGCGCTTTGCCGGTGTCATTGCCCGGACTACTGGGAATACAATGCTTTCTCGTGTCGCATTCAGTGACTGGATGGATCTCTTCCAGGAAGTTGTCAAATACCACCCGGATGAAAAGAAAGTGTTAGTCATTGATGAGTTCCCCTATCTGGTAAAGACAAATCCCGCATTCCCCTCCATCCTCCAAAATGCGTGGGATGAGGTGCTGCGGGATGGCAATGTCATGTTGATTCTCTGTGGGTCTTTGATTGGAATGATGCAGAAGTATGCGCTTTCCTACGACAGCCCACTGTATGGCCGTCGCAGCGCTCAGATTCGGCTGCTGCCGCTCTCCTTCCCGGAGGTCTATGCCCATCAGCAGCTATCGTTTGAGGCCGCTGTGGAGCAGTACGCCGTTACGGGTGGCGTGCCGAAATATCTGGAATTCTTCCAGACTGGCGAAAATCTGGTTGACCAGATATCGCAGGTTGTTCTTTCGAAAAACGGATTCTTATATGAAGAACCCAACTTCCTGCTCAAGGACGAAGTGCAATCTGCAATCAACTACTTCTCCATCATCAAAGGCATCGCAGATGGCAACCACAAGTTGGGAAAGTTGGCAGGTTCGTTAGGACTGGAAACTTCGCAACTGACTCCATATCTGGCAACACTCATTGACTTGGGCTTCCTCTCAAAGGACACGCCGATCACAGAAAAGAATCCGGAGAAGTCCAGAAAGGGTCTCTATTTCGTTTCAGACAACTTCACCCGTTTCTGGTTCCGGTATGTCTATCCCTTCAAGGGGGAATTGGAACTGGAGAACCAGCAAATCGTACTCGATGAGTTAAAAAAGGACTTCATTCAAAAATTCGTGGCATTCACATATGAGGACATCTGCAAGGAGTTGTTTGCTTCGTTCTGCCACAGCGGAGAGATTTCTTTCACGCCGTCGCGAATTGGGTCCTACTGGCTCAATGATGTGAATAATGACACACAGATTGATGTCGCTGCGGTCGATCACCAGAATAAGCGTGTTTTCCTTGGTGAGTGTAAATACCACAACAAGCCGGTGGACGCACCCGTTTACTATGCACTGGAGGAAAAAGCCGCTCAGTCTTCTGATATCAAAACCGCATTTCCCGGTTACCAAATGGTATATGGCCTGTTCTCTAAGAGTGGCTTCACGGATCGGATGCTGGATCAGGCCTGCGGCCGGTCAGACATCATCCTCGTGAATGAAAACCATATCGTGAAGTGAATTAAAGGCAAACGCCCCCAAAGCATTTGAGCTTTGGGGGCGTTTGGCGCTCTTCAGCGGGAAGAATGCCTCACTCTGAATCGAGGCCCATTCTCATCGCCGCGATTGCTGGTTTCATCCTCTCCATCATTGGAGAAGAGTTCCACAAACCGGAGTGCGCCCTCAGACGAGTCTTCGAGCAATTCGGCCTCCAGCGGATAGTAAGTACCATCTGCCTTCAGGATCAGGTTATCGACGGCAACGCGGAATGTCTTACCATTCGGATAAGTCATTCGCGCCCAGAGGTTGGGGCCGCAGGGGATAACGGATACGGCATGATCGCAGCCGAGGATCTTATCGCATACCTCACTGCTGGCAGGGATCATTTCACTGTTGGTCAGACAGATTGTAACAACCCCGTCATCGTGGTCAACGACCTCAACGATGTGATCCACATTGATCATCCGATCTTCAAGAATAATAAAACGACTCATATCAAATATCTCCTTTTCTGTACGCAGGCCAAGGATAAAGTTGATGCCGGCCCGGAGCCTTGGCCATTGCTCCGAGCCGGCATCTGATGCGTAGGCATCACATATATCTACCGAACTGCCAATTCCGGATTAGTACCCAGTCTTGGGCAGAGAGGTATTCTGGAAACGACGGACGGTAGTGACCCAGGTGGCCTTTGCCGTCTGCCATTCATTGAGGTATTTACCGCCAACATCAGCGCGGTTGATGATCTGGTAGCCATTGCTCACTGTGCCCAGGACCTGCACGCGCATGGTGGGCTTAATCACAGATGCAAAGCCGCTGGCCACCGTACCGAACTCGAACCGGACATCGGTGACATACTCACCCTGAACCAGACCCAGCGTTGCCGCGTTGAGGCTCAGAGAGTAGTTGTTGGAAGTCAGCAGATTGCTGGCCAGCGTCCGGTAATCGTTGAGATTGGTTTTGAAGGTGACTTTGTAGTACAACCGCTGATTGTAGGTGCCGGTGGAAATGCTCAACGCCCTGGTAGCATCCGTTGGGATACGATCGTGCCAGAAGAAGTTGTTGAGTGCCACATTGGAGGTGTTGGAGATACCGGTGAAGGCGTAACTCATCACCTGACCGGGCTGCACCTCGCGGTTGCCGGTCTTCTTGATCGTTACACCCAGATTGGCAGGCTTATTGTAGGAAGACAGCTTAATAATCTGGTTGGGATACTCGATTTCGGCCTCCATCTCCTCGCCGCTGAGCTGATAGTAACCGGGTGCGGACACCTCAGTGACATAGTATCGGCCCAGAGGCAGCGGATCAGATGCCGCAACGCCCCGAGCGTCGGTCACAATGTAGCCAACCACAGCGCCGGAGCGAGCCTTTGTGATCTCATAAACAGCTCCCTTCAGTGCGCTGCCTGCTTTCTCCCCGGTGATGGTGTTGTCTTCTGCAGCATACTTGCGTACCTGGATCTGACCTGTGACTGCGGCGTTTTCCCACTCGATCTGGGCACATTTGCCCGCCTCGACGTAGACGGTTTTATACTGCTCATCACGGATATAGCCCTCTGCGGCTTCCAGCTCGCGGATGAAGTACTTGCCGGGCACAAGTTCGTCACGGACATAGGCATAGCCATCCTGATCGGTCTCTACTTCCATGATGGGATTCTTGCCGGAGTCATAGATGACAAACTTGACGCCGTAGATACCCTTTCCGGTATTGGCATCCACCTTATGGATCATAATGGAAGCCATCCGCTGATTGGTGATCTCCACCGTAGTGGTCTCGCCATCCTTCACACACGCCTGAACGGGAGTGGCGTCCAACTCGTAGCCATCCGCCGCCTTCAGCTCCACAATGTTGTACCAGCCGCTCTCAGCGTTGGGAATGCTGATCACACCATTGCGGTCCGTGGTGTAAGTCCCAAGGATCTCACCATTCATCTTTCGAACCTCGAATTTGACACCGGAGATCCGCTTCCCAGTGTCTTCATCACTCTTCACAATCTGCAAGCCACCGGAAGGGGTGTTGTAGAAAGTAAGGGTCTGCGTATCATCCGCATTCACCTGAACAGTCTGGGTCTGGGTAGCAGGATCAATTACATAGCCATCCAAAGGCTTTGTTTCCTTCACCACCAGGGTGCCGGTCACGCCGCTGATCCGGATCTCGCCGTTTGCATCAGTCGTATAGAGTCCCTTGCTGGAAAGGTGGCCGTTGGCATCATCAACGAAACTGCCATCTGCATAGGTAATCTGGAACTCAACGCCAGCAAGCGGCTTACCACTCACACTATCGCGTTTTTGGATGACGACAGTTCCCTGCTTTTTATTCCAGAACGTCAGGGTCTGCACCTCACCTTCCTTGATGAGGATGCTTTTAGGTGTGCCATCCAGGACATAGCCTTCCACGGTCTGCACTTCCCGGGCAGTCACCGTCGTTCCGGGCTCAAGATCCGTAATGACGATACGACCTTTTTCATCCGTTACATACTCGCCATTGCTCCGGCCAACAGCAGTGCCGGAGCTGTCTGTCACAAGGAAGTGAACGCCCTCCAGCGGCTCGTGGTCTGTTCCCTCAATGAACTTCTGAATCACCAAAGATGTGCTCGGTGTGTTAAAAAACGTAAGTGTCTGGGTGTCGTTGGGATTGACGACGACCGTTTGGGTCTTCGTCGCAGGATCGATGGTGTAGCCGGGAATGGTCCTGGTCTCTGTCACTACCAGCGTGCCCACGACGCCATTGATGGTGATTTTTCCGTCCTTATCGGTATAGTAAAGGCCGTTGCTGCTGATGCGACCGTTTTCATCCGGTACGAACTCACCAGTCGAAGTCGTCACCTTGAAAGTGACTCCCTCCAGCGGCTCGCCCGTCAGGGAGTCCTTTTTCAGGATCACCAGGGAACCGGCTTTGGAGTTCTTGACGACCACGGTCTGGGTATCTCCGTTCTTGCCAATGACTACATTGGTAGAAGCCGCATCCATGACATAGCCGTCCGGAGCCTTGATCTCATTGATGACATAAGCGCCGGGAGCCAGATTGGTGATGCGGATCTCGCCCTGCGCATCGGTGGTGAAAATACCATTCTGCGTGAGCGTTGCGGTGCCGATGACACCGTCAAGGCCTACTTCACATCCGGCAGCAGTGGTCACGCGGAACTCCGCACCGGACAAAGGCTGTCCCGTGGCACTGTCCCGCTTCTGGATGATTAGTTTTCCCTTAGGCTGGTTGGCAAAAGTCAGGGATACTGTGCGCCCTTCCTTGATCTGGACCGTCTGAGACTGCGTATCGATGAGGAAACCAGCAGGTGCTTTCGTCTCAGTGACGATCACACTCTTTCCAGGCTTCAGACCGTCAATGCGGATCTCACCGTTGACATCCGTCTTGAAAATGCCATTGGCATCGCCGATCAGAGTGCCATCCGCATAAGTCACTTTGAATTCCGCATTGGCCAGCGTCACGCTGGGATTGACGGAGCAGACCTTACGAATCAGCAGAATGCCGTCAGGAGCGTTTTCGAAGCGGACGGTGACAACGCTCTGCTCACCGCTGTCTGCCAGATAGACAGTCTCGGAGGACTGGATGATGCTGTATCCATCCGCCGGATCCACTTCCTCCAGAATGTAGGTACCGGCAGTCAGTCCCGTCCAGATGGCGGTGCCATTTTTGCCGGTGATCTTCTGCCCGATGACGGTGCCGCCGGTACCGGAAGTGCCGCCCAGGAATCTCAGCTGGAACGTGGCACCAGGTAAAGCTTCGTGAGTGACGCTATCGTATTTCTCGACGATGATGGCATTGAGGGGTGTGTTCTGGAACGTCAGGGTCTTGCTCTCGCTGCCATGCAGGATGACCTTCTGCGTGGAGGGCTCTTTCATCTGGAAGCCGGGAGCGGGTTCCACCTCGGTCACCGTGTATTCGCCGGGGTACAGACGCTTACCGGACTCATGGAGTCTGATCTCGCCATGGGCGTCAGTGAGGAAATACCCGAAATCAATCGTCGCGGGTGCCTCAGCAGATTCGCCGTTGCTGGTATAGGTGATGTGGAATTTGGCACCCTCTACATCCGCTCTTGCGACGCTGTCCTCCTTGTAAATGGTCAGCAGCGGCATTTTGCGGTTTTTGAACGTGATGTTCTTATCATCACCGGCGATCAGGCTGATTGTCTGGACCCGATCCGCATCCTTATCCGGCAGATAGTAGGGTGCGGGAACGGATTTCTCCGTGATGCGATAGGTGCCGGGAGCAACTCGCTTTGCGACTGTACCGTCTTCGCCAGTAGTCCAGTCACCGCGATAATCGCTGTCAATACCCTCAACAGTAAAAACAGTTCCGGGAACCGGGCTGGAATCGTCCGCATCGATCTTTGTAATCTTCAGCATAGGCTGCTTTAGATTCTCGAAAACGAGCTGCTGATCATCACCGGGGCCCAGATAAATCGTCTGGGTGTTGGTTTCGTCCAGGACATAAGGGTCGGGCACGGACTTCTCCGTGACCTCATAGCTATCCACCGGAATAGCTGTCAGAACGGCCATGCCGGAGGCGTCTGTTGTGACATCCTGATGATAGCCGTAGTGGATGCCCTTGATCTCAAACACAGTCCCGGCAACAGGCAGTTTATTCTGCTTGTCCAGCTTCTTGATAGTCAGATTGGGGAGTTTCTGGTCTTTGGCCGTCACGGTGACTGTGCCGCCGCCATTGATAACAGCCTGATCCACATGTGCGCAGACGGGGCTCGTCAACCTTGCAAAGGGTGCAGGTGCAAAAACCTCGACGAATGCATACATGCCTTCCGTCACATTGGAAACAGTGATCTTGCCAGAGACATCTGTGGCTTCCGTGCCAATCAGCTGGCCGTCCTTGAGGATGTTGAATACTGCCCCAGCGAGAGGCCTGTCAGAGTCATCCTTCTTGATGAGCTGAATTTTGACTTTTGCATCGTTTTCAAACACGAGAGATACATTCGTTCTCCCATCCCAGTAAAATTCCTGACGGACTTTACTGGGGTCCTTACTGAGCGTGTATCCTTCCGGAGGCGTTACCTCCGTCGCAACATAGCTGCCGACAGGCATGGTAGACCAGGGCACGTCGCTCAGGGCGCCGCCTGCTCCGGTCGTATAGGTGCCGGTGAAGTTATTATCGACACCGGTGATTTTGATGACTGCGCCTGCAAGACCTCTACCGGGATTGTCCGCATCGACTTTTCGAATATTGCCCGTTGCAGTGACAATGGGCGTATCGGTAAAGGTAACTGTGACAGTGTTGCTGCCGCTATTCGGCAGGACAACATATTCAGGGCCCGCATTATCGATCTCATAGCCTTCCGGCGCTCTGGATTCCGTAATTGCATAAGTACCGGCATCCAGCGGAGAGATCGTGCAGGTACCGTCAGAGCCGGTCGTCACATCCCGGGAAAAGGAGCCGTTGGTGGCTTCCACATGGAACTGAGCACCAGCAAGGCCCTTCGTGGGATTGGTAGCGTCAACCTTTTTGATGACAATGGTGTACTGCTCATGCGTCACGCTGAGTTCGCCAATGATGACGCTCTGAACGGTATTGGCAGGATGTGCGGAGGAACCAGAGCCCGTGAAGGAGTACTCATTCACAGAGCAATCGCCCCATACGCCCTGATTCCCAAGATCCAGGATATACTGTGCACGGTCTCTGAAGGAGGTTCCGTCATTAAGCTGATCGATATCGTTATAGTTCGTGCTCTTCAGAGAATTCCAAACGTACATCAGCTCTTCAGCACAAGCCTCTGTGGGATTGCTCAGAGTGCCCGCCTTATACCGCCACACAATTGCCTGCACCCAGGCATTCATGTACCAGGTATATTCGGAGCCCCAGATGTCATCCACACCAAGTGCGTGTGCCTGGTCAGTGAATGTGCCGGTGGAGTGTGCGTAGTAATAGGCCATCATCATTTTGACAATCGAGTCGGAGATGGGTTGTGGGTTGCCCCAGGTCTGACCGATCAGAGATGTGCCCATACCGCCGCCTTTCACGCCGCAAAAGCCGACAGATGTCTTGCCGCCTACGCCGTAGTACATCTGATGCAGCGTGCATCTGCCAAGGCTGGCGGACTGATAGGAAACGCCACTCATGCCGAACCGTTCCAGCTTGATGGTGTCCGCGCTGGCTGCAAATGCAGTCGCCGGGATGAGTCCGAGCAGGCAAATCAGCGTCAGCAGCATTGCTGTCACTCGGGTTCTGAGTGAATACCATGTTTTTTTCATATTCGTTTGACCTTTCTTTTGAATTTGCTTATAAAAATGGCCTTTCAGCAAGTGAGCTGAAAGGCCATGAAAGCACATATTGCGTTATGCGTATGGATTGATTGCGGAGGGATTTCCGACAAACATGAAGCAGACAGTTCCACGATCATCGTCTGTGATGCCAACTCCAACAGAGTCACATGCAGGATCGATCATCGTCTGGAAGTGGCTGGGAGAATTGATCCAATTCTCCACAGCACGCTGCGCGATCTTGGAAGATGGCACACTGGTAAATGCAGTGATATTCGATCCAAATCCATGGGGATACCCGGCATATGCAACCGCCTCGCACTCCACCTTATTTTGATGATATGTGACATGCAGGGATGAGCAATACTGCGCGGCATCCATAAGTGCCTGATTGACGCTCAGTTCCGAAACGCCATTCTCGCGGCGAACCTGATTGATTCGATCAATGAGTTCCTGCCGAATCGCATCAGTATCCTGAGAAGCGATATTCTGGGTACTTGCAATTTCTTCAGGCTGGTGCACGGTCAATGTCAAACTGGCAGAATGTCCATCTGCATCGGTCACAATCACATCAGCACTGCCAGATGCAACTGCAATGGCGGTCCAAAAACCGGACACCTTCTCCACTCTGACTACATTCGAGCAAGTAGATACAACACTCTTCACATTGGAGCTGGGACTGATATTCAATCCGCTGCGCTCACCGGGTAGAAGTGTTGCACCCTTATAACTGCTAACTCGAATGCCGGAGTTTTCAGGTGCGACTCCGGTATACGGATTCCCAGTATCAATTTGGACGCCGGAACTCCAATACACATTGAATCCCACCTGGGAGCCGATGTCCCGGAGCTTGACGTAGTTATGGCCTGCGATGTTATAGGCTTCCATCGCCACCTGCTTGCCATCGACGTAGATAGGCTGCCAGGTAGGTTCGGCGACCATACCTGCCGCCTGAGTAAGCTGCGGTGCAAAGAACGTGGTGCCAATCAACAAGCCAGTCAGCATGGATAGGATCTGTTTCTTCATGGATCATTACCTCACTTTGTCGTATTCCCAGCCGCTCTCTGTGAGGTGGAATGAGTCAGTTGGTCTCAGCTGCGTGAAGACCTAGGAGGAAAATTTGCTCTTTGGTGTACAGTTTCCGCCGCTCCAAGTCCTTCATTTGATCATATGCTTCACGCGAGATACGAGCATGGATGGTCATTTGGCTTGCAGAGGACACGGACTTAGTGCGATGTTCGCGATTGCGGGGCTTATTGGTGTTCATATTTTTCCTCCGAATTATCAAATCTCCACTGCCTGCACACACAGACGCAGAGAGGGCTGGTTTGCAATACAGGTGATCATGGTAATACGGTTATCACCCATCTCATTGAGGTAGGAATAATCCGTGCTGCCAATCGTGCCGACGAAGGTGACTTCGTAAGTCCTGATCCCCTGGTTGGTCGTATAGGTAACAGTGTCGCCGACTTTGGCATTCTTCAGCTTCGCGAAATATGCGTGGCTGCCACGATTATGTCCGAACAGTCCGATGTTGCCATCGTAGAGGCCGGAGCCGGTATAGTGGCCAGCCCCCTTCGCCATGGATGCATCGGTCGCTCCTTCATATACTTTGGCGCTGAGGCCAATGCGTTTGATGGATACGGTTCCGATGCTGCCATCCTTCTGCGTCAGGTCAGCAACAGTCAGATGGGGTCGATACGGGATCTCAATGGTGCCGCCAGAGATGATACTGGAATTGCTGAAGTCGGATTCCGGGTACATGGTAGTGCCGGAGCCGCCGCCGATACCGTACTGGATACCACTGCTGAGATACGGGTTATTCAGCGAGCTCTCCAGGAACTCCTGGCTGAGGCCGTACTTCAGCTCCGGAATGTCGTAGTCGATCTGGTTACGAGCGCCGTAATTGTACCCGGCGTCATACAGATCCTCATAGTTGGTGCTTCCGTAGTAGTCCGGCTTGGGATCGGTGGTAAAGGAATAGTCCGCTGCGCTGGCACTGACGGCCATGCTTGCCATCAGGGCCAGGGTCAGCACGAGAGTGGGGATAGTCTTTCTTTTCATTGTGCTGCCTCCTCATGGTCCGCATTCTCCTCTGCCGGCGCAGTGCCGACATCCACCTTGAACCAGTAAGGACCATTCACGGTTCCCACCGTGTGGTCGAAGGTCTGGTCAAAGTAGCGGAGATTGATTTTCTTGCCGAACAGCTTCCTTGCCGCTTTTTCATCTACCTCGATGGCAATCACGCCTTCGGGTACATTCTTCAAGCGGTCAATTCGCAGTTCCGGATTGTGGGTACGCAGGAGGAGCCTGCCGCATTTGTCATATTCGTTGCCCTTGCCGGTAGATTCATACACTGTTGTATTCTTACGGGTGAGCAGAGCAATCAACAACAAAGCGCCCGCTGCGGTCAGGATAATCAGACCAACGATGGGCAATACCATGCTGGGGCCTTCCTCCGCCACAATGGGTGTACCCAGGTAAGTTACCGTGTATTTGATGCTGGAGATGCCAGATGCGGTGACGGTGCCGGTATAGTCAGCAGTGGTAATATAACCGGTTGCCACGCTGGAATATGCGGTGCCGCTGTAAGTGGCGACAGCGGTGTAGGTTGCAGGGACAAGCTCATCGCCGACCAGGGCTGTACTCTCCACACTCCAAGTCACATTGGAAAGGCTCAGCGTTCTGCCGTTCTTCACCACGGTCTTGTCGATGTAGGAGGAGTCGTTTCTGTCGAGGCCGGTGTAGTTTTTTGTCGCTGTCACCGTATAACTGCTGTTCTTATAGCCAGCCGCCTCGGTCTTGATGGTGCTATGATCCAGAGCCAAAGTGCCGGAAGCCACGCCGTCGTCATACTCGATGGTAGGCTTCAGTTCAGCGAGGATATCTTCCAGGTTTTTGGTGCTGGTGGTAATGGTCACGGTCTCGGTATGCAGGTTCTGCTCGTTGTAAGTCTGCTCTTCCTTGACCGTGCTGCTGTGAGAATAGAGGAAGCCATCATACTCGAAGTCCTCCTCCGCCAGACTGGACGGGTCCTGGTCGGGCAGGAGCGTGAAGACCTTGATGGCGAGCTGCTGGCCATTGAGGTTCTGATAGGTCACATCATCGGGGATGTATTCTGCGGCACTTGCGCTCACGCACAAGCCAAGGCTCAGGGTGAGGGCAAGGATCAACGCCATTGCTGTTCTTTTCATCGGAATCTGGTTCCTTTCTGTAATTTAAGTGTGCTCCTGAACGGAGCTTGCAGAGCTGCCGGGAGACAAACGCGCTCGACCATATCGGTACTCAGCAATGCACTGACAGAGAATGTCCATCAGGTAATCCGGACTGAGTGTATCAGACATCCAGATGCACTGGCGGTACATGTAGATGCTGTTGCTATCGGTCAGGACCAGGGTATGCCAACCTGCCACGGACTCGCTGTTCAGTTCATTTGCTGAGCGGTACATATCCGCCTCATGCTCTTTTGCAAAGAGGATCTTATCGGCAACGATGACGGACATGATCCGATAGGATCGAATCATGGAGACGAGGACGACACACTCGGTGTCTTCATCCTTATGGATGGCAACATAGGTGTCGCCTCGCTCTTCCACGATATTGAGGCACGCTTTGATGACTTCCCTGCAATGCTGCATCGTATGCGCATGGGGATTGGTCATCTCATTCACCTCAATCTGGAGTGACGCTTGATAATGCGGGTGATGACGCCAAACGCCATACCGACATCCTCATCCACACTACGGACCAGGAAGCTTACCGTGTCCAGCTTACTGGGAAGCTCTTTCGTGCGGTAGGATTTGGTTTTGGCATTGACGCCGGCCTGAAGGCGGATGTAGATCATGCGGTCCTGGACATTGGTGACGACGCCGAAATAGTTGGAGCCGGGAACCAGCTTGCGGAGGTTCGCAAGGTCGGGATTCTCCACTGCTTTCTTTACGGACAGCCGCACGCTGTACTGGCCGGTCTCTTCGTCCTTCAGCACACTCTGGACTCTGGCTACTACAATGTCGCCGGTGGCAAACAGGTCGCTGACATCAGCAAACCATTCCCAAGTCAGCTCCGATGCGGGGATCACCGTATCCACGCCAAGCGCTTCCACGATGATCCGACGTCCGCTGACATTGATGACTCGGCAGGCAATGCGGATGCCCTCTTTGACACGACCGGAGGCATAGTACCTGGCCTGCCGCTGCTTGAGTGCTTCACGCCGACTGCCGACCGCAGCACGATTCTTGATATCCACTCCGGAGGGAATGAAGTCAATCGTTGCGCCGAGGATGCGGCCAAAGCGGAGTCGGAAGTTCAGAGGAGGTTCCGAATTGACGGGCCAATCGTCCATGAACATCTCATGGCCGGGAATCAGAATTCTGATCCCCTCGTAGTTGACGACCACAATCGGATTGGCTCCCTCAGTGTTCTCAATACCACTGACAACACCGGTGAGCACAAGGTGGCGGTGCATTGCACCACGCAGATAGTTCCATTTGACATCCTCGGTATCCTCCGGCGTGAAACCGCGTTCCTGGTCGGTGATGTCCAGGATGTCTTCGGAATAAGCTCGCGTGGCTCTGCGCTCTTCCACAATGGGAGGAGCCGTTGCTTTCTGCTCGATGGAATCCAGCGGATCATTGGTGATCTGCTGGGCCTCCACGGCAGGTTCGCTCTTCTTGCGAGGCATAAGCGTATCTTCCTTTCGTTAGATAGTGTCTTTCAAATCGACTTTCTTCCCAATGGGTGGCTTTGCCGCAGGAGCAGTGGGTTTCTTCTGCTCTTTGGCTGGCTTAGTCTCCGCAGCGGGTTGGCTGCCGACTGAAATGGTGGATTGGGGCTGCTCGGAAGCAGAAACCCGGCTGGTTTTCCAGCCGGGTTCATGAAGGATTGCCTTCCTGCTTCTGAGCTTTTTATATGCCGGATGGAGCGAGTAATCGAAGCGTTTGGCTCGGAATACCTTCTGCCCACGAATAAATACAAGCTCTTCATCCGGTGCTAAACGCATCACCTCGTCCGGCGTCAGCAATTGACGCCTCCCGATGGAGTTGGTTCTGCGGAAACTTGGCGTATAGTTGGTGATGTGCATGGTATTCAGTTCACGCATGGTGCCTTCCACTTCCACTGAGGCAACACCAATGCGGTCACTGATCCATTCCGCTGTTAGCGTGTCCGTACAGCCCAGGAAGATAGTGGTGTCACAGGCACCGATGATTTCCTGCCACCTGTCATCCGGATATCGGTTTCGCATCTGGCCTATGTTCTGGAAGAACACGGCAACAGAGCAACCTCTGGATCGGATCGTGGAACACTTTTTCTCAAAGTCAGGGATATTGCCTGAGCAATTGGGAAACTCATCGAGGATGAATTTCACTTTCGTTGGCAGGCATCCGCCCTCACAATAGCTGTCTGCATAGCGGATCAGCTTGATGAATAGGAAGCTGAAGAACAGAGAACTGAGGAATTCAAAGGTGCTATCCTGATCGGACACGATACAAAAATAGGCGCATTTCTGTTTTCCTGGGAGTTCCAAGTCAATTTCGTTATATGAGGTGATGTCTCGCACCTGCTGCGCCTGCATGACCTGGAGCTTACTGCCAAGGCCGATAATCACGCTGGATCGGACAGTCTCACTGGACTGCATGAAGATCGCGTATGGCGCAAATGCGGGCGATGGCGGCATAACCTCGTTGGTGAAGGGATTGGTATGCTCCTTGCGGATGCCATTCATGAGTTTGGACAGATCCCGTTCACTCTGGTTGCAGAGCAGGTCATATACCTGCCCGAGGTTTCTCTTGTCGGGCGGCATTTCCAACGCGACATAGAGAACCAGCGCCTTGAGCAGGTTCAGCTCCGCGTTGAACCAGAAGGCATCCTTCATTTCTCCGCTGGTGCTTTTCAGAACAATGTCTGCGAAGGTCTGGGCCATCAGTTCACTGGTGCCGACCTCACCAAGGCAGTTCCAGGAATCACTATGCTCCATAGAGATCAGGTTGAAGACCTTCACTGTATAGCCTTGGTCAATGAGGTACTGACTCATGGACTCATACAGTTCCGATTTACAGTCGGTGATGATCATGCTTTCTTCCCGTTTCGCAGCCTGGAGGATCAGATTGCGGGAAACTGATCGGGACTTACCCGTTCCGGAAGCACCGCATACCGCAAGGTTACTGTTCAGCCGCGAATTCTTCGGAAGTGTAAATACCTTCCCGCTTTCTGTCCTCCCGAGGATATCCTGGTCGGTGTTTTTTGCGGTGGTAATATCGAAGCACTGCTCCGCCTCCTTACTATCCATGAAGGCTGCCGTTCCATAACTGCCAGATTTGGAGATAGTTAGGTTCCGATCATGGTCGGCTGTACCAGTATTGCCCCAGCCGAGACGGAGGCCAAAAATGCACAGGAGCGCCACACCGGCGATAACTGCGCCTACCGCAATCAGTCCTTCTGGGAAAGTGAAAACTGCGGACAGCACATCCCCAATCTCCAAGGAAGGAAGTCCCGGAGATTCCCGATAGTTGCTGCCAGCAGCTTTCCATGCGTTGATATTGGTGATGAATTGTGCGATGATTCCCGCCCCGTAGAGCAGGAGGGGGATCAGAATGGCAAAGCTAATTGCACCTGCCACGATCTTTTTCTTTTTCATAGGCTTCTCCTTCATTGATCGCACGCACCTCGATCAGGGGGCCAACAATGGTTTGGACGGAATCCACTTGGTAGTCGTAGCACAGAAGGATAGGACTTTGTGTGAATCCGTATGGAGCCTGATTGATGTTGAGGAGCGCGAGTAGATCGCATTGATAGTTCAGGATGACGGGTCGCTGACCGTCTTGGGTCACAGCGTCGTAATCGCGGGTTAGTACTGATGGTGGTTTGTACCCCGCCAAAGCATTGCGGTTTGCTTCATGCCGCCTCTCAGGATTGACGATAGTTGCCAGGAGTTCATCTCCCTGCACACTGTTAACGATGAAAAAGCAATTCTGGTACGCATCGGAAACGGTGAAGTATCTGCTTTGGGTATTGACCCGATGATGAGCGATCTTCTCCGCCACCTTCATTCTGGAGCCGATGACCACCTGACTGAAGGACTCACAGTGGAATCCGCGTGCGTTGAGCATGGTTTCAATGGAGGCTACGGTGTTCTCTTCCGTACTACGCATCCAATACATGCGGGAATAGCCTGTATGGTACAGGCAGTAGCAGTTCCGGCCCCGGACAATAATTCCCGCTATGCGGGAGCCTTTTACAACAGAGTCAGGATCATATTCCTGGATGGATCTGCGGATCTCCGATGTTGCATAGAAGTAGGTACAATCCGGGCTATACGGAACATTGTTGCGAAGAGGACTCGTTGGGGACATAAGGGATGGCTTCCGATCAGGGAGAAACTCAGCGCCGGCATTATATGACATCATCAATGCGATGGTCAGGGAGTGTTGCCGCAGGATCTTCTCCGTTGAAGAATGACCCGTTGGATGTTCATCCTGCTTCGCTAAAATATAGGCCAGCGCTTTGGGGTCTCTCTCACTGATGTAATCCAGGCCCTTGGGCGTCAACCGCATGGAACGAACAATTCTCTGCCTTGACCT
>ERZ857827.1747-NODE-1747-length-20033-cov-18.803234_pt1 | contig 20033 bp, 17 predicted proteins | sample MGYA00519761_ERZ857827 | MGnify/ENA primary metagenome ERZ857827 (study PRJEB31778, sample SAMEA3449370) | human gut metagenome | biome: human gut; feature: human-associated habitat; material: faeces | place: United Kingdom | collected 2010/2012 ... | reverse complement strand
TCCGGGGCTATTTGATTAATTATTTAACTCGTCCCATTTTAACGGGACACTAATGTTCTTTGTACTACCCAGGCAATACAATATATCGGTTCTACCCCTACAGCTATCTTGGGGGCTTTAGAGCCTTTGACTGCTGTTTTCTTCGGAGTGGTCGTTTTCGGTGAATCGCTGACGTTACGGTTGGGGTGTGGTATGTTGATGATTATTCTCGCTGTAACTCTGATTATTGCAGGAGGAAATGTCACGATTTATCTGGTACGTTTCAGGAAACTGTTTCCCAGACTTCCGATCAAAAGAAAAAAATGATTACAGATATGCCTTAGTTCCGATATGAACTGGATCGATCGGAAAGTGGAGGATTATGGTTTGTCTTCTGCTTATGATCAGTATATTATGGCAGATTGGAGAACTTGCTTGTGGAATCCGACTCGTTATCTGAATATTTGGCTGACTAAAATTTCGACCAGAAGCAGTGAATTTCCTTTGGTACGGTATTAGGAGGTTATTACGGTTTCCTGGAAACCAACTGTAACGATTATGTTTATTTGAACCCTGATGGAGACAACGCTTATTGCCCGGATACTTACAATTATTACTATGCTTTTTATCCATCTGTATTTAAAGCGAATAATCTGGATAGTCAGCCCGAAGATGAGCCTACCCGTCCGATGGAATGATTTACTTCTTTTGGAGTAATGGACTGCTATAACCGGAAGAATTCGGTGAGTGTAGATCAGGCGTTGCGGATGAGAAAAGTGTTGAAACAATGTCCTTCCCGTTGGAATTACAAATCCGACCGGGCGTTTACCGGACTGTAAAAAGAATAAATAAAAACAAAAGTGGGTTGTCCCCCAGGTCGAAAGTTTGACTTGGAAGACAACTTTTATAACGACGGAAGGAGATATGGTTCCTGTCTAACTTCCAGGAGGTATCGAAAATGACAAGGGGCACAGACGTAAATCTAAACGCTGTAACCCTTGTTACCTAAAAACGCCTTGATCTTGCTTTTAGAATCTGATTCCCAAAGTGATTCGGGCTTCATTACTTAGGTATTTGTTTTTTAAAGGCTCGGATTGAATGTCGTAGTAGGAATAAAATACGGTTTCATTTTCCGAAAACTTGTGAATAAATGCTGCATCACAATAAAACATGCCGAAATTGAGACCGGCACCTGCTGTAAAAGCCTGAATGCGGTTATAATTTTTGTGAGTTTCATTGTGGTAGGGAGAATCCCAGAATGCATAACCGGCACGCAGACTGAACAGACTATTGAAACGGTATTCGGCACCTACCCTGAAATTATGGGTGGCACGAAGATAATCTTCGATGTCTTGATTAGTGGCTTGTTCCATAGAGCCGTCATAATCGTCTTCAATTTCACTGATATTGGCATTTTGGTAGTTCACATATTCGTAATCGACACTGACGATGGCCTTTTGGTTGAGGACGGTAGCCACGCTTAACATAGCCCGCCAGGGGGTACGCATATTAAAGTCTACCGAATAGTCCGGACTGTAAAAATCGAAATCGAAACCCTCTCTGCCGTTTGACGGATCTTGTGACGTATAAAAAGACGAATACATCGAAGTGGCCATGCTGTAATTCATATTGTACCAGGTCGGGGTATGGATGGCAGCTCCTAACCGGATTTCCGGAATAGGACGGTAGATCACCCCGAATTTCAGATTGGTACCCACTCCGTTCATTTTCTTATATTCATAGTAGGTATAATAATCCAATCCACTGGGTGAATTTTCAGGGGGGGCTTCCGTATATTCGGAATGCATTTTATACCAGATGGACTGAATACCGATTGTCAATCCCAGGTACAATTTGTCTTTGTAATTGGTTCCGAAAGAAAAAGCATATTCTCCCTGGTTACCGTCTTCTTTCATGCGTTTAGTCTGGGCCACTATTTCTCCGTTGTGGAGGATAGAATGATAGTAGCCGAAATTAGGATCTTTTTCATCCTCATTCCGGTTGATCAGGTAGCATTGATAAGCCAGATAATTGCTGAAAGAAGAATTCAATTCGTCGGAGGGATAATCTCCACTACTTGCGGCCAGTACATCCAGCAAGGAGGTGGAAGAGTTCCAGATCACCTGATCGGTTTTCCGGTTGAAATTATTCAAATTGGTATAATTGATTCCGAAATTAATGCCTTTCCAGTCGAAGTTGGGAGAATAAAAAGCGAATACAGCTCCCAAATCTCCCAATTGGAAAGAATTGTCTTTGGGACTATAGTCGGTAGCCTTGGTGTTGGCAAAATTTAAACTGGGTGTAATAGAGACTTCCGATTTCCTGAAAACACCGATCCCGGCCGGATTGGAACTTAGGGTAGACAAATCACCTCCCAAAGCCCCGAAGGCTCCCGCCATACCTGCCGAACGGGCTGTCCCCCAGTTCAGCGTCCTTGAAAATTGTACGGCATCCTCGAAAGTCTGAGCTTGTGAAACAAGTACGAATCCCAGAAGAGCGGATAATATAATTACTTTTTTCATGATATGCTGGTTTAAGTTTATCTTCTAGTTGGGCGATTTATTGTGCCTCGGGAGGAACCACCTGAACTCCGGGAAGGCGATGAATTCCGGGAAGGCGAATAGCTGCTACCTGAGCTTCGGGAAGGGGTATAGCTGCTACCCGAACTCCGGGTGGTCGATGAGGATCTCCGGGGAGTATAATTCGAAGAACTATTATTATTATAAGTCGGCCTGTAACTATTTTGAGGACGATTATACGTTTTTACATTACTTGAACTACTTCCGGACGGCCGGGTATACCGATTGTTCGTTGTGTTTGACGGCCGGGTTGTGGTAGACGGCCGGTTAGTCGTTGTCGATGGTCGTGCTGTCGTTGTCGGGCGATTCGTCGTTGTCGATGGCCGTGTGGTTGTCGACGGCCGGGTTACCGGACGTGTTCCCCCTTGTGAGGGGCTGGACGTATTGGTTCCCGGGCGTATATTCGAGCCTGTATTCGGCCGGGTGATCGTTCCTGGGCGGGTAGTTGTCGTATTCGGCCGTGTCGTACCTGTCGGCCGGTTGATACCGGAAGTATTGGGGCGTGTTGTGCCCGGACGGTTAACCGTTCCGGTTGAATTGCCCGGACGGGTGGTTGTTCCTGTTCCTGGCCGTAAAGAGTTACTGGTGCCCGGGCGTAACGCACTTCCTGTACCCGGACGGGTGCTGTTCGGGCGGTTCAACCCATTGTTGCTGTTGGGCCGATTTCCGTTGGGGCGTATGCCGCTTACTCCGCCTCCGAATCCAGGCCGTTGTCCTGCCCAATGAGGCCGGTTGGGCCTGTTGGGATAATGACCGCTTCCACCGCCCCAGTGCGGATAATCCCAACCGGGATGTCCCCAATGTGGGTGAGGCCAGTGTGGATACCCCCATCCCGGATAGTAACCACCGTACCAGGGGTGATACCAGGGATCGTACCAACCTCCGTACCAAGGATCGTACCAGCCTGAATTCCAACCGAATCCGATGCTCCAGCCCGGACCGCCCCAACCCAGATTCAGACTCCAGTTGAAACGGTTGTTGAAAGTAGCGTCGAAAGCCCAACTGTCGAAGCGGGGATTGTTCCATACGATGGTCCAGATATATTTCGGATAAGTACCGAAAAGCAGGGAAGAATATAAATTGATATTCGTATTGGAAGGAAACCACCAGTAACGTCCGTTATCTGTATAGACATTCCAATCCGAATCGAACGAAAGGTTGAGGGCTATTTCCTGCCCATTGCTGAAATTGGCGAATCCTTCGGGATACATATTGATGATCCGTTGTATTTCTGCCAAATCGCTGGCCGGCCCCCGGTAGCCTCCGATCCAGTATCCGGTATTTTCGTACAAGGTCATATCGATCTCTTCATTGTTGGCAAGCTTCTCTTCTGCTTCCCGGGTCAAGTTTTGGATATTCACTTGCTCCAATTGCCCGCTACGGGCATTGATCTTCGTGCTGTTACTACTCGAGAAGGTGGCAGGCGGTGTACTGCTACCTGCTGAACGGGAGATTTCCTCGGCTAAGACAGTCGGATCGACCGGTTGTTCGGTCCCGATATCATGTCCGGTAAGATTTTCTACTTCCTGGATAGCCAGCGCTTTTTTCCCGGGGACGTAATAGATATCGTCCTCCATGATAGAGCTGAAATTCCGGGTAGTGGAACAGGATGCTATTATAAAAGCAAGACCTGCTATGTATAAAGAAAATTTCATGTTAGTTTATTTATTCGTTTTATTACTAGTATCAAAAAGTATACCAAGAAAAAAATTGCTATTGTTTTTACTATTCTTTTTTAACCTGTTGCCGATCATGGAATAAAAATAATCAAATTCGGTCATATCTACTATTTTTTTCTTTAAATTTGCTCCCGTTTTATCAAATAATAAGAAGATGGGCAAGTTTTTAACATCAAGAAGCGAAGATTACTCACAATGGTATAATGAATTAGTGGTAAAAGCCGGTTTGGCCGAACAATCCGTAGTGAGAGGATGTATGGTGATCAAGCCTTACGGATATGCGATCTGGGAGAAGATCCAGCGTCAGTTGGACGATATGTTTAAACAAACAGGGCATGTCAATGCTTATTTCCCGTTGTTGATTCCCAAATCTTTTTTCTCTAAGGAAGCCGATCATGTCGAGGGGTTTGCAAAAGAATGTGCTGTTGTGACGCATTATCGCTTGAAAAATGACCCGAACGGAGGAGGAGTTGTTGTCGATCCGGCAGCAAAATTGGAAGAAGAGTATATCATTCGTCCGACTTCGGAGACCATCATCTGGAATACTTATAAAAACTGGATACAATCCTACCGGGATTTGCCGATTCTGTGTAATCAGTGGGCTAACGTGATGCGTTGGGAAATGCGTACCCGGATGTTTTTGCGTACGGCCGAATTTTTGTGGCAGGAAGGACATACAGCCCATGCGACGAAAGAAGAGGCTTTGGAAGAGGCCAACAAGATGGTGAGGGTGTATGCCGATTTTGCACAAAATTGGATGGCTGTCCCCGTCATTATGGGCTCGAAGAGTGAGAGCGAGCGGTTTGCAGGTGCCCTGGAAACCTTTACGATTGAAGCGCTGATGCAGGATGGAAAAGCTTTACAAGCCGGAACTTCCCACTTCCTCGGACAGAATTTTGCCAAAGCTTTCGATGTACAGTTCACCAATGCTGAGGGAAAACTCGAATACGTGTGGGCAACTTCGTGGGGGGTATCGACTCGTTTGATGGGCGCTCTGATCATGGCTCATTCGGATGATAACGGTTTGGTATTGCCTCCGAAATTAGCACCTTTGCAGGTGGTTATCGTGCCGATCTATAAAGGGGCCGAAGGATTGAAAATAATCAGCGATAAAGTACAGGGGCTGATTGAAAAACTGAGAGCTAAAGGAATCTCCGTAAAATATGACGATCGCGATACCCAGAAACCGGGGTGGAAATTTGCCGATTACGAGTTGAAAGGTGTGCCTGTGCGTTTAGCGATGGGAGAACGGGATTTGGAAAACGGTACCATCGAAGTGGCTCGCCGCGATACTTTGACGAAAGAAACTTTGCCTTTGGAGGGTATTGTCGGACATATAGAAAAATTGTTAGGGGATATCCAGGAAAATATTTATAAGAAAGCATTGGATTTCCGCAATAGTATGATCACTAAAGTGGATTCGTACGATGAATTTAAAAATCTGCTGGAAAGTAAAGGCGGATTTTTCCTTTGTCATTGGGATGGTACTGCAGAAACTGAAGAAAAGATAAAAGCCGATACCAAAGCGACGATCCGTTGTATTCCTTTCGATAGCCCTGAAGAAGAAGGAAAAGATATGGTGACCGGTAAACCGTCTCATCGGAGAGTGTTGATTGCGAAAGCCTATTAATGTAATATGTAAAGAGCTAAAAGCTGGCAGGTAAGTTTGCTGTTTTTAGCTTATAGCTTTTTACTTTTAGCTTTTTTGCTTTTTATGATGAATGTTACTGACCGTTTTTTGAAGTATGTAGGTTATGGTACTCAGTCTGACCCGAATACGGGATTGAATCCCAGTACACCGGGACAGATGGAGTTTGCCCATGTATTGAAGGAAGAGATGGAAGCTATAGGTATCCAGGAGGTGGAACTGGATGAATACGGCTATGTGATGGGAGTTATACCTTCTACTGTGGAACGGGAAACGCCGGCTATCGGGTTTATCGCCCATATGGATACCAGCCCCGAAATGAGTGGCAGGCATGTAAATCCCCGGATTATCGAGAATTATGCGGGCAATGATATTGTGCTGAATAAAGAGAAGGGAATCGTACTTTCGACGGAGGAATTTCCGGAATTGATGAATTATGTAGGGCAAACATTGATCACTACAGATGGGAATACCTTGTTGGGTGCGGACGATAAAGCCGGAATCGCCGAGATTTTGACCGCAGCCGAATATCTGATCGGACATCCCGAAGTTAAACACGGTAAAATATGCATCTGTTTCACTCCCGATGAGGAAATAGGGGAAGGGCCCGATCATTTTAATGTAAAAAAATTCGGGGCTAAGTTTGCCTATACGATGGATGGAGGAGAGATCGGAGAATTGGAATTTGAGAATTTTAATGCCGCTAATGCCCGGATCGTTTTCAAAGGACGGAATATTCATCCCGGATATGCGAAGAATAAAATGGTCAATTCGATTGCTGTAGCCAATGAGTTTATGGCTAGTCTGCCTAAAAAAGAAGTGCCTGAAAATACTTCCGGTTACGAAGGTTTTTTCCATGTGTATTCGATAAAGGGAGATGTGGAAACTACCGAGATCGAAATCCTGATCCGTGATTTTGACCGGGAACGTTTTGAATGGCGCAAAAATACGATCGAGAACGGGGTGCGTGAATTTTCCAAACGTTTTGGGCTGAAAATCGAGTTGGAATTGAAGGATCAGTATAGCAATATGCGTGAAAAGATCGAACCGGTTCACTACATTATCGATATTGCAAAGCAAGCCATGCAGGAGTTGAATATCAAGCCGTTGATCGTGCCGATCCGGGGAGGTACGGATGGGGCACGGTTGTCGTTTATGGGGTTACCTACTCCGAATCTTTTTACGGGAGGACATAATTTTCACGGGCGCTATGAATATATACCCGTTTATGCAATGGAAAAAGCCGTACAGCTGATTATACGGATTGCTGAATTGTGTACGAAAATCTAGTTTGACTTTTTAAATCGTTTCATAAGGCAGAACTTCAGAAAACCGACTTTCTTTTCCGGGTTCGGATAGTTTTCTGGTCAGAGATGAAATTATATCTCGTCATCACGTTGTGATTGTCATTGATATTCCGGTCCGATCGGGTGATGAGTCGGTAAGAATCGGTATTGCTGCCGAAACCGGTTCAGGAACCGGTTTCGGTTGGGAAATATTGTGATAAATTAAAATAAATTCACTACTTTTGAGGAAGTGTTTTTAAATAGCGTGGTTATGAAAAAGTACATTTCTGAAATGATCTTTACTTTCATCTTTGTACTGGTTGTTTTGGGTGTAACCGATGACAAGAAGGGAACACCGGTGATGTGTGGTTTGGCGATCGGACTGACGTTAGTGTTGGTACATATCGTTTGTATCCCTATCACAGGAACTTCTGTAAATCCTGCCCGTAGCATCGGACCGGCTCTTTTCGAAGGGGGGAAGGCATTGACACAGTTATGGTTGTTTATCGTCGCTCCTTTTGCCGGTGCTGCTTTATCGGCTGTCGTGTGGAAGAGTATCGGCAGCGAAAAATAACGATTCGAATTCTTTCGTTCTTGTCGGGAACAGGACTGTCTCTGTTTGGATAATCCTATAAATTCTCCCGACAAGAACGAATGAAGTTTCGGTGAACTGAAAATGTTCAGGACCTGAAAAACGGATAAAGTATAACAGCGGGGCGGGGAAAGTATCGTCCAATCGACGAAAGTCCCCGGGGGAGCGGGAATCTGACGTATTTCTGTCTTTTACGATGCTTTCAGGCTTTATGTTATCGGAGTAACCGATAGGGCTGTTAATTCAGCATCCGGTATTCATTGGGAGTGACTCCTACCACTTTCTTAAATAAGCGGCTGAAATGTTGCGGATATTGGAAACCGAGCTCATAAGCGATTTCGCTGATGGTTTTGCCGGTGTCGAATACTTTTTCTTTTGCGATATCGATCAGTTTGGTCTGGATATGTTCGGAAGCGGTTTTCCCGGTCTCTTTTTTGATCAGATCGCCGAAATAATTGGCGGACAGATGCATTTGATCTGCACAGTATTTTACTGTCGGCAGGCCCGAACTCTCCGGTTTTTCGGAATAGAAATAGTCGTTCAGCAAATTTTCGAACCGGGTGAGAATGTCTTTGTTGACATTTTCGCGGGTGATGAATTGACGGTCGTAGAAACGGACACAATAGTTGAGGAATAATTCGATATTGGATACGATCAACCGCTGGCTGTGTTTGTCGATGGGGTGATACAGTTCTTCTTCGATATTACGGAAACAGTCGATGATGATATGACGCTCTTGCTCGGAAAGATGAAGGGCTTCGTTCACCTGATACGAAAAAAAGGTATAGTCTTTGATCGTACGGCCTAGAGTGGTTCCCCGTAAAAGATCCGGGTGAAAGACCAGGGCCATCCCCTGCGGTTGATAGACTTTACCGTCGTCTTCGACGCCGATTACCTGGCCCGGAGCAAGAAAAACAAGTGTTCCTTCCTGATAATCGTAATAGTTACAACCGTACCGAAGATTTCCACATTTTATTTCTTTCAGAAATACCGTGTAAAAACCGAAAGAATGGAGACCGTGCCGGAGACGGCATGATTGGGCCAGATTGATGACATTAACCAGCGGATGTAAAGTCTCTTGTCCTAAAAATTCATTATACTGATGAATCGTGTCGAATTTTTGAATGGTATTCATGGCTGTTGTATTTTATTCGATACAAATTTAAATATTTTTTTATTGCCTGATTCATAGGATGTACCGGATCGGTAAAAATGGTAGGATAATCCGTAATTGGTGTACTTCCGATCTGTTTGTCTCCCGTATTTTTGTCATGTCGGAAAAACTTTATAATTTGGAAGATGAAAAAGTATCAAGACTATAAAATTGAAGAACGGTATTGAAATGCCGGTTTTGGGTTTCGGAGTCTGTCAGGTGGCTTATTTCATCGCAACCAGGGCGGAGACGGAGACGGAAAAGATCGAACGTACTTTCGATTGTTTACGGGGTACGGCTTGTCTGGAAAATTCCTGCGGGAAAAGGGGGATCGCTGTCACCGGACTATGGCGAGAGGGAGAAATGGACGGTTTGCTTGATATGAAGCAGACCAATGAAATGGGTAAAGCGGTTTAAGGCCGGGAAAATAAGTCGGAGAAATATGGGTAAAAAAAGATTTCGTATGATGTGGGTGATTTTGAGTGTTATCGTTTTGTCGGCTGTAGTTGGAGTCGTATTTGTGAATATGCCGCAATTCGGTCGTTTACCCCGGGGAGAACGTTTGGCTAGAATCGAACGCTCGGCCCATTACCGGGATGGAGAATTTCGTAACTTACACGAAACGGTATTGATGACTTCCGGCAAAGGATTTTTTCAAAATTTGACGGGCTTTTTATTCAGGAAACAAGCAGGACTGAGGCCGGATAGTACTCTGCCTGTTATCAAAACCGATTTACAGACCCTGAACCTCTCAGAGGATCTGTTGGTTTGGTTCGGCCATTCTTCCTATCTGATCCAGATGGAGGGTAAACGTTTACTTGTCGATCCGGTATTTTGTACGGCTGCACCTGTTTCGTTCGTAAACAAACCTTTCAAAGGAACGGAGGTGTACCGGCCGGAAGATATGCCCGATATCGACTGGGCTATTCTGGAAAACGGTCAGTACAACGAAGGGTGGAAATATATCCACCTGATGCCCGGATATATGGCAGCGGTAGCCAGGGAATTGAAAGCGGCAAAAATTCTGACGGTTCATCATTCTAAATATGCTTTGGCTACTCATCCCTGGGACGAACCGTTGAAGAATGCACGGAGGATGCGGGATAGAGATTCGCTACCTGTAGTTATTCCGCAAATAGGCGAAGTTGTAAATATGACGGGACATTGACCGGATGCTGTATGGATATGCTTATCAATCATCATCTGAGGTCAGCTTTTCCCGTTCTTTTTTGCTTAGGCTTCGGACTACGATTTCGTAGGATTTGCCGACCAGTTCTTTTATCATGATATCGGGGACATCCTGGTTAAAGTAAACGCTGATCCAATATTTCTTGTTCATATGCCAGCCCGGTTTTATTCCAATATATCCGGCTTGTAATTCTCCGGATTCTTCGGGTTGGCATTTGAGGCAACAAAAATCGAAAACTTCGATATTGACGAAGCAAAACCATTTATCCGCTACGTAGAAACACAGGACGTCACGGCTGTATTTATCGGCAACTCCTGAAAATGGCATCTTTTCGTATACTCCTTTGAATGACAAGCAATATGCTCTGAACTCTTCAATATTCATTTCTGTTACGATGGATGAGACCGGACAAAAATACGGTATATTTATTTAGATTCAAGCTTAAATTCTCCTGTTTTTATGGATAGATATCCGGAAATGTGCCGTAGGCCGGGTATTGAAATTATCTCTCTTTCTTTTCAAGGTTTGGATACAACGTATGGTTATCCGGTCGGCCGGAATAGCAGAATGTAAAATGTGGTCGGTTGGATGATTTTGTAGAAAGGGGTAGACTTGTAAATAAATAAAATTTTTTCAATCCTGACTACCCCGTTTTTCGTTTGAGATTGTTATAAGAATGAAAACACAATAAATTTCAGCAGATTTTTCAAAATTTAATGAATGTAATTAATCCGGAATGAGGAGCTTAAATCTGTAAATAGAAGGACTTTGAAAATGGCAGAAAGCTATTTGACGATTTTTGATTTAAGATAGACTAAAAAATGTTTTTATGCGATTGGATATGAATATTTTTCAGATAGCGGCTAAGTATGCAGCCAACTTAATGGGGATTGCTACGCCGGAAGAACGGGAGGCGTTGGAAAACTGGAATCAGGAAAGCGTGTGGCATACCAATCTGGCGGAGAGATTGGATCAGGAAGAAGATTTTAAAGCAAACCAGCAGTTGTTGGAACGTTTTTCTGTTACAGAGGCCTGGAAAAAAATGGAGAAGAATCTGGATAAGGCTATGGGAAGACGTGCCGGGGAGAGGAGGTGGTGGAAATATGCTGCTGTCATTTTAGTGATGTTGGGAGGTGGATTCTGGTATTTTCAGATGAAAACAGCTGTGCCCGTAAAGCCGCCCCTTATTGTGCAGCAGAGTATTCCTTCCGGAAAGCGAAGTGCAAAATTAACTTTAGGAAATGGAAAGGTGGTAAAGCTTGTTCCGAACGGTCGGTTTACTTTGGCAGAGATGGATGGTACTGTGATTCAAAAGGATTCTACGGGGATTGATTACAGGCAGATCGGAGTAGGTGAAGATACGCTTGTTTATAATCAGATGGAAACTTTGACCGGGATGGAGTATACGTTGACTTTATCTGATGGTACGCGGGTTTATTTGAATGCTGAGAGCCGGCTAAAATATCCGGTAGTATTCCGTGGCACAGAGCGGGTGGTAGAATTGAGTGGAGAGGCTTATTTTAAAGTGTCTAAAGATGCACTTCGTCCTTTTGTAGTAAAGATGAATGGGGTGAATGTACGGGTGTTGGGGACTTCGTTTAATGTTCGTTCATATGCAGATGAAGGGCAGGTGGTAACAACTTTGGTGGAAGGAAAAGTGAAGGTGAACGATCAGGATATTGTGGCAGGAGAGCAGGCCGTGTATTCGAAAAATGACGGTAAAACGACCGTACGGCAGGTTGAAGTAGAACAATATGTGGCCTGGCAGGAAGGAACGTTTGTATTCCGGAATGAACGATTGGAAAATGTTATGAAAACATTGGGGCGTTGGTATGGGGTGGAATTTCATTTTATAGACGAAAGAGCTAAAGAAATCCGGATCGGTGCAAGGTTTGGAAGGTATGATGATATGCAACCGATTGTTGATATGATAAAGAAGACAAATTTAGTAGAGGTGTTGCAGACAAACCGTTGTTTGTATATATCGGAGAAAAAATGAAATTAAAGATGATGATACTGAATACGAATAGGGTGGATGGCAAGGGGATATGAGGATAGAGAAATGAAAATATAGCGTTTGGGGTATACGGGTTTGAAATAAAAATGTTCCCGGTGGTCTGCGAAACTGGCCGGGAACATGCTTAAATAATCAAAGTGTGTTAAACTTTAATTCAACAAATTTATGAAAAAAAATCCTGGAATGGTTTTTCCCGCCCGGGGAAAACTCTCTAAAATTTTATTTGTGGTGAGACTGAAGTTTTTTTTGATTTTGTTTAGCTGTTTTCAGCTGAATGCAGCAGTACATTCTCAAAATAATGTAAGAATCAGTTTGGATTTGGAAAATGTGTCTTTGGAACAGGTGATCTGGGAGATTCAAAAGAAGACGGATTTTGTGTTTATGTACGGAACCCGTGACATTGAAGGAGTGAAGCAATTGACGGTACAGGAAACGGATAAGGAGGTGAATGAGATTTTGAAAACGTGCCTGAAAAATACTGGTCTTTGGTTTGAGATTTCCGGAAATGCCGTAGTGATAAAAAAAGAAGTGACAGCAACCGAAGGTCGTAAGATCACCGGAAAAGTGGTGGATGAAAAAGGGAATCCGCTACCGGGAGTGACGGTCATTATCAAGGGAACTTCTTTAGGGACGGTGACTAGCGTAGAGGGAGAGTTTACAATCACTTTACCTGTGGCTGATGGACAAGCCTTGTTGTTTTCTTTTGTGGGGATGGAGACGATGGAGGTGAAGATTACGGATAAGAATGATTATAAGATTGTCTTAAAGGAGGATGTAAAGGCACTTGACGATGTGGTGGTGACCGGATATTTTAATAAGAACAAAGATAGTTTTACAGGGGCACAGGTAACCGTGAAAGGGGACGAGCTAAGGAAGGTGACTACCGGGAATGTGCTTCAGGCACTTTCTGTATTTGATCCTTCTATCCGCTTTGAGGACAATATAGACATCGGATCGAATCCTAACCGGATTGCTGATTTTACGATTCGGGGAAATTCTGGAATCGGGCTGACTGAATTTGAAAAGGAAGCAGTGAGCCGGGATAATCTGAAAAATAATCCGAATCTGCCTACGTTTATCATGGATGGTTTTGAAGTAGATGCAGAGAAAATTTTTGACCTCGATATTGAACGGATCGAATCGTTGACTATTCTGAAAGATGCTTCGGCAACGGCTATTTATGGTTCTCGGGCAGCGAATGGAGTGATTGTTATCAAAACGAAAGCTCCCTCGGAAGGACAGTTGCGGGTGAACTATAATTTTACTGCTTCTATCGCTATACCGGATTTAAATGGATACGACTTATTGGATGCCCGTGAGAAGTTGGATTTTGAAAAGAGCATAGGCATGTATAAAGATAATAATGCTGATGCGCAGATCAATAAAGATAAAGATTATAATTATAAACTGAGTCTTGTTGAGAGTGGAGTGAATACCTATTGGTTGTCTCAGCCTTTGAAGGTAGAGTTTAATCAAAAGCATAGCATATTCATTGAAGGTGGGGATAAAGCGGTTAGATATGGTATTGATTTTAAGTATGATAAAGACAATGGGGTGATGAAAGGATCGGCTCGTGACCGCGGAGCTTTAGGTTTTTCACTTTCTTATAATCTAAAAGATAAACTTTTAGTAAGGAATTATCTCACTGTCAATAAAGTGAAATCTAAAGAATCCCCTTATGGTGACTTTTCCCAATATGCCTTGTTGAATCCCTATTATCCTTTTCAGGATGAGCACGGTAATCTGATCCGTAAGATGACGCAATACATAAATACCAATAAGCAAATTTGGAACCCTGTGTATGAAGCAACGGTAGGAAATCGGGATGAAAGCGAGTATCTGGACGTGACCAATAATTTCAGTCTGGAATGGAGTATCGTACAAGGATTACGTTTGCGGGCCAATTTCTCTTACGGTGAAAAGAAAGAACAAGTAGAGACTTTTGTTTCACCGGAATCATTGCAGTATGAAAGTTATGAGTTGTCGTCCGGTGAAGGATTGTTGAATAAAGGAGAAGGGTACCACGGGACGAGTAATACGTATAGTATGGATTTTAACTCGGTATTGACTTATTATTTGGGAGTGGGTAAACACTTTATCAATACGGCATTAGGTGTCAATCTCACAGAAAGTGGTAGTCGTAGTGTGAACTTCGACGTGAGAGGTTATCCTTCCAAGATGATGGATTATATCTCTTTGGCGAAGGAGTTTACCAATACCCATCCCGGAGGAAGTGAGGGAAAAACCCGATTGGCAGGTTTTTTTGCCAATGTCAATTATTCTTATGCGAATCGCTATTTATTGGATTTATCGGCTCGTTTGGATGGTTCGTCCATGTATGGTTCGGAATCTAAATTTTCTCCTTTCTGGGCAGTTGGTTTGGGTTGGAATATACACCATGAAAAATTTATGGAAAATACCGGTATTTCCAGACTGAAGATCCGTGGGTCTATTGGAACGACAGGAAAGGCTTCTTTTCAACCCTATCAATCTCAGACGATGTTCGAATATATACAGGACGGCTGGTATGCGACAGGAATCGGGGCAACCCTGATGGCTTTAGGGAATCCGAATCTGAAATGGGAAACGACGACTGCTTACGACTTGGGATTGGATTTCGGCATGTGGGAAGATCGGTTGACGGTGACTTTCGGGTATTATCTGAAAAAGACCAAAAACCTTTTGAGCAGTGTTACTTTGCCTACTTCTCTGGGATTTATTGATTATAAAGAAAACCTGGGACAGATGGAAAATGAAGGAGTGGAATTGGCTTTACGGAGTTTTGTCTATAAATCGAACGATTGGAATGTCAGTCTGTTTGTGAATATGGCTCATAATAAGAATCGTATCGTATCCATTTCGAATGCTTTGAGTTCCTATAACGATAAAGCCGATCAGGAACAGGCTAACAATGACGACTATAAAACCAAACCGATGGTCCGGTATAAAGAGGGAAGATCTTCAACCGCTATTTATGCGATGAAATCGTTGGGCATCGATCCTGCTACCGGAAAAGAGTTATTCCAGCGTCAGGATGGTACTAATACGTACGTTTGGGATCCGAAAGAGAGTGTGGTATGCGGTGATACAGAACCGAAAGTGACCGGAGCATTCGGAACGAATATAACCTGGAAGCAACTCAATCTAAACATGAATTTCAGTTATCGTCTGGGAGGACAGGTGTACAACCAGACCTTGATCAACCGGGTAGAGAATGCTGATCCGAGAGATAATGTAGACCGTCGGGTATTGGAGCAACGCTGGCAGAAACCAGGCGACCATACATTTTATAAAGACATCAACGATAAGTCGACGACTCCGGCTAGTTCCCGTTTTATACAGGATGAAAATGTATTACAGTTGGGATCTTTGTCATTGTCTTATGATTTGAAGAAAGAATGGCTGAAACCTATCGGTTTTGATATGGTTCGTTTGACTGCAATGATGAATGATGTGTTTCGTTTGTCGACAGTGAAGCGGGAGAGAGGGATTTCTTATCCATTTGCCCGTAGTATGAGTTTAGGTGTAATGGTTCAATTTTAATGCAATAGAATATGAGTTACAAAAAAATTAAAAATATGACAGCTGCAATCCTGTTGGGATGTGCTGTCCTCTCACAGTCCTGTACGTCGTGGTTGGATATTACTCCGGAGGCACAGGTGAACGACAAGAAAATATTTTCTACTCCTCAGGGATTTAAGGATGTATTGAACGGGATTTATATTACCGCTTCGGGTGAAAAATTGTATGCCAATAATTTATTGTTCGGATTTACGGATGTTTTGGCTCAGTATTACGCTATTCCGGACGAGACATACCTCACATGAAAGGTTATGACATAAATAAGATTGTTGAATCTGTTTTATCATATTCGGAAAGACATAACAGAAAAGTAACAATTGCTTATTTATTGATTCCTGGTCTAAATGATAAAGCAACTGATGTACGTCAATTAGGAAGATGGTTTCGTGAGAAAAATGTTTTGATAAATCTTTTGCAATATAATGATACCGCAAATTGCAATATTAACAGGCCAAACAAACAACAATTAGTTGCATTTAAATTGCGACTTGAAGCGGCTGGTTTAGAAGTAAAAATGAGAGAATCACGAGGTAATAACATCAAAGCTGCCTGCGGTCAGTTGGTTAGTAACACAAACGAGAAGAATAAGCAACACAATTCAATGGGGAAGGATTTAGGTTTTCACAATCGTTCAAAAAGCAAGAAAGAGAATCCTAAAAGCAAGCACAAAAATACATTTTCTAAAATTAAATCTCTGTCCGAGATAAGTATTGGTGAATAAAAATATTCCTATAGGTAGGATAATTATCGACAAAGAAATTTTCTCTGGAGTGGGAAAAGCAGACCAAAGTATGCTATAATGCAATAAAATAGTTATACAAACTTGAATTTGAGGAGGTGATAAGATGACAGCATATATGAGATTAAGATAATACCGCGAGTTGTGTTGCGGTACATCCGTATTACATAACTCGCTTTCGGGCAAGAATGTAATAATGGAGGATGTCATGAATAAAATTATTAGATTTAATGACAGCGAAAAGCTTTTTCGTTGTCCAATATGTAAACGAAAGTTAAAGATGGTAGGCAATAGTTTGCTGTGTAGTAATAAGCATTGTTTCGATATTTCTAAATTAGGATATGTGAATTTTGCATTAAATCAAAAGCAATCTAAGCATTATAGCAGAACTTCTTTTGAAAGCAGAATGGATATTTTAGAAAAGGGATACTATTCACATATTCTTACGGAGATAACACATATATTGAGCAAGCTTGAAAACATAACAACTATTCTTGATGTCGGATGTGGTGAAGGATATTATTCTAGAAAAATCAAAGAACTATTTCAAGCAGATATAGTTGCTTTTGATATTTCAAAAGATGCCATTTCCCTTGCTTCAAAAAGAGACGGTAGTAAGTCTATAAAGTGGTTTGTGGGTGATTTGGAAAATATGCCAATTAGAGACCACTCAGTAGACTGTATACTGGACATATTTACACCAGCTAATTATTTGGAGTTCAATAGAGTTCTGACGGATAGCGGCTATATTGTAAAGGTTATTCCTGGGAATAAACATCTGATGGAGTTCAGAAACATTGCAAAAGAACATTTGAAAAATCAAGAGTATTCCAATGAGAATGTGATTAACTTATTCAAGAAGCAGTATTCTGTTATTTACCAAAAAAGAGTTTCAGAATCATATGAAATGCCGTTAGAGGATATTAAAATTTTTGCAGACATGACCCCACTGCTCTTCCATGTAGATAAAACTGAGATTGATTTCAAAAAGCTAAAAACTTTGACGATTGATGCAGAGATATTTGTGGGAAGTCTATAACGCTTGAAACTTTCAGTTTGACGGAGCAACAAATTCCAATTTGTTGAACTGAATAGCACATACTGACCGATAGGAACAAGGATGAAATATACCTTGTTCCTTTTCGTTTACCCAGGGCATTCATAGAAAATGAATAAACAGGTCAGTTATGCATACCAACACTTATCTCGGACAGAGACAAAATTAATTACAAAACAAAACACTAAATTAACCGTATTTTGTTTGTGATGCATAGGCGATCTGTTTTTTTGTCTATCAACAATTAGAGTTACAAGGAATCTATTATGGAATATAAATGTTTATCCGATTTTTTGTTTAAAGGAGAAAATAAAAATATTAATATAAGTGTGAGCAAAAATAGTCCAGTTAATGCCTCCTTAAGTTTGGATGGATACAAACATTCAATGGTTCAAATAATAGCATTAACTATTGCACTCAAAATGAAGACTGTTATTGTTAATCCACCTATAGTAAGTGATACATATGTTTTTATCGCAATAATAAATGAACTAGGTGGTACTGCAAAAATATATAACAAACGTTTGTTTATTGACGCAAGTACCATATGTAATGCCAACATTCCTTTCTTTTTAGGAAAGTGTATTCATGGTTCTATGTATTTGTGCCCGGCGCTATTAATTGCATTAGGAAAATTTGAATATTATGGTTCTGGAGGTTGTCAAATTGGTGATTCGATAGATTCACATAATAGACCATTTTCTCATATTGCTTCAGTGATTGAATGTTTTAATCACAAAATAAGTATAGAATCTAATAGAATAATAGGTAATTTTGGTGACAATAGCGATATAACCGAGTTAGATATAAAAAATTTTTCATACTCTAGCGAAGATTTGAGTGGACCGCTTGTAGGAGGGGCCACTAAAACGGCATTACTTTTATCTGTTAACAAACAAAAATTTATCATAAAAAATCCATATTTAAAAACGGATGTCTATGATATGATTGATTTTTTGCGCTTAATAGGTAAAAAAATTGACATCTCTGATAATTCTATTGTCTGCAGTGGAAATGTTATGGCTTCTTCCAATCAGTATATTGAATTTAATCTAACTCAATGCATAAGTGAAATTATAACATATTCCACGTTAGCTTTAATAAATAATACAAATTTGACATTTTTAGATTTAAACAAGAAAACAATTTCGCTAACTTTAAAACCTGAGATATAATATTATTCAATCAGTGACAGAAAAATTATCCTCTTTGCCTTATATAGAAGGCATCGTATTAGGGGGATCCCGTGCAAGAGGTACCCATACAGAGGATTCTGATATAGATATCGGAATTTATTACAATCAAGAATCATTTGACCTGACAGCGATTAACCAAATTGCTACAGAGTTGGATGATGAGAATAGAAACAACCTTGTTGTACCTCCCGGAGCGTGGGGTGATTGGATCAATGGCGGCGGATGGTTAGTTATAAACGGGTATCATGTTGACTTGATTTTACGTGATATAAAACGGGTGGAACAAATAATCAAAGATACGGAGCAAGGAATTGTTACTGCTAATTATCAGACGGGGCATCCCCATGGATATATAAGTGCTATGTATCGAGGAGAATTAGCGATTAGCAAAATACTATATGCCAAGAATGAAAGCTTATGCGAATTAAAAAATCAGGCAGAACGTTATCCAACCGCTTTGCAGAAAGGATTAACCGAATTTTTTATGTTTGAGGCAGGGTTCTCATTAATGTTTGCTGAGAACAATATAGATAAAGACGATGTATCCTATGTTTGTGGGCATTGCTTTCGAAGCATATCTTCCCTTAATCAAGTCTTATTTGCAGTAAACAAAGAATACTGTATAAATGAAAAAAAGGCTGTTAAGATGATTGAAGATTTTAAGATCAAGCCAAGCGATTACAAGGAAAGGGTCGATAAGGTTATTTCCTTAATATCAACTGATGTAGAGTGTACACGAAAAGGAATAGAGATTCTTCAAAGACTAGTAAACGAGGTTGAACACCTTAAAGGAGCTGATATTCAATGAGGGGACCAGATAAGAAAAAGCTTTATCCGAATGAAAACATAAAAACAGTTTGTTATATAAGTAATTTGCCAAAACGGCCCAATGTAGAAATTGGAGAATATACCTATTATAGCGATAATAAAAAGTCCCCAGAGAAATTCTATGACAATATAGAGCACCACTATGAATTTCTGGGAGATAAACTCATTATAGGCAAGTTCTGTGCAATTGCAGCGGGTGTTAAGTTTATCATGAATGGTGCAAATCATAGAATGGATGGAATTACAACCTATCCCTTTAATATCTTTGGCTGTGGATGGGAAAAAGTGACTCCTACAATAGAACAACTTCCTTTTAAGGGTGACACAGTGATTGGCAATGATGTGTGGATAGGTCAAAATGTAACCATAATGCCAGGTGTTAAAATTGGAGATGGTGCGATTATTGCTGCTAACTCAACAGTAGTAAAAAGTGTTGAACCCTATTCAATATATGGTGGGAATCCAGCTAAGTTTATCAAAAAACGCTTTAGTGACGAAAAGATTGAATT
>ERZ857827.1738-NODE-1738-length-20129-cov-11.927319_pt1 | contig 20129 bp, 17 predicted proteins | sample MGYA00519761_ERZ857827 | MGnify/ENA primary metagenome ERZ857827 (study PRJEB31778, sample SAMEA3449370) | human gut metagenome | biome: human gut; feature: human-associated habitat; material: faeces | place: United Kingdom | collected 2010/2012 ... | reverse complement strand
CGCGTCCGCAGACGCGCCCCCAAGCTGCTCTTCCCCCAAGATTCCGTGAAGAACCTAAAAAGACGCGGCAGGAAGCTGATTTTTTCAGCCCCCTGCCGCGTCTTGCCTTAATATCTCCTTACTGCTTCTTCAAATACGCCGTCATCATATATCCTGTGTACCCGTTGTATCGCACCTTCGTCCACGTTTTGCCCGCGGAGAGCACAACCACCGTTGACCCGTGCGGCACTTGCACCAGCACGCGCGCGGATTTCGAGCCGCTGCTGCGCAGGTTCACATACGTTCCCTGCGGATGGCGGACAATGCGTGTGGAACTCGATGAGCTGGCAGAGGGAATGGAAAGGTAGTCGGTCATCATATACCCGGTTTTGCCGTCGGGCGTTTTGACCTTGCACCACTGGTCGCCCTGCGAAATCATCGTGACCACCGTGCCGTTGGAATACTTGCCTAAGCTCGTGCCGCGGGTGCTCGCCCTGCTGCGCAGATTCAGCTTGTCGCGCGGATTCGGGTTGTTGACGACCGCATAGGTTGCCTGCTGTGCCGTGGAGGAAGAACCGCCTGATGCGCTGCTTCCCGCCGCCTTCGCGCAGAGGGCTTCGCCTTCGGACCGGCGGATATGCCCCGCGCGCAGATAGTCTGCGGACATAAACCCGACGCCGCCGTTGACAGCGATTTTCCACCAGCCGTTACCCTGCTGGAGAATCATAACGTAGGTGCAGCCGGGGATGGAAGCGAGGCTGCCGTAATTCTTGCCCGGGCCAGAGCGCAGATGAACGTTCTCCTTATTCGGCGAAATGACCATGCCGAGCTTGTCGGAGTAGACGCCACTGCGGGTGGAGATGAAACGGGTGAGAAAATAGCCGGTCTGACCGCCGACGGAAACATAGTACCAGTCGCCCGCACGGTCGAGAATGACGCAGGGCGTGCCGTCGTCGTACTTGCCGAGCACCTTGGCGGATGTGCTGGCCTCGCGGCGGAGGTTCAGGTAGCCCGCATGGGAAACGTAGCCGATTGTGCCGGTTGCATCCGCCGAAACGAGCAGGTAATCCTGCCGCATCCAGCCATAGCGGCCGTCAGGTGTTTCTACCTGATAAAAGCCGTTGCTGTATCCGCGCACGGTCATCCACGTTCCCTTATTGTACGCACCCAAAACGGCGGAACTGGTAGTGGGGGCGGAGCGCAGGTTGACATTCGCCGCACCGAACACAACGCCGTAACTGCTGGAATCCGCCTGCGCTGTGACACTCAGCAGGAGCAGAAGCAGCAGCGTCAGCCCTGCGAGCAGCTTCCATTTTTTCATTCGTTCTCTTCCTTTCCTCATATCATAGCAATTCCTGTGCCCTTGCGGGAAAAAAAGCGGATAGCAAAAACTTGATGGACGGTTTGCCCATCACGACAGCTTCTATTATATCAGGAAATGCAATGGAATGCAAGTTTTTCCTATGGATTCCGGCATGGAAAAAAATTATTTCGGAAAAATTTGATTCCGCTGGCAACAAAACAGCAGCGTCATGCGTTTTATTCTTGCAAGGGGAGGGAAACAGCCCAAAGCTGGTTCGCTCCGCGCAAAAGGAGGAAGAACGGATGAAGAAGTTTCTGGCAGGACTGGTAAGCCTGCTGATGCTGTCGACCGCGTTTGCGGAGCCGACGATAACGCATCTGGGCTACACGGCGTATCTTGGCAGCAGCAATGAGCTGTATCTGCAGGATCCGACGGGTACGGTGCGCGTCCTGCGTTATCCGATTGCGGATATTCTTTCGATTACCGACACGGTTGTCTACTGCCGCGCGCAGGATGGCAAGCTGCTCAGCATTGCGCTGGACGGCTCGCAGTCGCTGATTATCGCGGAAGCTCCGACCGACGAGCAGGTGAATGCGCTGACGGCGAAGTCGAGTTATACGCTGACGGACGGTGTGCTGCGCAATGGCGCCACGATTGTGGATACGGGCGTGCTTGCCTTCTGCGATTTGGCGGACGAGCAGACCACGACCGCGCCGGATGAACTGCTGTACCTCAAACAGAACACGACGAACACCGCTGCCCTGATGGTGCGCACGGAGAACGTCGCGACTGCGCGGACGCTGGCGATTCTGGGCATCACCGCGCCTGTGCTGAGCATGACGGCGAACGGCGAGAACATCACCATCGTCGCATCTGACCACAGCGTCACGGTTTACAATCGCGTCGCGCTGACGACCACCAATTATCCGGCAACGTCGGAGCTGACGGAGAAGGCATCCGCCATCGGCAGTGAGCTGTTCCGCTATGCGCCCGCGGAGTCCTTTGGCTGGAACGTGGAAATCAGCACGGGTCTGCCGGCGATTGAAGTTGTGACAGACCGCGGCAATGCGTACGTTGCGACGGCTACGCCCGCCCCCACGACCGCTGTGCCGACCGCAACCGCGCGTCCGACGGCGACTGTCCGCCCGACGGCTACGCCCCGCCCGACCGCAACTGCGACGGCTGCGTCCGAGTACACGCGCCTGAACTACGGCAGCAAGGGAAAGGCGGTCCGCAAGCTGCAAAACCGCCTGTCCAAGCTGGGCTATCCCGTGGGCAAGGTGGATGGCGTCTGGGGTGACGACACGCAGTTTGCGGTCAACCTGTTCCAGTCCGCTATCGGCTACACCGAGCACCGCTATGCGTCGGAAGCCATGCAGGAGAAGCTGTACTCCAAGAAAGCGCCGGTTTACGATCCCTACATGCCCCTGAAGGAAGGCAAGAAGGGAACGCCTGTCAAGCTGATGCAGCAGCGCCTGTTCGATCTCGGCTATTTCACTACTAACGACGTGGAGAAGGAAGTTGATGGCGTGTACGGCAAGCGCACGACGGAAGCCATCAAGCTCTTCCAGACCGTCTGCGGTTATGAGGAGAAGAAAATCACCGGCGTTGCTGATGCGGATACGCTGATGCTGCTCTTCGACGAAAAAGCGCCTGTGAATCCGGGCAATGTGCCGCCGACGCCGACCAGCCCGGTGGTAATCGTCACGCCGACCCCGACGAACGTGCCGACCGCTACGCCGAATCTGCCGGACGAGCCGACGGAAGTCCCGACCGAAGTCCCGACGGCGACACCCGCCCCGACGGAAGTGCCGACCGAAGTTCCGACGGCGACGCCCGCGCCGACGGAAGCGCCGACGGCGACACCCGCGCCGACGGAAGTGCCGACCGAAGTCCCTGCGGCTACGCCCGCGCCGACGGAAGCCCCGACAGCAACACCCGCGCCGACGGACACGGTGGAGGTCATCACGCCTGAACCGCAGCCGTCCGAAACGGTGACGGAATAAGCAAATCTGCGCCCAATCAGCGATGGTTGGGCGTTTTTTTGTGCAGAAAATTTGTAATGGAGGGAAGATATGCCGCTTTTGATGCGTTAGATAGGTGAAGACCGCAGGAAAGTGCGGCAGAAAGAAGGAAGAGACATGAGAAAGTACACGCGGATTGGAACGTTTTTGCTGACACTTGTGATGTGCCTGACGATGCTGACGGCGCAGGCGGAAAGCAAACTGCCGTTGGAAGTTGCGGACTTGTTCACCGTGAAGGCGTGGGCACACTACGCGATCGCGAACCAGCCAGATATGCCGGAGAACAAGGCGTTCGCGGTGATGCAGGAGAAATCCGGCTACGAGGCGGCGCTGCTGGTGATGCGCAACACCAAGAGCGAAACGAACGTGCTGGTGCTGGCGGAAAAATCATCCGCACAGGCGGATTGGAAAATCACCATGCGCAACTGGGGCGCGGTGGGGCAGGGTGACGCGAACGTGCCGCAGCTGGCGGTGCTGGCGGACGGGCGTTTCGTCATCCACTACCCGAACGGCGACAGCGCGTATTTCACGCATGAAGCGAATGGCTGGCAGCTGACAAACCTGTCCTTTGGTGATACGACACAGGTGGAAGTGACCCGCAGCGGCATGACCTTCCTCACGCTCTCGGACAACGGCAAGTGGGTCAAGACGACGGTGTCCGGCGTGGTGGAGACGGCCATGGCGCAGTTCAGCATGGATCGCTTCCCGCGGACGGTCGCGGCGGCACGCGAGCACCTGACGAATCCGCCGACGATTCCGGATTCCCCGTGGAGCTGGACGTCCCCCTACGGCTTCCCGCAGCCTTCGCAGTACGCCAAGCTGGCGGCGGGCAAGCAGTATGCGGTGTATTCCGCGCCGTCGGATACCAGTTTCCGCGCGGCGAACGGCAAGGCGCTGCTGTCCACGAACGACTGGGTGCAGGTTTTCTTCGAGGAGGACGGCTATCTGCTCGTGCAGTACGCCATCAGCCGCCATCAGTACCGCATCGGGTACATCAAGGCGGATGCGGTGTCGAATTTGTCGGAAGTGGCGGAAATCGGCAGCTGGGCGAATTACCCGGCGCAAGTCCTGCGCACATCGGCGCTCACCGACGACCCGCTGAATTCCTGCGGCGCGGTGATGACGCTGACGGCGGGACAGCAGGTGACGTATCTGGGTCAGCTGGGGCAGGAATGGGCGTTTGTGGAGACGACGACGGCGCAGGGGCAGCGGATTCGCGGCTTCGTGGAATTGAGCGAGTTGAACGTCACGCGCCCAGACGATGCGGATGGCAATTTGAACGGGTAATGCTATTTGCGGGTTCACCTGCGCCATCTGCAAATAGTATAATATATAATTCCAAAACAACAAAACCCCAGCCGCGTTTTGCAGCCGGGGTTTTTGCTTGCTTTTCCTGCGAAATCAATCAGAATCAGCGTACTCCCAGTCATACACTTCCGAAGAAAGTGTGAAACCGATTCGGGAATAAAACGACTGGTCAGATAACACGATGGCACGTTCTGCACCAAGCGCATGGGCGCGCGAGCATGCTTCATAGACCACCGCTTTCGCCAAGCCTCGCTTTCTGTGCTCCGGCACGGTGGCGACAGGCTCAACATAAGCGGTGTCACCGGTTGTGTACCATAAGCCGCAGTGCGCGCAATATTCGCGGTTGGCAATCGCAAAGGTTTTCAGCGTGTCGTTTGCGTGGGGGATTCGCTTCAGCAATTCATCATCCCATCTTTCGGGCGTGCCGTCATTGTCAAACCCTCTGTGAATCACCAGATGGTATTGCCATGGATCGGCGGCAAATTCCCGCGGGCTCATGGTATAGCCGTCCGGCAGACAATAGACCAGCGGATTGGACAAATCATTCAAAATGTCCCCAATGAAAATGCTCGTTGTAATCCAGCGTTCCCGCTTTCAAAAGAAATTGGTAAATGCTTTGATACTGCTCGTTGAACTGCTCGCAGTTTTTGTAGTGTTCTATCCTGTATTCCATGGCAAATCACCTTGTCAGCTGCTTGTCTGAATGGTCGTCCGGATAGTGAAGGGAATCCCCCAGATGTAGTAGGTGATGTTCGCTTCGCGGATGGCGTGCATGTCCTTGCTCGTCAGGATGGTGGCGGTCACGTCGCCGATGGTGTGCGCGGGCAGGGTCAGCACTTGGTCGCTGCCGATTTGCAGAATGTCGCCGCTCATGGGCGTAATCTGTACCTCAATCATCTCGGCGGGCAAGGTTGTGTTGTTCTCCAGCCGGAACGTGTAGGTGTAAAAGACGTAATCCTCCGCGCTGGACAGCTCCTGCGGGGCGACGAACGACGTGCCGACAACCGCGCCCGCACGAACCTGCGCGCTCAGGTCAGTGAACAGGTCGTAGTTCCGGTAGGCTTCCAGCGCCGTAACGACCTGCGCAATCACCGTCACGTTCGACGTCATATACATTGCGCCGACACCGAGCAGTGCAATCAGCAGCAAAACGACGCTCACAATGGCAAAACGCTTCATGAAACTTCTTCTTAATCTCCTTCGGTCTGCTGAAGCAGGCGGTTCATTTGGTCAATCATTTCGGAGTCCTTCAGGCTGAAATGGAACTCCACGCGGCGCGAAGCTTCCTTGTCCTCGTTGCCGTACTGGTCGTAAATCAGCCCCGTGGCGCCGCGCCCGGTGATGGTCAGCAGACCGCTCTTGAGCAAATCGCGCTGGCGGGTCGTCAGACCGGGCATTTTCAGGATGTAGGTGGCGACGGACAGCGCGCGCTCTTGCGAGAGTTTCAGGTTGTTGTAGTAGTCGCCGGTGGAGTCCGTGTAGCCCTCGATGATGATTTCACCGAGGTACGCGCTGTACTCGTCGCGCAGCAGCACGTTCAGGTAGACGGGCACGAAGCGGTCAAGCAGCGCCTTGCCTTCTGCGCGGATTTCGGATTTGCCCGTGTCGAAGAGCACAGAGCTGTCCAGCACAATGTCGCCGGTGGAATTATCCACCGTTGCACTGAGGTTCGCGGAGGACAGCGCAGAGGACAGCGCCGTGATGATGCGCGGGCGAATGCCAATCAGCGCATCGATTTGCTCCGCCTGTGCCGCCATTGCCGCCTGTTGATTTTCCAGCACTTCGTTCGCGGCTTGCAGCGCCATTTCCTTGTTGTTCAGGTCAGTTTGCAGGATGATGAGCTTTGCCTCGCGGTCAGCCAAATCGGTCTGCGCCTGCTGCAATTGCGCCTGCTGGTCGCTCAGGACGATGTAGGCGTTTTCCAGCTCCTTCGCCTGTGAATCCAGCTGCACTTGGATGATGGCGATTTCCGTCGCCTGCTTGTCCATCGTCACCTGCTGGGAGGCAAGCTGCAACGTCTGCGCGTCGAGCGTTACCTGCTGCTGGCTGACGAGCGCCTTCTGCGCGTCCAGCTCAGCGGTTTTCGTCTCCAGCATCGTAAAATACTGGTAGAGGCTGACGCTCAAAATCAGAACAAACACAAGCAGCAGCGCTGCCATCATGTCAGAGTAGCTGATCCAGCTTGCGCCGCTGTTGCTGGTGCGGGCGGCGCGCCGGTTGCGGATACGCGCCATGCTTACCCCTCCTTCTGGCGGAGCGCAGCGGTTGCCGCGTCAATCGACTCCTTGAGTGCGGTCAGCAGACGCTGTGTTTCGGCGACTTGGCGGGTCGCTTCGGCGCTGTCTGTGCCGGAGAGCTTGTCCGTCGTTTCGCCCATCATTGCCATCAGTCCCTGCATACTTGCGTCAAACATGCCCAGCGACTGGCTAAGCCCGCTGACGACGCTCTGCGTGAAGTTCTGGCAGCCGGCGGAAAGCTCGGCGGCGGACTGCTTCATGGCATCGGCGACGCCGGAAAGCTCCTGTGTCGTGGCGTTGCTGGACTGCTTCATCGCGGCGGTCGTTTCGCTGCTCTGGCGGGTGAACTGCTCCGTCACGCGGGCAAGCTCCTCCTGTCCGGCACGGATGCGGTTCAGCGCGCTCAACTGCTGATCGCTGACCTTGCCCAAGCGGGTGAGCAAATCCGCAGAGGAACGCTCGAAGCCCTCGTCGCGGCTGCGGGCGGCGCTGAGTTCCTTGATGTACTGCTCAAAGTGCGCAATCACATCGTTCGTCACGTCATGCAGCTGGCGCATATCCACCTGAATGGCGGCAGCTGCGTTCAGCGACTGGCGGACTTGCTCCAGCGACGCCTGCTGATGCTGATTCACCTCGGTCATTGTGCGGCCAAGGGTGAGCAGCTGGTCGGAGAGGGACGCGTTCATCTGCTGCACAAAGCTGCCGACGATGCGCCCAACGCCGTCCACCTGCGCGCGCGTCGCCCCCATCAGGAAGTTGTCCATCGCCTGCGAAACGGGTTGCATCGCGCTGCGGACGGAGTGCTCCATTGCGCCCGCGAGCTGCCCCGGCAGGGTGTCGGTGAGAGTGGAAAGCATGTGGTTGGAGTCCTGATTCTGGCAGATGAGCTGCACATCGTTGTCCAGCGGGCGCGACATCGCCAGCGAAGTGAAGTTCGACACGAAGTCATCAATCGCGCGATAGCTGGAGCCTTGCAGAATGCGGTTGATAATGTTGAAGCAGATGGAGCAGCTGACGCCCGCGACGGATGTGCCAAAGGCGAACTGCATCCCCGTCAGCAGCGTCGGGATGCCCTCGATAATCTTGTCGGCGTTGGAGAAGTCGAGGCCGCCCAGACCGTCCATCATGCCCATGAACGTGCCCAAAATGCCCAAAGAGGTCAGCAGACCCGGAATCAGATCGGCCAACTGCGCATTGCCCGGCCCGTGGATGACGGTATCGTCGTTGATGTAGTCCTCAACGTTGCAGGGCAGACCGCGGCGGTCAAGCTGCTCGGCGTTTTGCAGAAAGCGCAGCCAGCAGTTCTTCAGCCGATTGCCCATAAAGCGTTTTTCCTGCCAGACGGGTGTGCCCTGCCGCGTGCCGGCATCCTGCTGCAAGCGGGTGATAGCGCGGCGCAGGGCGTGGGTTGTGGTAATCAGGGGAATCAGGCACTTGAAAACGCCAATCAGCGTGACCCCCGCGATGGCACAGTACACCAGCGCGTCGGTCAGGTTCGACAAATGGCTGGAGAACCATTGCAGAATTTCATCAAACATGGTCAAGCCCTCCTGTGGGTGGTTTCCCTCCTATTGTATCATGAAAAAGCCGTGTCTGTAAATGTGCAGATTGTAAATCTTGCGCTGCGGAATCTCTGATTTATTCGGCGGCACATCTGACGAATGCCTTTTCCGCCATCTGCTGCTTGCGCAAATCTCGATTTACCTCCAGTAAACCTTCGATTTGCGCAATTGCATCTGACGAAAAACTCATCCGTCATCTGACCACCTCATTGCATCAGAGCTTCCGTTACGCTTCTTCATCTTTCAGCACGTCGCGCGCCTGAATGGTGTGGAACGCTGCGGCGCGCCCAAGCCGGTTCATGACAGCCAGCCCAACGCCCTCCGGCGGCACAACCTCGCTGAAAATCACGTCCATGTGCTCCTCATCCAAGCGGCGGAGGGTGTCGAACAGCCTGTGCGCGACCTCGGATGCGTTGTCGCGCGAGCCGATGTCGTGCGGATGGCAGTCTTTGAGCGCGTCCATATGCTCCGTGAAGCACATCACACACGCGCGATGCCCCTGTGCGTCGGCATGGGCGGCCAGCTTCGCCATGGCGGCGACCACATCCGCCTCCGCCCCCTCGACCAGTGTCACCTGACCATCAGGGGAGTAGTGCTTGTAGCGCATACCGGGGGAAAGCGCCTTTTCCCCCTTCTGCAAGGGACGCAGGACACTGCCTGCCACGTCCACATGCCCCAGCACGCTTTCGAGCATGTCTTTCGTGATTCCGCCGGGACGCAGGATGCACGGCGCGCCGCTCGTCACGTCCAAGACGGTGGATTCCACGCCGACGTCGCAGCTGCCGCCATCAAGAATCAGCGGGATGCGCCCGTCCATATCCACCAGCACATGATGCGCCGTGGTCGGACTGGGCTTGCCGGAGCGATTCGCGCTGGGGGCGGCAATCGGCAGCTTGCAGGCGCGCAGGAGCGCCGCCGCAACCGGGTGCGACGGCATCCGCACGGCGACGGTCGGCAGACTGGCGGCGACTTCATCCGGAATGGCGGGCTTGCGCGGCAGAATCAGCGTCAGCGGCCCCGGCCAGAAAGCATCCATCAGCTTTTCCGCCAGCGGGGACACCTCACACAGGGGCGTGAGCTGCGCGCGGTCGTAGACGTGGACAATCAGCGGATTATCCGCCGGACGCCCCTTCGCGGCGAAGATATTCAGCACGGCTTTTGCATCGAGGGCGTTCGCACCCAATCCGTACACCGTTTCGGTCGGGAAGGCGACAAGCTGCCCGTCGTGGAGCAGCTGCGACGCAAGCGCGAGGGCTTCGGGGGTGGGGGAGAGAACTTGGGTCATAATATCCCTTCTTTTTTAATTCGGAATGCGGAATTCGGAATGCCGTACCCGGACAAACACGCGGGCAAAGCATGAAAATGCGATCAACTCAATCGCGCGAAAGGGTCAAGGGACGAAGTCCCTTGTGGAGTCCAGAGGCAAAGCCTCTGGTGGGGTCAAGGGGCAAAGCCCCTTGCGCCTCCCTATCTCAGAAAGGAAAGCTATGACAGTTGTTTCGGTGCTGGTGGCGCTGCTGCTGCTGGGAATCCTGATTACGGTGCATGAATTTGGGCATTACATCTTCGCGCGCATGACGGGGATAGAGGTCATGGAGTTCGCGATTGGCTTCGGGCCGAAAATCGTCGGGTGGACGGGAAAGTCCGGGACGAAATTCGCGCTGCGGTGCATTCCGTTGGGCGGGTACTGCGCATTCTACGGCGAGGACGACGTGGAGGGCAAAGCCACGAACGACCCGCGCGCGTTCGGCAAGCAGCCGGTTTGGAAGCGGATGCTGTCGGTGCTGATGGGGCCGGGCATGAACTTCCTGCTGCCGCTGGTGGTGCTGGTGCTGTACTTCTGGATTGGCGGCGTGACGGGCACGGAAGCCCTCGTCGCGGACGTGGAGCAGGGCGGCCCAGCGTACACCGCGGGGCTTCAGGCGGGCGATATTATCCTTGACGTCAATGGCACAGCGCCGAATCCCGAAAACGCGTCGCAGTCGCTGACGGATCTGATTAACGCCTCGCAGGGCGACGCGATGGTGCTGGGCATCCGCCGCGACGGCGAGCGCACCGAAATCACCCTCACCCCGTTCTATGATGCGGAAACCGGGCGCTACCGCATGGGCATCCACGTCAGCGCGGTTGCGTCGGGCGAGATGCTGCCCGTGTCGTTCGGGGAGGCTGTGCGGGACAGCTGGAACGTGTGCGTCAACGCCGCGACAATCATCGGGCAGGCGCTGCGCGATATGGTCACGACGGGCGCAGGGCTGAATGAAGTCGGCGGCGTCGTCGGCACAGTCGCGGCGGTCAGTGAGCAGGTCAGCACCTACGGCTTCGCGGCGTTCATCAACGCGTTGGTCGTTATCTCCATCAACCTGGGCATCATGAACCTGCTGCCGATTCCGGGGCTGGACGGCGCACGGTTCCTGTTCCTGCTGGTGGAAGCCATCCGCCGCAAGCCGCTGCCGCAGAAGAAGGAAGCCATCGTCAACCTGATTGGCATGGCGCTGCTCTTCGGGCTGATGATTCTGCTGGTATTTAAGGACGTTTGGACCCTGATGGGACACTGAGGTGAATGATATGTACGAAACGAGAATGGTTCGCGTCGGCGACTTGACGCTGGGCGGACATAACCCGGTCTGGGTGCAGTCCATGACGAACACCGACACGCGCGACGCACAGGCGACCCTCGCGCAGATTCGCGCCTTGGCGAAAGCGGGCTGCGACATCGTGCGCGTCAGCGTGTACGACGAGGATTGCGCCCGCGCCGTCCGCACGCTGGTGGACGGTTCGCCCGTGCCGCTGGTGGCGGATATCCACTTCAACCACCGGCTTGCCATTGCCGCGGCGGAAAACGGCATCCATAAGCTGCGCATCAACCCCGGCAATATCGGCGGCGAAGCGCACGTCCGGGAACTGGCGGCGGCGGCAAAGGCGCACCACATCCCGATTCGCATCGGCGTGAACACCGGGTCGATTGAGAAGGATATTCTGGCGAAGTACGGGCAGCCGTGTGCTGAGGGGCTGGTGGAAAGCGCCCTGAATCACGCGCGGATGCTGGAGAAGGTCGGCTTCGAGGACATTGTGCTGTCCATGAAGGCGTCGGATGTGCGCCTGACGATTGCCGCCTACGAGCTGGCGGCGAAGCGCTGCGATTATCCGCTGCACGTCGGCGTGACCGAGGCGGGTCTGCCGGGGCAGGGAACCATCAAGAGCGCAATCGGCATCGGCGCGCTGCTGGCGGAGGGCATCGGCAACACGATTCGCGTCAGCCTGACGGGCGACCCCGTGCCGGAAGCAAAGGCGGCGTGGGACATCCTGCGCGCGCTGAATCTGCGGACGCACGGCGTGCAGCTGGTGTCCTGCCCGACGTGCGGGCGGACGTGCATCGACGTGGCGGGCATTGCCGCGCGCGTGGAGAAGGAGCTTTCGGATATTCAAGTGCCGCTGAAGGTGGCGGTGATGGGCTGCGTGGTGAACGGCCCCGGCGAAGCGCGCGAAGCGGACATTGGCATGGCGGGCGGCAAGCGCGGCGGCGTACTGTTCGTCAAGGGGCAGGAGCCGATGGTGGTCGAGGAGAATCTGGCTGACCGCTTGATTGAGCTGGCACGGAAGATTGCGGCGGAAAAAGCGGGGAAATGACGCTTTTTCGGCGGAAAAGCGGGAACGACCTCATCCGATTTCGCTTCGCTCAGCCACCTTCCCCAAAGGGGAAGGTTTTGGGCGCGCGCAGCCATCCCTGCCTTCCCCTATGGGGAAGGTGTCGCCGCAGCGACGGATGAGGTCGGATAAACACGCGGACACAGCATGGAATCGCGCACAACTCAATCGCGCGAAAGGGTCAAGGGAGGAACTCCCTTGCGGAGTCCAGAGGCAGAGCCTCTGGCAGGGTCAAGGGGGAGATGAGATGGGACGAAGTCCCCCCCTTGGCTCGTCGTCGTTATAGGGAAGGAGGAAGCAGCATGAGTTACGATGAATTGCTCGCGCAGGTGTATGCCGCGCTGCCGCAGCTCAAGGGGCAGCTCCATGCGCCGCGCGTGGTGTATGTGCAGTCGCAGGGCAAGGTGTATATCACGTTCGAGTCGAATGTGCTGGTGGAGGAAGCGTCGTTCCTGAAAATGGAGGCGATACTGCGCCGGGCGTTCCCGCAGAAGCCGCTGGCGCTGCGCGTCGTGTCGCCGGGGCTGAAGGACGACTTTCTGGAGAACATCAGCGCGTATAAGCAGGTGCTGACCGACTTCCTGCGCCGCAATTATCCCGCGTCCGCCAGCTGGACGAACCAAATCGACTGGCGCTGCGACGGCGAACGCATCACGCTGACCTTCCCCGACGCGTTCAGCCTCGAATATATGGGGCGGCAGAACGTGGCGGCGCGCCTCGCGCAGGCGGTGAAGGACATTTTTTCCGCCGAGGTGATGGTGGAACTGACCGTCGCGGGCGATCAGGAGAAGCGGCTGGCGGAAATCCGCGAAGAGAGATTGCGCGAGCAGACCGTCACCTACACGCCGGAGCAAATCGCCGCGATGACGCAGGGGGACGCCAAGCCCGCGAAGGAGCACAAGGAGCGCAAGCCGTCCGCGCCGCGCGAGAAGAAGCCGGAGCAGACCATGCCGGAGCGCGACCCGATGCTGCCCGTGATGACCGACCACGCCATCGGCAAGCCGATTATGGGGCGCGCAATTGCCGATCCGCCGATGGAAATGAAGGAGCTGGCAAGCGACGCGGGGCTGGTCGTCGTGCAGGGCGACATTTTCAAGCTGGAAACGAAGGAACTCAAGGGCGGCGAACTGCTGCTCGTCACCTTTGCCATCACCGACTACACGTCGTCCATCCTCTGCAAGGCGTTCATGCGCTACCGCCGCCTGCCCTTCGGCAAGAAGAAGGACGACGACGCGCCGCCGCCGCCGATTACCGACGAGGAACGTCAGGCGGTGATGGACAAGGTCAACCAAATCAAGGTGGGGATGAACGTCAAGGTGCGCGGCGAGTGCATGTACGATAACTTCGCGCATGAGCTGTCCATTTCCATCCGCGATATGGTGCCGATGGAGCGCATCAGGCGCGAGGACACGGCGGAGGAAAAGCGCATCGAACTGCACATGCACACCAACATGTCCACCATGGACGCGCTGACCCCGGCGGGCGACCTCATCAAGCGCGCCATCGAGTGGGGGCATCCCGCCGTCGCGATTACCGATCACGGCGTGGTGCAGGCGTTCCCGGCGGCGTTCAATGCCGTCAAAAAGCAGCCGATTAAGCTGATTCCGGGCTGCGAGGGCTACCTTATCGACGAAACGCAGGTCGTCACCGATGAAGACGACCGCTCGATTGATGATACCATCGTCGTGCTGGACTTTGAATCCACCGGGCTGGACACGCTGAAAGACCGCGTGATTGAAATCGGCGCGGTGAAAATGACCGGCGGCACGCTGGTGGATACGCTGTCGATTCTGGTGAACCCGAAAATTCCCCTGCGGCCGAAAATTACCGAAATCACGGGCATTACGGACATGATGCTGGCGGATAAGGAAACGGCGGAGACCGCTATCCCGAAGCTGATGGACTTCATCGGCGATGCCGCGATTGCCGCCCACAACGCCGCGTTTGACGGCAAGCTGCTCAAAGCGGAGCTGCGCCGGCTGGGGCGCGAGTTCAACGCGCCGATTCTGGATACGCTGTCCCTGTCGCGCAAGCTGCTGCCGGAACTGAAGTCGTTCAAATTGAAGAGCGTCTGCAAGGCGCTGAGCGTGAGCCTGAAAAACGCCCACCGCGCCGTCCACGACGCAACTGCGACGGCGTACTGTCTGGCGAAGATGTTCAAAATCGCCAAGGAAGAGCACGGGTTCACCAAACTCAGCGACCTGAACACCCTCAAGGGCGGCGCCATCGGCGAAAGCTACCATGTCATCCTGCTGGTGAAAAGTCAGGAGGGGCTGGTCAACCTCAACCGACTGGTGTCTATCGGGCATCTGGACTACTTCCGCCGCCGCCCGCATATGCCGCGTTTCATGATTGACCGCTACCGCGAAGGGCTGATTATCGGCAGCGCGTGCGAGGCGGGCGAACTCTACCGCGCGGTGCTGGAAAATGAGCCGTGGGAGAAAATCAAGGAAATCGCGTCGTGGTACGACTATCTGGAAATCCAACCCGTGGGCAACAACGCGTTTCTGGTGCGCGAGGGGCGCGTGGCGGACGATGAGGCGCTGCGGGACATCAACCGCAAAATCGTCCAGCTGGGCGACGAGCTGGGCAAGCCGGTCGTCGCGACGGGGGATGTGCACTTCCTTGACCCGCACAACGCCATCAACCGCTCCATCATTCAGGCGGGCATGGGCTACGATGATGCCGACATGCAGCCGCCGCTGTACTTCAAGACGACGAACGAGATGCTGGAGGAATTTGCCTACCTTGGCGCGGAAAAGTGCCACGAGGTCGTCATCGACAATCCGCGGAAGATTGCGGATCAGGTGGACAAGCTGCAATTGTTCCCCAAGCACCCCAAGGGCGAGGATACCTTCCAGCCGTTCTGGGAGGACGCGGCGGACAACATTCAAAATATGACGTGGGGCACGGCGAAGGAACTCTACGGCGATGAGCTGCCCGAAATCGTCGTGAACCGGCTGAACAAGGAGTTAAAATCCATCATCGGCTATGGCTTCGCGACGCTGTACAACATTGCCCAGCGGCTGGTCAGCAAGTCCAACGCGGATGGATACCTTGTCGGCAGCCGCGGTTCGGTCGGTTCGAGCCTCGTTGCGCGCATGTGCGGCATCACGGAGGTCAACGCGCTGCCGCCGCATTACCGCTGCACCCATTGCCGCAAGGGCTTTTTCGACGTGGACAAGAGCCAATACAAAGTCGGCGTTGACCTGCCGGACAAGGACTGCCCAATCTGCGGTCAGAAGCTCGTGAAGGACGGCTTCGACATTCCGTTCGAGGTGTTCCTCGGCTTTGAGGGCGACAAGGTGCCTGATATTGACCTGAACTTCTCCGGCGAATATCAAAACCGCGCGTTCCATAACGTCGAGGAGCTGTTCGGGCATGACCACGTTTTCCGCGCGGGTACGATTACGGGTCTGGCGGAAAAAACGGCATACGGCTATGTGTCGAAGTACTTCGAGGAGCGCGGATTGCAAGTCGGCAACACGGAGAAGGAGCGTCTGGCGGCGGGCTGCGAGGGCGTGAAAAAGACGACGGGGCAGCACCCCGGCGGCATGGTCGTCGTGCCGAAGGAGTACGAAATCTACCAGTTCACCGCCGTGCAGCACCCTGCTGACGACCTCAATTCCGACTTTACCACCACCCACTTTGACTTCAACTCCATGCACGACATTCTGGTCAAGCTGGACTGCCTCGGTCACGACGACCCGACGGTTTTGCATATGCTGGAGGAACTGACGGGCATCGGCTACAAGGATGTTCCGCTGGATGACCCGGACGTGCGAAGCCTGTTCTCGTCGCCCAAGGCGCTGGGCGTGACGCCGGAGGATATCGGCTGCCTGACGGGTACGTTCGGCGTGCCGGAATTCGGCACATCGTTCGTGCGCGGGATGCTTGATGAGACGAAGCCGACGACGATGGAGGAGCTGCTGCGCATTTCCGGCCTGTCCCACGGCACGGACGTGTGGCTGGGCAACGCGCAGGAGCTGATTGCAAACGGTACGGCGAAATTGAGCGAGTGCGTCTGCTGCCGTGACGACATCATGAACTACCTGATTGACAAGGGCGTTGCGCCGAAGATGGCGTTCACGACGATGGAGAGCGTCCGTAAAGGGCGCGGCCTGAAGCCTGAAATGGAACAGGCGATGATTGAGCAGCACGTTCCGCAGTGGTTCATGGATTCGTGCAAGAAAATCAAGTACATGTTCCCCAAGGGGCACGCCGTGGCGTATGTGACGATGGCGCTGCGCGTGGCGTGGTATAAAGTGCATCGTCCGCTGGCATATTATTGTGCGTACTTCACCGTGCGCGGCGACGGCTTCGACGCGATGACGATGCTGATTGACCCCGCGACGATTCGCGAGAAAATCAAGCAGATTAAAGCTGACCCGAAGGCGTCCGCGAAGGACAAGGAAGCCGTGACGAGCCTTGAACTGGTGCTGGAGATGAACATGCGCGGCTTCAAGTTCCTGCCGTGCGACCTGTACAAGAGCGACCTGAAGAAATTCAAGATGGAGGGCGAAACGGGGCTGCGGTGTCCGTTCACGTCCTTGGGCGGACTGGGCGAATCGGCTGCCATCAACATCGTGCGCGAGCGCGAACGCGGCCCGTTCATGTCGGTGGAGGACTTGAAGGAGCGCACGCGCATTTCCAGCGCGGTCATTGAGCTGCTGCGGACGCACGGTTCGCTGGAGGGCTTGAGCGAAACCAGTCAGGTGTGCATGTTCTAAAGATTTCGCCGCTGCGGCGGCGACAAGGGGGCTTTGCGCTCGCCCCCTTGACCCCTTCGCCCGTCGCCCTAAAGCAACAGTACGGTTATGCTGCTTGGGGGAACGAAAGGCATACTAACTAAAAAGCAGCGATAACATCCAACAAACTTAGATGGGGATGCGAAGCAGTCCAGAGGGCGACCGCAGACTTCGTCTGTTTCCATTGCCCTCTGGTCGCGTCCGCAGACGCGAAACCCTGCATTAACACGCGAGCATAGTATGAAAGCGCGCTCAACTCAATCGCGCGAACGGGAGTCCAGAGGGTCGAAGACCCTTTGGCAGGGTCAAGGGGCAGCGCCCCTTGGGAGGTATCTCAACAATGAAGGAATTGCATCGGGCAAGGGTCGTCGCCATCGGCAGCGAAGAGGATATGGCGGCTGTCTGCCGTACATTGCTCGCAAACTGCGATTGGCTGGAAATCCCGGATGATCGCCCGCCGTATTCGCTGGAGGAGCTGCGCCAGCAGGTCAAAAAGCACGCGGAGGAGCTGGGCGGCGAGGAGAGCGGATTCTACTATGGCATGGTCGCGCGCTATACCTATGGCGACGCGGATAACCGCACATGCCGCTTTGACATTGCGCGCCAGCCCAGCGGATTGTGGACGGCGTGCTTCCATTATGATGGCGAAACGCCCTTCCAGAGCGAGGACTGGCTGTACCTGCATGAACACGCCGGGCGCGTGCCGATGCTGGCGATTCATGCCTGCGCGGATTTTGCGGCGGATAAGGGGATGACCGTCTTTACCGGCGGGCAGACGCTGGATGAATGGTCGCAGATGGCGGAAATCTGGTTCTGGCTGATGGAGCAGTACGAAATCGGCAATCCGCCGGAGGAAGCCGTGCAGCACCTGAAGAAGCTGGAAGGTATCATGCGCCAAAGCGACTTTGACATGACCATCCCCGAACTTCTGCGGGGGTGCATCGACCACCTGAACGACGTCATGGCGCACACGAATCAGCCGGATGAACTGCGCCGCTTGATGGACGAATGCGCCGAAAGAAAAGATTATCAGGGGCTGTTCGTCGTGCAGTGTCAGGTGGCGGAAACGGTGCTGTGGGACTGCACGCACGTTGATTTGTGGCTTGCGAACCTCGAAAGCATCCTGCGCGAGTGGCTGAAGGAGAATCCGGCATAATCGGCAATCGCCGCGCATACCCTGACAGCAGGAGAGGGGGGAGCGCACAGTGAAAGAGCCGACAGTGCCGCAGAAGCCCTGCGGACTGGTTATCGAGAATCGCAAAAAGGCGGTTCTCACCGGGGTCAAGGAGGTTGACCGCTTCGATGAAACGGCGGTCGTGCTGGAAACATGGGGTGGGCGGCTGACGCTGACCGGCAGCGGGCTGCATGTCTCCGCTTTGCAGCTGGAAGAGGGCAGGCTGCTTGTGGATGGCGATATCGACGGCGTGCAGTATGAGCAGGCGCGCGCGCGGCGCAAGGGCGGCTTCCTCCGCCGTGCCATCGGATGACGCTGGAGGTGCTGTTCGCGCAGCAGGGACAGGCGGAAACGTTCCTGCGGATGGTGCTGCTCGGCGCGGCGTTCGCCTTGGCGCTGACCCTCGGCGGCGCGTGGCGGCATCGGCATGGCCTGTCCGACGCGGCGGATGTGCTCTGCGCGCTGATGCTCACGCTGGCGGCGCTCCTCGTCCTCATCCATAGCGGGGAAGGGCTGCGGCTGTACGCGCTGCTGGGGCTGCTGCTCGGCGCAGTGCTGTGGGAAACGGGCATCCGGCGCATCTTCCGCTGGATTGGAAAACGGCTGAAAAAAAGTTTTCCGTCAGGCAGGAATATGCAAAATCATAGCGAATAGATAAGGAAAAGAACACTTCCGATTCTGGAGAAAAGGAGTGAGGGCGTTGGGGCGCAGGCTGGTGCGTTGGAAGGCGGTTGTCATCCTGCTGGTGGTGTTGGGCATCATCTTCTATGTCGTGATGGCGCAGTCGCGGCAGCGGCTTGACGCGCTCTCGACGCGCAATGAGCAGCTGCAGCAGCAGTATGCGGCGCTGGATCAGAAAAATCGGGACTTGCGCGAAGAACTGACGTATGTTGCGACGGATGCGTACATTGAGGAAACCGCGCGCAACGAGTTCGGCTATGTCCGCGACGGCGAAATCCACTTTCACTTTGCCAGCATGGATGTGCTGCGAGGCTACACCGAGGCGGAATGGAACGCGCTGCTGGATGAATTTCGGGATTAAAGGGGGACTTTGCGTCTGCAAGTCCCTTTTTCGTTACATATATTGCAAACCAGAAAGACAGGAGAGGTGAACCATGAGGGCAGCAGTCATCGGGATCGGCTCCAATTCGGTGAGGATGCTTGTGGCGGAAGCAGCCGACGGGGAGATTCGCCGCATCAGCCGCGACCGCGCCGGCACACGCCTGTTCGCCGGGCTGGACGAAGCAGGCAACTTGTCGCGGGAGGCAATGGCGTCCTCCTGCGCGGCGGTCAAACGCATGGCGGATTCCGCCCACGCACAGGGCGCGGAAAAAGTGCATCTCTTTGCCACCAGCGCCACGCGCGACGCCGCCAACAACGCGGATTTCGCGGCGCTGCTCAAAGCCGAAACCGGCTTGACGCTCGAAATCTGCTCCGGCGATGAGGAAGCCGCGCTGTCCTTCTTCGGCGCGACGGATGGCGGCGATTCCGGCGTCATTGACATCGGCGGCGGATCAACCGAAATCATCATCGGGCAGGGGATGAACATCCGCTGCTCCTTCTCCTGCCAAATGGGGGCAGTGCGCCTGTTCCAGCGGATTCCGATTCGCGACCACGGCGATTTGGACGCGGTGGAGCAGATTGCCGCCGATATTCTGGCAGACAAGCTGCTGGATTACCCTGTGCTGTCGATGCCGGGCAGCTGGCGCGGCACGGGCGGCACATTCACGACGCTCGCCGCGATGGTGAAGGGCATTTACTGGACGGATAGAACCTACATGCACGGCACGGTGCTGACGGAGGCGGATGTGGCGCGCTTTGAGAGGCAGCTGGCGGATATGACGCTGGAGCAGCGCAAGCAGCTGCCGGGATTGCAGCCGAACCGCGCGGATATTGTGGTGCATGGAATCTGCATTTTGCGGGCAATTATGCGACGGATGCATATCGGGCAGATTACGGTGAGTGAATATGGGAATCTGGATGGGTACTTCAAGAGGGAATACTTAATGAAAAAGAAATAAGGTCAAAAAAAGAGGATAAACACGCGGAAGAAGTAGGAAAAAGCGACCAACTCAATCGCGAAAAGGGGTCAAGGGGGGGATTCCCCCTTGCAGGGTCAAGGGACAGCGTCCCTTGTGGGGTTTGGGGC
>ERZ857827.1735-NODE-1735-length-20165-cov-3.588414_pt1 | contig 20165 bp, 17 predicted proteins | sample MGYA00519761_ERZ857827 | MGnify/ENA primary metagenome ERZ857827 (study PRJEB31778, sample SAMEA3449370) | human gut metagenome | biome: human gut; feature: human-associated habitat; material: faeces | place: United Kingdom | collected 2010/2012 ... | reverse complement strand
GGGGACGGAGGGGTCAGGTACCTCCGTCCCCGGCACTACTGTCTCGCCATTTCACTGACGGCCATATAATTCTTAAGGATATCCCCATATTCTTTCTTGTGCTTGAACATATATACACAATGTCCGTATCCATTTCTCACCGTGATTGTCGCTTTGGGGTAATATCTTTTTATTAGTTTTCTGCACACTATATGTGAATCCCTGCTGCCAAATTCAAAATAAAGCCCTCTTTGCACATTCTCAGGCATAAGACACTGCTCGTATTTAAAACTGTTACACGAGTGAACCATACATGCCAACGCTTCCTTATCCGTTCTCTTCATTGCATTTGCAAGTTTCTGTGCCACAGCATCATCAATCACAGCAGAAGAATACATCATGGCCGCTGCATCAGGGTGTTTCTTCATTCCTCCCATCATACCTCGGAACATCCACTCTACGCCTTTCATTCTTGTTAGTGCAGCTCCCTCAAGAACTGAACATCTCACATCAAGCCATGGATTATATGTCATCAGATACATTGCAACAACGCATCCCATAGAAGCTGAGAACATAAGATCCAATCTTTTTATATCATGATCCGAAAGCCATTTGCCTATCAGCATAGCATCTCTCTCCCCACTCGCAAATTTCTCCTGATCATCCCCATGTCCTGTCAGATCAGGCGCTATTATATGATAATCATTCTGCATATTCTCAACATATGGAAGCATCATCTCGTGACACATCCACATACCGTGTATAAGAAGTATATGTGGCTTATATCTGTCTCCGTACTCATGTATAGTCATAATGTGTATCTCCTGTATATATATTTGTTGGATGATGCTCTATGTTCCGGCTTATTTGCCGTCGTTAGCCAGATATAGCCATAGCTAACATGCGAGGCTTATTTTGCATGCATCTAGGTTTGGTAGCTTACAACTCTCCTCATTAAACTCTGCCCACTGTGTCGCACAACTGTACAAATCTTGGTAAGCATACCTAAACCCGTGTTAGGTTCATCTAACCTCAATTATTTTAGCACAACCGTCATCCACTATACAACACCGGATCGAGGAATTTTCCTATACACACCATATTCTCAGTCAAATGTTATAATTTTTTCCTTAGATTGCCGAAAAACCTCTATTCAGGATAATTTCTGTAGATTTTATCCTTTTCGCTCTTTTCAATAGACTTTCAGGATAATTTTTTCACTTTTCCATGGAGTGTATGGCTCTTTAGGATAATTCCTTCGTGTGGCATCCAAAGAGCGGTGCCGCCATTCGCATTCCGCTTACGCTTCATGCTCATGTCGCGCTGGCGCGCTATGTTCCCAAACAGGCAACAGGAGGCTTGTGAGCAAGCTCCCAGCAGCCTGTTGCCTGTTTGGGAACGCACCGCTTGTAGAACACGCAAAAGGGCACCCGGTCATATATTGACCGGGTGCCCCGTCTCAAAACAAACATCTATAGATTAAAGACTGTAAGAACCTGATTCTCCATCAGCTGTATAATATACCATGCCTGTTTCTGGCTGATAATATACGTTCAATTCCTTAACTGTCTTATTGCCAAGAGCTTCCTTTGCCTTGTCAACGATTACTGACATCTCTATCTGTCCACCAGCGAACTCTACGAATACCTTCTCAGTTGTCTTAACTGGAGCTGCCTTCTTTGCAGGTGCTTTCTTAGTTGCTGCTGCCTTTGGCTCCTCTTTCTTAACTGGAGCTGCCTTCTTTGCAGGTGCTGTCTTAACCTCAGCTGCCTTTGGCTCTTCCTTCTTTACTTCTTCTTTCTTTACTGAAGCCTTAACAGGTGCTGCTTTTGCTGCTGTAGCTGCTGTCTTCTTTGCGGCTTCAACCTTAGCAAGTGCTGCTGCAGGTGTTGCCTTTGTTACCTTCTTTGTCTCATCTGCCTTCTTTGCTGTAGCCATGATCTTTTCCTCCCAAATAAAAAGTATCTATATAATCTTATGTATTTATTTTCAAGCTAGGTTGATATTACTCCATTTTTGTGTGTTTTTCAATATAACCAAATTCTTTTCTCCCTTTTGTAGTGTTTTGAGAATTGATTTTCCACAAATTGCAACACATTGCACAAAAAAGCGATCACTGATTGTTATAAATCCGTGATCGCTTTTGTCATTTTACACAAATGCTTGTGTTAATTAGTGAGAATATTAACCACTTCACTCAAATTCATTCCGTTTGACGCCTTCAAAAGTACTATATCTTCAGGCTTCATGAGCGCCATGAGGTATATGGCGATCTCCTCGGTATCGGTAAACGATACCGTCTTGGCATACTTTGTATCACACTCATCGAGAGCCTCTTTTATCTTCTGAGCATGCTCTCCTATGACTATAACCTCATCGATCTTCTTGTCCCTGAGATACTCTCCGACTTCACGGTGATATTCATCGCTCCTGTCGCCAAGCTCAAGCATATCGCCGAGTACGATGTATTTTCTGCCCTCACACTTCATGTCACAGAGCACATCGGTACTTGCCTTCATAGAATCAGGGCTTGCATTGTATGTATCGTCTATGATCGTGTATTTGCCAGGCAGCTTTATAACCTTCTGTCTGAGTCCTCTGAAGTTCTCAAATGCCTTTGAAGACTTCTCATAAGGCACGCCCAGCTGATGTGACACAGCCATGGCAACCAGCGAGTTGCGGACATTGTGAAGTCCCATGACTCCGACCTTTACAGTTACCACATCGTCTCCGTGAACCATGTCATATATGGAGTAACCGTCCTCCATACGGATATTTGTCGCTCTGAAATCCATTCCCTCGCCGCAGCCGTATGTGTATACCTTGCAAGGTATCTCATCCTTCACCGCATAGAGCATAGGATCATCGCCATTAATATATAATGTTCCGTTCTTACCCATACCCTTGATGATGCTGAGCTTTTCCTTGCGTGTATTCTCAAGTGATCCCATATATTCGATATGGGCAACACCTATAGTCGTGACAACACATATGTCTGGCTGCGCGATATCCGTCAGAATATCCATCTCTCCCGGCTCACCGATGCCAAGCTCAAGCACTGCTGCATCGTATTCATCAGTCATTCTCGACACCGTGATAGGCTCGCCGTATACTGAATTATAATTGCCCTCAGTGTGGAAACACTTCATTCCGGCGCTCACCGCCGCCGTGATCATCTCTCTGGTAGTTGTCTTACCGACACTTCCTGTGACTGCCACAACAGGCATATCGTATCTGTTTCTTATATACTTTCCGATAGCCTGAAGAGCTTTAACAGTGTCATCAACACGTATATAAGCCTTGTCTGACACAACAACATTGTCATGCTCCGATGTGAGCGTAGCCGCTGCCACCTGAAGTGCAGACTCTATAAACCTGTGTCCGTCTGTTCTTGAACCGATGATTGGAACAAACAAGTCTCCTTCCTTAGCTTCTTTTGAATTGATACAGATATCTGTGAGTACGGTATTCTCATCTCCACACAGCAAAACACCGCCAGTGGCTTCCAGTATATTCTTTACAGTTATATCTACCATCATTATCCCCTTTTTATTCTCAGCAGGCTTCCCCGCGATAGTTGGAACGGACTCAATCGCCGACATTTCCACGGCATCCGCAGCATCACCAAGACATAGTCGTCTCATGATATTGCCCATTATAGCACTGTATATTATTTTTGTACATTAATTCTCTTTACTTTTATCTTTCCAGAAATCCTCCAACAGACCGGCAACATTTTTCCTGTTGCATATCTCATAATCGTTCCACTCCACAGGAAACAGTTCACTGTATCTTCTGGAATTGAATCTCTCGTCCAGCAAAAGTATGACTCCCCGGTCCGTCTCGGTCCTTATGACCCTGCCTGCTGCCTGAAATACCTTATTTATACCGGGATACTGATATGCATACCTGAAGCCATCACTGTCGCCCCTGACTCCCGCGCTCCCGCCTCTGGCGTCAAAATAGTCCATCATGAGCTTTCTCTCCGTACACACCTGGGGAAGTCCCGGTCCCACCACTATGGCTCCGACCAGCTTATCACCCGTCAGATCTATCCCCTCAGAAAATATTCCGCCCATAATACAGAATGCGAGCACACCATTTTCCGTCTCAAATGTGTTCAAGAACTCTTCACGGTCCGCCTCATTCATATACGGTGTCTGGACGATCACCTTTACGTGATGCAGTCTTTCCATCTCCCCCGCAAATGCCTGTACATGCTCCAGCATAGCATACGACGGGAAGAACACCATATAATTGCCCTTCTTTGCGCTTACCACGCTCTCAATATAGCTGTATATATTCCCGTACTGCTCATCATTTCTCCTCGTGTATCTGGTAGTCACGTCATTTGCTATGAGTATCCTGCGGTTTTCCTGTGCAAACGGCGACCTGATATATATAGCCTGGTCATCCGGGCAGTCAGACAGCATCTCCATGTAATACCTGATGGGCAGTATCGTAGCAGAGAAAAATACCGTTGTAAGCCCCTTGTCAAGGCAGGCACTTATATTTGCCGCAGGCTTCACACAGTAGAGCTTCACCATAAATCTTCCATCGGGAAGTATCTCATCATACATGACATAATTCTCATCCACAATCTCCGCAATGTTAAGAAATGACGTCAGATTGAAATAGAAATTCAGCACCTCTTTGCGCTCCGGTATCTGCCCATGTTCCTCCAGAAAGAGATCCAGAGCGTCGTGCAGCCCAAGCAATTTCAAATGCAGCCCCGCAATACTCGGCAACACCTCATACCCTTCAGCCGGCACATTTTTCTTCAGGGCAAGCAGTTCCCTGTTACAGCTACTTAGATATCTGGTAAGTCTGCCTCCATACTGAGCTGTAAGCTTTCTGAGTTCCAAAAAGTCCTCCTTTATGATATGGGCACTGTACATCGATGAGGCCCTATCCACCAGATTGTGAGCCTCATCTACCAAAAACACATAATTTCCCGGTGCATTACCATCACCTGCAAAGAACCTCTTGAGGCTCGCCCTCGGATCAAATACATAATTGTAATCGCCTATCACCGCATCGGCAAACAGACTGGCATCAAGGCTGAGCTCAAATGGGCACACCTGATATCTTTCAGCATAGCGCCTCACAATTTCACGGTCTATTATGCTTTCATTTGACACAAGATCATACAGAGCCTCATTTACCCTGTCAAAATGTCCATTTGCGTAGGGACAGAGTGCCGGATTGCAGTCCATCTCGTCCTGCAAACATATCTTCTCCTTCGCTGTCAGGATAACCGTCTTAAACTCCAGTCCCCTGTCCATGAGCTTTTGTATGGCCCCCCTGGCAACCGTGTGGGCAATTGTCTTGGCCGTCAGATAGAACAGCTTGCTCACATCTCCCTGGACAAATGATTTTATCGTCGGATAGACAGCCGCCATAGTCTTTCCTATGCCAGTAGGTGCCTGAACGTACAGATTCCCCTTCTTCTCTATCGCCTTGTACACATAGAGTGCCATCTCTTTCTGGCCTTTTCTATACTCAAACGGAAACTCCATATCCACAATGGACTCATCCCTGAGACATATGTGCTTCTCTACCATATCAAGCCATATGGCAAGTTTCCCAGTCATTGACGCGAACCACTCCTCAAGGTACCCAAATCTATAGTTTCTCCTGAAGAACTTCTCCTTTTCGCTATCAAGGTTGACATAACTTATTCTCACATCTATATCATTATATCGCTTTTCCCTGGCATATATATATGCATAACACATGGCCTGTGCAACATGAACTCTGAGCGGCTCCTCCACATCATCGAGATTTCTGTAGACACCTTTGATCTCATCTATCATCACATCGCTCTCGCCAAAGTTGACCTCATATCCACGCACCATATCCATGACATGTCCTTCATCCTCATTCTCCGCCAGCACATCCGGCTCATGCACAGCAGGCGCGATCTGTATTTTATTTTCATCAGGCTGCTCTCCGCCTTTGTCGGCGGCTATCCCATCAGCCTCCCGGGCAGTCCCGCGCCTGTCTATTATCCCATCAGCCCTGCCTTCCACAGTTATGACATGTCCGCCACACTCCGAGGTGATCTTCAATGGTACCTCAGAAGCATAATAAGACCCTGCCCGTTTCTGAAGCTTTCTGTGAATCCTGCTTCCCGCATTCATCGCTTCTACAGGCAGAGCCCCGCTGCTGCTATCACTTATATCACCGCTGCGAAATATAAATTCCACAAGGCTTCTAACTGATATTCTTATATTCATTGTTTGTTCCTGTATATACCATTTATCTTATACTATCTATGTATAATCTATCTTTTATATACGATCTTTTCAGCAAGATCATCGGCAATCGTCTTGTCAATCATGACCTCAACTATCTTAAGGCCAAAATCTATGGCTGTTCCCACTCCTCTGCTGGTTATGACATTGCCGTCCACAACCACAGAATCTGTGCTGTGTGTCTTTGCCATGAGCTGTCCCTCGCATCCAGGATAGCATGTAGCTTTCTTATCTGCAAGCACACCAAATGCTCCGAGAGCTGTAGGTCCTGCACATATAGCTGCAACATACGCACCTCTGTCATTCTGTTTCTTCACAAGAGCCTCTACCTTTGGATTCGCCTTAAGGTTTGGAACTCCAGGTATTCCTCCCGGAAGTATGACTATATCACACTCACCACTTATCTCTGACAGCTTCTCATCCATGCTGACACAAATTCCATGTGCCCCTGTGACGGCTTCAGAATCGTCTGCTGCCACCATTGCACACTCTATTCCCGCTCTCCTGAGTATATCCACAACAGTGAGCGCCTCGACCTCCTCATATCCGGTTGCAAATAACATTCTCGCCTTCATGATACTTTCCTCCTTTTGATCTTCCTATAATCTATACGCATCTTCTATAAACCTTTCTATATCGCTCTCATCCATGCTGCTGAGCGCACTGTTCTGATACATGCCCTCACCTGTGACATCCCTCAGAAACCATTTTGGAGCGGTAAATGCCTCAGCTGCCTCCTCTGACGGGAATTCTACCTCAGCATACACCAGTCCCTGAAATATGCCGTGGAACACATCAAGCTCTATGCAAAGCTTCTCGTCCACCGACCAATCCCCGCAGGTACCCTCTGTGTCTGTGACAGGTATTATATATCTGTCCTTCTCTATCACATTGCCCTCAGCCTTTAATCTGAGATTCTGATACTCATTCTCATCTATCTCCATCTCAAATTCCTGTCTAGACAGCAGTCCCTTCGACTTCACCGTGAGTACCCTCTTGTCATTGCTTCTCCGTATCCTTATGACCGGTCTCGTTGAAACATATAGCTGCTCCATGTGCTTTACCTGATATCTGTCCAGTTCAAGCGGAATATCCGCCACAAGAAATTTTCTCTCTATCTCCATGCATTTACACCTCTTTAACTAAGATCTTCAACTAAGATCTTCAATCAATATCTGTTTTCCAGCTTGTACGCATACTCCTGTCAGAATATATCTCCGGGTGGTATGTCACCGCTCACATGTGCCATGATTGCTCTGTTCATAAATACCATCGATATCATCATCGCCGCCATCCACAGGATAAATGAAGATATCATGTAATCTACAGCAGTATTCACCGACAGCAGCAGCATTGCCAGAGTCTGTGCATACACGCATATCGTAAACACTTTTCCATACGTCAACCGTGTATTCAAATGCTTCGCAAATGAGTTGCCAACGATACTAAACAACAGTGCCAAAAGCAGCTGCCTTCCAGCACATCCTATCATCACAAACATGAACATAACAAACATATACACATAAAATAGCGGTGCACAGGCAGCCAGAGAAGCATTATTAAAACCATTAGGCAGCATAAAATACTTTATAGGAGTCACCATGTACTCATAGCCTTTTCCGCCACTCACAACTCCTACAGTGACATTTTCACTGCCTATAGCGACATATGCTCCATCTGTCGTCATTTCGTTCAAATCTACCTCTGCATTCTCCGTATTGATATACAGATTTCCATTTCCAACCGCAACCTGTATATCCCTCTCTATGCTCATCTTCCCATCTTCATAGGAAAACGCCGGTATCACATTCTCCGCAAGATTTCTGAATCCTCCAACCTTGGCTGTCCAGAATATTGCGTCAATTCCAAATTCAATGAACGCAAGCAGAAACGAAAGTATCACAACGAACCAGACCAGTCTGCCGGTCTTCAGCTTTGTGAGATGTTTGTAATTCTTAGGGCTGCTTACCGCGATCGCCAACTGGTCTATCAGCGTGACCTTCTTGTACTCTTCCTGTTCTTCCATCAATCTCTAATCTCCTAAATCTCTTAAACTATATTATTCCCAGTTTAACCATGGCATTGTATATTCCATCGTTCTCCGCATCGTCCGTCACCATCATGACCTGCTTTTTGAGTTCCTCCGGACCTTTCATCATGATTATACTGTTCGGACAATATAATAACATAGGTGCATCATTGTTGCCATCACCAAATGCATAAGCATTCTCCAGCGGGATGTCAAAATAATCGAGCAGATACTTTATTCCGGTAGCCTTGCTGAATCCCTTCGGCACGATCTCACAGAAATCGCGTCCCCTGTCTATATAGTCAAAGTTTCCCGAAACATACTCGCGAAATTCAGGAACTTTCTTGTTGTCCTCGGGGATCCAGCAGCAGAACTTGTCAAATTCAAAATCATCCGAATCTACATCCTCCCCTACAAATATTCCATTTGAACGGAAATATCTTACCATCTCGGCAAGAAGCTCATTGTCCATCTTCTGTCCGTCAACATACACCTTATCCCGGTGTTCATACATTCCATACATATCGTATCTACGGCATGCATATGCTATATCCCGGCACACATCCTTGCTCACATCATTGTGAAACAATTCCTTTCCATCATAATATATGGACGTTCCACATCCACACACGAATCCGTCAAATCCCGCAGACTTTATCTCCTCCGTGATATTGCAGTACACTCTTCCTGTGTTTATAAACACCAGATGTCCATTTACTCTGGCCTGGGCTAGGGCGCGCTTTGCACTATCCGGAAAGTATCTGCGTCCATCTTCGGTTATAAGTGTTCCATCTACATCAAAGAATAATATCTTCCTGTCTGTGTTCTTCATATATTATATCCATCCTGTCATATATTTACAGGCACATGTATTATAACTACACGTGCCTGTATATTCTGTACGCATTAAGTTTTCGCGCTTTGACTTGCGCGTAAACGCAATAACCTACACACGCATCAGCATGCTGCATTGTACCGCATTTTTAACCGTCCGCATTACAACTGCTTTAAAAGGTCAATCATCTCAAGTGCTCCCATAGCGCAGTCGTAGCCCTTGTTGCCTGCCTTTGTTCCTGCACGCTCGATAGCCTGCTCTATGTTCTCTGTTGTTACAACGCCGAACATTACAGGTACGCCTGTCTCAAGTGATACAGATGCAACCCCCTTTGAAACCTCGTTGCACACATAATCATAGTGACTTGTCGCACCGCGGATAACAGCGCCAAGACATATAACCGCATCATACTTTCCGCTTACCGCCATCTTCTTTGCAACTACAGGTATCTCAAATGCACCCGGTACCCAAGCTACTGTGATATCGTCTGCATTTACGTCGTGACGGAGAAGTGCATCCTCTGCACCGCTGACAAGCTTTGAAACTATGAACTCATTAAATCTAGCTGCTACTATGCCTATCTTTGCTCCATTTGCTACTAATTTTCCTTCTACCTTATTCATCTAATTCATCCTCCTTATTATATGGAACAGACGCTTGAAAAGGCGCTTGCGCGCAGCGTCTGCGTGATATGTCGTCAAGCACCGCTTGATGACCTGCGCGCACATCAGTGCGCTTCCATTCTTCACAAGGAATCCTCCCGCTTACGCGGGCCCCTCCTTGTTCTATGGAGCAGACGCATGAAAAGGCGCTTGCGCGCAGCGTCTGCGTGCTTCACAAGGAAACCTCCCGCTTACGCGGGCCCCTCCTTGTGAAATATTATACATCATTTAACATATGACCCATCTTCTCTTTCTTGGTCTTGAGATAAAATGCGTCGAACTTGGTTGGCTCTATCTCTATCGGAACTCTCTCGACAATCTCAAGATTGTAGCCCGCAAGACCATATACCTTGAGAGGGTTGTTGGTGAGCAGCCTGATCTGTCTGATTCCGAGATCCACGAGTATCTGTGTTCCTATGGTATAATCTCTAGCATCATCAGGGAAACCGAGCTTGAGATTTGCCTCAACGGTGTCAAGTCCCTGATCCTGAAGCGCATATGCCTTTATCTTGTTGATAAGGCCTATTCCTCTGCCCTCCTGTCTCATATACAGAAGCACACCTCTGCCTTCCTTGGCGATAGCCTTCATGGCTGCATCAAGCTGCTGACCGCAATCACACTTCTGTGAACCGAAACAGTCACCTGTGAGACACTCGCTGTGCACACGGCAGAGAACAGGCTCGCCATCCGCAATATCCCCCATTGTGAGTGCCACGTGATGTTCACCGTTCAGCTTGTTGATATATCCGCAGATCGTAAACTCACCATACTTTGTAGGAAGCTTTGCCTTAGCCACACACTCAACAAATACTTCATGCTCTTTTCTGTACTGGACAAGTTTCTCTATGGTCGATATCTTAAGGCCGTGAACCTTTGCAAACTCCACAAGGTCATCCTTTCTCGCCATGGTTCCGTCGTCCTTCATGATCTCGCAGCAAAGTCCGCAAGGCTTGAGTCCTGCAACCTTCATGAGGTCCACTGTCGCCTCTGTGTGTCCATTTCTCTCTATGACTCCGCCTGCAACAGCCTGGAGTGGGAACATGTGTCCCGGTCTTCTGAAGTCATCCGGTTTTGCATTCTCATCCACAAATTTTCTGGCTGTGTAGCCTCTCTCCTCTGCTGAGATTCCTGTGGTTGTGTCCACATGATCCACCGACACCGAAAATGCTGTACAGTGGTTATCTGTATTTGTTATGCACATCTGTGGGAGATTCAGCTTATCCGCATACGAGGCATCCATAGGCATGCATATGAGACCTCTCGCCCACTTTGCCATGAAGTTGACATTCTCTGTTGTAGCAAATTCTGACGCACAGATGACATCGCCCTCATTCTCTCTGTCCTCGTTGTCAAGCATGACAACCGGCTTGCCTGCCGCAAGATCAGCGGCTATCTCCTCTATCGAGTTGAATTCAAAACTCATCACTCTACCTCCTTAAAATATCTGTCTACATAAATCCATTTTCTACCAGGAACTTCATATCAAGTCCTGATCTATTTGAAGCCTTTCCATTTGAAAGCTTTCCATCCACATCGTCACCTTTGTATGGCGCAAGCAATTTCTCAACATACTTTCCAACCACATCATTTTCAAGGTTAACCACCTTTCCAGGCTTGCCGTCGAGCAGTGTCGTCTCCCCCGCCGTGTGCGGAATGATCGACACCTTAAAGCAAGTATCGTCGACGTATGCAACCGTAAGACTTATTCCATCTATCGCTATCGAGCCCTTTTCAATGATGTATCTGAGTATCTTCGGAGAACAGTCTATAGTCACCCACACTGCATTGTCCTCCCTCTTGAGTTCCCTAATCGTTCCGGTTCCATCTATATGCCCCGACACGATATGTCCACCAAATCTTCCTCCGGCCGCCATAGCGCGCTCAAGATTCACTCTGCTGCCACCAGTAAGCTGTCCGAGTCCGCTTCGCCTCAGCGTCTCCGGCATAACGTCCGCAGTAAAGATATTGCCAGATATGCTGGTTGCAGTGAGGCATACACCATTTACCGCTATACTGTCTCCAACCTGACTTCCCTGGAGCACCTTGCCCGCCTGCACCGTGATACTGCAGGAGCTTACACCTTTATCTATCTTTCTTATAGTACCTATTTCTTCAACTATTCCTGTGAACATGTATGACCTCTTTTCTATATCATGTAACGGACCTCAGAATTCTTTTTCTAATCCGGTCCGTAACAGATTCATTCACTTGATCCATTTTCGGGAGTTCCTAAACCTTTTTGTATCTGAGCATCACATCTTCATCAAATCTTCTGACCTCTTCAAGTCTGAACATATGCGCATCAGCAGGCACATCAACACCCGTTCCTGATACAGGACTGTATTTGCCCTCACCGCCAAATATCTTTGGAGCAATGAACACACATGCCTCATCCACAAGTCCTTCTGATACCATGCTGTAGTTGAGCTCTCCGCCGCCCTCAAGCAGTATTCCGTCTATGCCCTTTCCGCCAAGTATATCCATGAGCTGTCCGAGATCCACATTCCCGTCTGTGCTGTCCGTCTCTATGATGCTTACACTTTTTTCTCTCAGCCTGTCACATTTTGCTGTATCCGCTGCACCATCAGGCGTTGTCGCCACTATTGTTTCGATCTCTACGGCAGTCTGTACGATATTGGAATCCTCCGGGATCCTGAGTTTACTGTCACATATTATCCTGATCGGATTTCTGACATTATCAGTATCCCTGTCTATGCCATTCTCTATTCTGCATGTAAGCATCGGATCATCCGCAAGCACTGTTCCTATGCCCGCCATTATGCCCTTATGCCTGTTCCTGAGCTCCATCACATATGCCCTTGAAGCTTCGCCTGTTATCCATTTGCTTGCCCCAATATGTGTAGCTATCCTGCCATCCATCGTCATGGCATACTTCATTGTCACATACGGCTTCTTAGCTATGATATACTTGAAAAATATATCATTTAACGCATCGCACTCATCCTTCAAGCAATGCGTATACACCTCTATTCCGGCATCACGTAGTCTCCTAAATCCCTTTCCTGCTACCATCGCATTTGGATCATCAGAGCCACAATACACTTTTCTGATCTTATGTTCTATGATCGCATCTACACAAGGCGGCTGTTTGCCGAAGTGGCAGCACGGCTCAAGCGTCACATACATGACAGCTCCCTCTGCCTCCGCAGGATCAGCCAAGCTGGCAAATGCAGCGCGCTCTGCATGAAGCTCACCGTATCTCACATGATAGCCTTCGCCTATGATTCTCCCAGCCTTCACGATAACCGCGCCCACAAGCGGATTCGGATTCACCGCGCCGGTTCCCTTTTTCGCAAGTTCAATTGCGCGTCTCATGTATGCCAGATTAAACTCATCATCTATATGATTGTCTATCATTCGCTCACCTTCCCAACAAAAAAACCTCGAAGAATATCTCCGAGGTTTTTTCGCACCATGTCACATAAAAATCACATCACAGATGCTGTTTAACAAAATATATAATACTTCTCTCATCCAGACTATACTGTCGGTTCCGGAATCACACCGGATCATGCCTTACGGCTCACGGACTTATGGGCTACCCCAAACACCGTCGGTGGAGAATTGCACTCACCCCCGAAGATCATCATCGTATTAAGTTGTCATAAATTCCAGCAGTTTTAAAACAATTACCTGAAAGTCCGTTTTAAAACGTCTATATTGTAGTCCATCTATATCAGGAATGCAACTATTTTTTAAAGCTGTGAATTAAATAAACTCTTTATCTTGTAAATAATATCATCGCTGTCGGCGTTGATTGACGCAGCCTCATTTATACCTGACAGCCTTGCAAGCTCACCTGTATCCGCGTCATCTCCATAACCTATGGTGTAAACCGGTATTCCAGATGTCCTGAGTGCTGAGGTTATCTCGTCCATTGAATATCCGTTGTTTGCATATCCATCACTAAGAAGAAACAGCATGCACTTGGCATCCGGATGCTGAGCCTTTGCCTCTGTTATCATCTTCACGGCAACCACCACCGCATCATATGAGGCAGTTCCGCCAGAAGCAATCAGATTGTTCACTGCGCCCTGGAAATACGATCTCTGGTTGAGATCGAACTGTGCTATTGGAACCTCGATCGTAACTGAATTTGAATAGCTAACCAAACCGACATAATTATTATCATTGATATACTGCGCTCCATTTGTCAGACTGTTCTTGAGCTGGTTCATAGGATCTCCGTCCATGGAACCACTGCAGTCAGCCACAAACACAGCAATTATATCCTTTCCATTATCCTTTGTCTTCTTGTAAGTCTTAAGACCCTGTGTGACCTGCGCACCCGAAAACTCCTCTGCTGATGTGTAATCGTCATTGGCATTAAATCCCTTCTGGGCTGCTATCTTCTGCATCTCATCGCTCTTGCAATAATCTACCACAAGCTTAACACCCTCAAGCTCTGCAGCAGTCTTTCCCGACTTATTGCATATATACACCGGATTGTCATGTCGCACTCCAAATGCGATAAAGTCATACATCGATGTGAGATTGTTATCATTGATATATGCCTGGTATTCTGACAGCATGGCGTCGAGAGTTCCGTTTGATGCACTGTCTCTCATCTGCTGTGTCGTATATGCAACGTATGGTATATTTGCATTGAACTTAGTAAAATTGTCATCTCCGCCCCGAAGCAGTGTGAGGAGCAGGTTGAGTCCTGTAGCACTGGTCTGAGGGTTTGTGTATCCCATAGTTATCTTGTTGTCCTGTACAGCCTTTATAACTTCGTCGGCTGTGGTGTAGCCACTGTCCTTCTTAACAAGGATCCCGGCAGTATTTCCTACCAGCCTGTCAGCATAGAGTTCAAGGCTACCGTTGTTTGATATTGCATACTCGCCGAACAGCGTATTGCTCGGTGTATAGAGATCCGGCAGATATTTGCCTGATATGATATAGTCTGCAGCCGTTCCGGACGGCACCGAACGTACGCTCATGGACACCGTCTTTCCATCTGATGTCTTCACATCTGATGAGTTGAACGATGAAGCCACATCTATAAGCCACGAATCATTGTCCTTTCCGGCCTTCTCTCCCGATGTGAATATCTCTATATCGACATCTCCACTTCCCTCAACTGACAATGGATACTTGTCAATCTCTGGAAGCTCATCATAGAGATCCGGCGTATCCAGGGTAACTGTGCCCTTTACAGGAGTTGCCTGCTCCACATCCAGCTCATTATACATCTCATCAAGTGTCATGTCCTGTTTTGTACCGGATATACCGCCACCTCCAGACGATATGTTACCCGCACGTTTTACAACAACACCGATGATCACCGCCACCATGACTATGATCATCAGCACTCCAACTGTCACTATCCCTTTTGTCCTCTTATCCATTTCTTCCTCCTTTTTATGTGTGTCAACTCATGCCCTGACTGCCTGTATTCTGTCTCATATTGTTCATGCACTCTATTACATCGTCAACATACTTCATATCCAGCGTACTGAGATTGGTGTCTATATCCACCATCTTTTCAACTAGAATATTAAACTTTCTCACCAACTCATCCCCCTGTCTGCACAGGTTATCCAGATACACAGGCTGAGGTCTTGTATAATAATCATACGTCTGTATAAATCCTATCGCACTGTCCATATTACTCTGCGCCTGCTCCTTTATATCCTCATACAGATTGCGGACTCCGCTACCCTCCTCAACATTCTCATGGAAGTATTCTTCTCTAGACATTATACTCTCATACTGTCTGTTGAGCCTCTCTATCTGGGCATCAAACATGTGCCCCCTGGCACTGTCCTTAAGCTTCTCCGTTGACCGTCTTCCCTTGAGTATATGTATATTTGCCGCAATGGTAAACACCAGCCATATCAGACTGAGTCCGATACCTATCGCTATACCTCCTATGCTGTCTGCCAGAACGAACATCACGATGACCAGGCCAAACATGATCAGGCTTACTATATTGACCACAACCAATCCCATTTTCGTTATTCCTCCTTTTTTATCGCCACACTACACCGCATCCGCCGGTGTGTCATCCGCCATTAACTTACCCATAGTCTGAAGCTTATTCCGTGCAGCTTCCGTCACTGTAAGTCCAGCAAAATCCGCGAACTCCCTCTTCGCATTTCTTATGAGCATGACTGCGAATTCCCTGTCCACAGCCTCTGCACTTGACAGGAGCTCATGATAATCCACCGGATCGTCGTCGCAGATCTGCCGCGCGGCATCAGGCGGAACCACCACAAAAGTCATCGATGCGTGCGTCCTGTCTGCGATATACACCTCGGCCTTGTCTGCAAATTTGGAGAACTCTTCAGCCTGCATATCAAAACCCGCATCCAAAAGTCCGCGGTATATATCCTCCCTATCGTCCACAAGGCTTCCAAGATACAGATATCCATGCAAGAGCAAAAGTCCCATGAGACTGTCTGGTATATTGAAATCCAATATGCATCCATGCCCCTCCTCACTGTCAGTCAGAACATGGTACACACACTCTGCCACATCCTCATCGCTCAGGCCACTGTACTTATATGCCTGCTCCACGCCATCCTGCGATATGAGCACGGTCTCTATATTTCCCCTCTGAGTTCTTTTCTTTCTGATGCTCTCCACTGGCTTTGCCGATATCTTGAACTCTCTCAGAGCCTTTATGGTCTCATCTATATTCTTCTTTCCCGCAAATATGGCTTCAAATCTGTCACCGCCCGGTTCAGCCGCAGGAACATTCCTATACACCCTTTTCACAGAAATGTTGTTTCTCTTCATCACAGCAGTTATATAATCTATATCTGTGTTCTGCCCCGAAAGATATCTGAGTATCTCAGTCTGAAGCTTCCCCTTGTAATCCAGCTCATTCTCTGTGTTCGTAATGTCATTTCCAGAGTACCATCTCTTCTCCAGATATATGTAGTTATCCGGATCCCTAAGCCTTCCCAGAGCGCTGTCCTTAAGCCTATCAACCTCATCGGTATCGCACTCAAGTTCTGCCGCTATATCTGATATACTTCGTCTTTCACGGCCGTAACCGTACAGTTCGCTTATAACCGTACGCTCTCTGTAGTTGAGCTTTTCGATAAGCTCATCAAACATACGCCTGCACATGCCATCCTGAGAATACGACAGAGTGTCAGCCTGTACCCCAAACACAGAGCAGTATAAAGCCTCATACGGGCTGATAACGTCCAGCAAATATTTATTTTTCTCTTTTCTTATTACATATGCCACGTGTATTGTAATCCCCCTCCAATCCATGTCTATGACACAGTTATCTATTGTCATATGTTTTCGATATGATCATAATAATATTTTCTTATACCAGAAACTTATTATTTTCATTATACATGTTTTGCAGGAAATTAAAAACATGAAAGTGCGCGGATAAGGCATTTTATAATTTTATTAAGTGCTTATACACGCGCCACTCCACTTATGGTATAATGTTTCACGATTGATTCCAACACTTAAACTGGAGGATTGTATATGATAAGATTTCTGCCGGATGAATATTACTCATCCACCTACAAAATAGATTTCAAAAAATACTACGATATGGGCTACAGGGGTATTCTGTTTGACATTGACAACACACTCGTGCGGCACAATGAACCGGCAACCTCACGAGCCATACAGCTCATGGAACGGCTGAAAGCCATCGGTTTCAAGGTCTGCCTAGTCTCAAACAACAAGGAACCAAGAGTTGCCACATTTAACAAAAAGATGAAGGTAAATTACATATACAAGGCAGGAAAGCCTTCCAAGAAGGGTTACATACGCGCTATGGACGAGATTGGCTGCACCGTAGAAAACACCCTAGCTGTAGGCGACCAGATATATACAGATATAATCGGAAGCGCTAGTCTTGGCATACACACAATACTCGTAAAACCTATAGACACCAGCCATGAAGAGATTCAGATAACTCTGAAAAGGATCATTGAAAAACCGTTTATAGCCTACTTCAAAAAGAAACACGGCATTGTAAGATAAAAGACAAAATAAAAATGGGCTGTGACTAAACGATCAACCGGTCATTTAAGTGTCAGCCCATTTTTATATTATCACCCGACTGCTCTCAGAATCAGTCGTTATACACCTTCTTGAACTCAGTGTATCCCTCTGCCTCAAGCATGTTTATCTGTTGCTTCATGTTCTTTCTCATCATCTGTATTGTGACTGTCCTGCCAGCCTGGCGAAGCTCCTTCGCCTCCTTGAATATCTCAAGCTTCTTGTCAAGAGTTACATCCTTGTGGATGAGGATTGCAACATTGTCAGCATCTATCTTATATCCGTTGTCCAGCTTGTCCTTAAGAATAGTGATGATTCGCTCAAATCCAATTGAGAATCCCGTTGCGGGAACATCCTGTCCACAGAAATTTCCCACCATCTTGTCATATCTTCCGCCACCTGCGATGGAGAAATTGTAATCATCAATAGTAACCTCAAATATAGGACCCGTGTAATATCCCATTCCTCTTACAAGAGTAGGATCAAATACGATCTTAACGCCATCTGCAACCATTGTTCTGGCACTTGAGATGATCTCATCCATGTTTGAAACCACCTTTGGATCAAGACAGTTCTCATTGATGTCCTTACAAAAAGCTGCACAGCTGACATCTCCAAGATTCTGATATATCTCGAGATACTTGTCTACCATGGCAGCATCGTATCCATTTTCTGTAAGCTCTGCTCTTATTCCGTCGAGGCCGATCTTGTCATACTTATCAAGACTTATAAGTATTGATGCTATGTCGTCTTCAGCAAAGCCTGCGTTTTTTGCTGCTCCGCGGAGTATCTGCCTGTCGTTGATGTGGATCGTGAAATCTGTTATACCAACCTCTGAGAATATCCCTGAGAGCATATCTGATGTGGCTGCCACAAGCTCTATCTCTGCAAGGTTTGTGTTGTCTCCAAGAATATCTATGTCACACTGTGTAAACATTCTGAATCTGCCCTTCTGAGGCTGATCCGCACGAAATACCGGTCCGATCTGGAGTGCCTTAAAAGGACTTGGAAGCTGTTCCTTGTTGTTTGCATAGTATCTCGAAAGAGGGAGTGTCAGATCATATCTGAGTCCGCTGTCCGCCAGTTCTCCTTTACCTGCATCTATAGCTCTGGCAAGATCCGCTCCTCTCTTCATAACCTTGAAGATAAGCTTCTCGTTGTCGCCGCCCTGCTTGCTCGTCAGGTTCTCTATATGTTCCATAACAGGAGTCTCTATCTGTGTAAATCCAAATCTGGAATAACTTGTCTTTATCATTGAAAGCACATGCTCTCTCAGCCTCATATCAGCCGGAAGCTGATCACACATACCTTTTACTGGTGTCTTAATGAATTTTGCCATTTCTAATCCTCCTGATCTTATCTTTTTTCAAATCCAATCTATTCTAGCATATAGTGTTGACTTTTTCCAGTACTAACAGACATTCACTGAACAAACCCGTGGTATTATATATTTTTTTCGCTGCCTGCAAAACAAAAACCACCAGAACGGCTGATCTGATCAGACAATGCCATTCCGGTGGTTTTATTGTATGCTATATATTATTATCTGAGAAGATCATAGTTGAGCTTCTTGATAACTGTGAACGCCTTGTTTCTGAGTTCCTCACCTGAGAACTCGTCAAGCTGTACATTCATATCCCAATTATACTTCATAAGAGTATTCAGAAGATCCTCAATGTAATCTTTGACATACTTCACATTGCTCTCGCTCTTGTCCTTAAGCTGAACAACTATGTTCTCTATAGCCTCGATGATTCCTGACTCCTGCTTATCTGGTGCCTGTCCTGACTCATCATTGAGCTCTATAACCTTACCTGTCTTTGTGATTATGACCTTCTTGTTAGGTGCAGCTGCTGCCTTGCTCTTCTTATTTATCATGTGGTTTATACACTTGATAAGACATGCAACGGAATATGTCATCTCCTCTGCGGTTGGCTTGTCAAGCCCCTTGAGTGTATGCTGATGATACAGGAACTCTGATTTACAAAGCATCTCCTCAACCACAGCTGCTTTGCACAATGATACAAGATCCGCTGGCATAGCCTGCTGCTTCTTGCCGAACAATCCGCCGCCACCCTGCTCATTCTCCTCCTTGTACTTCTCTGGAAGAGTTGTTCTAACATATGTATCGTGAAGGTACTTCTTTGCTGTGTTGATATCATAGCTTGATGCAAGTACCATCTTCTTTGTGCTGTTGAGTCCGTTGACAACCATATCCTCTGCTGCCATGAAGAGCAGTATCTTCTGTCTGTTGTCAAGCATTGAGTAAACTTCTTTGTTCTTGTTGTTCTTCTCTACAATTGACTTCTTTCTTACATCGAATACCTTGATCTTCTCTTTTACGCTAAAGAATGCCTTGAGCATTGCAGGGTTGGCATTCAGGAAGTTGCAACACCATGTAA
>ERZ857827.1724-NODE-1724-length-20329-cov-6.858094_pt1 | contig 20329 bp, 25 predicted proteins | sample MGYA00519761_ERZ857827 | MGnify/ENA primary metagenome ERZ857827 (study PRJEB31778, sample SAMEA3449370) | human gut metagenome | biome: human gut; feature: human-associated habitat; material: faeces | place: United Kingdom | collected 2010/2012 ... | reverse complement strand
TTCAAAAACTTTTGGTGTACTCATTCTAGCGGCCTTTCATTCTAATCTGTTAGTATTATTCTAACGGATTAGAGTTGGAAAGTCAATAGGGAAAATGTGCATTTTTATCACTTAGCGCTGGAAGTGCTTGGGCTTTTGCGGGTCTGACCGTTGCCGACGAATAACCATCTGCCGTGCCTGCCGCTCTTCTGTGTCCTCTCCAAGCAGTCTGGATACTTCCTGCTTTGCGCTGAGCAGCAGACTGAACGAAGGCTTCTTCTGCAAGGTTTCCTCCAACTGCCTTTCCGCTGCCTTTTCCTGCGCAGGACGGAGGACCTGCCGTGCTTTGTACAGCTCTACCGAGTCAAAATCCGCAGCCTGCGCTTTCAGTTCAGCGTATTCATCCAAAGCCTTATCCAACTCGGCAGAGTATTTTTGCTCCTGCGCCTCCAGCTTTTTCAGTCCAGCCTCCATGGTGGCAATATCCTTGCGGAATGCCTCTGCGCCTGCATCTTCTGCATACTCAAATTTTTGCAAAAGGAGCGCCTTTTCGGAACGAAGTTCCTCTAAATCTTCCGTCAGCTCTGCAATGCGGACAGCCAGCGCCTTGTCATACGAAGATCACCTCGGCGTTAACGGTTTCTGTAACCGCCGACCGCAGGGCGTTCATTCTGCGTATCCACTCCATCTGATTACCGGCTTTCAGTGTTTCGGTAATGCCTTCAAGTTCTGCTCTCTGCTTCATAAGACGGTCAAACAGTCTCTGCGCCTGTTCTTCAACATCGGCAAGGTAGGATTGCAGCTTGCCGCTTGTTAAAAGGCTGGTATAAAGTGCCTTTTTATGCTCACGGATATACCGCAAATACCGCTGTCCCCATATGCCGATGTGCCGTTCTTCTTTTTGGGCGGGTAATGTGAGATCAGGAAGATAATAATCGCCTTGTAAGGTATAGCTGATACCTGTTTGCTCGTTATAAATATTCTTTTGCATAATCACGCCTCCTTGCAGATCACTTTAAACTTCTTTTTCTTTGCGTTTATGATTTTAAGCAAAATTTCGTCAACTGCTTCTGTGTATCTTCCGTCAGCAATCAAACGGTTTCTTAATTCGTTCAGGCTGTTAATAATCATTCTACGCTCATATTCCTCAAGCACTATGTAATATTTTTCTTTCATCACTGTCACTCCCTCAATAAATCTTCAAAAGGGGTTTCGGAAGTGACGAAAGTATCAAGCATAAATTTAGCTCCTAAGCGAAATCCCATAATAAAACTGTCTAAATTAGATTCTCCGTTAACAATGCTCCAAGCGTTTACATAGTCGAGAAATTGCTTTTTGTTTTTATCAGATAGCGCTGTTGTCAAAAAATCTTCATTCGTCATCAGGATTTTCATTTGTTTTTGAACAGCCTTATTTTGTTTTGTGCTTCTCGCTTGCGGCTCGATGTTTCCGTAGTAAAATTCTTCAATAAAGTTTTTCATTATGTAATCCTCCGTTACGATTCAATTATCCCACTAATTCAATCAAACTGGCTGACTACAAAAGCATAAGGGAGACAACTTCCTTACGAAGTGTCTCCCTTTGGGGCCTTTTTCCTGAGTTAAATTTCTTTGGAAGCCCCTCAAAAGTCCAGTGTTTATGCGGGTTTACAGGGTTTGGTGCCGACGTAACATCTCAGTAATATCCAACTGGACCTTTGCCAATGTATCTCATTTCATTATCATAACAAGCATTCTGGTCTTCGTAACCAATATGATCAATCCCGTTTTCCTTATACCAGTCAAAAAGAATTTTCATACCTTCATTTTTATCGTCGGGTTCCATGATCGGGATTTCATTTTGACGCCAATAAGCATAATTCCAACGTTTTTCTGAAAATTCATCGGCACCTTCACAATCACGTTCCGTATTGTAACCTACAGAAAATTTCGTTACATTTGAATATCCTTTGTATCTATAAGCTTCATTTGTATAAACGAAAAATGAAATGGCATAAATGTCATTTTCATTCCAAGCAGAAATAATGCTGCGCAAGTTCTTTTCAAGATATTCTTGTAATGAATATAGCCTCATTTCAAATTCGTTGCCTACCGTTGCTCCCCGTCATCATATACCGCTGTCTGTTGCAGTATGTCAGCGGATTGGCTAACCATCACCGTCAATCTGGTTAATAAACATTACAAAAACTTATCCAAAATTATTTCTCACTGCGCCAATATCCCCAATTATTATAATGCTTTTCCAATATATTTAATATTTCTTCCGGTAATTCTTTTTTTAACTCCTTATTATCTAATAATTCTGATAAATAATCTAACCACATCATACCTTCTTCTTCATCATGCGAATTTATCGCACGAACCACAGAATCTATGAAGGACTTCTTCAACTGTTTTCCAGAAAATTTTTTTAGTCGATTTAATATAGTTAAAGCTCCCGGCCAATTCAGATCATACAACCACTGCAAAATGGAAGTCAAATACGGTACTAATTCGTCATCTGTTTTTTCTGACAAAATAATTGCACACTGTTCCCATACCGATGGTGATGCGGGAGGAGTAATGAGCAAGGATAGATCCGTTATTTTTCTTGCCTGTTGCTTTCCCTTTTCTTGAATGTCGATGGAATTTTTATAATCCAGCATTTGATAAATTTGGTTCATACGATCCATTTTATCCTGTTCCTTCCTTTTAACTACCAAAATTTTACGGTTTTTGTTCATATAAAGTTTGAGCTGGACTCGTACCAGTCTACAATTATTGCCTCGACAGGATAAACATTTAAAGATTTATTTTTTTGGCGAAAATATGCTTTTTTATAGGGTTTTTTAACATTATGACATTTTTTGTAATCCGGTCACCGTTCGCAGCCTGGAATACCGATACGGTTCCGCTGAAATTGTAATTGTATTTTCTGCGTACGCATCCGCAATCCCAAACGAAGAGAATACTTTCCTCTTTCCGATCATTCAGATTGGTCTACAAGAGATAAAGCGACGGCGTTATCATCAAATAGATGAATACTACCTATTAAAAATGGTTAATACTTCTTTCTCCCATATGGGAAAATTGATTTTTAATTTTTAATATCACTTGTTTTGAGTCAAATGTATCTTTACGAAATGTAATACCAATTTGAGATTCACTTATTTCAATTAGTATTTTAAATGCAACAATTTTATTTTTAATTAACTGATGTTCGTTAAACCGATTGCATAAATATTGTTCCCACTTCGTATAGTCTCCAATTTCTTCTATTGTAAATGATTCACACCGAGAAATAAATATATGATGAATTAGCTCTTTAAGGCTTTCTGCATTTACCATTAAAACAACATCCGAATATAATAAATCATTATGCAGTAGTGCTTTGAAATTGATACTAAGCTTCTTTATTGTCTGAAAAAGGGAGGTGTTTTTTTCAACGTCTCCTATTTCAAGAATTACGGTCTCGCATTCAAACAAATCTATAATATCTAGTATATTGTCTTCTGTGCAATTAAAATGACTAATGGAAATATTTGAGATGTCTCCCCAAATAAACTTAGAAACTTTTATTCCCATCTTCTTAATCCTCCGTATATGCCTGCCCCAATTGTATTTGCAGTAGCAAAGAGACCTGGAATGTGAGCGTTATACCCGATAATGGATTGATACATTGAGCTCAGTTGTGTGCGTAATACATATATTCATCTGTACATATAATGACCAGCTCTTGCTTGTCCATCGGTATGATTGGTATAGTTAGGATTGATATTGACGTCGGTGCTATCCAATCGCTGTCCGTTCCTTCCAATCGTTCCATCAATCATTGATTCTGTTCATCCGACCAGTTTCAAACTACCTTTTTTCTCAACCAATTAACTGTTCTGTTAATCCACCAAACATTAGTTTTTTTTCATTTCCAAATTGACTAAAATATAGTGTCCATTCTTCCAAAAAATTCAATGACCATTGTTTCTCCGCGATGTGTTCGTTTAACTTAGGTATAGGACTCCCCTCTTGCTTGACAGCAAATTGACGAGATAACAAAAAGTAAGTACACGATTCCTTGCTCAATTTTTTTCCTGATACACAATTAACGACATCTACAAACAATTCAGTATTAAATTGATCTTCCAATGATGAGTCATAAAAAATATACGAAATATTGAACTGCTCTTTACCAGTCAAACAATCTCCTTGGGCTGAATTAGACATGTATATCCATATTTTTTCATCATGATCAAGTGAAATGCAGAATTTTTTATGGAACTCAGGATTTTCTATATACGGATCTTGTACTTCTGTCATATATAATCCATATGAATCTATGACATGCTGAATTTTGTTTTGATAGATCTCAAAATTCTCTTCTGACTGTACAATGGTCAAATCTCGAACATTTGAAAAAATGCATATGTATAACAATAAAAACAACATAGTAGATATAATAATTACAGAAAAGTATAGTAGTGATAGGGACACCCTAAGGGTGGAATGTAAGTCGGCGGTATTTCACGCCGACTTTTTACTTCTTCGGCTCTCACGTTTCGGCAATTCAACGGGTTTAGATGCTTCTTCGTGAGTCGCTTCTTCCGGCAGTTCCACGCTGCCTATGAAATTGTAGACGATTTCAATTTCCTGATGTTTTTTACCCTCGGCATCAATTTCTACTTCGTGAACAAGAATTTTTTCAATGAAGGTATTGAGCAGAGTTGGTGTCAGTTCCTCAAAAGAGGTGTGCTTCTTAACCAGCTTCATAAAGCGGTCAATGTTAATGGTCTTATCTGTCTTTTGGGTGATCTGTTCAGAAAGCTCCTTGATAGTCCCTTCCAGACCTTTTTGCTCTGCTTCGTAACCGGCTGACAACTTTGCAAAACGTTCATCCGTCAACTGTCCTTTTATCTTATCTTCATAAAGGTGTTGGATAATGTTGTCCAGTTCGTCATATCGGTTCTGGCTGTTTTCCAGTTCCCGCTGCATTTCTGCTAATGCCCGCTTCTGCTCTCGCATAGAGCAGGATACCAACATCGTAACAAATTCTCGCTCATTCTCAGCGGCAAAATGCGTTACTCTACGAAGATCATCAGTTACCAGCTTCTTCAAGTTTTTCACGCTGATGTGGTGAGTGGTGCAGGGATTTACCCGTTTGCTATAGCCAGCACAAGTGTAATACTCATAACTTTCCTTAATGCCAGACCCGCGATGATGGTACATTTTCGAGCCGCAGTCTGCACAGAACAGCAAACCAGAGAACAGTCCGACAGAGCCGATTTTGGTGTGTCGGCATTTGCCTTTACGGATAGCCTGAACACGGTCGAATGTGTCCTGATCAATCAGGGCGGGATGTGTGTTCTTGAAAATCATCCGTTTGTCATCGCCGTTGATAATGACCTTTTTGCTCTTGTACGACTTCTTAGTAGTCTTAAAGTTGACAGTATGCCCCAGATACTCAACTCTTTCCAGAATGTTACCGACGGTCTGATAAACCCATTTACAAGGAGCCTGCGGGCAGTAGCCCTGCTTATTCCCATATCGCCGGTAGTTAATTGTACCGGGGGTAGGAATATTTCTGGCAGTGAGAATATTTGCAATCTTTGTCGGGCCTAAACCTGACAGACATAACGCAAAAATCTCTTTTACAACAGGGCCGGTTTCCTCGTCAATCACCCAATTTCCTTCTTCCCCCATAATATAACCATAAGGCGGGAGATGGGAAAGACGTTTCCCGGACATTCCTTTTGCCTTTACTACCGCGCGGATCTTTTTGCTAGTGTCACGGGCATACCATTCATTGAAAAGGTTCCGCAGAGGGGTGAAATCATTATCGCCCTTCTCGCTGTCTACCCCGTCGTTGATAGCAACGAAGTGTATATCCTTCTCAGGAAACAGCACTTCCGTGTACATTCCAACCTGAAGGTAATCACGGCCGAAGCGGGACATATCTTTTACGACAACCATATTGACATATCCGGCTTCAATATCGGCTAACATTTCCTGGAACCCAGGGCGGTTAAAAGTCGTACCGCTGATTCCATCGTCTACATAAAATTTATATCTGGTAATGCCGTGTTCTTTTGCGTACCGCTCTAAGATTTGCTTTTGATGCTGGATACTGTTCGATTCACCATCCAGACCATCGTCCTGGCTTAATCGGCAGTAGAAGGCCGCCCAGGGTTCCGTATCGAATGAACGGATGGGAGAGATATTCAGTACGTTAAGCATACCCGGCATTTTTATTTGCGTGGCTGTCTGTTTCATAAAAACCTCCATTCCGACAGCCCCGCAAAATTGTGGGTTTTGCGAGTCCTATTATACACCAGACAGGCCGCCGCGAAAAGTAGTTTAACACATTAAAGTGATAAAATTTTTATGAACGCTTTTTATCGCCACGCAATTCGTTTTTTAAGACCTTTGCCATCTTTGACACCGCTGTTTCGGTGCAGCCTTCTTTAAAGCTGGAACGGACAGTATAGGTCACGCCATTGATTTTCGTTTCTGTAATCATGGCGGGGTTACTCTGTTCCGCCATAGTTGCATCACACCTTTCTATAATCAAAGAAGTGCTGCGCCAGTCAGTTCGACGCAGCACCGCTTTTTTTTATTTTTTGTATCGTATTATCTGGACAGCAGGACTGTCCATCGGCACACCCCCGATACAGGGAATATTCAAGCCGGTTCAGGGTTAGTCAGCCGGATGGCTGCTGAAGCCGCCGCATACCGCCGATAGGTGGTTGGCACCATATTCGCAGTAAGTTTCGGTGAGTGGCACGGTTCCTTGCGCTGCGCGTCCTGGCACTTTCCAGCCCACCATAGGCCAGTCATCAGCCACCAAATAACCGCTCGGCCCCTTTGATGTTATCGTATTGACGGATGCTCTGACCATCCGCAGGGGGTTATGGCGTTTGTGCTATGCGATGCTCGACGCAGCACTCAAAAACTTGAATACTGACTATGAGCGGATTGCCCGCTGTTTTTCAAGGTACATAGTCAAAGGGGTCCTATAAAATCCCTTTCACTATATAGGAGGGAAAACGGGCAATCGTTGATAGTTACGCGGCAACATTTTTCCGGACTTTTTTCAGAGCCGACTGCACGGAACGCATGACCGCTGATTTATTGCAATCTTGCATTTTCGCTATCTCTGAATAAGAGTAGCCGTAGAAAAAATGGAGAATAAAACGCCACCGCTGCAACGGAGGAAGTTTCTCCAATACCTGGCCGATTTCCAGCAAGGTTTCCAGACGTTCGACAGTATCCTCCAAGGGCTCCGTAGCCAGATCGAACATCAGGCAATCATCAAAAGACCTTCCTTCGATATGCTTCCGACGCTCATACCGCTGCCGTTCTTCCTGCTTTCGGCTTTCCTCATAAACGCGGTAGATTTCAAGGGATACTTCCACATCGACGGGACGGTGATCAGCATTTAGGATTTTGACAAGATACATAGCGTGCCCTCCCTTATGCAACTCGAACCAGAGCGACGATCTTATCATCGTCCTGGGGGTCAACAAGGAGCGGGCATGACTGGGCAGCCGCAGCGTCAGGCGGCGGCACAGGGTTCGGCCCGTGATCGGTCAGGATGAGAAGCGACTCACCAGGGGCCAGACGAATTACTTTAACGGTTTTCAGCATCTTAAAACACCTCCGATTCTTTTTCTGAGGGCTTGTCCCTCTATACATCGGAGATCCCAGGGCGAGAAAATTAAAGGGTACAATGATTTTTTGACTAAGGCAGAATAGGCAAAAGCAAGGACAGCATCACAAGAATGCTGCCCTTGCTTTCACTTATTCAGCTAAAAAGCTGCGGAGCCGGTGAAAGGCTCTCTGAAGCAGAAGCGTGACCGCCGCCGGGGAGCAATCAAGGATAACCGCAATCTCCTTGTACGGATACCCCTCCCAAAAGGCCAGTTCTATGGCGTGCCGCTGCCGGTCTGTCAAACGGCGCAAACCATAGGCCAGCTTTTCATTTTGGACGGTGTCAATAAAGTCCTCCTCCAACAGTTGCTCGATGAAATCATTCTGGATATGAATAGACCGTTCCCTGTATGTAAGTTCCTCGCTCATGCTTTCCAGAGAGTAGCAGTGATACCGGAACCGGCGGTCAGAGTTTGCAATGATACGATCCTCCTCTTTGAGGATCGCAGCCCAATCTTTCTCGGCCATAAGCCTGTTCTCCTTTCTGTCGTTTGTCTGCGTGGGCTGGCAAACAAACGGAGGAGAACGGCATCCGACTGGAACACATAGTGAGCAACAAAAAGCGTCTGGCTGTTCAACTATCAGCCAGACGCTATCTAATGTATTTTGGTGTTTTCTTTCAAACAGTGTTTTGCACTTGTTCCCCTGTTCAGGGGACGTGCTTTTTTTGACGGTACATATTCCGTCGTAAATTGTCGAAACACTGCTTGCTTCATGGCGGCTCCCTCCTCAAGCCGCCGTGATCTTTAGCGTGTGGTCGTCATTTCTTCGGGGGGTACAAAAGAACGGCGGCCCTGAATTTGTTCAAAGCCGCCGCGAAATTTAATGATGGCATGATGATTGCCTGCTGTACGACGGCTTTTTTTCTTTTGCCGTCGCCCGGCAGGAAAATCCTATATATTGTTTCTTATTATCTCAATCCAGGCCGGAGAATGACCCGTTTGAACAGGAACATTGTTGCGCCAAAATAGGTCAAGTATATGGCGCAGAACAACAGAATCGTTATTACGCCATAGAACAGCACAAGCCCCGCCTGCAAAATTGCTTCCCCGAAGATGAACTGCGTCCCCACAACCAGCAGGATGGTAAGAACGATGGGGAAAAACAACGGAATCAAGAACACAGTGGATAATTCCTTACGGACCAGGGAAGCCTGCTTCTGGGCTGATACGCCCAGCCGGTCAATTACAGCATAATTTTTTTGGTTTTTATCTATGGCGGAAAGCTGCTCAAAAGCCAGCACTGAACAGGAAAGAATAATGAAAATGATGCTCAAATATAACCCGCAAAAGGAGAGCGTCGTGCATCCAGTCAGTGAATTGGCAACCCCCCACGCTTTTACCGTTACCCCCATCGTCACTCTTTCCGGCAGTTCCTGTCCGGGTTGGATGTCTGGCAGCCATTTACCGCTGTTCAAAAACTGTCTTAGTTCGCTTCTCAACTCCGGGTATCCGCCACCTTCCAGCTTCATTACCAGCCGGATTTTCTCCCCTGATAGCTGGGAAGCCGCTTCATCCGGCAGGACAAGTACATACCCATTTGTTCCAGCCATTTGATACTGTTCCATCGGTTCAGTCAGGATCGGCGTTTCCGCTACGGTCAAAGTCTGTCCGTTCAATGTGATTTCCGGCTGCTGTTCCAATCTCTGCCGAATGTCATCCATATAGTTCCATGTATCACAGTGAACAAAAAATTCGTTGTTGTTTATGGAAACAGGAGAAAGCCCCAAAATCTCCCGCAGGTGGTTATAGTCAGACAAGGACAAGGCTTCAATGGCTTCATCGGGGACTGCATACAAGTAATAGGTTACGCTGTCCTCCACCTTGCAGCGTTCGTCTACAAAGGAGAGGACGGAATCCATGCTATTTTTTGTCAATGGCGCGTCAATAGCGACTCCGGCGTCATAGGGATAATACGCCTCCATGTTGGCTTTATAGCCTGCACCCATCGTCAATCCCAAAAACATCGTTGCAAGGGAAATCGTCAGCAAGATTGCCACAACGGCCATTGTGCGCCCGGAAGATTGGATGCGCCTACCGATCTGCCCCAGGAAAAACAGATTTTCTTCTCGATATTTCCGGTGTGGGTTTCGTTTTGCGAATTGGTACAGCAAGACCGGGATATTCCGGTGCAGCTCATAAACACCCACAAGAATCAGCAGACAGGCACCGCCAAAGTACAACAATGCTTCATTGGTCTGAATATGAAGTCCTTTTTCCAGCAGAATCACACCTGCAATCATAGCGGCGACGGAGAGTAAACCGGTCAGAACGCTTCGATGTAAAGACTGAAAACGGATTTCCTCGTTTTTTTGGTTATCATAAAGTAAATCAATTACCTTCTGTCGGCGGATAACCTTTGCGGCGCGAAACATTCCGAATCCATACATCAAGATGAAGAAAAACAAGGTCATTCCCCACGCGCGGAAAGAAAACAAGACCCGGTAGGTGTGCGGAATCTCAAAAATATTCTGGACCACCTGATTCAATAGCCCGGATAGCCCGGTTCCGACCAGAGTCCCCAGCAAAAAAGCCACTCCGCCAATTATGCCGTTTTCCACCAAAAACAGATTGCGGACAGTTTTCACCTCCATGCCCATCAGTTCATAGGCGGCAAATTCTTTTTTCCGTTGACCCAGCATGAACCGAATGGCATATCCGATGACAAACGAGGACATAAAGGCGATTAGTACCGACAGTATCAAAATGCCCGTGGTAAGCATCGACATATTTTCCGTCATGGCGAGAATGTCTGGTGAGAATCCCAGCGCCAGGAAGGAGTACATCAGCGCCGCCGTCAGGGTGAGCGTCACAAAGTAGATGATATAATCCCGCAAACTCCTGCGGATATTCCGAAATGCAAGTTTAGAGTACATCGCTCACGCCCCCTCCCATCATGGTGAGGACATCCAAAATTTTGTTAAAGAAAGTCCTGCGAGAATCGCCGCCTTTGAGAATCTCTGTAAAAATCGCACCGTCACGCAAAAAGAGGATACGGTTGGCGTAGCTTGCAGAAAAGGCATCGTGCGTCACCATCAATATTGTTGCTCCAAGCGTTTCGTTGATGCTCTGGATGGTGGAGAGCAGCATTTGGGACGAATGGCTGTCCAAAGCGCCGGTTGGCTCATCCGCTAAAATCAGTTTGGGCTGATTGATGATTGCCCTGGCGCAAGCACACCGCTGCTTCTGGCCGCCGGACACTTGATAGGGGTATTTGTCCAGAATATCCGTGATGTTCAGTTTTACGGCCATTTCCCGTACCCGGCCATCGATCTCGCCTGCGGGAGCCTTGTTGATGGTCAATGCCAGGGCAATGTTTTCACTGATGGTCAGAGTATCCAGCAGGTTAAAATCCTGAAACACGAATCCGAGATTTTCCCGACGAAACCTGGCAATCTCTTTTTCATTGATTTCGGTTACATCGGTTCCATCCAGATAGATATGTCCTGCGCTGACTGTATCAATGGTGGAAATGCAGTTGAGTAAGGTAGTCTTGCCGGAACCGGACGCGCCCATAATCCCCACAAATTCCCCTTGATGAACCGAAAAACTGATGTCCTGTATCGCCTTTGTGATATTCCCGCCATTCCCATAATACTTCTGGATATGATCCAGCTTCAAAACTTCTTTCATAATGCCATCACCTCTGTTTCTATTGTAAAATAGCGCAAGCATTGTTTGTATCAAGTTTTCTTACGAAGTTCTAACAAAAATGTAAGAAGTGCAGAACTTCAGCCCTGCACTTCTTGAATCAGACAGTTAATGTGAAATGAAAGGGAAATGGCTGTGCCGTGTTCCGATGAGTCCGCTGTAATGCCAATACCCAATTTTTCACAGAGCCGTTTGCACAGGTACAGGCCAATTCCCGTAGACTGCTGAACAATGCGCCCATTCTGTCCGGTAAATCCTTTTTCAAAGATACGCGGCAAGTCGGAGGAAGGTATCCCGATTCCATTGTCCTCCACCGTAAGAATTACCTGATCCTGCTGCCTGCTGGCGGAAAAATGGAGGACCGGTTGCTCGGATCGGTACTTGACCGCATTGGCAATTAACTGGTTCAGAATGAACCGCACCCACTTTTCATCGGAATAAACTGTATCCTGCATTTCCTCCACTTCCAGATGAACACAATTTTGAAGCAACAAGTATTTGTTATCCGCAATCGCCTGATGAACCACATTGGACAGTGCCATTTCCCGAACAGAGTAATCTTTTTCCGTATGCTCGCTGCGGGCATAGTAAAGAGCCTGTTCGGTGAAGCGGTTGGTCTTTTCCAGTTCCAGTAGAAGTTCTTTTGTCCAGTCTGTCCGATGGTTTTCGCACAGCAGCTTCATGGCGGTGATGGGTGTTTTAATCTCGTGTATCCACTGCTCAATGTACTCTTTGTATTCAAGGCGCTCCCGTTTAACTTCGCTGATCTGCTCCAGCATAGACTTCCCGGCCATTTTCAAAATCCGATAATAGACCTGATCTTCTGCCTGCTCTGGTAGCTCCATTACTTCGGAAATCAGATAGCGTTCTGAAAGCTGTTCAGTCATATCCAGGAGCCTTTGCATCTGTCGTTTCCGTTTCCAATAAGTAAAGCCCAGTCCTACTGATACAATCACAATCCATGCAATAAGGATCAGCAGAACAGCGGAAAGAGAATTACCACATACGAATAGAAACACTGTAAGTGCAATCATACAAACTAAATTGGTCAGCAAGAAAGGCAGCCGGTTTTTCCAATACAGTTTTCCATTCATAGTGTGTACCCCTGCCGATGCTTCGTTTTGATAAAATCTTTCAAGCCGATACCTGCCAGCTTCTCACGGATACGATTGATGTTGACGCTCAAAGCGTTGTCATCTACATACAACTGGTTATCCCACAAAAACTCGACAATATCACCGCGGGAACAGATTTTACCCGCATTTCTGAACAGGTAGTAGAGGATTTTCAACTCGTTTTTGGTCAGCTCCACTCTCTGTCCCTCATATTCTAAACTGCTGGATTCCAGATGTAGAATTGCACCGCCATAAGTCAACTGTTCGTTTTGCTGTGCCGGATATGCCCGCTTGAGCAGTGATGCAATTTTAGCAAGCAGGATTGCCGTGTTATAGGGTTTGGTGATGAAGGCGTCGCCGCCGAGCATAATGCTGTTGAGTTCATCCATATCGGTATTGCAGCTTGTCACAAAAATGATTGGCACATCGGAGAAAGTGCGTATTTGAGTACAGAGAGAAAAGCCGCTGGTTCCCGGCAACTTGATGTCCAGTAAAATCAAGTGTGGCTGTTCAGCTTTGATTCGGTCAATCACATTAGAAAAAAGCTCCGGTGCTGCTGTTTCATAACCGTTGCTTTGCAACAGGGTATTCAGTTCGTTCCGTATTAACGGGTCATCTTCGATAATAAATATTTTTTGTTTCATTTTATCTCCCGGTCAAATTGGCTTCAACGATCCTTATTGGCTTCGTCTTTTTTCTTTTTTTCCTCCCGATATTTACGGATAAGTTTATTCCGAACAGGAATACCAACACCAATCAGAAGCACTACTGCTAAAATCGTGAAATCCATACTATCCACCTCACATTTCTTTATTTTTCATAATCTGGACAGAGAACCAGATCGACATAGCATACATAACAACCACCAGCGCAATCGCAAGAGTGAGAAGCAGCACAGGTGAACTGGCAATCGCGTTGATAATGGGGTTATCAGCAGGCAGTTTAGGAAGAAGAAACAAAGTCACTAAAAATCCTGCAACTGGAATATACATAAACACCCGGCCTTTGATAGAGCCAAATTTGTAATATCCGGGAATTTGAAATACCGTGTAAAGCGCAAACAAGAACAGGCCGCCAATGGCCGCGCTGATAATGCCAAACGGTTCAACGGTTTCTCCCAATGCCTGTAATACAATCGGCTGTGTGATAAGGGACACCACCAAAGCGATAACTCCAAGCACAATAACAAAAAGATACCGTCCCATCACCATTTCACTTTTCTTTACAGGCAAAATACCATATAGGCGTTCCATGCTATTTTTTTCTGTGACGGAGAAGGTATAGCCGGTTGTCATGGCGATAAAGCACATGGCGAAAGAAACTCCTGTCAATATAGAGCGGTTGATTGCTGCAAAAGCGATGGGGAGAAGCATAGTAAACCCAATCACTTTGACATACGGTTTTACAAGGGAAAAATCCAGTCTTGTAGCTTTCAATATATTACTCATAATCCTCACCTTTCTTGCTTGTAAACACAACGATTTCGTCAATGGTAGCCGGTTCAATGTCCAATGCAGTAAATGAGCCAATATCCTCGGTTTTTACCAGAGCTTCAAAGCCAGTCGGGAAAGTACGAACGCCAATCGCCTTCGCTTGTAGATCAGCGGAAAGTTCATCTATACCACCCTTAACAATGCGGAACATATCAACAAATTCATCCTTGCTGCCGGTGAAAAAAAGTTCCCCATAGCTGATGTATGTGATATAATCAGCAGCTCGTTCCAAATCGCCAGTAATATGGGTGGAAAATAAAACGCTGTGTTCTCCGTCCTCAATGTATTCCGAGAGGATCTGAAGCAATTCATCTCTGGAAACTGGATCAAGTCCGCTGGTAGGTTCATCCAAAATCAGCAGCTTTGCGTCATAGGAGAACGCACAAGCCAGCATCAACTTCATCTGCATCCCCTTTGACAGTTCTTTGACCTTTTTGGTCGGAGCTATATGGAATTTCCGTAGCATTTCGCCAAACCGCTCAGAATTCCAGTTGGGATAGAAAACGGAGATTGATTTCTCGACCTCAGTAACTTTCCAATCATCGCTGAAATAGTTGGTATCAAATACAACACCGAGTTCCGCTTTTGCTTTCTGCTCGTCAGCGATATTATCAAGTCCCATGATCTTTATTTCGCCGCCGTTGCGCTTCAGCATATTCAGAATGAGCTTGATAGTAGTTGTTTTGCCGGAACCATTCGGCCCGATTAACCCCATGATATAGCCTTTGGGGAGCGTGAAAGTAATGTTATGAAGCTGAAAACTGTCGAAAGACTTTGACAGATTTTTTACTTCCAAATAATTAGTCATCTGTATTCGCCTCCAATAAAATATCTAAAAGATGATGTAGTTCCTCATTTGATAGGTTAGCAATTTTTGCTGCTTTTATAGCTTCTGTTAAGCTATTTTCCACTTTGCGGATTAATTGCTCCTTCATAAGTTCGGAGCCGCTACCAAGTACAAAACAACCGCGGCCCTGAACATTCTTGACAAACCCTTCCTGTTCCAGTTCTGTATAGGCCCTTGTAACTGTCAAAACACTGATCTTTAAGTCCTTTGCCAGAGTACGGAGAGAAGGCAAGGCTTCTTCCTCTTTTAGTTCTCCCGACAGGATAGCGGCTTTGACCTGCTGTTTAATTTGCTCGTAAATAGGTACGCCCGATACATTTGAAATTATTAGCTTCAATCCATCCTCACCCCTCCTGTTTCAACTGTTATGCTTCTATGTATAACAGTATAACACACACGACAGGAGATAGCAACACATAATAAAAAGTTTACAATTAAGGAGTGGTAATACAAATACATATATTTTGCGATTTTTGCCAGTGTAATTTAGTCAAAATGCTTGTTGAGGGATAACCCTAAAACCTCCAAGATTGCCACCTTCGATGATAGACACGCATCTTACGGATACTTAAAAATCTTCAAAAGGAAAGCTACAGAGCAATTACCAGCTCCGTAGCTTTCTTTTTTCACATACCGAATTTATAGTCTACACCTACCAATTTAGGTATGCTGGCAAATAACTCACACCATTATCGGCTACTCGGAGTAGCCAACAAAAAGCTACTCATAAATCATTTTGAATACCTCACATTCACAGTACAATACTATATGTGAGGTGACGGAGCGTGGCTAATAAAAAGCAACAGACCGTTTATTCCTTTGGCTCCTCGCTCCGGCGTGCAAGAGAAAAACGGGAATATACCCGCGAACAAATTGCCGAACGTGCGGGGATTAGTCCTCGTTTTGTTTCTGCGATAGAGAATGATCGTCGCAAGCCAAGTTTGGATGTGTTAATTCGGCTTGTTCATGCCATTGGGGCATCTTTTGATGAAGTGCTTGCGCCGCAGTCAATTCCGGAGGAATATACAGTCGATAGGATCAAACGTCTTATTACACAGTGCAGCCAACGAGATCAGGAACTTGTTTTGGCACTCATCGACCAAATGTTAGATAGCAAAGAAGAGAAGCAGTAGCACAGGTGTGGGTTTACACATCTGTGTTGCTGCTTTTGCAGTTCTGCCATTTTCCTTATTTTCGTCTTTTTGCGTAATGGCAGATATATTGACTTTTGGGGTAGTCAAAGGAAAGTGGAGTATCTACGACCTATTTTGCAAGCAATGGAAAGGAATATCCTTTCCTGCTTGTTGGGGTGTTCCCCAAACCCCCGGCCCGACAAAAATGTGCGGGCCGAACACCATGCGGGGCATGGTGGCTTGCGCGTCCAAAAGGACGCTTCTCTGCCGGAGGCATAGCAAAAGCCGGAGGCCGCGTCAAGGGTAAATAAATGCGCTTCGCGCACCCCTGACACAGCCCCCGGCTTTTCCTTTTGGGCAGACAAGGCGGCAAACCCGCAAAGCGGTTTTACCGGCCCTGTTCCTGATTGTTTTCTTTCTCCTGCTGGTACTCCTGCACCTGCTCAATCCTTAACAGTGCGTCCACATTGGCTTTCACCGTCTGCAATTCCTGGTTCTCTTTCCTAAGCTGCTTATAATCTTCATAGGCGGCCTTTTTCTTCGCCAGCAGGTCGCTGTACTCTGCCTGCAAGGTTTTGACCGTCGGTAACTTCTTTTCTCCAAATTCATCAAAGGCTCTTTTGGCAGCTTCGTGCAAAAGCAGTTCCGCTTCATGGGCCGACCGGAACCGTGCCTTTTCCCTGGGGCTGGCTTTCCGGTAGGCCACATAGGTGTCGCGTGTTTTCGCATAGTTGATGATGTGCTTTTTCAGATCAGCGATCTGCTCCATCCGGTGTTCGTATTGCTTGATAGCCGTTGCCGTTTTTTCAAAATTCTCTGATACGGAAGCGGCCTGTGCCGCCAGTAAATCATAGTCCGTGATGTTATGCTCGGTCAGATAATTCAGCGTTTTCGCCGCTTCCTTCAGGTTGTGGATTTTTAGCCAGCGTTCATAACCCGGCCCGCGTCCCTGCAAGCGGCTCTGAATGTCCAAAAGCAGATTGACCCGCCCAATCTTTTGAAGCGGTGCGGCTCGCCGGCGCGGGCGTTTTATAGGCTGTCCAATGCGCTCTTTTATGGCCTCCGGCGTGTAGTCGGCCCCCAGCGTTTTTGCACGAGTAAACCGTTCCTGTCCCTCGCTGGCCAGACGAAAACTCAATGCTTTCCGCGTGGTCTGAATCTCATATCCTTCCCGGCGCATGGCTGCCAGAAATTCATCATAGCTGGATACCGTAGGCAGCACTCGGTCAATCGTCCGGCGCAGCTTATCCTTCCAGCTTGTGCCGCGCCGTGCGTTCGCCCACTCTGCATAGTGTTTGCCCTTTTCTTTTGGCTTTTCAATCACAGACAGGCCGTGTTCCCGGCATAATCGGTCATTGATTTTCCGGATCGTCTGGTAGGTATTCCGGTAATTATTGAATTTGTGTGTGCAATCCAGGGTAGTGCTGTTAAATTCGATGTGACAGTGGATGTGCTTTTTATCCACATGGGTAGCAACAAGAAACTGGTGCTGCCCGCCGGTAAACTCTAAAGCCAACTGATACCCCAGCTTGTTTGCATCCTCCGGCGTGATTTCCCCAGGCTTAAAGGACTGGATAATCAGATAGGAAATCACATCGTTTTCCGGGGCGCGTTTCCGGCCGGTTTCCGCTTCATAGATCTGCTTGCTGAGAGCAAATTCCTGCCATGCGGTATCTGCGCCGCACTGATAGGAGGATACCAGCAGCCCGCCTTTCGTCTTATCCGGATTCTTGTCATAGTCAATCCGGTCTTTCAAAACCGCCGCAATACTCCGGCCCTCACTGGCGTGGCGCGGTTTGATTTTTGAAATTGCCATCTGTTGGCCCTCCTTTCCGAAAAAATAAGGGCGCAGCCCTTATAAAAAGAACTGCGCCCAATGGAACATGGATTAGATTGATTTTAACATCCGGTTAAAGTCGGCCACCCGCTCCGTCAGCCAGGAAGCTGCCATCGGCAGGCCATAGGGACTGACCAGCCATGCCAGTATCATAAATCCGATAAAGCCATCCATCCGACCAGCGAACAACACCAGCAGCCCGATCAGGAACAGCAGCACCGCTACGATACCGAGGATCATACCGGAGAACAGGCAGACGAAGCGGCAGAAGGCCACCAGAACCGTCAGCACCAGAACCACAGGGAGCAGTAAAATTTTCAAAAGTATTCTCATAGGGCGCGACCTCCTTTGAAGCTGTTTACAGGCTCACTATATCACATTAAAGTGTGAAAGTAAGGGCGCGATTTACAAATTCGACAGTTTTCCTAAGAGGGTACTGACCGCGCCCCAAAGTTCCCGGTATCGCTCCTGCAGGTCTGCCACATCCTCCTGATAGAGATTACCGGTACTGTTCACCCGTTTGGCGATCTGGTTTAGGTTATTGGAGCAGATTCGCAGCAGGGACACCAGCGCTTTGAAGTCGGACATATCCACCTGCACCGCGTACCCGTCCACCGCCATTTTCCGTAAGTAGGCCCGCTGGTTGTGGATACCAAGCTGCGCCATCTTTTTATCAATGATTTCCTTTTCTTGCGGCGACACCTTGAAGTAAAGGGGAATGGTGCGCCCGCTGCGTGGTTTCATCAGATTGCCACCTCCATATCCTTGCCTTTTTGCGGGGTGGAAGCGGTAGCCGCAGATTCAACCCCAAGGCGTTTTAACATTCCTTTGATAGAGGGCTTTCCTCCATCCAGTTCCTCTTTGTCCCGTTCCCGCTTGCCGGTGGATTTCCCATCCATATTCAAGGCAATCCGCAGTACATTCAGGCGGGATGTCTTTTCAGCCAATTCCTGCTCCTGGGGGAAGGGACGCTTCACTTCCAGTTTTGCTTCTTCCATTTGCGCGTTCAGGTTTTCCAGCTTACCACGGTTCTGCTCCAAATGATCCGCGATGGCGGCCAGAGCATTTTCCAGACGGACGATGTTGCCCACCGGGTCGCTCCCCAACTCAATCGTATGGGAAAGGCTGTGCTTCATTGTCACCTGAAATTTCTGTGTGGAAGTATCGGCCCATAGGGTCATGGGAAAGCCGCGATACTCGCCCAGGGGCACCCGCTCCGCAACATCGGTCATTTTCGTACAGGCATCAATGATGGCCTGACCTGCGGCCTTGCGCTCTGTGTAGGTCTGGCCTGTCACCGTGATGGAGAAATGCTCCTTATCCGGCAGAGGGTGGGCCTGCACGACGGCCAAATCCTGTTCCAATCCCGTGATCTGTTCCTGTGTGCGGTTGATTGCTTTCGGGAAAAACTGAATCAACTGATCTTCCAGTTGATACCGCTGTCCCTCATGGTTGGCTTTCAGAAGTTTCAGCTTCGTCACCTGGCTGTCCAGATCGGTCATCTCAATAATGCGCGGGTCACCGGAAGCAAGGGCCTTGACTTCGGCATAGCTTAAAGCGGCTTCGTCCACGTCCTCACAGGAACGGGAGGGATTTTTGCCGCTCATCAACTGGCCGATGAATTTCTGCTTGTTCTCCAAAATGCTCCAGTTATACGCGTCAAAGGTATTCTCCGTAACGTACTTATATATCTTGACCGTTTTATTGATATTCCCTTGCCGCAGGATACGGCCTTCGCGCTGCTCAATATCGGCAGGCCGCCAGGGGCAATCCAGATGGTGCAGCGCGGCAAGGCGGGTCTGGACGTTGGTGCCCGCGCCCATTTTGGCCGTGGAGCCAAGCAGCACACGCACCTGGCCTTTCCGTACCTTTGAGAAAAGTTCCGCTTTCTGAACCTCTGTCTTTGCGTCATGGATAAAGGCGATTTCTTCCGGCGGTACTCCCTGGGCCATCAGCTTTTGCTTCATATCATCGTAGACATTAAAGGAACCGTCCCCCTTTGGGGTGGACAGGTCGCAGAATACAAGTTGTGTCCCTTTGATTTCCTCCGTATCCCGCCATACCTGCAACACATTCCGGACGCAGGTGTTGACCTTGCTTTCCGGATCGTCCGGTAGCGTCGGGTCAGACAGGCGCTGATCCAGAGCAAGTTTACGGCCATCCGAGGTGATTTTTAACATATTGTCCTCGCGTGGCTCCACCTCGCGATTGCGTACCGCTTCGGCCCGTTCTCCCAGGTCGGCCACCAAATCCCGCTGGAAGTCGCTGGGGGTGGTGACTTCGGTGATTTTCTCAGCCTCCGGAACCGGCAGGCGCAGCATATCCGCCGTTTGAATGTCAGCGGCCTCCCGCCACATGGCCATGAGTTCCGGGAGATTGAAAAACTTTGCGAACCGGGTTTTACTGCGAAAACCGGTTCCCTCCGGGGCCAACTCAAGGGACGCGGTGGTTTCGCCAAAGTTTGCCGCCCAGCTATCGAAATGCTCCAGGCCGCTGGACTTTAACAGGTCATATTGCAGGTAGCGCATCATGGTATAGAGTTCATAAGGTAGGAAACGCCACGCCATACTTCCTTTCGTCCGTGGTCTTGGCGTAA
>ERZ857827.1723-NODE-1723-length-20339-cov-7.511980_pt1 | contig 20339 bp, 20 predicted proteins | sample MGYA00519761_ERZ857827 | MGnify/ENA primary metagenome ERZ857827 (study PRJEB31778, sample SAMEA3449370) | human gut metagenome | biome: human gut; feature: human-associated habitat; material: faeces | place: United Kingdom | collected 2010/2012 ... | reverse complement strand
GCCGCGCCAGCGTCCGCCGCTCCAGAAGCAGCAGGGTGAGCATTGCCAGCGCGAACAGGGCGCTCCCGGCCAGCAGGCTGGGCGCGCCGCTGTGCCAGAGGGCGAAGAAATAACCGACGCTCAGAAGAAACAGCAAAACCCGGAGCGCCAGCCGATCCAGCGCGGTCGCGACGCGGTTTTTGCTGTCAAAAGGGCTCATCATACCTAAAGCCACCCCCGTCAACGCATGGAGATGGCTTTAGATTTTGTGCTTTTTTCAAAATGTATGCACTTTCCTCTTTCCCGCGCGCGCGGAATTTGGTATAATCAATCATCATGCGCCGAAAAAGCGAAGGGAGGGGAGCTGCATGCCGGAAATCGGATTGATGGGCGGCAGCTTTAACCCCATTCATCGCGGCCACGTCGCGCTCGCCCGCGCCGCGCTGGACAGCGGAAAGGTGGAGCGCGTGCTCTTTCTGCCGACGGGCAACCCGCCGCACAAGCGGGAAGGGCTGGCCGATAAATTCGACCGTCTGCGCATGGTGGAGCTGGCCGTGGCGCATGAGGCGGGGATGGCGGTCTGCCGCGAGGAGATCGACCGCGGCGGCGTGATCTACACCGTCGATACGCTGGCCGCGCTGCAAAGCAAAATGCCGGATTGCTCGCTGACCTATCTCATCGGCGCGGACACGCTGCGCGCGCTGGGAACATGGCGGCGGGTGGAAACGGTCATCGAGCGCTGCAAATTTCTGGTGATGATGCGCGAGGGGGAAACGCGGGAGGACGTCATCCGTCTGGCCGGGCTCTGGGCGAGCCGGGGCGCGCAGATCGACTTTCTGGACGCGCGGAAGATGGATATCTCCTCGACGCAGATCCGAGAATATATACGGAAGAACCAGCCGTTTGAGCGGCTGGTGCCCGAGGCCGTGGCGGATTATATCCGCGCGCGCGGCCTTTACGGGGCAAAATCAGGCATGGAGTTAAACGGATGAAACGCGAAAAAATGGCGTACAGGCTGAAAAAGGAGCTGGACGCGGCGCGCTATGCGCACACGCTCGGCGTGGAGAAGACGGCGCGCGAGATGGCCGAAAAATTCGGTGTGGACGAGGAAAAGGCTGCGCTGGCCGGGCTGCTGCATGACTGCGCCAAGTGCATGCCGCTCAGCCAGATGACGAAGGCGGCGAAAAACGAAAAGCTCGACCCGGTGATGAAGGAATCCAAGGCGCTGATGCATGCGGTCGCCGGGGCGCACGTCGCGCAGGACGTCTACGACGTGCACGACCCGGAGGTGCTCGGCGCGATCCGCTGGCACACGACCGGGCACGCGAACATGACGAAGCTGGAAAAGATCGTCTATCTGGCGGACATGATCGAGCCGAACCGAAAGCCCTATCCGGGGCTGGAGGCGCTCAGAAAGCTCTGCATGACCGATTTGGACGAGGCGATGCACATGGCGCTGCTGATGAGCCTTGACCATGTGCGCGAGCAGGGGAAGCCCCTGCACCCGGACACCATGGCGGCGCTGGCCGAGTATGAGCCGGGGCTGGTGTGATAAAGAAAGACAAAAAAGACAACTTGCGAAAACACGCATTTGTTCATATTTTGAAGGAGGAAAAAACAAACATGGATCAGAAAGCGATTGCGCTGGCTGCAGCTAAGGCGCTGGATGCGAAGCGCGGCAAGGATATTGTGGTGCTCAAGGTGGACGAGATGACGGTCATCACCGATTATATGGTGATCGCAACCGGCCGCTCCGTTCCGCAGGTGAAGGCGCTGGCGGAAAACGTGGAGGAGGAGCTGGCGAAGCTCGACCTGTTTGCCCGCCGCCGCGAGGGCGTGAACGAGGGGCATTGGTGCATCCTCGATTACGGCGACGTGATGGTGCATATCTTCCACGAACAGGATCGCGAATACTATCAGCTCGAACGCCTGTGGAGCAACGGCACCAACGAGGTTGAGGTGGCGCTGGACGGCGCAGGCGCGGCGGCGGAGGCGTAATCCATGCTGAAAAAGAAGGATCTTCTCATCATCGCGGTCGTGCTGCTGGCGGCGGTCGCGCTGTTTGCCGGTTCGAAGATGCTGCCCAAGACCGACCTTTCCACCAAGACGGCGGATGTGACGCTCGCGCCGGACGCGATTGAATACCTCGACGAAACGCCCGCGCCGACCGCGACGGAGGCGGCGCAGACCTCCGAAGCGACGGCTGAACCGGCCGCGACGGAAGCGCCGGCTGCGACGGAAGCCCCCGAGACGACGGACGCGCCGCAGAGCGCGAACATGGTCGGCCCGATGATGCCGAAGCAGACCGAGAAGGTGCGCGGCCACGTCGTCATCACCGTGGCGGGGCGGCAGTACGGCGACCCGATCCCGATGGATCGCGACAAGATCATCACCGTCAAGCAGGAAAACGGCGCGATCAACCGGATTCACATCACGCCGGAATACGTCGAGATGGAGTCCTCCACCTGCGAAAATCAGGATTGCATCGGCGAGGGCGAGGTCAACGTGAATACGTATAAGGATCGTATTCTGAGCACCTACATCATCTGCCTGCCCAATCAGGTGACGATTGAAATGGTGCCGGCCGACGAATAAGGCGATAGGAAAGAAGGAAACATCATGCGAAACGGAAGCGCGCGGCGGGTGGCCGTCTCCGGCCTGCTGACCAGCCTGATGCTCGTGCTGGGGCTGATTGAGCGCCAGTTCCCGCTGACGGCGGCTATCCCCGGCATCAAGCTCGGGCTGGCAAACTCGGTGCTGATTTACGCGCTGTATATGCTGGGCGTGAAGCAATCCATCGTGCTGATGCTGCTCAAGGCGATGATGAGCTGGCTGATTTACACCAACATGCAGGCGATGTTCTATTCGCTGGCGGGCGGTGTGCTGTCGCTGCTGGCGATGATCGCGCTCAGCCGCATCAAGGGCGTGAGCGTCATCGGCGTGAGCGCGCTGGGCGCGGTCGGCTTCAACATCGGCCAGATTCTCATGGCGGTGGCGATGCTCCACACGCCGCAGCTGATCGTGACCTACCTGCCGGTGCTGATGGTTTCCGGCGTGGCGACGGGCGTGCTGACCGGCGTGGTGGCGCAGATGGTGATGAAGCACCTGAAGGTCATCGAGAAAAAAGCATAAAGAAAATCCCCGGCTTGGTCGGGGATTTTTGTATGGAACGGTAAGGGGCTGTCAAGCCTGCGCGGAGACATAGGCCAGCCCGAATACGCCGGGGCCGACGTGTGCGGCGATGGTCGGCCCGACGGAAATCGCGTCGTCAATCGTGCAGGCATAGCCCGCCTGCGCGGCCTGCCGCAGGAACGCGATGCAGTTTTCGCGCCCGGCGGTGTAGAGGGGCAGAACCGGATAGCGCGGATCGACGGGGCTGGCCTGGATCAGTTTAATCAGCGCGTCGCCCGCACGGTGGCGGCCGATGGCCTTGCCCACCATGGCGACACGCCCTTCCGGGCTGATGGCGACGAGGGGCTTGAGGTTGACCAGCTTGCCCAGATCCGCCGCGGCCTTGGGGATGCGCCCGCCGCGCGCCAGATAGCTCAGCGTATCCAGACAGGCAGCGATGCGGATGCGCGGCACGAGCTGACGGACGGCGGCGGCGATATCCTGCGCGCTTTCATTGCCCGCGTCGCGCAGGCGGCAGGCCTCCTGCACCAGCAGGCGCTGCCCCGCCGTCGCGGTGAGGGAATCCACCAGCGCGATATCCAGATCCTCGACCATGCCGGCGGCGATCAGTGCGCTCTGCATCGTGCCCGAAAGCGCGGAGGAAATCAGAATACACACCACGCTGTCGCCCGCGTCCTTCGCGGCTTCAAACTCGCGCAGAAAGGCGTCCGGCGAGGGCTGGGAGGTCTTCGGGTTCTGACCGGCCTCCATGCGCTGCCAGAAGATCTCCTGCGGCAGATCCACGCCGTCGGTGTAGCTGTCCTCGCCGAAGGAGACGGTCATCGGGACGCAGCGAACAGAGAGCGCTTGCAGCTCCGACTGCGAAAAATCGGCGGCGGAATCGGTGATAATACGAATCATATGCTCAAAAATCCTTTCGTCAAACGGTATTATACTAATTCTTGTTAAAATGGCTTAATCCGCGCACCATCTTTTTCGCTCTGACTTTGCCTCGTTCCGTTCAACGTACCTCCAGTACGCCTCACTTCACTTGGCTTCGTCAGAACAAAAAATCTGATGCGCTCTGTTAAGCATTTTAACTGCGAATTAGTATTAAACGATGTGCTCCAGCGCGGAAACGGCTTCGTTGATGCCGTCCGTCAGCGCGCGCGCCCGATCCTCGCCCAGCGTGTCGATCAGCTGGCTGAGAATCCCGGCGATATGCTCGTGCTCGGCCAGATAAGCCGCCCTGCCCGCGTCCGTCAGCCGGATGAGGATGACGCGCTTATCTTCTTCGCTGCGCACGCGGCGGATGAAGCCCTTGCCCTCCAGCGTGGTGAGCAGCTTGTTCATCTGGCTCTTGAGCAGGCGCGTCTGCGCGATCAGCGTCGTGGCGGTGCATACGCGCGCGGTATCCTCCGCGCGGAGCAGGATGCCGAGGACATGCGCCTCGTTATACGTCAGGGTGGAAACAAGCCGCTTATTCCAAAGCGTCGAGGTGAGGGAGAGCCAGGCGGCCAGCAGGCGGTCGCCCGTGGTGGGGGTATACGGCATGAAGCAGCCTCCTCGAATGGTTCAAAAAGTGAACGACGTGCATCATCATAAACCGATAAAAGGGAATTGTCAAGCGATTTGACGAAAAAAGTTCATAAAATGAACCATAAACCCGCTATTGACAAAGCAGGAAAAAACGGCAATAATAGAAACAAAAGAAACCATCCGTCTTAGGGCGGATGAAACGGAGGAACGACAGATGAACGAACAGTGGGCTGCGTATCAGGATTCAAAGGCATTTGCCGACCGCGTGGCGACGCTTTACGGCGCGGGCGAGGATGTGCTGGCGCTGCAAAAGGCGCGTTACGGCAAGCTGGTGGAGCGGTTTGAGGCGCGTTTCGGCGCGCAAAAGGGCGGGCTGTGCTTTTTCTCCGCGCCGGGGCGCACGGAAATCGGCGGCAACCACACCGACCACAACAACGGCCGCGTGCTGGCGGCGGCGGTCGATCTGGACACGATTGCCTGCGTGAGCGCGACGGAGGATCACACCATCGTCGTGGACAGCGAGGGCTTTGCGCCGATCACGGTGAAGCTGGATAACCTCGATGTTCGCGAAAAGGATTTTGGCACGACGCTGGCGCTGATTCGCGGCACGGCGGGCGTGATGCGGGAGATGGGCTACAAGGTCGGCGGCTTCCGCGCGACGATTTCCAGCTCCGTGCTGCGCGGAAGCGGGCTTTCCTCCTCGGCGGCGTTCGAGGTGCTGATCGCGGCGATTCTCGACGGGCTGTACAACGGCTTTATCGTGGATGCGAAGACCCGCGCCGTCATCGCGCAGAAGGTGGAAAACGTCTACTTCGGCAAGCCGTGCGGGCTGATGGATCAGATGGCCTCCTCCGTGGGCGGCATGGTCACCATTGATTTCAAGGAGAAGGACGCGAAGGTGGAAGCCATCGCCTGCGATTTTGCGGCGAAGGGCTACGCACTCTGCGTGGTCAACACCGGCGGTGACCACGGCGATCTGACCGACGATTACGCGGCGATTCGCAAGGAGATGGAGGCCGTCGCGGCGCACTTCGGCAAGCATGTGCTGCGCGAGGTCGAGCCGGAGACGGTGGAAAGCCGCATCGGCGAGGTGCGCAGGGCCTGCGGCGACCGCGCCGTGCTGCGCGCGCTGCATTATTACGATGAAAACGCCCGCGTGCTCGAGCAGGCGGCGGCGATTCGCGGCGGCGATCTGCCCGCGTTCTTCGACGCGGTGAACCGCAGCGGCGAGAGCAGCTGGAAGCTGCTGCAAAACGTCTACGCCCGCCCGACCGAGGAGCAGATGGCGATGGGCATTGAGCTGAGCCGCCGTTTCCTGCATGGCGACGGCGCGCAGCGTGTGCACGGCGGCGGCTTTGCCGGCACGATTCAGGCGTATGTGCCGCTCGCCCGTCTGGCCGATTACAAGAAGCTGATGGAAGACGCCTTCGGCGCGGGGAGCTGCACCGCGCTGATGGTTCGCCCCGAGGGCGCTGTGATGATGCCGATGGAGGCTGAATAATGCGACGAACGGCCGCTTTTCGAAAGAGAAGCGGCTGTTTTGTTTGCGCCTACTTGAAAAACGGAAGCGGAATATGCTATAATCTACAATCAGCGAGACTGGGAGAATCTGCGCGCCTTTTTTGCGCGCTTTTATTGGAGAGAGACAACGAATGAATAAGCTGAAAAACAACGCATGGTTCCGCAAGGTGGGCATGGCGCTGCTGGATATTGTGCTGATTCTGCTTTCCGTATACCTGAGCATGGAACTGCGCTTTGAAATGTATATCCCGACGCGGCACGCGCAGACGATGTTTTCCGCGATGCCGCTGGTGGTCGCGGTATACATGGCCTGCTACGTGTTCGGCGGCATTTATCAGATCATGTGGCGCTACGCGGGCGTTCGCGATGTGGCGAGGCTCTGCCTGCTGAGCGCGATTGCCTGCGGCGTGACGCTGGCGCTGAACCAGTTTCTGGCGCTGGGGCTTTTCCGCGGCGTGCTGATTCTGATTGCGCTGATGGCGACGATTGCCGTCGGCGGCAGCCGGATGATCTGGCGCGTTTGCTCAAAGGATCGCATTTCCGGCAGCCTCGACGACGCCATGCCGGTGATGATCGTCGGCGCGGGCGAGGCGGGCGCGTATGCCGTCAACGTCTGCAACAAAAACCCGCGCAAGCTGGGCAAGCCGGTCATTCTGGTGGACGACGCGCGCAACAAGCAGGGGCTGAGGATTCAGAACGTGCCGGTTCGCGGCTCGACGAAGGATATCCCCAAGCTCGTCTCCCGCTACGGGATTCGGGAGATCATCGTCGCCATTCCGTCGCTGGGGTCGGGCAAGCGCATGCAGGAAATCCTCGAGCTGTGCAACCAGACGCACTGCCACACGCGCATCCTCTCCGAGCCGACGGACGCGGATCAAAGCTCCGGTGAATCGACCCCGTTCATCCGCGAGCTGAACATCTCCGACTTCCTCTCCCGCGAGGAGGTGGAGCTGGATACCGATTCCATCGCGGGTTATCTTTCCGGCAAGGTCGTCATGGTGACGGGCGGCGGCGGCTCTATCGGTTCGGAAATCTGCCGCCAGATCATGCGGTTCAAGCCGAAGCTGCTGATTATCTTTGAGATTTACGAAAACTGCGCGTATGAGCTGATGTACGATCTGCGCCAGCGCTATGGCAAGGATTGCCCGGTTATCACGCTGATCGGCTCGATTCGCGATAAGCATCGCCTTGACGAGGTCTTTGACCTGTATCACCCGGAGGTCGTCTTCCACGCGGCGGCGCACAAGCACGTGCCGCTGATGGAGCTCAGCCCGGCCGAGGCCATCAAAAACAACGTGTTCGGCACGCGCAATCTGCTTGAATCCGCCAGCGCGCACGGCGTGGAGCGCCTCGTGCAGCTCTCTACGGATAAGGCCGTCAACCCGACGAACGTGATGGGCGCAACCAAGCGCATCACCGAAATGCTGATCCAGCGCTACGGCGAAAAGACGAACATGAAGTGCATGGCCGTTCGCTTCGGCAACGTGCTCGGCAGCCACGGAAGCGTCATCCCGCTGATGGAAAGCCAGATTCGCAAGGGCGGCCCCGTCACCGTCACCCATCCGGATATCACGCGGTATTTTATGACCATCCCGGAGGCGGCGCAGTTGGTCCTGCAGGCGGGCGGCATTGCCAAAAGCGGCTCGATCTTCGTGCTGGACATGGGCGAGCCGGTGCGCATCATGGATTTGGCCAAGAAGCTGATTCGTGCCTACGGCTACGAGCCGAACGTCGATATGCCCATCAAGATCATCGGCCTGCGCCCGGGCGAAAAGCTCTACGAGGAGCTGCTGATGGATTCCGAGCGCGACAAGATGACCCGAACCGCGCACAAGAAGATCTTCGTCGCCAACGTGGATAAGATCGACGACGCGCAGTACGACCACATGATGCAGGTGCTGCAGACGGTGGAGGATAAGAACGACGAGCGCGCGGTGGAGGCGATTGCCGAGATCGTGCCGACATATCACCCGGATGAAAAGAACCGCCCGGATAACAAGGCGGAGCTTTTGCAAAAAAACGAAAATCAGGCTGCCGGTTAAGCCGTGCCCCTCTTCGACGTGTTGTCGGGGAGGGGCTTTTTATTGCGGACAAGGCATGCTCAAAGAGGGGACTGTCGAGCAAAGCGATATTGATACTAATTCTTGTTAAAATGGCTTAATCCGCGCACCATCTTTTTCGCTCTGACTTTGCCTCGTTCCGTTCAACGTACCTCCAGTACGCCTCACTTCACTTGGCTTCGTCAGAACAAAAAATCTGATGCGCTCTGTTAAGCATTTTAACTGCGAATTAGTATGAGGGAGAAAAATTTTCCGATTGTGTTACATTTTCCGCGCTTCTTGCCGTCTAATAAGGTGAAAGGGGGCAACAAAAGATGGGATTCACTTCGGTACCAAGTGAAATCCGGCTGAAGGAGTGGATCAGCCGTTACAGCGACGATGTGTTGCGCACATGCTTCGTCCTGCTATCCGATCAATCACTCGCGGAGGACGCCATGCAGGATACGTTCACAAAGGCATGGAAAAACATGAGCCAGTTCGAGGGGCGGGAAAACGCTTCGCCCAAGACGTGGCTGATGCGCATTGCCGTCAATACCTGCAAGGATTACCGCCGCACACAGTGGCTTCGTCACCGAAACCAGACCAGCCCGATCGACGAGCTGCCGGAGGCCGTGCTGCCGACGACAAGCGTTTCCCGCGAGCTGTTCCTGACCGTGATGAGCCTGCCGGACAAGTATAAACAGGTGGTGCTTCTGTACCACTACCAGAGCATGACGATGGAGGAGGTGGCCGACGCGCTGCGCGTCAGTCGCCCCGCCGTCAGCAGGAGACTGAAAAAGGCGTATGAACTGCTTCGCGCCGAGCTGGAAGGAGGAGCAGAACATGAATTGGGATAAAGACATCCAAAACAGTCTGGACGCTCATCTCTCCGGTCTGCACGTTTCGGAGCGGCAGCAGGCGCAGATGTTTAACCGCATCGTGAGAGGAGAGCAACCGATTATGAAGAAAAAGATTTCCGCCGCGCTGGTTTTTGCGATTGTAATGGTGATTGCGATGGGCAGCATGGCCTTGGCGGCCGGGCTGGGGCTGTTCGGGCATTTCAGGCAGACGCAGGAGAACAACAACGGCGCACGGCTGGAAAAGCTGGAGACGCTGGCCGACACATACGAAACGACGAAGGCCGCCGCCATGCCGACCCCGGCCGTCCCCGTGACGGGCGACACCATGTACGACAAGCTGCTGTCGGAGCAATACAGCCACACGTTTGAGCTGACGCTCGATCAGGCGTACTGCGACGGGCACAAGCTGTATTATTCCTACACGCTCAAGCGCAGCGCGCCGATGGCGGCGACCTATGGCGAGGGCGAACCGACGGGCGATTTCAATTACACATGGGTGGAGGAAGGCAAGACCGCGAACGACTGCATGACGCTCGAGGGCGAGGAAAAGGCGTGGTTTGAGGATCACAAGGTCGCCTATAAGCTCTTCAACGGCTTCGGCCTCGGCGACGGCGCGAGCACGCCGGACGGGCACGATCTGATGATTCTGGACAGCGCGGACGAGCAGGTGGACGCATGCACCAAGCGCGGCTTCCAGGAGGTCGAAATTCCGGAGGATGTGACCGTGGGCGACACGCTCGACTTCGTGCTGTCCATCAACGAATATGGCGGCGTGTATTATCAGACCGAAAAGGACTTCAGGCGCGCGTCGGCGAGTGTTCCGGAGGATCGCGGATTCATCCGCGTGCCGTTCACCGTCAAGGTGGATAAGAAGGCCGAGATCCGCGCGGGCAGCGTGACGACCGACGCTTATTCCGCGCAGGCGACGCTGTTCGTCTCCGACGTGGATGTTTCCGGTCAGGTCTATTTCGATAACGCCGAGTTTGTGGAGGCCTATAAGGAATATGACAGCAAGATGCTGAAGGGCGAAGACGCGCAGATGCCGGATATCATCAACGCTTACGAACTGGTTGCGGACGGACAGGTCGTCGAGCCGATTGACGGCGGATGGGGCGTGGACGCCAAGACGGGCAAATTCCATGTTGAACTGCGCTATGACCTGCCGAGCAGCACCGAATCCCTGTCCCTGCGCCCGATCTATTATGACAGCGGCGCGGGCACGGAGGAAGAAGAAATCTGGCTGAATTGATGCGGAGGAAAACGCGATGAAAAGGGTGATGGCCGGGTTGGCTTTCGCGCTGACGCTGATACGGATGCTGACGGCGGCGGCCTCCGCGCAGGAATATCAAACCGTTTCGCAGCTCCGCGAAAGCGTTCCGGCGCGCTGGACGACGACGATTGAAACCAAGTGGCGCGACGTCGCCATCGACGCGGAGATCGTCACGCCGGACGTGGAGGCAATCCCCGTGGTGAAGGTCGGTTACGACCTTCACCCGTCTCCGCTCACGCCGGAGGAAAGCGGCTGGACGATTGTTGACGATTCCTACCAAACGACAGGCATGCTGATTTATCAGGATGACGATTTGGGCAAACCGCCGCGAAAAATAGAGGGGCGGAAGGTTGGCGGCATGGCCGTGCCCAAGGGCGCGTGGTATGATACCTGCGAACCGGACAGGGCATATATTCCGATGTGCGATGTGACATATTCAGAAATAATCGACATGGTTTCAGCGGAATTGGAACGATTCGGTTATCCTGTTGAAGATTTCGATTTAGAAACGCCCGCGGAACTCAGGCTGTTTCAATGGTGCTTTGCAGGCACGAAGGAAGACGCTGCTCCGGGTTATTTCGATATCAGTTTCTATCCCAAGGTCAAGGGCGTGACGGTTTACGGGCATATTCTCGACGCGGTGCATGACACGCGCGGCGAACGCCGACGCAAGGACGGTTTCTGGGAGAAAATGAGAAGTCACGTATGCTATGACGGAATACGCGGCGGTTTGTCGGATTTGTGCTTCCGGCATCCGATTCCGGTTGAAACCGTGGCGGAGGATGTGCCGCTCTGCGCCTTCGATGAAATTCAGAAATCGCTTGAGCAGGAAATCAGGAAAGGCCGGGTTCGCAAAATCTATGAAATCAGTTTGGGCTATATTTTCTATTGCGAACCGGGCGTATATGTTCCCGATTCGGGCGAATACGATTACGCCGACATCTTCTACTATGTCAAGCCGATGTGGCGGGTCAACTGCCTGAAAGCCTCCGGCGCGCAAAAGGAGCTGGAAGAAGCCTATTCGGATGGAACGGTTACGGATGACGAACGGAACACGGTTGCCTACACGCAGTTCCTCGTGGATGCGCAGACGGGCGAAATCATCGGGCAGAGCGACGCGGCGGATCGCTCGATGTTTCCGGGTTTCCTGTCGTGGGAGAATGTGAACAAATAAGGATAGAGGTGAAACGCCCATGAAACGGTTTATAGCCGGTCTGACTTTTGCGTTGACGTTGACGGCGACTGCTCACGCACAGGAGTATCAAACCGTTTCACAGCTCCGCGAAAGCGTTCCGGCACGCTGGACGACGAAGGTTGAAACCAAGTGGCGCGATGTTGACATCGACGCGGAGATCGTCACGCCGGACGTGGAGACAATCCCCGTGATGAAGGTCGGTTACGACCTTCATCACGCGCTTTTGACGCCGGAGGAAAGCGGCTGGGACGAAGTAGATGATACCTACGATGTGAATGGCCTTATTCTTTGCCAAGATGCGGATAAGGGAAAACCACCGCGCAAGATCGACGGTAAAAAGGTTGGCAATGGCAAAGTTACGGGTATCTGGCACGATATCAGCGAACCGGACAGAGCCTACATTCCAATGTGCGATGTAACCTATTCGGAAATGATCGACATGATTAGAGCGGAATTGACGAGGTTTGGTTATCCGCCCGAGGATTTCAATTTCACAACGCCAAATCGCATCCAGCTGACCCAATGGTATTTTGCGGGCACAACGGAGAACGCCGCGCCGGGCTATCTGATCATGGATTTTTATCCAAAGCTGAACGGGATAACGATTTACGCGCATATCCTGGATGTAGTGCGAAACACACGCGGAGAACGCCGACGCGAAGATGGTTTTCGGGATAACCTGAGAACCAGCACGTGTTACGATGGCATTATGGGCTGCATGTCGGATTTGTGCATACGGCATTTGTTACCCATTGAAACCATGGCGGAAGATGTGCCGCTTTGCTCATTTGACATGATTCAAAAATCGCTTGAGCAGGAAATCAAAAAAGGCCGAGTTCGAAAAATCTACGAAATCAGCCTAGGTTATGTGCTTTATTGTGAGCCGGGTGCATATCACGAATGGGGACAAAATGCAGATTACAGCAGCATTTTCTATGATGTCAAGCCGATGTGGCGAGTGAATTGCTTGCAGGCTTCCAGCGCACAGGCGGCGCTCGAAGAATTTTATGAAAACGATGAGCGCAATTCCCTTGCCTATACGCAAATGCTTGTGGATGGACAGACGGGCGAAATCATCGGGCAGAGCGACGCAAAGGATCGTTCGATGTTTCCGGGCTTCCTGTCGTGGAACGACGTGAACAAGTGAAACCGGAAGGGCGGGGGCGAAGACCCCCGCTTTTTGCGCTCAGAAAAAGAAAATTGGAAAAATCGGGAAGAAAAGCGCGGAGAGGTTCGTTATAAAAGAGAAGGAGCGACAAAAAAAGACCGCCTGACGGCGGCCGTACATGTTGACTTACAGCGAGGAGAGGATGCGAACGACGCTTTCCAGCGAATCGTGCAGCTCGCGGAACTCGGAGAGGGAAAGATCCTCCGCCTGCGTCTGAATCTGGCGGGAGATGGTCGCGCGGATGGAAGCGAGCTTCTCCATGCCGGCGGGCAGGAGTACGATGTTCACGACGCGGCGGTCGTTCTCGTCGTGCTGACGATCGACGTAGCCCGCCTCGAACAGGCGATCCACCAGCGGGGTGATGTTCGGCTTGGCGATGCCGAGACGGCGGGAAATTTCGGAAACGGACATCATGCCCACATCCTGAAGCATGGCGAGCACCTGCACATGGGAGAGGGGCGTACCGTGCTCCTTCTGAACGATATCCATGTGAAGCAGGCGCTTTTTAATCAGCGGCAGGGCGTAGAACATGTTTTGTGCGACAGAATCAATCATTTCGGGGTCGAGCGTGCGTTTCTTGGTCATAAAGGGATCGCTCCTGATCTAGTATTTTTTTCCGTACATAGCACACGGCAATAAAATGCAAACGATGTATATTCTAACTGCTTTATGCTGATTTCGCAAGGGAAAAATCTAATGTAATCACAATATTTCTGGATTTCGGCAAATGGTTATAAAAAAGATGTTTCATTTCGTGTAATTCTGAATGCAGAACGAACGCGGGGCGGCGGAAAAACGCGCGCAAGGCGGTGAGAAGTTTTGCCGTCGCTTTACAGAACGGTGAAAATCGGGTACAATGGATACAACATGATTCCTTCGGTTTCATTTTGGAGGACAGCAGATATGCAGGCACTTACACTTCTTCAAAAATTCTTCTCGGTGGATATGGTCATCTACGCGGCGATTGTGCTTGTCGCGGCGACGGCGCTGGCGCGCTGCACCATGCCGCTCTCCCGCGTGGCGGCCAGACTGCGCCGCGCGGCGCGAACCATCGTCACCGAAAGCAAGCAGAACAAAGAGAAAAAATCGTGGAACGACATGCATTTCCTCGGCGATTCTCTTTCCGCGACGTGGGCGGATTTTTTGCAGAACGCCGAAATGCGCGACGCGCACGGCGAGACCTGCGACGTGACGCAGTACATCAATGAAGACACGGTGATTTACGCGCTGGGGCGGACGGGCTTTGCCGGCCTCGCACCGGGCGTGATGACCTCGCTGGGCATCCTCGGCACGTTTCTGGGGCTGGTGATGGGTCTTTCCGGCCTGAGCCTGACGGGGGCGGATACCGAGGTCGTGCTGACGGCGATGGATCAGTTGATTCGCGGCATGAGCACGGCGTTCCTGACCTCGATTGTCGGCGTGTGCGGCTCGCTGCTGTTCAACCTGCTCAACAACCGCGCGACGGATAAATGCCAGAAGGCGATTGACCGCTTCTGCGAGGTGTTCAGCCTGTACGCCATGCCCAAGCCGGTTTCGGAGGACACGGCCATGCTCGCGCTCCAGCAGGAGCAGACGGCCTACATCCGCCAGGCGGTGGAGGATATGAGCCAGAAGATGGCCGTGCAGATGGAGCAGAGCATCATGCGCGCCATGCTGCCGGTGCAGCGCTCGATGGATAACTTCATTCTCGCGGCGACGCAGGCGCAGGTGGAGGGCGTGGATCGCATCGCGCAGGTGTTCGTCCAGCGGATGAACGTGGCGCTGGGCAACGAGTTTGACCACCTGCGGCAGGTGCTCGCCGAGACGGGCGTGGAGCAGCAGAAGACCCAGCAGGAGCTGCGCGCCGCGACGGAGGCCATCGGCCAGATGACGCAGGACGTGGTGAACATGCACCAGCTTTCGCAGGGCGTGCTCGAGCATTTCCGCGCCTATGTGGCGGATATGGACGCATCCCGCGCGCAGGTGGACGACACCAACCGCAAGACCATCGAGCTGCTGGAGGCGATGGGCAAGACCAGCGGCCAGCAGGCGCTCTATCTGGCCAAATTGCAGGAGTATCAGGCGGCGCTCACCGCGGCCTCCCAGCAGTACACGGCGTGGACGGATCGCTTCCTCGCCAGCGCGCAGGAGCAGACGCGCATCACCGGCAAGGAGATGGATCGCGTCGTCGGCGAGATGCACGAGGGCAGCCGGACGCTCTCCGGCGCTTACGAGCAGTTCACCAAGCAGACGCAGGAGAATCTGGCGCGTACGACCGCGCTGTTTGACGAGAGCATCTCTTCCTCCATCCACCAGCTCAACGAGACGCTGGATTCCATGCGCGATATGACGCGCGGCATGCCGCAGCTCCTCAGCCAGAGCCGCGACCGCTACGCCGAGCAGGTGGATCAGTTCGTGACGGCGCTGGTGCGGCTGCAAAAGGCGATGGACAAGCTCAGCCAGACGATGGACGGAAAGGAGTAAGCCATGCGGCCGGGAAAAAAGACGCGCCCGCGCGGCGGCGACAACAGCTACTGGACGTCGTATTCGGATATGATGGCGGGCATGCTGTTCGTCTTTGCGCTGATTCTGTTCGCGGCGGTGTATCAACTGGTGGATTTGCAGCAGAAAAAGACGATTGAACTGCAAACCAAGGAGGCGCAGCTTTCCACCCAGCAGAGCCTGCTGATTGACCAGGAGGCCGAGCTGAAGGACAAGGAGGAGCTGCTGGCCGCGACGACGCTCGCTTTGCAGCAGCAGCAGGAGGAGCTGGATCAAAACCGAACGGCGCTGACCAGCGCGCAGGACAGCTTGGCCTTGCAGCAGAGCAAGATCGAGGAGCAGGCGGCGCTGCTGGCCGCCCAGCAGGCGCAGATTGACAAGCTGGTTGGCCTGAGAAGCCAGATCATCGAGGATCTGCGCGACAACCTGAGCGACGTCGGCCAGCGCGTGACCGTCGACCGCAAGACCGGCGCGGTGACGTTTGAAAGCTCCGTCCTCTTTGACACGGGCAGGAACGAGATCAAGGAGGCGGGCAAGGCCGCGCTCAATTCCTGCATTCCGGTGTATATCCACACGCTGCTCAGCGAGGAATATCGGGATTATGTGGGTGAAATCATCGTCGAGGGACATACTGATACCACAGGTCAATACCTCAACAATCTGGCGCTTTCGCAGCAGCGCGCGCTCGCCGTGGCGACCTACTGCCTGAGCGACGAGATGGTTGGCCTGAGCTATACGGACAAGGAGACGTTCAAATCCATCATGACGGCGAACGGCCGCGCGGACGCGGACCCGATCTACAACGCGGACGGCACGGTGAACATGGACGCCTCGCGCCGCGTGGTGATTAAGTTCCGCATGAAGGATTCCGATATGATCGACCAGATGAGCGCGATTCTGGAGGGAAGCGCGCAGGGGGATTGACGTGGGCAGATGCATGAAAATTCTGGCGATTCTCGCGCTGGTGGCGACGATTGCCGGGGCGGGCGCGGTGCTTTACGGCATCAATACGCTCAGGCCGCAGGTTGTGCAGACGGCGGCAAGCGAGACGCGCGCGCAGGATGCGGCGGACACGTTCGCCGCGCTCGTCAGCCAGCTTGAAAACAACACGTTCGGCGGAAAAATCTTCGGCGGGACGGGTGACCTGCGCGCGGAGGAATGTACGTTTGTGACCTACACCGTCCGGCTGAAAAACAGGGGCTTTTTCCCGGCGGAGTGGATTTCGATGGAGCTGCTCGAACCGGCGGAAGGCGACGTGCTGGCGCTGCCGGACGACAGCCGACACGCGCTCCCGGCGGGCAGCATGGGCGATATGCAGTTGACGGTGCTCCGGCGAACCGACGCGCAGACCGGCGCGGCGAGAGTGCTGCGCGTGACCTGCTATGTCTTCGGGCGGAAGATCGTCTTTGACGTGGCGGCGGCCGACGCATAAATAAAAAAGCAGGCGAAATCTGGTCAATTCTGCGCTTGAAAGCGCCGCAAAAATTCGTATATAATAGGGATACGCTTTCCGAGAAGGTCAGCGTATTTCTTTTATCATGCAATTCAAAAAGCGCTTGGAGCGGCAACGGGAACGGGAGTAGCTTATGACAGAGAAGCAGCTGGAAAAGAAGATTCTGGACGGCGGGCGGACGCTGCTGTTTTCAAATGAGGATTTGAAGCGGCTGATTATTCCGCTGGTCATCGATCAGGTGCTCGTGCGCACGGTCGGCATGGCCGACACGATGATGATCTCCTCCGTGGGCGAGGCGGCGATTTCCGGTGTGTCGCTGGTGGACATGATTAACATGCTCATCAACGCGGTTTTCGCGGCGGTTGCGACCGGCGGCGCGGTGATCGCGTCGCAATACCTCGGCCACCGCGACCGGAAGAAGGCCTGCGAAGCGTCCAGCCAGCTGATGGCGGTCACGGCGGTCTGCGCGCTGCTGTTCACGGTGCTGTCGCTCGCGGCGAGAAAGCCGCTGCTTTCGCTGCTCTTCGGCCAAATTGACGCGGACGTGATGGACGCCGCGCTGACCTATCTGACGGTGTCCGCGCTGAGCTTCCCGTTCCTCGCGTCGTTCAACTCCAGCTCGGCGCTGTTCCGCGCAATGAACGATTCGCGAACGCCGACGGTGGTTTCCCTCGGCATGAATGTGATGAACCTCATCGGCAATTCCATCCTCATCTTCGGCATGAAGTGGGGCGTCGCGGGCGCGGCGATTTCCACGCTGCTTTCCCGCGTGATGGCGGCGGCGGTGATGTTTGCGCTGAGCCTCAACCGGGAGCGGCAGCTGTATGTGCGCCCCGACCAGATGACGCGCTTCCAGCCGACGCTGATCGGCCAGATTCTCTATATCGGCATCCCGAGCGGCATTGAAAACGGCATTTTTGAGCTGGGGCGCATCGTCGTCGTCAGCATGATTTCGACCTTCGGCACGGTGCAGATTGCCGCCAACGCCGTGGCGAACAACCTGGACGGTCTGGGCGTGCTGGCGGGCGCGGCGATGAACCTCGCGATTCTGACCGTCGTTGGGCGCTGTGTCGGCGCGCGCGACAACGATCAGGTGCGCTATTACACGCGCAAGCTGCTCAAAATCGAATACGCCATGATGGCTGTGGTGAACGTCGTGCTGCTGGCCGCGCTGCCGCTGATTTTGAACCTGTACACGCTCTCGACCGCGTCCCGCGAGCTGGCGACGCAGTTGATCTTCATCCACGATGGCTTCGCCATGCTGCTCTGGCCGCTGGCGCTCTCCATGCTCAACGCGCTGCGCGCCGCCAACGACGTGAAATTCACCATGGTGCTTTCCATCGGGTCGATGGTCTGTTTCCGCATTGCGCTGAGCTATGTCGTCGGTGTGAGGATGGGCTACGGCGCGCTGGGCGTGTGGTTCGCGATGCTGGTGGACTGGGTGGTTCGCGCGGCGGTCTACACGTGGCGCTTTGAAAAGGGCAAGTGGGAAAGCATGGCCAGAATTTAACGCGAGATTGACAGAAAATAGGAATTCTTGTATAATCAATCCAGTGAATACGCGGGAGGGAATACATTGCTGGAGCAAATTAGGGCGATGCTGCTGGAGGAATACAGCGTCAGTCAATGGGTGCTGCTGTTCTTTCTATACAGCTTCTGCGGCTGGTGCTGGGAGGTCTTTTTGTATCTGGTGAAGGAGCGCCGGTTCGTCAACCGGGGCTTTCTGTTCGGGCCGATTCTGCCGATCTACGGCTTCGGCGCGGTCGGTATTCTGCTGACCTGCGTGCCGGTGGAGGGGAACATGGCGCTGGTGGCGCTGGTTGGCACGATCGCCGCCTCGCTGCTGGAATATGTAACCGGCTTCCTGATGGAAGCGATCTTCCATGTGCGCTATTGGGATTATTCCGAGCGGCCGCTGAATGTGAACGGCTATATCTGCGCGCTGTCCGCGGCGACGTGGGCGGTGTTCTCCGTGTTCATCGTCAGCGTGGTCAATCCGTTCGTCAAGACCTATATCTATATGATTCCGCTGACGATGGCCGATGCGGCGGCTGCGATTTTCACGGGCTTTGCCGTGGTGGATACCGGCTTTGCCGTTCGCCGCGCCCTCGATCTGCGCGCGCTGCTGGAATCCATGGAGCGCTATGCCAGGGAGCTGCAAGCCCTGCATGGTGGGCTGGATTCCATCAACGAGCGCGTCAGCGGCATGATCCGCGACTTTGCCGCCCATGTGGACAGCAGGCAGGAGGAGCTGGCGGCCAGCGCCAAACGTGTCACCGCCGCCCGCGACCGCGTGCGCGAGATGATGGATCAGAAGCGTTTGAGCCTCGAAGACGGCGCGAAGGAGCGCTTTGCCAACCTTGAGCGCGTCCTCAACGAAGCGGCCAGCTATCTGCCGGACATCAGCGCGCTCCGCGCGGAGGTTGAGGCGGCCAGAGCGAAGTATGACCGCCAGAGCGAGGAACTGCGCAGGAGCCGCGAGCGCCGTCTGCTGCGCGCCGAGCATGCGCTGCGCAACAACCCGACCGCCGTATCCCGGCGGCACAGAGGGCCGTTTGAGCAGCTCAAGCGGATTCAGCAGCGCGACGAAGAAGAGAAAAAGGCATAATCAGGCACACGCCTTCCCGATGGGCATAATGTGGAATCGTGAGGAATTTCCCCCACGAGACTGCCCAAGGAGGCGTGTGTTTTATGTCTTTCTATTCTTACAAAAATAGCGGATCGACGCACTGTCCCTGCAATTTGAGCGGCAACGAGGTGTTCAGCGGGCTGAACGAGAAGATCTGTATTCAGGTTCAGCGGGTCTACGACAGCTGCCTGATGCAGGAGCAGCTCAAGGAGCAGAAGGTCACGCTGCTCAGCTACGGCCTCGTGCCCTGCTGCAACGGGCCGTGCGGCGAGCAGCAGGAAAACGCGAACACCCAGCCGACGATGCCGATCACCTTTGAGAGCTGCCGCTCGACCTCGACGGAGGGCGTGATCCGCAACCTGTCTGTGGAGCGCCTGTGCGACAGGCCGTGCTTTGGCCGGGTGCGCTGCCAGATCGACGTGCCCATCGACATCCTGTTTACAGACGCGGCCTGCCGGGAATACATCGGCCGGGGCATGGTGACGGTGGATCGCGACGTGCTGCTCTCGATTCCGGATGAATCCATCGTGCCTTACAACATCGAGTCGATGGTTTCCGCCATCTGCGTCTCGGGTACATATCTGCGCAACAACGTGTTCGAGCTGGAAATCTGCGTGACCGTGGTGCTCAAGGTGCTGGCAAAGGTCGAGGTGCTCGTGCCGAGCTACGGCTACTGCGAGGTGCCGCCGTGCGAGGAGTTCGCGGATTCGGTGTGCGATGAATTCTTCAGCCTGCCGCTTTTCCCGCAGGCGGTCTGCGACGAGGACGCGCTGCGGGCGCGGAATGTGAGCTGCACCTGCGGCAATTATGCCAGCTCCACGGGGCTGGGCTGCGCGACGACCGCGGCGGGCATGGGCTGCGCGGGAACGTGCGGCTGCAAATGCTAGGCGGCGTGAAGTTTAACCCAAAGGACGGCGCTTCCGGGGCGGGAGCGCCGTCTCTTGTCATGCCGGTTTGCGCCGCTTCATACACTGTAAGGACATCGGCGGCGAGGAGGGGCGCGGTATGCGGAGACGAAGATGGAGGAGAAGGGCGGCGGGATGGGCGCTTGCGCTGCTGGCGGCCGGCGCTGCGGGCTGGGTCGGGCTTGAGCG
>ERZ857827.1706-NODE-1706-length-20549-cov-7.329462_pt1 | contig 20549 bp, 21 predicted proteins | sample MGYA00519761_ERZ857827 | MGnify/ENA primary metagenome ERZ857827 (study PRJEB31778, sample SAMEA3449370) | human gut metagenome | biome: human gut; feature: human-associated habitat; material: faeces | place: United Kingdom | collected 2010/2012 ... | reverse complement strand
TTTCGCGCGCTGGCAGCAGGACGGCTGGCGGATTCTGGTGCTCTCCGGCGGCGCGGCGCGCGGCGAACGCATGCGCCAATCCTTTGAGGATGAGGGCGTGAAGGCGGCGTTTGACGAGCTGGGCACGGCCGCGCCGAAAAGCGGCGAATGCCGCATCTATCCGCTGACGCTCTCCGGCGGTTTCCAGTATCCACGGATCAAGGTTGCGGTGATCGCCAGCGGCGACGTTTACGGCGCGAAGAGCGCCAAGGGCAAGCCGAAAAAGCAGCAGGGCAGCAAAATCGCCTCGTTCACCGATCTGAACGTCGGCGATTACGTGGTGCACGAGACGCACGGCATCGGCATCTATCAGGGCACGAAGCGCCTGACCAGCGAGGGCGCGAGCCGCGATTACCTGCTGGTGCAGTACCTCGGCAGCGACAAGCTGTATATCCCGGTGGATCACCTCGACCGGATTCAGAAATACATCGGCGGCGGCGAGGGCGCCGCGCCCAAGCTCTCGCGGCTGGACGGCAAGGACTGGGACAAGCAGAAATCGAAGGTGCGCGAAAGCCTCAAGGAGCTGGCCTTCGACCTCGTGAAGCTCTACGCCGAGCGGCAGAAGAACAGGGGCTACGCCTTCGGGCCGGACACGCCGTGGCAGCAGGAATTTGAGGAGAACTTCCCCTACGACGAAACGCCCGACCAGCTTCAGGCCACGGAGGAGATCAAGCGCGACATGGAGCGCGACCTGCCGATGGACCGCCTGCTCTGCGGCGACGTGGGCTACGGCAAAACGGAGGTTGCGCTGCGCGCGGCGTTCAAGGCCGTGATGGACGGCAAGCAGGTCGCCATCCTCGCGCCGACGACCATCCTCGCCCAGCAGCACTACAACACGCTGATGCGCCGGATGGAGGGCTTCCCCGTGCACGCAGACGTGCTCAGCCGCTTCCGCTCGGCCAAGGAGCAGAAGGAGAGCCTGCGCCGCCTCAAGGACGGCGAAATCGACATCATCGTCGGCACGCACAGGCTGCTGGCCAAGGATGTGCAGTTCAAAAACCTCGGCCTGCTCATCGTCGATGAAGAGCAGCGCTTCGGCGTCGGGCACAAGGAAAGCATCAAGAACATGAAAAAGACGGTGGACGTGCTCACGATGTCGGCCACGCCGATCCCGCGCACGCTGCATATGTCCATGGTCGGCATCCGCGACATGAGCCTGCTGGAAACGCCGCCGCAGGCGCGCTACCCCGTGCAGACCTACGTGATGGAATATCAGGACAGCGTGATCCGCGACGCGATTCTGCGCGAAATCGGGCGCGGCGGGCAGGTCTTCTTCCTCTATAACCGCGTCGGCTCGATTGACCAGTGCTACAAGCAGCTTTCAAAGCTCGTGCCGGAGGCGCGCATCGCGATTGCGCACGGCCAGATGCGCGAGCACGCGCTGGAAGACGTGATGCTGGATTTCAGCCAGCAGAAGTTTGACGTGCTGCTGTGCACGACGATCATCGAATCCGGTCTGGATATCCCGATGGCGAACACGCTGATTATCTACGACGCGGATCACTTCGGGCTGGGTCAGCTCTATCAGATGCGCGGGCGCGTTGGCCGCTCGAACCGGCTGGCCTACGCCTATTTCACGGTTCGGCCGGGCAAGGTGCTCTCCGAAACGGCGCAGAAGCGCCTCGACGCGATTCGCGAATTTACGGAGTTCGGCTCGGGCTTCCGCATCGCGATGCGCGATTTGGAGCTGCGCGGCGCGGGCAACCTGCTCGGCCCGCAGCAGAGCGGCCACCTCGCCAACATCGGCTACGATCTGTATTGCAAGCTGCTGGAGGAAGCGGTTTTGGAGGCGCAGGGCGAAGCGCCCAAGCCGAACCGCGACGTGGAGACGCGCATGGATGTGCACGTCAACGCCTATCTCCCGGCGGAATACGTCACGGGCGACAGGCAGCGGCTGGAGGTCTACAAGCGCATCGCTTCCATCACGACGGCCGCGCAGCGCGACGACGTTGAGGAGGAGCTGGTCGATCGCTTCGGCGACGAGCCGCTCTGCGTGGCGAACCTCGTCGCGGTGGCCTACCTCAAGGCGATGTGCGAAAAGCTGGGCATCGACCGGGTGAATCAGGCGGACGGGCGCATCGACATGCGGTTTGCGCTCAACGCGCAGGTGGACGGCCAGAAGCTCTTCACTGCGCTGAACGGGTTTGACAAGCGGCTGACGCTCAACGCCGCGCCGCCGGTGACGCTGACGCTTCGGGATCAGACGCTGAACCGCGAGGATCTGCTGATGCTCTGCGTCAAGGTGATGGAGCGGCTGCTCGCGCGCATGGAGCTGAGCGCGGCGTAAACACGATCCGCCCAAATTTGCAAAATGGGGTTGCAATTTGTGCGCAAATCGAGTACAATATTCCAGTAGAATGTGATGACGGATGGAGCTCATGCAATGCGAGGGTGTGAACCTTGTCAGGGCCGGAAGGCAGCAGCAATAAGCATTGTATCGTGTGTGCCGTGGGAATTTTCTGCCCCGAGCATTCTACGATTGCGCCATACAGCGTCGGTGAAAACCGGCGCTTTTTTCTTTTTTGGGAAATAAAAAAAGGACGCCAATCCGATGAAACGGAAATTGATCGTCCTTCCGTAAAAGGGAAAGCCTTATACTAATTCGCAGTTAAAATGCTTAACAGAGCGCATCAGATTTTTTGTTCTGACGAAGCCAAGTGAAGTGAGGCGTACTGGAGGTACGTTGAACGGAACGAGGCAAAGTCAGAGCGAAAAAGATGGTGCGCGGATTAAGCCATTTTAACAAGAATTAGTATTACATGCTGATGAGGCCGAAGGCGTTGGCGACCGAGCTGATGAGGATGATCGCCGCGAACAGCGGGCAGAGATAGCGAATCATCAGCGTGAATACGCGCTTGCGGCGGAAACGCTCCTCGCCGTGGCAGACTTCCTGCTCGATGGCCGCGATTCCGGCGACGCGGGAAACCAGCAGGCAGATCGAAATCGCCGCAATCGGCATCATCACGGAATTGGTCAGGAAATCGAAGAAATCCAGAAACTGCATGCCCAGAAGCGTGACGTTGGCCAGCGGGCCGTAGCCCAGCGAGGAGAGGCTGCCCAGCGTAATCATCACCGCGCCCATCAGCACCGTCGATTTTTTGCGGCTCCAGCCCAGCTCATCCTGAAAGGTGGAGACGGCGCTTTCCGTCAGCGCGATGGAGCTGGTCATGGCCGCGAAAAGCACCAGCACGAAGAACAGGATGCCGACCGCCGTGCCCAGCCCCATGCTGTCAAACACCTTCGGGATGGTGATGAACATCAGCGAGGGGCCGGCCTGCAGAGTGGCCGATTCGCTGCCGGAGAACGCGAAGATGGCGGGAATAATCATCAGACCGGCCATCACGGCAATCGCGGTATCGAAAATCTCCACCGTTTCCGTCGAGCCTTCGATGGAAACGTCTTTTTTCATATACGAGCCGAAGGTGATCAAAATGCCCATCGCGATGGAAAGCGAATAGAACATCTGCCCCATGGCGGTCACGACCGTCATCCACGAGAAGTTTTCAAAATTCGGCACGAGGAAATATTTGACGCCCGCCAGCGCGCCCGGCCGCGTGACGGAATACCCCGCGATCAGCACGGAGAGCACGACGAGCACCGGCATCATCAGCCGGGAGACGCGCTCAATGCCGTTGCGCACGCCCGCGTAGATGACAAACAGCGTCGCCAGCGCGAAGACGATGAAGCACAGCTCGGCGGACAGGCCGTTGGAGATGAACGCGCCGAAATAGCCGTCGGCCGCCAGCGCGTGGCCGTTGCCGAGCAGGTATTCCACCAGATACTTGATGACCCAGCCGCCGATGACCGAGTAATACGGCACAATGAGAATCGGGATGACGGCGTTGAGCCAGCCGCCCGCCGACAGCCAGCGCGATTTGCCGAAGGACTGAAACGCGCCGACGGGGCTTTTGCCGGTCATGCGGCCGATGGCGGTTTCCGCGACGATCATGGTATAGCCGAAGGTCAGCACCAGCAGGATGTAGATCAGCAGGAAGATGCCGCCGCCGTACTTGGCCGCCAGATAGGGGAAACGCCAGATGTTGCCAAGGCCCACGGAGGCCCCGGCCGCGGAGAGCACGAACCCGATCTTGCCGGAGAACGTGCTGCGGGAATGAGAATGCTTTTGCATGCGTGTCAAACCGTCCATTCTTTTTTCATGTAGAAATCAGTGTAACACAGCGGGCGGGGAAAAGCAATGCGGCGGCGCGGGAAAGGCAAAAAAGACGCGCGGGATCAAAGCGAAAGCGTCAATTCGCATTGGTTGACGGGCGGCTGGCTCAGAATGTCGGCCAGATAGAGGGGGAGAAAGCCGCTCTGCGCCTGCCAGCGCTTTTCAAGCGCGGAATCCCGCGCGAGGGTATCCATGCGGCCGGAAAAATACGCGGCGTTGGCATCGGCGAAGAAATCGGCCAGTTGCTCGGGCGCGTCGTCCCCGGCGATGGCAGCGAGCGCCTGACGGAGACAGCAGGCGCGGAAAAAATCCGCGGAATAGGCGGCAAAATCCAGCAGATTGGGGTCGGAAAGCCCCTGCGCAGCCGCCCAGTCGGAAACGCGGACGGGCACGGTGCGGTAGGTCAGCGCATCCGCCGTCAGCGTCAGCACGCCGTATTGATTCGGCGAAACGGCCAGCGACGAGGTGGCGATATCCCACAGGCCGGAATCGGTCTGTCCCATGTGCTGGAGGTGGATGTGGCCGCTGAGGTTGCACAGGACGGGCGAAACGGCATACAGGCGGCGCAGCGCATCCGCGTTGCGGATGGTGAAGCCGGAGGAAAGCAGGCCGCTGTGGTCGATCAGGTTTTGGTGGCTGACGGCGATGACGCGGCAGCCGTCCGCCTGCGCCTGCATGAGCTGACGGCGCGCCCACGAAAGCGTGCCCTTCAAAACGGCATTCGGCGCGGCGGAGGTGTTCACGTCGAGCATCAGCAGGCGCAAATCGTCGGAGAGCGCCGCCACGTAGCTCAGCGAATCCGCGTCGCGGGAGAGCGCGCCGTCAAAGCCGAAAGCATGATAAAGGGCGGCAAATTCCCCGGCGGTCACGCCGTCCACCCGCGTGTAGCCGTCGCCCTCAAAGCGCGCGGCGCTGCTGCTGTTCAAATCGTGGTTGCCGGGGAGGACAAACACGGGAATGCCCGCGTCGCGGACGCGCGCAAGCCGAAGGGAAAGCGCCTCGTGGCTCTCGCGCGCGCCGTTGAAGGTCAGGTCGCCGGAGAGAATCAGCGCGTCCGGCTTCTCGGCGATCACCTGAGCGACAAATGCCTCGATCAGCGCGTCGCTGTACGCCATCGCCTTGCCGTCGCCCTGCTCGATCAAATCGGTAAAGAGCGCGCCGTTGTCCGTCAGCGTCGGGGCGATATAGTGTAAATCCGTCGCCGTAAAGAGTACCGCGCGGGGCTCGCACAGCGCAAGGACGGGGGCGAGCAGAAGAGACAGGCACAGAAAGAGACATTTTTTCATGGGTGAGCGTCCTCCCGAAAAAAGATAATCTATTATAGCATACATGCGGGAAAAAACGGGAGTAGGCACTTTGGGGTAACCATGGCGCTTGAATGGGCGGCGGCGCGCGGGGCGGGGCGAAACTTAAAAGAATGAGGCGGGGCGGGGCTGACGATGGGGCAATTCGGAAGAATTAAAAAATTTTGGAAAGAACGGCCGAATGGGTGTGAATTTTCGCGATTTTTTTCGTCTAGGTAAGTGAAACAGGGAACCCGATGGGCGATGGACAAGTCAATGAGGAGGGACGAGGATGAAAAGATTTGCGGGGATGATGGGGGCGCTGCTTCTTGTGCCGACGCTGGCATTAGCAAGCAGCGACATGGTTTCCATTTCCGAACTGCGCCAGCAGGTTGAAGTGATGGGGCGGTGGACGCAGACTTATGACACACCGAATGGCGAAGTGAGCGTGGACATACCCATTATTGTGCCTGATGTTGATGAATTGCCGATTCTTGAAATCCAAGCGGTTACGCCTAATGATGATGGATTTTCATGGAATGAAAATGATCGGAGTATTTATATTCTTTCGAAGGAAGACTCATTTACAGAATATGCAGACCACAATCTACTGAAATTCATAAATCCTCAGCTTGAAGCAGATACGCCCTCGACATTTTTTGTGAGTGAGAGAAATGTGATGCTTCAGGCAGGGCATGATTGGGTATATGTACGGCGAGGAGGCAGGCTAAAGTATGGATACAAGAGCTATTATGGATTTGAGCATGACATTGATGGCATATATGCGGAAGGAAATATAAATTGTTTACTTGACGCGAAAAAAGCGCTGCAAAAAGTATTGGACTACTTTTATCCGGGAGAAGAAAACCGATTTGATCTTGACTATGTAGAGATTAGAGAACGTGCGAGAAAAGTAAAGGATTTGAGCGAATCAGGCGGATATGTTGATGAGTATCCGATGGGAACTTACTACCTTGATTTGCGTCAGGTGATGCACGGACTTCCAATCTATACAGGCGTAGGTGAACGCATTGATAGCTTTTCGGCAGATAGAAAGTTCGATGACGCCGAGGTGAAGAAATGCTTCAAAATCGAAGGAATCAGCATTAGCTATTTTGAATATATGACAGACGATTCGTTTGATATTCGCGTCTGTTGGGTTCGAGAAAAAAACATGATTGAGAATGATGTTCCGCTTGCGTCATTACAATGTGTCCTTCGTGAAATAGAACAGAAGATTAAACACGGAAATATTCGAAATGTTTATGCTTTGCGGTTGGGGTATGCATATTATCTAAATGACGCTTCGCCTGAAACATATACGTTGTTCCCAGTGTGGGTGTGTGATTGCGACTACACAGATAATTCGAAAGAAAAAATAATGAATAATATCGTCGATGATAATTTCCGAAGGGGATTCATTTTTTCACAGATTTTGTTTAATGCGCAAAATGGAAAAATGGAAAGTCAGTGGTTAAAGAAAACGGAAATGTTGTACTGTCCAGAGGTGATTACATGGGAAGATACACAATGAGAAAAATAACATTATTATTTTGTGTTTTGCTTCTTGTCCCGACGCTGGCATTGGCAAACAGCGACATGGTGTCCATTTCGGAACTTCGCCAGCAGGTTGAAGCTATGGGGCGGTGGACGCAGACTTATGAAGCGTATGGGCGGACGATTGAGGTGGATGTGCCGATCATTGTGCCGGAAGTGGAAGAATTTCCTGTTTTTTCGGTTGAGCCATACTATGCGGTATACGAGCAGCGCTTAACCAGAGATGGAACTATGCTGGAGAAAATCGGAGAAGATGGATGGTGTTCAGTATATGCAGAACGAAATTTACTTTCAGAAGAGGGGATAATAGGAGAAGCAAAGGCATCGGATCTCGATGATTTTGAAGAGGTGAACTTCAATGCGAACTATTCTTCGCCAAGAGATGAGCATAATCTGAATACAAAATACACGAGTGAATTTTTTTACCCATACGAGATTGAGCAGACGGATACCTATGCGGAGGACAATCCTGCGTCGCTAGAAGATGCTGTGGCGAACATGGAAAAGGTCGTTGGTTATTTCTATCCTGAAGAACCGGCTGTTATGGTGGATCGTGTGGAACTACGTTCGCGGTTGCATAAGGTTAAAGGGATAGATGATTATAATCTCGGAGACTATGTGGAAGATTATCCATCAGGAACATATAATCTGAGTATTAGAGAAATGATGGACGGAATTCCGATTTATGTAGATGTTGGAGATAGACTTTCCTTGGATTTGGCTTCTGATAAAGGCAAAAAGGGTGTAAACGATTTTTGGCGAAAAAATGTAAAGCTATGGCGTGTGAGAGATAATTATTTTGAGTTTATGAATAGAAGTCGATTTGAGCTGGATGCAGTATGGCTGAAAAGAGTAAATAAAATTGAAGAAGATGTACCATTACAAAATGTTGATGTAATTATAAATAACTTGGAAAAGGAAATTGAAAAGGGAAAGATTAGGAAAATATATGCTTTGAAATTGGGGTATTGCGTCTATTTCAGTGATGAAGGGGAAAATATATATACGATTTATCCGGTTTGGATGTGTGAGTGTGATTATACAGAGTCTGCAAAGGAAGAGTTGAAAAAATTTGAGCAGGTTCAGGATGATCGGAAGCAGTATTATTATAAGCAGCTTGTGATTAATGCTCAAACTGGACAGATAGAGCCTTATTTGATAAAAAAACAAGAGCCGGCTTACTGCCCCCAAATTATCACATGGGAATCATTAAAGTGAGCCTAAAGAGTATCTCAAATGAAATTCGCGTCGAAAAAAGGGGATTTCGCGACAAGGCTAGGAGAAGAAGGAAATATCATGTAAAATAAAGAAAAAAGGAGGTCGATTCCAATGGCTTATGAAGAAGGTGGATACAAAAAATGATCCCTGCAAACAAGCTGGGAAGCTCCGTCGCAGAAAGCGATGGTGTCCGCAAGGATCAGAAAAGAGTATACCACAAAAACGGAGGATTGACAATATAGGCGACAAGAATCAAAGGAGGAACAAATTTATGAAGAAAATGGTAGCGCTGGTTTTGGCGATTACGATGCTGGTGAGCTTGGCAAGCGTAGCGAGTGCAACAGGATTTAGTATCCCGGTGTGGTGCAACAGCACGACAAACTATACGAAAGCTGACAACGAGGGAACTGAGAAATCTGGAACGCAGGCAGCTATCTATGTATATCATAATGATAACGTGGATACGGATGAATATACTAATCATTTTCGGGGCATTGAAGTAGCATCGAATACAACGCGTGGCTCTAAGTGGTGTACTCAGGGATTGAGTGTTCCGATTCAGAATAATAATATTAAAAATAAGTTCTTTTATACCGTATCGGCGCGCGGAAATACAAACTATTATAACAATGACGGCATTAGCAGAATTACGCTGAATGGTCATTATGATGTGAATAAGTAAATGTTATAAATATCATAAAGCAGATTTCTGCTTCATGATATTTATATTATAAGGAGAAAATTATGAAAAAAACGCTGTTTTGTTTAATCATTGTTTTATTAGAGGTGTTCTTTTTTGCACAAGGAGAATCGGAAAATAACATGTATGGAATCAAAGAACTCCAAAATCAAAGAAGAATTTGGAATGAGAGCTATGAAGCAAAAGGAAGAACAGTGCAAGTGGATATCCCCATTATTATTCCTGAAGTAGAGGAATTTCCTGTTTTTTCGGTTGAACCATATTATGCGGTTTATGAACAGCATTTAACTAGAGATGGAACGGCTCTTGAAAAAATAGGAGAGGATGGAGGGTGTTCAGTGTATGCAGAATCAAATTTGCTTTCAGAAGATGGAATAACGGGAAAGGTGGAGGCGCTTGATCTTGATGACTTCAAATGCGTTAGATTTTATGCAAATTATTTTTCGCCAAGAGATGATCAAAACATAAATACAAAATATACGAGTGAGTTTTTTTATCCATATCAGGTAGAATCGTCAAACACATATGCAGAGGATAATCTAATGTCTTTAGAAGATGCTGAAGAAATCTTGGAAAAGGTTATTGGTTATTTTTATCCTGAAGAATCATCTGTTCTTTTAGAACGAATTGAACTTTGTTCAAGATTGCATAAGGTGAATGGAATAGATGATTATGAGCTGGGAGATTATGTGGAAGATTATCCGTCAGGAACATATAATCTGAGTATTAGGGAAATGATGGACGGAATTCCAATTTATACAGATATCGGAAGCAGACTTTCTCTGGATTTGGCTTCTGACAAAGGTAAAAAAGGTGTAAATGATTTTTGGCGAAAAAATGTAAAGATAATGCGTGTGAGAAAAAATACTTTTGAGTTTATGAATAAAAGCAGATTTGAACTAAATGTAGTATGGCTGAAAAGAGTAAATAAAATTGAAAAAGATGTACCGTTACAGAATGTTGATGTAATTATAAAAAACTTGGAGAAGGAAATTAAACAGGGAAAAATTAGAAGAATATACGCCTTGAAGCTGGGATATTGCGTTTATTTCAGTGATGAAGGGGAAAGTATATATACAGTTTATCCGGTATGGGTGTGTGAATGTGATTATACAGAGTCGGCTAAGGAAGAATTGAAAACATCTGAGCGAATCCAAGATAATCGGGAGCAGTATTATTATAAGCAGCTTGTGATTAATGCTCAAACTGGACAGATAGAACCCTATTTGATAGAAAAACAAGAGCCGGCTTATTGCCCTAAAATTATCACATGGGAATCATTAAAGTGAGCCTAAAGAGTATCCAAAACGAAATTCGAGTCGAAAAAAGGGGATTTCGCAACAAGCCTAGGAGAAAAGAAAAATATCATGTAAAATAAAGAAAAAAGAAGGTCGATTCCAATGGCTTATGAAGAAGGTGGGTACAAAATATGATTCCTGCAAATAAGCTGGGAAGCTCCGTCGCTGAAAGCGAAGGTGTCCGCAAGGATCAAAAAAGTACACCACGGAGATGGAGGGCTGACAACACAAGCGACAAGGACTAATAAGGAGGAAAAAATTATGAAGAAAATGGTAGCGTTAGTCTTGGCAGGAACAATGATGGCAGGGATGGCGAGCGTAGCGAGTGCTAAGAATTTTGATACTCCTGTGTGGTGTAATAGTACGACGAATTATACGATGGCAGATTCTGAAGGTGATCAGAAGTTGAATGATACGCACGCGGCTATTTATGTAAGGCACTATGATAATGTGGATACGACGGAATACACTAATCATTTTCGTGGTATCGAAGTCAATTCTAATTATGCGACTCGAGGATCAAAGTGGTGTACGCAGGGCTTGAATGTCCCGATTCAGAATAACAACATTCAAAAAGGACGGAGATATACGGTATCAGCTCGTGGAAATACTAACTACTATAATAACGATGGAATTGAAAGAATTTGGTTGAATGGCTCTTACAATGTAAATCTGTAAGATTTTAAGTATCATGAGGCAATTTGCCTCATGATATTTGTTTATTGAAAAACAAGGAGAAAGTATGAGAAGAATATGTATATGTTTGATGAGTATGCTCATGTTTTTGTGGACATGCTGCTTGGCAGAAAACGATATGAACAATATAAGGGAAATCTGTGCGAAAAGAAGCGAGTGGAAAAGCAAATATAATTCAAATGGACGGAAAATAGATGTTGATGTTCCGATTGTTATTCCAGATGTAAAGAAGATTCCTGTAATATCAGTAAAACCATATTATGCGGTAAATGGACAATGTTTGGTGAACAGAGTAGAACCAATGGAAAAGATAGGTGAAGAGGGCTGGTATTCAGTTTATGAGGACTGTGAACTTTTAACATATATGGGTGAAGAACAAACGGAAAGAGGAAAAGTGGAAGTTTTAGATTTGGATGATTATGAAGAAGCAGGAATGTTGGTAGATTACTCAGCACCATTTAATAAGCAAAATTCAAAAACAAAATATACAAATGTAATTTTTTATCCATATGAAAGAGAATTGTCTAGTGTATATGCGGAAGATAATCCCATCTCCCTAGAAGAAGCTATTAAATATCTTGAGAAAATCATTGAGTACTTTTACCCCGGAGAGTCAAGCGTATGTGTGGATAGAGTAGAGCTCAGGTCAAGACTTCATCAAGTAGAAGGAATGGACGACTATATATTGGGAGATTATGTATCAGATTATTTGAGTGGAACATATAATTTAGGTATTCGTCAAATGATGAATGGGATACCGATTTATATGGATGTAGGAGGAAAATTGTCCCCTGAATTGACGAGAAAAAAACCAGAGCTTTGGAAAAGAAAGGTGAGAATAACAGGAATAGCATCTAATTTCTTTGAATTTATGAATGAGAAGAGTTTTATGTTAAACTCTATTTGGATGAAAAAGTCAAATGTTATAGAAGAAGATGTTCCATTAAAAGATATAGATGTAATTATAAAGAAAATCGAGGAAAAGATACTTGCAGGAAATATTAGAAATGTATATGCACTGAAATTAGGATATTGTGTTTATTTCGATAAATTGGATGAAACTGGATATGTATTATATCCGATTTGGATATGCGAATGTGCTTATGTTGAATCAGCAAAAGAAGAATTGCGTCCGTTAAGCTGGGTAACTGACGATAGAGAACAACCATACTACAAGAGAATCGTAATAAATGCACAAACTGGCGAAATTGAACCGATGGTGATAACCGATGAGAAACAAACATATTGTCCAACGGTTGTGACGTGGTAACTGTTAATCCCAATATAGGTTAAATGATAAATAAAAATGTTGAGATATATTATGAAGCATACTATGCTAATGCCATGAATTGTAAAGGAGAACTGTAATGGGAGTAAAAGAAATTATTAGCCAAGTTATTCTTACGGCAACAGTGTTTGCTGCATTTGTAACATCTATAGCGAATATGATTATTTCATTGATGAATAATCATCGTTTGAAAAAACTGGAAAAACAAAAGGTGATGAATGCGATTGATAAATATAGATATAGCAGATTATACGAATTGGTGCTGAACTGGCATAACTATGATTCGCCACATAAAGGAGAAAACGCCGGAGAAATTGCATGTAACAGATTGATAAATCTATTTTTAGATGATGTAGGACGCTATGAACTTGCTAAGCCCCTATTGGATGAATGCTATAAAAAAGAGATTGAGGAAATAATATCAAAAGGTGAAGAAGTGCTGCATGATTTAATCGAAAAAGAAGAGGCTGGAAATCGAACGAAAGAATTCTTGGATGTTCAGCAAAAATATTTTGATGCAGGAAAAGACTTGGATCACAAATTAAAAGAAGCAATTAACGTACAGCTTGATAAGTTATTGTTTAAGAGCTGAGTATATAAATGAAATAAGAAAATATATTATAGAACATTTTATAGTCGAGAGTTTTTTAATAGACTACTCGACTTTTTTATAAAAAACAAGACATACGAAAGAAAAATTTATGTTTATATATAACGACTACATGCAGAAAGCTGTACAAGAAATGCAAAGGATGAGCGTCGCAATGATATGCAGATGTGTAGATATATGGATTGAAAACTGAATTTTAAGCATAATTGTGAGCGATATTTAGCGTAATTCTTGGATTTCGCGTCGAAAAAGGGGGATTTCGCGAAAAATTTTTCGACTAAATGCAATTTATAATAAAATAAGAAATAAAAACTAATGGAATGCAGATGAAAATATTTTCTAATACATCATGAAAGGAGCGCAATACGGACAAAAGAGAGGCTTAAAGCAAACGAAGAATGGAAGCTGAATACCAAAGCAAAGAAAAAGAGCAAGAATAGAAATTGCCGGAACACAGTAAATGGCAAAAAAGAAAGGAAAGATTAAAATGAAGAAAATCAAACTGTGGATGATGTTATTTTGCATTGGACTGCTTTTCGTTTCAGGCGGTGTTGCTGAAGAAATAGCGCTAGACCTTACGCAGATGGCACGCTTTGAAACCGCATCTTCTCTTTGCTGGATTGACGATTCCTTATATGTGCTGGGGAACAAAGGCGTTTATTCATGGAAAAGCGGAAGCGAGAATATGAATACGGTCATTGACTTGGCTGCCGCTTCCAATTATGACTATGTTCAGGACTGCCCGGAGGATGAGAGCGAAGCAACCGTATGGAATCAGATGTTGCAGCTGATTTTTACGGATGGCGAAACACTCTACGGGCTTCATCCGTACAGTGGCATGATTAAGAAAATCGAAGGAAACACACAGACGGATGTGGCAGAGATTCAGCAGGAATACCTCTATTCCGAAGATATGGAAGCCTATCGCGAGATCCGCCAGGCGGTCTATGCGGATAAGAAATTGTACCTGCTGCTTGGAACAGATACATACGAAGAATATGACAAAACGGAACTCTGTGCTTTTGATCTGGACACAAGCGAAATGGAACTCGTGGATATTGAGGGCGTAAACGCCATCATGTTGGGAGCAGAAGGAACGCTGCTCATTCAAACGAACGACGCGCTTTCCAGTGCTGCTCAATATGATGTGGAGAGCGGAACGCTTGGCGAAGAAGTCCTGACAGTCGGTGAGGATGAACGGATCGCAGGTGTAGCATGGGATGCGGTTGACCAGCGATATGTGCGTTTTGTTCAGGGTCAAGTGGTCACTTGTGATGCAAACGGTAATGAAATTGTAAAGGCGTATATCCCTGTCTTTGACGCAACAGAAAATGTGCCGGCGGCTTGCTCGACGGCTGGGCTGTATGCGCTTGCAAATGGAAGGTATATCTTCATCCGTGATATTACGGGAGATGAAGCTGCCAGCCAGACGATTCTTACCGTCGCAGGATATTTGAATCCAGATATGTTGATTCAGTTCTCGCTGGATAATCCTGATATCGCGGTTCTGCAAAGCGCTCAGTCAGCGCAAAATGCCGCCTTGTCCGGTGATTATACCGTTGATATGTTTACGTTGACTGCCCCCGGCGATTTTGCGGCAATGAAAGAAAAGGGATACTTGGCATCCATGCAGGACGGGCAGCTTCGCGACTGGTCAAAGACGCTCTATCAGGAAATTCAAAATGTGATTTGTAGCGGCGAAGAACTGCTGGCAGCGCCGATTGCAATCAACGTTAATTCGTGGACGATGGATGAAACCATGTGGAACGAGCTGGAACTTGGCGAATATCCGACGAACTACGATGAACTGTTTGAAAAAATTGCAATCTGGCTGGACGACTATGCCAGCGAGTACCCCGATTATACCTTGTCTGATATCCAACAGAACGGCATGGAAACGCTGGTAGCTGCTGTAATGAAGGACTACATTATCCAAAATGCGGATCGGGGCGGGCAATTCACGTTCAAAACCGATGCTTTTAGAAATGTGCTGATGAGCATTGCGGCTCACGCGGAACTTCTTTCTGATGAGCATGACCAGTGGGGGATGCCGATTCTCTCGTCGTATAGTCAGGGCTTCGGCGTAAGCTACAACGATTCCCATCGGGTGGTTATGATGCTTCCGCCTGCATTGAACGCGGATGGGGAACAGGCTATGAACACCGAGATCGAAGTGCTGGCGATTCATAATGCGTCGAAAAATAAGGATATTGCCGAGAAATTTATTGCTTGGTATGTTGCCCATCTGAGCAATACGGTGAGTTATGAATTGTCGCCGGAAAAGAACGAGCCGATTGAAAATCCGAATTATCCGATTCGGGTTCAGGAAGTCACCGATAAACTCCAGGATTTGAAAAAGAAATTGGAAGAAACGGATGATCCCGATAAGCAGGCAGACCTTGAAGAACAAATCTTCCGAAAGGAAAATCAGCTCGAAGGTCTTGCGGACATGCAATGGTCGATTTCTCAGGAAAGCATTGACTGTTATCGCAGCGTTGCTAAGAATATGAAGATTGCGTATGAATCCCCGTTCTTTGGTTCCGGCGATGGCGGAGGAATGCAGGCTGTGAATGAGGTTATTGCCAAGTTCTGTGAAGATGGGTTGGTTGAATCGGAAGTGGATGGTTTGATTTCGGAGCTGGATCGTGTGACATTCATGGTCAGCATGGAAGGACGATAAGCTATTCTAATCGGAATAAGCTGTGTAAGGGATGAGCAAACGGTGCAAAAATCAGGGATATTCATTTTGATGTTGTGTATGGGCGTAAGCTGCATATCACAGGGAAAGGCTGAATTTCGTTCAACAGGAGTTAAAGAAGCCTGTTACATGGAAATGAATGCTTATTGTACGGAAAATAAGAGGTTCAAAGACGGTAAGAATTGGAGCAAAAAAGATTGCGGCTATGATAATCACGCCATCTATGTCCGTCATTATGTACCACACTCAGTGACACCTTACACAAATTGCTTTAAGGTCAGAAAGGTAGATAGCGAAGGAAATACGCTTGCTGTTTACGGAGAAAAATGGTGTACACCGGGATTAAATATTCCGATTCAGAGCGATGAAATCGTGATGGGGGAATATTATTCGGTGGCGGCGCGTGGGAATACCTGTCATTATTTGTACGATGACGTGGAGCGCGTCGAGCTGCGTATCAATATGTATGTGAACATGAATGAAACGCCGAAAGACAAAAAGAAAACAACGGAGGATGATAAAGACCATGAAATATTCAACTGAAACAGCAAAGCAAAATCCGCTAATGGATACAACCAAATGGGGAAAATGGCTGGAAAGCGTAATCGGCGAGCACGAGTTTCCGGCTTCGGCGAGAGCGGAAGTTTTGCGCAAGGTGGAGCAAATGAGCATGTCCGGCAGCGATAAAAATGCCTCGAAGCACATTTGAACGATACAGAAGCGAATGAGCAGGGAGAGGCTTGAATGAAAACAAGCCCTCCTTTTGCTTATAAAGAGTGGGTTGAAGGCGGGAAATATCATGAAAAAGGGCTTTATGCTTGGGCTGATGTTTTTCGGTATGCTGGGCATTTGCAGTCAGGCATCAGCGGAAAATATCTTTGCAGGAAAAGTTGCTGCAAGCAATACGAGTGTCATTTCTGCACCTTACGGAGGGCGTGTAGACAATATTTATGTCCATGTCGGAGATTATGTGGGTGAAGATTCGCTGATAGCGACATTGGGAACGGATGAGGTTTACGCGCTGGTGGATGGAACGGTCAGCGGAATATTTGCCAGCGAAGGCGATGACGCGGAAAGTGTTGCCGAAAGGTATGGGGCAGTTTTGTTTATAGAGCCGACCAATCGGTTCACATTGGATTGCAGCAATGAAAAGGGCTACAGTTACAGCGAAAATCGCTACATTCATATTGGAGAAACCGTGTATTTGTCCTGCACAACAGACGGCAGCCATAGCGGAGTTGGCGTGGTAACGGGCGTGGATGAAAAGGACGAGAAGAAATTCTCCGTTGAAGTTACCGAAGGATTGTTCTATATGAATGAAAGTGTCGGAGTATTCAGAAATCCGCAATATACATCCATGTCGAGAATTGGACGCGGGACAGTGGTGCGCACTGCCGCCGTTGCAGCAAAAGCAAAAGGAAGCGTCCTGAAGATGCATGTAAAAAACGGAGATCATGTTGAGCGGGGACAGCTGCTTTTTGAAACGGTGACAGGCTCTTTGAAGGATTTGCAGCCGACCGGTTCGGAGGTCATGAGCGATGTTGAAGGAATTGTGGCTTCGGTTGATGCAAAGAAAGGAGCAAAAGTCGAAAAGGGGGATGCCTTGATTACGGTGTACCCCAAGGACGAAATACAGATTGAGATTTTGATATCCGAAGCTGATTTGCCGACAATTCGTGTTGGGGAAACGGTCAGCATCGAGTTTAACTGGAGTATAGAGCATGAAGATCGTCAAGAAGGGGTTATTACTTCAATCTCCTATATCAACCAGACCGATGAAAATGCGACGGGGACGACATACAAAGCATACATCAATTTTGAGCCGGATGAAAATATCCGGCTGGGAATGACCGCGATTGTGTACGCTCAGTAGATATGGAGGTAACAATATGTTTGGAAAAGCTAAATGGGGAGAGAAAAAAGAAACCGAACAAAAGCAAAAAGCACAGATTCAGGCTTGGATTCGAGAAGCCAATGAACAGAGGAGCGTTAGAAAACAGCAGGATAAAATGGAATGGATGACCAGAGATTTGCTGAAAGCAATCGTTGAAGAATGAAACACGGCAAGGGAGAGAAAGCGATGAGCGAAGAAGAAGTGCTGGAAGCACTGGAAGTGATAAGGGAAGCGCTGATGAGAACTGCTCGCTGCTTTTTCTCCTGCTATGCAGATTGCGAGGATGCTGTCCAGGAGTGCTTTTATAAAGCGTGGAGAGGACGGGAATCTATTCAGAATCCAGAGTATTTCAAAACGTGGGCGACACGCATCCTTGTTAATGAGTGCAAAACGATGCTGAGGAAAAAAGTGCCTATTCCTATGGAAGCTGATGATAGTTCAGTCTACTATGAAAGCGAATATGAGAATATTATTGAATTTGATCCGCTTCACAAGGCAATGGAGGGAATAAAAGAGGATGATAGGCAGCTTATTCAAATGCACTTCATTCAAGAGTATTCGTACCGTGAAATCTCAAGAATTAAGAACAGAAGCGTAGGTGCGGTAATCAAGCGGGTTAATCGCTCATTAGAATTCATGAAAAGTGCGATGTGAACGATTTTGAAAGGGATGAATTTTGTGTTAAAAGAAGTACCCGAAAGTATGGAAGAACTCAAGCGCAAAGCGACAAATCAAAGTAACTGGAGAGAAAGATTAGAGGCAGTCAATGAACTTAAGAATTATGATTGTGAACAATCCAGAAGTATATTAACGAATTTAGCTATTCATGATAGTGTTTTCGTGGTTCAAGAAGCAGCTTTTCGGGCGGCGCAATCCATGAAAATTACAAAGAACGGGCAGCCCATTCGTTTGAATCGAAAACCAAAAGGCAATTTGGTAAAAGGAATCAATGGGAAACTGGTGACGGTTCGCAATTCATTGCCGGAGGGATACACGCTGGATGAGTTTAAGAAAGCGTTCCAAGAAAGATATCCTGTTGCCTATGATATTTATGACGGCAATAAAGGAGAGAGACTTGATAAATGGCTGGAAAATGTTACTAAATCCTTGCCTAAAACGAAATAATAGACAAATCCCGCTCAATGAGCGGGATTTGTCTATTGTAGCATAAGCTGTTATTACAACATAAGTCGTCTTTTATCAAGAAGAAAGAAGTATTTCCTGCCAATAAATATAAATAATCCATAAAGGAAAACTCTTCATGTATTATCCTTCAACATAGCTGCTATATTTATCGGTGGCAATACAATCGGCATCATTCCTGGTTGTGAGGTTATGGTGCTGATATGGCTTCTGATATACGGAAACATTATTGCTATTGTATTCTTTTCAATCAAATGTGTATTCTCCTGTTGTGTTATAAAATGTGCTTTACTTTTCACATATACATTGATTTGATCATTTTTTTCTTTTAGCCGCACCGCCAATGTGATTTCGTATTGATTTTCTGGTTGCTTTTGAATATCCTTTTCAATTTCAATTTTAAGTACAGCGTTTTGAATGTCTTTTTCGGATCGAGAGAATGAACTTTCGACAATTATCAGATCTATTAATTTCAACTGACTCGCATAGGGAGTGCTGATATCCATAATCTTTCCTCCTTATGCTGCATCACATTCATCAAATATATATGTGTTTTCAAATGTTGGCAGACAGATGCATTCATTTCTCATTTCTGTAAACACACGCCCTAATGTATCTTCTGACAGAGGATACACTTGATCTCCTTCTCGAATCATCACTGTATCGTATTGCTCGTTCCATTCAACACCGTATTGTGCGCATAACCTTTCAAACAAATCCCTGTTAAGCAATTACAACACCTCCTCTGTTTCGTCGCTTAACTCTGTTTTATCGTATACCTTGATTACTTCGTTTATGCAATCGGCATTTGAGACGCAAATCTGTGTTTCAAAATAAGATAACCCTAAAAAACCGAGAAGTTCCTTTTGCGTTTCTAACTCTTCACCTGTCCGAAAAGTTCCTGCGTATTTCGGTGCATCTTTTTGAAAAGTTCGAACTATAACATGAATATCATGTTGTGTTTTGTAATAATCAAAATAAATTGCCCTAAATTTTGGAATTTCAAAATCTGGTAATTTATCGTATGCTCGTTGCAAATCTTTTATGAAATCCAAACATGAGCGAATAAATATATCCAAATCATTTCTGTCATCTAAATTTAATACATGTTTCAGTGGACATATTATGTCTGATTTATAAACTAAAGCGTATTCACAATGCTTTCTCTTACTTGCTTTTGTCTCGGCCCACCATTTTGCCAAATCAAAATCTTCATAAAAGTAAACCCCTTGTCCGAGCCAATGATCATCCCTTATTTTAACACGCCGAGGATCAAGTCCATAATTTTCGATGCTCTCTTGAGCCGAAGATGTCGTGCCATGATATCCAACAATCTTATACTCTCTTTCTTCTTCAAGCATCGAATCACCTGCCTTGCAATTAGATATTATATCACAATTTTTCGGTTTATTCAATCTATTGTCCCCTTTTGTAGAAAGAAACAGTATCTTTTTCTTTGTATGTTTTTGGAACATCCTCAAGCGGGATTATCAAGTTTTGATGAACTGCTCTCTATCGAGTAGACAGGAAAAACAAAACTAGTTGGCAGAATAAAAATGGATGTTATTTGAATGGTAAAAGTACATTAAGGTAAAACACAGGAATGATTAGAGTAAAATGATGATAGAAAAGAATGAAAAATGGCTAAATGAAGTTATAAAGGGAACAACTCGCAGATAAATCCAAATCGAGGCAAGTTTATTGCTAAAATAAAATCGATAAGACTTAAAAGACTAAATAGACATTGAGATTGAATTAAGGAGCAATATGAAAGCAAAAAGACGAGGGCGCTAACACGGCCCTCGCTTTTTTATATAAATGATCTTCTTACCAGACCAGCACTGTCGTGATCCGCCGCCTTTCTGTCTTGCCATTTTTACGCACGACAGAAAGGAAAAGCAATGTTTGATAGAAAAAATGATGTTGCTCGTAACAAAAAACGGGCAGATGCGAT
>ERZ857827.1700-NODE-1700-length-20618-cov-4.082721_pt1 | contig 20618 bp, 19 predicted proteins | sample MGYA00519761_ERZ857827 | MGnify/ENA primary metagenome ERZ857827 (study PRJEB31778, sample SAMEA3449370) | human gut metagenome | biome: human gut; feature: human-associated habitat; material: faeces | place: United Kingdom | collected 2010/2012 ... | reverse complement strand
CGATGGTGCCGATGTTTACATGGGGCTTGGTACGTTCAAAATGCGCTTTCGCCATGGGAAACCGACCTCCTGTTCAATTACAGTTTCAGTATTTATCCGGTATGGTTTCATGCGGTTGGAGCGGGTGATGGGAATCGAACCCACGTAGCCAGCTTGGGAAGCTGGAACTCTACCATTGAGTTACACCCGCACGCCCGCATTGGCCGTAGTACCAGACATGGGATATTGTAATGGTTTTCTTCCTTATTGTCAACCGCTTTTTTCCTGAATTGTTTTTTGTTCGTACTTTTCCGGTCTTTTCGGGAGCATTTTTACAAAATTTATTTTGTGTGAAATAATACCTTGACAGGTGAAGTACTTCGATGTATAATTTATCCCGGAGGTGAGCTTATGGCGCTTTCTGCGGATCTTCTTCGCGGATATACGGATACCATCATCCTGAAACAGCTGTCGGACGGCGACAGCTACGGCTACCGCATCAGCAAGGCCGTCGCCGAGCAAAGCGGCGGCGGGCTGGAATTAAAAGAAGCCACCCTTTACACCGCGTTTCGGCGGCTGGAGGCCGCCGGCTGCATCCGCTCCTACTGGGGCGACGAACAAAGCGGCGCGCGCCGGCGCTACTATTCTCTCACGGACGTAGGGCTGGAAAAGCTGCTCAAGGACTGCGAAGCCTGGCGGGAAACCCGTCAGGTGCTGGATCAACTGTTGGGAGGGGAGCAAAAATGAACGATACCATCACCAAAATCGTCGCGCTCTTATTTGAAGATTTGGAAGAAACCGAGGAAACCGCCGCGCTTCATGACGAAATTCTGCAAAATTGTCAGGAGCGTTACGCCGACCTGACGGCAGGCGGCATGACGGCTGACGAAGCCACCAAGGCCGTCATCGACAGCCTGAACGGGATGCAGGAAATGCTGGCGGACTATCCACGCAAAAATGCCCGTACCGCCGCTCCGCAGGCTCCTGTCTCCCCCATGGAGGCCGAAGAAACGGAGACGGCGCATGGGGAGGAAGAAGACGATGCGGACGAGCGGACGGAGCTTTACACCGACGTTCATTATACCGAGCTTCGGCTGGGCAGCGCCGACCTGCAGGTGCGCCGTTCCCCGGACGAAACTGTTCGTCTGACCTTTCACGACCCCAATCACGTACTGAATGCTCGCACCGAAGGCGACCGCCTGATCGTAGAACGTCAGGCGAACGGCGCAAAGCCCGCTTCTTCCCGGCACATCAAGATGGACAGCGGCTTCAAGTGGAACGGCAATCTGAACCAGCTCATGAACAGCGTCAGCAAAATGATCTCCGGCATTTCCAAGGAGCTGGGCAGCATGGGTTTTTCCTCCGGGGAAGAGTTGACGCTGGAAATTCCGGACGGTCTGTTTCTGCAGGCGGAGACTTCTTCGGGCGACGCTTTGCTGGAAGGGCTGACGCTGGAAGAACTATCGTTCCGCACTGCCAGCGGCGATCTGACCTTGGAGGACGTGGTCGTTGAAAACAGTCTCCGTCTCGTCACCAAGAGCGGCGACGCGCGCTGGTCCGGCTCCGCCGTGCAGGCCGAAATAAGCAGCGCCAGCGGCAATCTGACATTGGAAAACGTCCGTGTGCGGGATCACGCCCGGCTCGCCAGCACCAGCGGCGATATGATCTGGAATGGGGAATGCGATCAGGTGGAACTGAGCACCACCAGCGGCAACCTGACGCTGGACGGGCTGACCGTCCGCCAGCATGCCCGAATCACCAGCACCAGCGGCGATGTGCGCTGGGAAGGGCAATGCCCCGAAACGGAGATTAGCTCCATCAGCGGCGATCTGACGGTGGAAGGCCCCTTCCCCGCCCTTTCCCTGAACACGGTCAGCGGCGACGTGCAGCTGCGGCCTGACGGAGCCTTTCAGCGCATCGCGCTCAAAAGCACCTGCGGCAGCGTGGAGGTGGAGCTGCCGGAAGACGTTCATCCCCAGATCCGCTGCCACACCGTTTCCGGCAACATCGACCGCATCCCGGAAAGCCAGCCGGACAGCGCCAGTCTGCTGGATGTGAACACCGTCTCCGGCGACATTACCATTCAATAAGTTTCGATCATCAGGGAGGAATGCCTCATGAACCGCCGATCCACCGCCGAGGTGAAAATCCGCTTTGCTTCCGCCGGAGGGAGGAACGAGACGTTCCGTCCCCACCCCGAAGACGCTTATCCCCAATGGCTGTTCGGCCCCTGCCAATTCCGGGGTTTCTGAACCTTTCAGGCGGCTGGCCATTCGCGGCCGGCCGCCTTGCTGATGGGCAAAATGTAGCTTCCCTTCGCGGCCGCTTCGTTCTCGGTTTTTTCGGGCGTTTTTTCCTGTTTTTCTTTATTTCACGGCTTGACAGTCTGGAACACTGGTGTTATACTTGCTTTTGTAAGAAGAAGCTGCCCGCTTCTCACCGCGTAGCGACGTTGCGTCGGTCATGGCACATAAGTCCATGGGGTGCTTGCGGCGGGTAGTTTGTGCCCGGCGTTTTTTATTGCCTAAAAGCCCGGACCGCAGAAACCAACAACCATTTGGAGGTGCATCCACATCAACGAGCCGATGATCAACGAAGAAATCCGAGACAGAGAGGTACGGCTGATTTCCGCCGACGGCGAACAGCTGGGCGTTATGCCCACCCGTCAGGCGATGGAAATGGCCGAACAGGCCGGACTGGATCTGGTAAAGATCGCAGCGAACGCTCAGCCCCCTGTCTGCAAGCTGATGGACTACGACAAGCACCGCTACGAGCAGTCCAAGCGGGAACGCGACCTGCGCAAGAATCAGCGCGTCGTAACGCTCAAAGAGGTGCAGCTCTCCGCCACTATCGAGGAAAACGACGTTCAGACCAAATTCCGCAACGCCGTCAAGTTCCTGCAGGACGGCGACAAAGTCAAGGTCAGCATCCGCTTCCGTGGGCGGCAGATCGCTCATGCGGACATCGGCATGAAGATCATGCAGGATTTCGCCAGCCGTATCGAGGAATACGGCACCATCGAGCGCCGCCCCATGCTGGAAGGCCGCCACATGATCATGATTCTGGGACCCAAGGTGGAAAAGAAGAGCTTCGCCGAAAAGACGCAGGCGCGCAAGGAAAAGCACGCCGCCAATCAGGCCGAGGCCGCCGAAGCTCCCAAGGAGCCCAAGCCGCAGCCCAAGAAAAAGGTCAAGCGCGAAAGCGAAAACATGATTTGACCCATGGAAAGGCCATCCTTTGCCGGGGCCCAGCCCCGGCATTTCATGGATAGCACACGGAAGGAGGACAACCCCTATGCCTAAGCAGAAATCCCATCGTGGAGCAGCCAAACGCTTCTTCTTCTCGAAGAACGGCAAAGTGATGCATAAGCAGATGAACGCGAACCATCAGGTGCATTTGAAGACCACCAAGCGCACCCGTCACCTGCGTGCGGACGGTGTGGTGGACAACGCGGCCGAAGCCCGTACCATCCACAAGCTGCTGCCCTACAAATAAGCTTTGCTAACGATTCAAGGAGGATAAGAAAATGGCACGTATTAAAGCAGCCGTTAACGCCCACAAGAAGCGCCGCAAGGTGCTGAAGCTTGCCAAGGGCTACTATGGCGCCAAGTCCAAGCAGTACCGCGCTGCCAGCGAGCAGGTCGCCCGCAGCCTTCGTTATGCTTATGAAGGCCGCAAAATGCGTAAGCGCGACTTCCGCCGTCTGTGGATCACCCGTATCAACGCCGCTGCCCGCCTGAATGGCATGAGCTACAGCGTGCTGATGGACGGTCTGAAGAAGAAGAACATCCAGATCAACCGCAAGATGCTGGCTGACATCGCTGTGAATGATCCCGCCGCTTTCACCAAGCTGGTGGAGACCGTGCGCGGCTAAGGAATCCCTTTCTTTTCGCCCCCTTGTGCGCCCCGCGCCGAGGGGGTTTTGCTTATCCCTGAAAGGAGGCCCGCCCATGCCGTCTGTTACCACTCAGGGGATCGTGCTGCGCTTTGCCAACTACCGGGAGCACGACCGCATGCTGACCATTCTCAGCCCGGACTACGGCCGGATCGACGCGCTTTCCCGGGGCTGTCGGCGGCCCAAAAGTCCCCTGCTGCCTGTCAGCGAGCTTTTCGTCAGCGGCGAATTTGTCCTCTACCAAAGTCACGATCACTTTATCCTGACCTCCTGTTCTCTGGCGGACAGCTTTTATCCCCTGCGGCTGGAGCCCTACCGTCTGACCTGCGCCAGCTACATGGCGGCGCTTTGTCAGGCGGCAGTCCAGCCCGGACAGGAATCCCATGGTCTATACGCCCTCCTATTGAAAGGGCTATACTATCTGACCTACAACGCCGACGCGGACGCGCTGGAAACCACGTCCGCCTTCCTGCTTCTTTTTGCCATCGAATGCGGCTACCGTCCCCGGCTTTCCCGCTGCGCCCACTGCCGCCGTCCGCTGGACGTGACCTCCGGCGGGTGCTTCGACATCGAGGCAGGCGGTCTTTGCTGCCCGGACTGTTCCAGCCGCGCCACCCTGCCCGTCACGCCTGCCCAGATCGACTGGATGAAGGAAACCATCCTGAACGGCCTGACCGTCCGCCCTCGCGGCGATGGCTCCACCCTTTTTGACCTTCTCCGCCGCTACGTGGAATCCCGTCTGGACACCGTCATCAAGCCCAGCCACCTTCTGCAGGGGTAGTACCCCTGCACCCCGAACTGCGCGCTATGAGCGCAGGAGAGTAGGGAGACATGCGAGTTGGCTCCTTTCTACCACCGCTCGGCGACAGGTCTCGCGGCTCGCGCAAGGGGCAGTGCCCCTTGACCCCGGACTGCGCGCTATGCGCGCAGGGGCGTAGAGAGACATGCTGGTTGGCTTGGTTTTACCGCCGTGGCATGACAGGTGCCGCGGCTCGCGGGTTTGGTGCGATTTTCCGTTTATTGGCAAGAGAAGGCCGCCATTGCCCCGCCCGCTGTATCGAAATCGTGACCTTTCTTGCCAATGCTTGCAGGTTTTTTCTTTCTTTTTTCGTTCCATTTTATGACAATGCTTTATAATGGAGGGGTGGTCATGAAAAAGCTGCGATTGGTCTCACTCTGTCTTTCTCTGCTGATGTTATGGCCGACGCTGGCTATCGGAGAGGGACGCTCCTACTCCATTCGAGAGTTGCCCGGCGTGACTTTTCCCCGTTGGGAGGAAATTTATGAGGCTTACGGACGAACGATTCCTGTCGATGTGGAGATCGAAATTCCATCCGTGGAAACTGCCCCGGTGATTCTGGTGCAGGCTGCATCTCCGCTGCCTGACACGCGTGTCGAGGAGCTTCAAGCCTTTTGCACATCGGCCATGGAAACGGACGAGGTCAACTCCTACAGCTTTCAATCGACCCCTTTTTCGACGGCTTACGATCACGCAACGCCGCCCATATGGGGAAAAACGCGGAAGGACGACGCTTCCTACAATCAGGCTGTCATGGGTTGGGACTCTCACCTTTTGTCGGATTACCGCATGGACGCGGCTTACGCGGACAACAATGCCCTTCTTTTGGGGGATGCTGTTGCGGCTGCGAAAAAACAGGTCTCGAAATTATTTCCAAACGACTCGCTGGATTTAACCAACGTCGCCGTTTTTGACCGCACTTTTTCCAAAAAGACCGGGGATCCCATCAGCGAAAAAGGCTATTATCACTTGGAATTTCACCAGATCTTCCACGGCATTCCCTTCATGGGGAGCGTTCACAGCACCTTCTCCACCAAAGCCGTTGGGGATGAAAACTATCTTTTGGAAAGCCGCGGATGCACTTCTGTCGATGTTTGGGACGAGGATTCCTTTTTGCTCAAATGCCTTTTTTATGAGGAAACCGGCGTTGTACGGGAAGACATTCCCCTGCTTCCGTTTGACGACGTAAAGGGCAAAATGGAGGTTCTTATTCGCATGGGATACATTCGTGCAGTCGATCGAGCAGCGCTTGGATATGTGCAGTATGATACGGAGAACCCGCAGGAACAGCTTCTGCTGCCTTCTTGGGTCGTGTGGGTCGAATATCAGCAGGACGGCCCCTTGGCGGAAAGAAACGGGCCGTTCTACACGGACGGCTGGTTGGAGGATGAGCCGTATTATCGACCGATCATTCTCAATGCGCAGACCGGCGAAATGATCGACCCGGAGAATACTGAATATGGACGATGCCTTGCACCGTCGATCATTCAATAGAAAAAGGCGAGCGGAAATTTTCCGTTCGCCCTTTTGCCTTATGTTGCGTCTGTCAGGCTGATTCCCCCGCCGCTTCTTCCAGTACCATTTGGCAAAGGCCCTCTAAACACTCCGCATTGCTGGCGACCACCGCCGTGGACAGGTCAAAGTCCACTTTCTCGTTCAACGGCATGGTAAATACGCCCCCTGCCTCCGCCACCAGCAGTGCGCCCGCCGCCACGTCCCAAGGCTTCAGACGCAGCTCAAAAAAAGCGTCCGTCCGACCGCAGGCCACGTAGGCCAGATCCAGCGCCGCCGAGCCGGAACGCCGCACATCCCCCGCTTCGTGCAAAAGGCGGTAAACGATCCGCATGGTCGCGCGGCTGAGTTCCTCGTAGTAGGGCGCTGTACCAAAACCAATCAGCGCCTTGTCCAGCGGACGCTGCGAAACCGACAGACGCTTGCCGTTCAGCCACGCGCCCTGCCCCTTTTCGGCGCTGAATAACTCGTCCGTGAAGGGGTTGTAAACACAGGCCAGCACCGGCTCCCGATTCCGCATCAGGGCCACCGAAATGGCCGACTGACGGTAATCATGAATCAGATTGGTCGTCCCGTCAATCGGATCCACGATCCATGTTGCTTTATCCGATAGCTTTTCGTTTTCCTTTTCCTCGCAGATGAAATCCGCCTCCGGGAGAAGCGCGTTCAGTTCCTCCATCAGCATCCGCTGAACCCGCACATCCATGTCCGTTACAAAATTGGCGTGGCCTTCCTTCTCCGTCACCGATAGCTCGCTCGCCGTGACCACCGTGGTTCCGATGCGGCGGACAATCGTTTCCAGCTGCTTCAGCATTTCCTTTTCTCCTTTCAAATCTGCAAAATTTTTTCAGCAAAAATCCGGCTGCCCCCAACGGAAACAGCCGGATCGATTATAGCATTCCGAGAATCCACATCACCAGCAGGCTCATGCCGATGACCACCAGCAGGCAGGGCACGATGATGACGAAGAACGCCGTCACCACCATGATGACCTTGTCCAGAAAGGGCACGCCTTCCATGCGCTCGCTGAATTCCTTCTCCTGCTCCGGAGTGACCTTTTTCAGCCGCTTCCAGATCATGCCTGAGTCTCCTGCGCCGCAGTGCGGCTGGACTTCTTCTCCATCTTGGGAAGCTCGAAGAGATAGTTGCCGTTCTCGTCCAGCTTCTTCTCCGGGAAGTGGCAGGCCAGGAAGTGACCGGGCTCCACCTCACGCAGCTCCGGCGGGACGCGCTTGCACTTGTCGCAGGCCATGTAGCAGCGGGTGTGGAATTTGCAGCCGGACGGGGGCTTGATGGGGCTGGGGATGTTGCCCTCCAGCAGGATGCGCTCCTTGTCCAGACTGTCGGGATCCGTCGTGGGGATGGAGGACAGCAGCGCGACCGTGTAGGGATGTCGCGGGTCACGGAAGATGGTTTCCGCGTCGGCCAGCTCCACCACATTGCCCAGATACATGACGCAGATGCGGTCAGAAATGTAGCGAACCACCGACAGGTCATGCGAAATGAACATGTAGGTCAGGTTCTCTTTTTCCTTCAGCTCCTGCAGCAGATTGATAATCTGGGACTGAATGGACACGTCCAGCGCGGAGACGCACTCGTCGCACACGATGAACTTGGGCTGTACCGCCAGCGCCCGGGCAATGCAGATGCGCTGCCGCTGACCGCCGGAGAACTGATGGGGATAGCGGTGCAGCATGTAATCCTGCAGGCCGCACTTCTCCATCGTCTCGATGATATACTGGCGCATGGCTTCGGAGCCGTGCTTGTAGAAGTGGTGGGTCACCAGACCTTCTTCGATGATCTGTCCGATGGTGAAGCGGGGATTCAGGCTGGAGTAGGGATCCTGGAAGATGATCTGCAGATCCTTACGCAGCGCCCGCTGTTCCTTGTACTTCAGCCGGGACAGGTCAACGCCGTCGTCGCGCATGGCCTCGTACTTGGCGAACTCGGGATTGGCGGCATACTTCTGCCGCAGCGCGGTCAAAGAGGATTCCAGCTCGACGATTTTCTTGTCCTCGGCGGCAATTTCATCGTCCAGCGCCTTGATCTTCTCTTCCAGCTTTTCCACGCCGCCGGCGTTGCTGCCCTTGCGATGCTCCAGCTCCACCGCCAGATCAACCCGGCGGGCGGAAAGCCGGGCGCGCCTGGCGCTGGCTTCATAGACCTGCAAAATGAGCTGACGGCCCTGATCATTGTCATCCACGGCAAAGAAGCCGCCGACGATCTTCACGATGTGATCCAGACAGGTCTGCTCGTCGCAGCGGGCCAGATTCCGATCCTGCAGCAGGTAGAAGTCGGCCTTGTCCTCGCCGATCTCCTCCACTTTGCGGTTGAGCTCGGCGGCCTTTTCCTGCGCCTTTTTATACTTCTGACGGTACTTGTCCAGATGACGGAGGGTATCCTCCATATAGCTGGGAGCCACCTCCGCCAGCGTCTTGCCGTAATACATGGTCGTACCGGCCGTCTGGGGATAGAGCTGCAGCAGCACACGGCCCAGCGTACTCTTGCCGCAGCCGGACTCGCCCACCACGCCGATGGTCTCGCCCTCATAGATGTCCAGCGAAATATCCTCATTGGCGCGGACGTACTGCTGGGTCTTCTGGAAGACGGAGGATTTAGCGACGGGGAAATACTTCTTCAGATTAGTGATTGACAGTAATTTCTTTGTGTGCGGCACTCCGTCTCACCTCCTTCTCCGGGTAGAAGCAGCGGATCAGCTGCCCGTTCCCCATGTCCTTCAGCTCGGGTTCTTCTTCCATGCACTTCTTCGTGCAGTATTTGCAGCGGGGCGCGAACTTGCAGCCCTTGGGCAGGGCCAGCGGGTGGGGCACCACGCCGGGGATGGGCTCGATCTTGTCCTTGGAATCCAGCCGGGGAATGGAGAACATCAGGCCCTCGGTGTAGGGATGGCTCATCTTACAATCGGAGAAGATGGTGCGGGCGGAAGCCTTCTCCACCACCTGACCGCAGTACATCACCGCCACGTCGTCCGCCATTTCGTTGATCACGCCCAGATCGTGGGTGATGAAAATGATGCTGGTGCCCTTTTCCTCCTGCAGCTCGTTCATCAGGCGGAGAATCTGGGCCTGAATGGTCACGTCCAGCGCCGTGGTAGGCTCGTCGGCGATCAGAATCTTCGGACGGCAGGCCAGCGCCATGGCGATCATGACCCGCTGCCGCATCCCTCCGGACAGCTGATGAGGATACTGACGGATCACCGCCTCCGGGTTGGGAATCTGCACGTCGGCCAGCATTTTCAGGGCCAGCTCGTGGGCTTCCTTCTTGGTTTTGCCCTGATGGATGATGAAGGGCTCGCTCAGCTGACGATCCACCGTGAACACGGGGTTCAGGGAGGTCATGGGCTCCTGAAAGATGACGGAAATCGCGTTGCCGCGGATGCGGTACATTTCGTTCAGGGACAGCTTGGTCAGATCCCTGCCCTCAAAAAGCACCTCGCCTCCGGCGATATAACCGTTAGCGTCCAGCAGCTGCAGGATGCTCATGGCGGAAACGGATTTACCCGAACCGGACTCGCCCACGATACCGATGGTCTTGCCAGGCTCGAGGGAGTAGGAAACATCATTGACAGCCTTCACAACGCCCTTTTTCGTCTTGAAATAGGTATGAAGGTTTTTAACTTCCAACAACGGCATTTCTCTTTCCCCCTTACTTATCAATGTTGGACTTGGGGTCCATTACGTCGCGCAGCGTATCGCCCACGATGTTGATGCAGATCGTGGTGACCGCCAGGAACAGGGAGGTAAAGAGCCACTGCCACCAGTAGTTGCCGATGATGGTGGCGTTGTTGGCGCCGTTGAGCATGTTGCCCCAGGTAGGCCGGGGATAGTGAACGCCGAAGCCCAGGTAGCTCAGGGAGGATTCCGTCAGCATGCAGCCTGCGAAGTCCAGCGTCAGGGTGACCAGAATGACGGACACCACGTTGGGCAGGATGTGCTTGAAGGCGATCTTCCTTTCGCCTACGCCCATGGCCTTGGCGGCGGTGACGTACTCGCTTTCGCGGGCCACCAGCACCTGACCGCGCACCAGACGGGCCAGCGAAGGCCAGGTCAGTACACCCAAAATGACCATAATAATGAAGATACGCATGTCCTCGCTCAGGGTCATCTGGCTCATGACGGAGCTCAGGATCATGGCGAAGGGCAGGAACGGGATCGCGGTGAAGATCTCCGTCACGCGCATGAGCACCATATCCACCTTGCCGCCGAAGTAGCCGGACAGACAGCCGATGATGATGCCGATAATGGTAGAGAAGATAACGGCCACAGCACCGATGGTCATGGTCATCTTGCCGCCCGCGCAGATGCGCTGGAAGATGTCCGCGCCATAGGTATCGGTGCCGAAGAGGTAGCCCCTCAGGCCCCAAGAGCCCAGCAGCTTGCCGTTTTCATCCACGGCGTAGTTCTGGAAGGAACCGGTGAAGACCTGAGCCGCGCCCTGCACCTTGGCAGGCGGATTGGACTGGCCGAAGTGGTTCTTGCCCCAGGAGTACACATGGCCCTTGTTGGTGATGCCCGTGTAGTGGTACGTACCGGCGCTGATGCTGCCCAGCAGGAAGTGTTCTCCTTCTTCCATCGCGGGGATTTCCACGCAGTCAGAGGTAAAGTCGCCGGACAGGGCGATGGAGCCGTCGCTCAGCTCCAGGCAGAGGGTATCGCTGGTGGCCACGATCCGCTCGATGGTGCGGCCGTCCAGGAATTCCTTGGTCTTCTTGGAAGCGCTGTATACGTTGTCCCGCAGGGTGCCGTACAGGCCGCGGGTGCCGGTATACACGCTGGTGCCCTCTTCCTTGACGCCGACGATGTAGTTCAGCAGGAAGGCCACGTCCTTCATGTCGTGGTTATCCAAAAACTTATCGATGTTGGCGTAGGTCAGCTTGTTGCCCCACATATACAGCGTACCGTCGTTCATCAGAATGGCGGAGCACTGATAGCCGCAGGTCAGCTTTTTGACGTTGGCCACGTCAATGCCGCCCTCCACCATGATCTCTTCCGGCATCACGGCGATATTGGGGTTATCGATCATTTCCTGCGTGCGGCCGTACTGGCCCAGCTTGTTGTTGCCCCAGGCGTAAACCTTGCCGTTTTCGCCGATGGCTACAATGTGGTCAATGCCCGCCGCAACCATGGCGATCTTGGTGTTTTGGACTTCCTCGGGGATCTGCGCCACGTTGATGCCGGTGGTGCCGATCTGAGTCGCGCCCCAAACGTACACCTTGCCCGCATTGGACAGGCCCACGGTGAAGCTGCCGCTGGAGCTGATCTCCTTAATATCGTCCCGCAGCCCCCGGGGCACGGACATCATGCTCATCGTGGGAGCAATGCTCTTCTGCGTAACTTCGGTATAGCTGTCCGAATAATTGGTCAGGAAGCAGGGGCCGATGAACACGAACAGGAACATGGCGATGACCACGCACAGCGCAAACACGGCCAGCTTGCGTTCCATAAAGTTCCGCACCAGTTGACGGCCCGGGCTGACGATCTCCTCCACGTCGTTCACATGATTTTCTGCCTGCTTTTGCAGCGTTTCCTCCGCGTACTGGCGGCTGGCGCCCATGAAGGCGCGGCTGATCCAGCGGAAGGGTGCGAAGCCCTTTTTGGAGGAGGACTGCTGATTCTGCTTTTTGCTCATTTGCTTCTCTCCTCCTTACTTGCTGACGCGCACGCGCGGGTCCACCAGACCGTACACGATGTCGATGATCAGATTGCCCATCAGGGACAGCATGACGTAGAACATCTGCAGCAGCATGATCACATCAAAGTCCGCCGTGCGCAGGGACGAGATCATCAGGTCGCCCATGCCGTTCAGGGCGAACATCTGCTCAATGACCACGGAACCGGAGAAAATGCCCAGGAACCAGCCCACCACCAGCGTGACAATGGGGATCAGGGCGTTGCGCCAGGCGTGAGAATAGATGATGGCCTTTTCCCGAACGCCCTTGGCACGGGCCGTCTTGATGCAGTCCATGGACAGCGCTTCAATCATGGACGCGCGCACATAGCGGGTCATGCCGCCCAGAGAGCAGAAGGTCATGACGATCAGGGGCAGGGCCAGGAAGTACATGCGGTCGGTGAAGAACTTCCAGCCCGTGTAGCTGCTGCCGGGGGTCTTGATGCCGCTGGGCGGGAAAATGTGCAACAGCGAGCAGAAGATCCAGATGAATAAAATAGCGATCAGGAAGGTAGGCAGGCTGTAGCCGATGATGGTCAGCATCTGCACGGCCTGGTCGCCTCGGCTGTTTTTCTTGACAGCACAATGGATGCCCAGAGGAATAGTGATCCCCAGAGCCAGAATGGTTGCGAATATATTGATAAATATGGTGTTGCCCATGCGAGGCTTGACCACGTTGATGACCTCGTCGCGGGCTTCATATGAATAACCGAAGTTGCCCTGCAGCAGGCCGCTGTAGCTTCCGTCATACAACGGATACAGGCCTACCCAGCGGAGATAGCGGATCACCATGTTATTGGTGTCCGTGCCGTAACGGCGCTGATATTTCAGGTACAGCTCCTGAAAACGGGTGTCCATGTCCGTAGCGGACATGCCTTTTTTCATGGTCTGGATCTCAGCCTTGGCGTCCGTATAGGCGCGATTGCTGGGAACCATGTTGTAAATGATAAACATCAAGAAGGACAAGATCACGAGAACCAACAGCATATAGCCGATTCTCTTTACGATATATCTACCCATTGTTCATTCCTCGCTCCGACTCCCGTCCGGGAAAAACATCGTTGGCTTTCCCAGAACTGTAATATCCCCAAGGCAGGGGAAACCCCTGCCTTGGGGTGAGGGAGCGAAACGCTCCCGAACCAGGTTTCTTTTTGCTGTGATTACTTCAGCCAGAAGATATCGGCCTGATCCTTGATGTAGTACGCAGAATAGTCGTCGTACATGGCGGGATCGATGGTCATCTGGTAGGAGTAGTCATACGCAGCGGAGGTGAAACCGGTCGCGAAGTTGAACACGGAGTACATGGGGCTGCCAGAATAGTAGCCGTACACCGCAGCCTGATACAGTTCGTCCAGCATGGGCGAGAAGTCGCCGATGGTGTACTGCACGTTGAAGCCGGCGGCGATCACGTTGTCGTTGGAGGCGAAACCGGTCATCAGCTGATCGGTGAAGGGGTTGTCGGAGGTGCCGTACCAGTTCAGGACCAGCGGCATATAGTAGTCGTCGCCGACCTTGGTGGTCACATAAGCGCCGTCCTTGGACTTGTAGTTGATGTCGTTCTCGGTAGCGATATCGCCGGGGATCTTCTTGTAGCGGACGCCCTCAACGTAGTCGTTGCCCTCAGCATCGTACACCCAGCCGCCCTCGGTCAGCACTTCGATAGCGCTGTCCACGGAGGTAGCATAGGCGTTCAGGATCATGCCCTGATCCACAGCGGCCTTGTACATCCAGCTGCCGGAATAGTAGGGGCCGTCCACCACGCCGCCGTAGCCGCCGGTGAAGTCCTTGGCGAACTTGGCGCGATCCATGCAGTAGGCGATGGCCTGACGCACTTCGGTGAACTGAGCGGGGCCGTAGTCAGCACGGAAGCCCAGCTTGCCATAGCCAGCGCGGCTGTAGTGGGTGTAAACGTACTTGCCCTCGGAGCCGTCGGCCAGAGCCAGCGCTTCGTTGGTTTCGTCGCCGCCGGTGATGCCCGCGATGACGTCCAGGGTGCCGGCCTTCAGGTCTTCCATCTGAGTGCTGGAAACGATCTTCTTATAAACGACCTTGGCGATGGTGGGCTTCACGCCTTCGTAGTTGCCCTTGAAGTTGGGGTTCAGCTCCAGCACAGCGGACTTGTCGGCGCTGTCGTAGGAGGTGACCATGTAGGGGCCGGAGTAAGGATAGGTGGTGTCGGTGTTCAGGCTGGAGGCCACAACGTGGTCAGCCATCACGTACTTGTCGCCTTCCTTGGCGTAGAAGTCGTCGGTGAAGTACACGCCGTTGCCGTCGTCCTTGATATCGGCGTCGCCGATCCACAGGGCGGTGTCATAGGCGGACAGGCCAGCGTAGGAAATGGCATAGAAGTAGTTGGCATAATCTTCGGACACGGTGATGGAGTAGGTGTAATCATCGATCATCCGCAGACCGGCCAGTTCCTTGGTGCCGGAACCTTCGGTGCCGTCATAGGTGTTGAATTCCTTGAAGCCCTTCACGGTCATGGCAGACTGATGATCCTTGCCGGCAGCAGCCACGCCCACGGGGCTGGAGAACACCATGGGGAAGACCACGTAATTCTTCACGGTGACGGGGGTGCCATCGCTGAACTTCAGGTCGTCGTAGATGGTCACGGTGTAGGTGCGGGTGCCGTCCTCGTTCATGGTTTCTTCATGAGACTTCACAACAGTGGGGTTGAACTCGAAGCCGCCTTCCTTTGTGGTGGAGACGGTTTCCAGACCGGTGGTCATGTCCTGAATGTCCAGGTCAGCAGCACCGGGGTTGGAGCCGCCAAAGGCGGCATAACGGAACTTACCGGACAGGTCGGTGGTGTTGCCGATGATGATGCTGTTGTCCTCTTTTTCGGAGGTCCAGTCGATCAGAGCATCAGAGGGAGACCAGTAGGGGTTGGTGGGGTACTCTTCCACGCCCTTGATCTGCGCGTTGTACAGATCATAGTACTCGTTGGAGTACAGCGGGATTTCCGGCAGCAGGTAATTCCAGCGCTGCATATACAGACGCCACCAGGTGGCGTACACATCGTCTTCGGTATCCCAGCCGTCGACAACCTGAGTGTTGTAAACCATGGCCATGGTCAGGAAGTCAAGGCCCAGCTCATACTGCACGCCATCCTTTTCGATGTAGCACAGGCCGGTTTCCTCATCCTCGGTAACATCGGCGATGGTGGTATCCTTGCCAAACTGAGAATACAGAGAGGTGTAATCCACGCCGTATTCCTTGCCGTTGATGCTCTTGGTTTCGGCTTCCTCAGCGAAGGCAGCTGGAACCAGAGAGAGCAGCATCGCAGCGGCCAGAACCAGAGAGAGCAGCTTCTTCATGTTCAGTGTCCATCCTTTCTTTTCGCTTCCCGCTAAACATTGTTACGTTTATGTACAGCGGTTATTCTCAATTTTACGTCACGTCCACCATTTTGTCAATGTTCTTTCCCAATTTCCATACGTTTTCTACAAAAAGGCAGCAGCCAAAGTGCAGATGAGCGTCACTTTTCCTTCACATGCCGCGCCGGGCAGACAGATTCCGGAAGGGCTGCCGAAATTCGGAAGGACTCGCAGGGGGCAAGGTCTGGGCGGTTTCGCCGCCTTTTCGCGGAAAAAGGCGGATGCATTTTACCGTCAGGCAGATTGCAGCCGCCGCCGAACGTCCGGCGGAAGGGTACAAAAAAGCGACCCTTTCGGGCCGCTTTTTCAGGCTGTGCCATATTACTCCTGGGCGGGAGCTCCCACGGGGCAGGTGCCGGCGCAAGCGCCGCACTCGATGCACTTATCAGGATCGATCACGTACTTGCCATCGCCCTCAGAGATCGCGTCCACGGGGCACTCGGACTGGCAGGCGCCGCACATGATGCATTCGTCAGAAATTACATATGCCATCGTCGTTTACCTCCTGTATTAATGGCAGGCTTCTTTTGGGAGGTCTGCTTAGATGAATGATAACACGAATACGGCCAAGTTTCAAGTAGAAAGCCCCTGCGTTTTCCATGGAATTTTCATTCCGTCCGGTTTTTCCTGTCTGCTTTTCGTTTTCACTTTCCATTCTTATCCATTCTTATTGGAAGAAAAACGCTTTTCATCGCCCTCAGGCCTTTTCGGGCGCGGCGGGTTCCTTTGCGGCCGTCTTCAGAGCGGACAGCTCGTCGTGAACCTTCGTCATCACGGGAATCGCCAGCTCCACCGCCGCCTCGGGGGACAGATTCCGTTCGCAGAGAATCAGCTCCGGCTTTTTGGCCACGGCGAAGCGCAGACGGCCGTCCGCCTTGGTGATGGCCTCAAACAGCCGATCCGGCTCGGGCATATGCTGCTCGTCCAGCCGCAGGTGAACGCCGTCGGGCCGGAGGGACAGGTGGCTGACCCCCAATTTGCGGGTCACGCCCCGCAGCTGGGCAATGCGGATGAGATTTTCCACCGGTTCGGGAATATCGCCGAAACGGTCGATCAGCTCCTCCTCGATAGACAGGCGGCTCTCCTCGTCCTCCACCATGGCGATGCGCTTGTAGACCTCCACCCGCAGGCGTTCCTCCCGGACGTAGGTTTCCGGCAAATAAGCGTCGATATTCAGCTCCACGCGGGTGTCCAGCTCGGGAATCTGCTCCTTGCCCTGAGCCTCCCCCACCGCCTGCTCGATCAGCTTGACGTACATATCATAGCCCACGGCGCTCAGGTGGCCGCTCTGCTCCGGGCCCAGCACGTCGCCTGCGCCGCGAATTTCCAGATCGCGCATGGCGATGCGGTAGCCCGCGCCGAACTCGGTGAACTCCCGAATGGCGTTCAGCCGCTTCTGGGCGGTCTCCGACAGGTTCTTGTTGGCCCGGACGGTGAAGTAGGCGTAGGCCTGACGGCTGCTGCGGCCCACCCGGCCCCGGATCTGGTACAGCTGGCTCAGGCCGAAGTGATCCGCGTCAAAGACGATCAGCGTATTGGCCTCCGGCACGTCCAGCCCGCTTTCCACGATGGTGGTGCACAAAAGCACGTCGTATGCGCCTGCGTAGAAGTCCAGCATCACATCCTCCAGCGCGTTTTCCCGCATCTGGCCGTGGGCCACGCCGATGCGGGCCTCGGGCACCAGCGCCTGGATCCGCTGGCGCATCTGCTCGATGGACCGTACCCGATTATAAAGGAAATAAACCTGTCCGTCCCGCTGCAGTTCCCGGCGGATGGCCTCCCGGATGATGCCGTCGTCGTAGTCCATCACATAGGTCTTGACGGGCAGGCGTTCTTCGGGCGGCGTTTCCAGCAGGCTCATGTCCCGGATGCCCACCATGCTCATGTGGAGCGTGCGGGGGATGGGCGTGGCGGACAGCGTGAGCACGTCCACCTTTTCCTTCATATTTTTGATGGCTTCCTTGTGGTTCACGCCGAAGCGCTGCTCTTCGTCCACGATCAGCAGGCCCAGATCATGGAATTTCACGTCCTTGCCCAGCAGGCGGTGGGTGCCCACGATCATGTCCAGCTCGCCTTTTTCCAGCTTTTTCAGCGTTTCCTTCTGTTCGGCGGCAGTACGGAAGCGGCTGAGCATATCCACCCGCACCTCAAAGCCGGAAAAGCGCTTCTTGATGGTATTGTAGTGCTGCTGCACCAGAATGGTGGTGGGGGCCAGCAGGGCCACCTGCTTTCCCTCCACCACGGCCTTGAAGGCGGCCCGCAGGGCTACCTCCGTCTTGCCGTAGCCCACGTCGCCGCACAGAAGGCGATCCATGTTGTGGGGGCTTTCCATGTCGGCCTCGATCTGGGCCACGGACTGCTGCTGATCCTGCGTCAGCTCGTAGGGGAACGCATCCTCAAACTCCTGCTGCCACGGGTTTTCATGGCTGAAGGCATATCCGGGGTTCTTGGCCCGGCGGGCGTACAGCGCCGCCAGATCGAAGGCCAGCTTCTTCAGCCCGGCCTTGACCTTGCTCTTCTGGCGCTCCCACTCGCCGCCGCCCAGATGGTTCAGCTTGGGCAGGCTGTGCTCCGCGCCGATGAACTTCTGCACCCGGTCGAACTGATCAGCGGGCACATAGAGCTTGTCGTTCCCCGCGTACTGAATCTGCAGATAATCCCGGGTCACACCGTCGCCCTTCATCTGGGTCACGCCCAGATAAATACCCACGCCGTGCAGGTCGTGAACCACGTAATCGCCGGGTTTCAGATCGGTAAAGCTGGAAATCCGCTCCCCCGCGTTCTGCTTTTTCCGGGCGCGGTGATAGGCGGAGCCGAAAATATCCGTATCGCTGAGCACGCACAGGTGCGCATCCGGATGCAGGAAGCCCTTGTTGTAGGAAACCGGCAGCAGCACCACTTCCCGCAGGATGATGTTGCCATCCAGCGATTCGCAGTACACGGAGGGAATATTCATTTCCTCCAGCGTTTTCTGCAGACGGCGGCCCCGGTTTTCGCCGCCGGTCAGCAGGATGATAGCGCAGTTTTGTTCCTTCCACGCCTTGATGTCCTTCCCCAGCGCGCCCAGCTGGTTCTGATAGGGCATGGGCGGCTTGGAGCCGAAGGCGATCAGCTTGTCCGGCACAAGCCGTCCCAGCGAGGTCTGCACGTTATCGCTCAGCGATACCACGGGCCGCTTCGCCCAATCGGCCAGCAGCTCGTCGTAGGAAAAGCGCAGGTTCTTCTGCTCGTCGAAGGCGTCTCCCCGCAGCCGGGCGTCCTCATAGGCCTCGGCAAACTCCTCCTGCAAAACCTTCAGCCGTCCGGCGTACTGCTCGGGCCGGTCGCACAAAAGAATGGGATCGTCCAGATAATCCAGCGCGGAAACCGTCTGTTCGCACAGAACGTTCATCCACATGGGCGCGGTGCGCAGGGTCTGCCCCGCTTCCACCAGTGCCGCTTCGTCCAGATGGCGGCGCTCGTCGGGCACGTCCTTTTGAAACGCCTCCGCCGGTTCCGCCTCCTTCTCGGGTGCGCTTTCCTTTGTCCCTTTGGCTTTCTTTCCCGGCCGGGCGGCTTTTCCGTCCAGCAAATCCTCGCTGAGTTCCAGCGCGTCCAGTTCGGAAAGGAACTCGTCCAGCGCCGGCAGCGTCTCGCCGTTGTCCAGCGTCGTTTCCTGCGCAGGAAGCTCTTCGGCCTGCGCCCGCTCCCCCGCGCCGGTCTCGATGGCCCGGCGGAGCCGTTCCGCCGCCGCTTCCCGGTCAGTCACAAGGCATTCCGTGGCCGGAGCGATGCGGGCCGCGGACAGCCGCTCGATGCTCCGCTGGCTGATGCAGTCAAACCGGCGGATGCTGTCCACCTGCGTATCGAAGAATTCAATGCGCAGGGCATTGCCTTCGTTGGGCGGGAACACGTCCAGAATGGAGCCGCGCATAGCGCACTGGCCGCAGCCCTCCACCATGGAGACCCGCTCGTACCCGCTGGCCAGCAGGCGGCGCATCAGTTCCTCCGGCGGAAAATCCCGGCCTTCTTCCAAAGCGATCACGCTCTGGCTGAAAACGTCCTTCGGCACACAGCGGTCCAGCAGGCTTTCCAGACTCAGGCACAGAATGCGCGCCTTTTTCCGGCAAAGCTCGTCCAGATTGCGCAGCCGCAGCCACGTGCTTTCCCGGCTGGACGCGGCGCGGCTGAACTGCAAATCCCTCGGCGGCAGCACGCCGCATTTTTCCCCGGTCAGCCGCTCGACGTCCTGCGCATAGCGCTGAGCCACCAGCTCCGTGGAGCAGAGCAGCACCACCGGACGGCCCGTCTTGCGCCGCAGCGCCGCCGCCAGAAAGGGCCGCTCGCCCTCGGCGATCTCATAATCGGACGTGCAGCCTGCCTGACCCAGCCGCGCGATCAGCGTCTTCCACTCATCCCGGCTTTCGTATGCGCTGAAAAGCCCCTCGTTCATGCCTTTCCTTCCTCCGCCCGCTGGTCAGCCGCCTGTTCCTCCCCTGCCGGGGGATCTTCCTTCGGCGGCTTCTCCTTCTTGGGCTTTTTGGTATTATAGCGATTCATGGCGCTGCTGATTCCGTTTTTCAGATATTCCAGCACCGCGTCGGCGGCCTGCTCGTAGGCCTTGTCGGCAATCTCCTGTTCCTCCGGCGTCTGGTAGCGGCTCAGCACCCAATCGGCCAGATTCCACCCCAGCCCCCGCTGCCCCACGCCCACCCGGATGCGCGGGAAATCCTCTGTGCCGGTCTCCGCCACGATGGAGCGCATGCCGTTATGGGTGCCTGCGCTGCCGTTGGGCCGGATGCGCACCGTACCCTGCGGAATATCGATATCGTCATAGATCACCAGCACGTTTTCCGGCGGAATTTTATAATAACCCATCAGTTCCTTCACCGCCAGCCCGCTCAGGTTCATGTAGGTCTGGGGCAGGGCCAGAATCACCTTCTGCCCGTCCACAAAGCAGTCGGCGGTCTGGGAATAGCCCTTTTCCCGGCTGACAGAGACCCCCAGCTTTTTTTCCAGCACCGCCATCACGTCAAAGCCCACGTTATGGCGGGTATGGGCATACTGCTGGCCGGGATTGCCCAACCCGACGATCAGATACATCCTTATCGTTCCCCCTCTACGGACAAACACGTTCGGCGGAGACCGCTCTGCCGCCCCCGCTTTTCGCAGCTATTGTAGCATGAAAGCGACGCTTCGGCAAGGGAACCGCCCTTTTCGCTGCCAAAGAAAGAACGACCGCGGCAGGTTTTGCTGCTGCGGTCGTTCTCTTTGGTATGGATGCCGTTCCTATGGAACAGCTCAGTCTGTCGAAAAACCTCGAATTGGCTGCTATTGCCCGCAAACAGCGCTACGCTGGTTTGCGGGGAAAGTGCTGCGGCACAAGGGT